>Ga0068707_1000402_pt1 | contig 27589 bp, 18 predicted proteins | sample YNPNPMetaG_FD_66600 | JGI IMG/M metagenome (GOLD analysis project Ga0068707, IMG submission 66600) | Anoxygenic and chlorotrophic microbial mat microbial communities from Yellowstone National Park, USA - YNP NP MetaG | ecosystem: Environmental > Aquatic > Thermal springs > Hot (42-90C) >... | reverse complement strand
CTCGCGGCGTACGGATACGGCAGATATGCCCTGGTGGCAACCGCTACGTGCATCAACCGGCGAGTGCTGGCAGCGAGCCCTCCGTCGCGGCCCTGGACCGTGCGGAACCGTAGTGCTCGTAGTGCTCGACGAAAGCCTGGAACATCACCACGGGCCAGATTCGCGAGCAACCGAACTGGCCCTCGAGAAACCGTGCCCACCAATCCCGCACCAGACGAGCATCGAACACCGCGCTCTCCCGGAGCCGCCGCACGGACAGAAGTTCCTCCGCCCATTCGCGGAGAACGGTGCGGAGCCATCGGTCGAGGGGTGGACTGAACCCTTGCTTGCCGTGGCGGACCAAGTGGGGCGGCAGGTATCGCGCAAGGACCGCGCGGAGGAGTCGCTTTCCTGTCCCATCGGTCCCCAGCCGCAGGGCCGGCGGGAGCCCGAGCCCGAACTCCACGACCCGCCGGTCCAACAACGGGACCCGCACCTCCAGTCCGAACGCCATGCTGGCGACGTCCACCTTCAACAGGATGTCATCGGGCAGATAGGCGAGAATGTCACAAATCTGCATGTTCTCGAGAAAGCTTCGGTCGCACGTCCATGCGATTCTCGAATTCCACGGAGTCGGCGGTTCCGGGCTGTGCACCAGGGGGCTGGGCTTCGAGAAGAACGCGACCGAGCTCAGGCACCGAAAGACTGCCTGGTCGTCCGGGGCCTCGAGGAGCGCGGCCACCTTGCGAGCGCTGTCGGCCAGGGAATCGCCGACGACGCGGCCCGCCAGCAGGTTCTTGCAGGGTTCCGCCCAGCGGTACACCACCTCCGGCACCCGGGTCAACACCCGTGCGGCAAGCCGCCGCACGGGCAGAGGAAGAAGCCGCAGCCGGCGCCACGCACGCAACGCGCGGCGATAGCGCGCGTACCCGGCGAAAACCTCATCCCCGCCGTCGCCCGACAATGCCACGGTCACCTGGGCGCGCGCGAGTCGGGATACCAGGTATGTGGGGATCTGCGAGGGATCCGCGAACGGCTCCGAATAGACCTGTGCAATCCGCGGAACCGTCTCCACGAGTTGCGCCTCCGGGACGTACAGTTCCGTATGAGCCGTTCCCAGCCGCTTGGCAACGGCGCGGGCCCTTGGCGCCTCGTCGAGGGACCGATCGCTGAACCCGATCGTGAAGGTACGGACCGGACCTTCCGCCTGGGCCTGCATGAGGGCGACGACGGTCGACGAGTCCACGCCTCCCGACAGGAACGCGCCCACCGGGACGTCCGACACAAGCTGGCGCCGAACCGCGTCGCGCAACAAGGACTCGAGTCGGTCCGCTGCCTCCGTCGCGTCGGCGGCGGCCGAGGGGGCGGACCCGCCGCCCCGCGGATTGGCCGTGGGGTCCCAGAAGAGCTCACGAACCGGGGAATCCAGCTGGCCCCGCCGAAACCGCAGCACTTCTCCCGCCCGCACCTTGGCGCTCCGCTCCAGGATGGCATACGGCGCGGGCACGTAGCCGAAGCCCGCCAGCAGCAGGGCCGCCTCCGGTGCGACCCGCCATTCCAGATGCGGATGCACGAGCAGCGCTCTCAGCTCGGACCCGAAGACCAGGAGATCGCGACGCACATCGACGTAGTAGTAGAGCGGTTTCACACCAAGAGGATCCCGGATCAGCCACAGGGTCCGCTCCGCGCGGTCCCAGAGACCGATGGCAAAGATGCCATCCAGGCAGTCCAACGCCTCTCGAACGCCGACCTCGTCCACGACCGCCAGCAGGACTTCCGTGTCGCTGTGGCCCCGGAAGACGGGAGGGCTTCGCAGGCCGGCGACCAGGTCGTCGCAGTTATACAGCTCCCCGTTGAACACGACGACGTAGCGGCCGCTCCCGGAGGTCATCGGCTGCCGCCCGGCCACGCTCAGGTCGCGGATGGCCAGCCGTCGGTGCGCCAGGGCGATGCCGGCATCTCCGTCGCTCCAGAGGCCCTCGTCGTCCGGTCCGCGATGGCGCAGCTCGGCGACCATCCGAGCCGCCGTCCGCCGCCGCTCCGACTCCGACTCGTGTGTCCCTCCCAGGATGCCCGCCAGGCCGCACACGGTCAGCCCCATCCGATGCCGGACCACATCCTACGCCACCCGGACACCGGCCCCTCGTCGTCCCGCCACGCGCGGAGCCGCCGTCCAGTCGCCGCCGCCCATCGCTCCCAGCAACCTCCACCGTCCTGCAAGAATCAGCACCACGAGAGGCCCGACATTCAGCAGCAATATCCCCGGCAACCCATCGACGACGAAGCGACCCGCGCCGGGAAAGATGCCGACGGTGACCACGCCGAGGAGAGCCAGGTAGCTGCGCCGCCCCCGCTGCTCCAGCATCGTCTCCACCAAGCGTACCCCTCGCCCCGTCCCGTACATACCGAGAACGACGGCCAGGATCCAGCCGATTCGATAGAGGCTCCCGACGTACCCGGGAAAGGTGTTGATGAGCCCGGTGTACCGGAGCGACCGACGACCACTGCCGAGGACGTGGATGTCGAGCGCGGCCTCCAGTTGCGATTTCAGCTCGGGAAAGACACGCCGCGGGATCGGCTTCACGGCCAGGCTGCTCAGCAGGCCGGCGCCCAGATTGAACCCATTGCCGTCCGTGAGGTACATTTCGGCCGCCGAGACGAGAAACATCTCGTTCTCGCGGGACCCGATGACTCCGGCGACGCCCCGTTCCCGAAACCGGGCTCCGATCTCATCCCATGATACCTCGCGGATGCTTGTGTGGCCGCGCAGCTGGAGGAGGACGGCGCATCCCAGGGCGCCCAGGGCGAAAAGGGCGGTCGCGGCGCGGGAGAACGGCCGGTGTCTGGTCCAGGCAACGCAGAGCCCCATCGTGACGAGCATGGTCACGGCCGCTGCGCGCGTCCACGGCGAGTACAGGCGGGCGGCCACGAAGGCGGCCGCGACCGCGACGGCAACTTTCCGATACCCAACAAACCAGAGGAAGGCCGCTGCCGGAACGGCCATGCCGTACAACACTACCTCGTACCCCGTCACCTCGCCGCGAAACTGCGTCTCGCCGGCCGAGGTCCGGGCCGTATCCCAGTGCTGAACTTCGGTGCCGGCCCAGCCGTGGTATGTGATCTGGGAGTATGCGGCCAGTACCAGAATCACCACCACGAGGACCAACTGGAGCGCACCGGGCCGATCCAGCGGCACCTCGGGAAGACGCGACAACCACCGGGCGAAGGCCCTCGGCTTCCGGAAGTAGGCGAACCAGAAGACCGCCATCCCGAGGGCCGTGACGACCGCCGCCTGGTACATGTAGCTCTCGGGCACCCCGGCCAGCAAGAACTCCTTGTACGGCCCCGGGCCGGAGGAGACGAGGGCTCCGAGCTGTGCGAGAACGTACACCTGACCGAACGACAGCCAGGCCCAGCACCCTGCGGTGGAGAACCGCATGGCGCGGTGCCGGACCAGCGCCACCCCGCTGACCAGGCAGACCCCCAACATCAGCCCCAGGTGCAGGGCGAGCGCCGGGGTCTCTCGAAACAGATCAAGCATGGTCGGTGGCGCGGTGCCCGCGGCCGTCCGGGACCGCGGTGCGGGCCAGGGGGGCGGTCGGCCGGGGAACGATGCCGCTACAGGTCATCCGACACCGGCCGGCGGCCCTTGATCACAATCGGGTTGCGACACGTGAGCGTCAGATCCACGAAGCCCGCTTCCAGAAACCATCGGGTCACGGCAGCCGCGCTGCTCGGATGGTCATGGGTCGGTGAAAGCGCGTCGTACGTTTCGAGGAGCGACACATCAAACAACTCGTCCTCCGTCAGCCGGCTGCCGGCGCGGCGGTACGCCAGCCATGAACAGTTGAACGGGTTGAGCCTGGACGAAAGGAAAACGACGTAGCGGTTGTCTCCCAGGCAGCGGAGGATGGGAAGCTGAAGGTGGTACAGCAGGGGTCCCACCGTCTCGAGGAGGGCCATGAGGGTTGAGGGCCGCAGGCGTCGCGTAATCGGGCGAAGCAAGTATTTCCACTGCAGCAGGGACTTGAGGTGGCGGTCGTAGCTGTGAACGACCAACTGACCGCCGGGAGCACAATGTCGCGCCAGATGGAAGAAAGCGCGTTCGGGTCGGGGCGTGTGCTGGATCATCCGGTGGCAGAAGACCACGTCGGCACAGCCTGGCCGCAGCGGCAGTCGATGGACGTCGGCCTGGACAAACGCCACCCGCGGGTCGGGAACGTTCTCTCGCGCCTGCTCCACCGAGCGGGAATAGTCGAAGGCGATGATGCGTTCGGCGCCCAGCGCGAGGAGGACTTCGGTATCGGTGCCCGCGCCGCAGCCGCACTCGAGAACCGTCCGGCCGCGCAGGTCACCGTCCCGCCAACCGGTGCGGCGCAGAATCGTCTCCCGGGCCAGGGTTGTCCCGTTGTAGCTATCCAATCGCAGGCGGGGGAAGCGACGCCACTCATAGCCGAAGCTGCTGGTGTAGTCTTCGCCGGAGACGAATCGCGGGATGCCATTGACAATCGGGTAGCGCGGGCCGGTCCCGCCCGAAACGAGCCAACCGGAGGCGACATCGTCGGCGGAAGGAGCGTCCGCCAGCACGAGCGGGCGGCCGGTGACCGGACAGACGAGGTAGTCGAGCAGCCAGTTTCTCACGGTTCGGCCGCCGATGCCCGGCAGGGCGCCTGGACGTCCCTGTCCCGAACGGGCGAACGCCGGGGCTCCTCCGTCGGGGCGTCCGAGCTGGGCGCCGGCCCGACCAGTTCCAGGAACAGGCGCTCGAACTCCCGCACGGTAACCTCCAGAGGGAGGGCGGCGACGGCGTGAGCCCGTGCCCGACTCGCGAGCTGCGCGGCAAAGGCGCGGTCCGCCGCCAGCCGGGAGATCGACTCGAGCAATGCCTCGGGCTGACCCGGGGGAATCGTCACGAGCGGAAGGGCGCCACTGCCGCACTGATGCGCGATCTCGCCCACGGTGAGACCGCCCGCGAACATGACCAGCTTCGCCCCGCAGGCCAGACTCTCGGAGGCGGAGGTATAGCCGGCGGGGCGCCAGGAATCATCGACGAGGTTCAGCACCGCCGTCGCGTTGGCGTAGAGCCAGCGGAGGCCACGGAAGTCCATGCGCAGCACAATCCGATCTCCGGGCCGACCGAACCTGCGGCAAAGCTCCTCGTTGCGCGCGGCGACCCTGGGATCTCGGGTGACCCGGACGATGGGAGGTCGGCGTGCGGCCGCAAGCGCACGCCAGAGGAACTCATCCTGCCGCAACCCCTCGCCGGGAGCTACAAGGAAGTCGGCGGGCCGGAGATCGTTCAGCAGCCCGGCGTTGCCGCGGTCCAGCGTGGCGCAGGCCGGATCGAAGAAGCGGACGTCGACGCCCTGTCGGATGTACCGGACCTGGCAGGGGCCGGGCGCAAGCCAGACGCGGAACTGGGCGAGCTGATCATACGCGTTGCAGACCACCACTGTGGACCGCCGCAGGAGCCGCCGGACCACCTCGTTCCGAACGGCTCGCCAGGGCGACCTACCCGGCGGAAGGCCCCAGAGGATCACCACGGTCCGCGTACGCAGGCGGCGACACCACCGGATGATCTCGGCGCTCACCGCATACTGCCCGACCAGCACGACGATGTCCGGCGCTGGACGTTCGGTCAGCATCGCCGCCGGCTCGAGGTACTCATGGGCGAGCGGCGAGCAGCGGCGGAGAGCGCGTGACCACCAGGGGGCTGGTGCGGCGTACCGGCGGAGCAGGTAGAGGCCCTGGTGCTCCCGCCCGCGGAAGACCGCGTGAAAGGGACTGATCGGGGCCTGCAGGGTCATGGACTGCGCGCGGCAGTCGGGGTATCCCGGCCGAAGCTGGGGGGCGACCAGCCAGAGAGGACTCATTTGGTAGGGGATTGGAAGTCGGGCACGAGGCGAGGAGGGGTCCGCGACGCCCAGCGCCCGACGAGCCTGTCCGGAAGCCAAACGGCGCACGCGTAGCCCAGGTCGAGGAACAACGCGGAGACGAGCAGAGCCCACGCCGCCCCCGAGAGGCCGTGCGAGCCGATAAGCCACCAGGAAAGAACCCCGAGAAGCGGCAGGTTGGCGGCCTGCACAACCGCCAGGATCTTCATGCGTCGCCGTACCGTGGCGCCGGCCCCGAGGAAAGCCAGCGGGTAGAGGGCCGTGGCGGAAACCATCAGCCATACAAAGAGCGGATTCCACCCAGCGTATTCCTCGCCGAAGAGGAGGCCGAGCAGGGGTTGTCCGGCGATGAGTGCGATCGCGACGCCGGCCAGGCCGAGCAGCACGGCGAGGCCCATCAGGCTGCCGAGGAGTGCATTGAATTGCCGAGTTCGTTTGTCCGCGTCGCAGGCGGCGACCCTGGCGATGGAGGAAGCACTCAGGGCCGAAACGATCATGCTGCCCACCTGGGTGACGTTGTAGAGAGCCGCGAAGATTCCGAGCTGATGCTCGCCGAGCCGATTCGCGATGAAGTATCGAGGAATGTTGACGACGAGCGATCCGACAAGAAACACGATGGCGAGGGGCAGGGAGAGAACAAGGAGATCGCGCAGCCGGCGCACCCGGTAAGAGGCGGGATGCGAGAGCCGAAGCCGCGACAGGATCGCCTTCGAGTCGGCGGCGACGTGGGCCCGGCGTAGCACCTGAGGTACCTCGTAGCCGAGAACGACCGATAGCTGGGCGACGAGCAGGCCGAAGGAGGCGAGGAGAAGCCCCACCCCGCATGCGAGCGCGATTGCGAACGTGCACAACATCGCGACGCTTTTCCCGATCATGGCCGCCCCGACAACCTGGAGTGCGTCTTTCTTTGTGAAGAAGCCGTAGAACAGGTCCGAGAGCGCGTCCAGGGCCTTCGTGCCGGCCAGCGCCGCCAGAATACCCAGGAAAGCCGGCGTCCGGCCAGCCAGTCCGGAGTACGCAAGCACGCCGGCGTAGGCGAGCGACACGGTGACCAGCAGGAGACTCAGGTACTCGGAGAGACCGAAGGAGTTGCGAACGTCGGAGGCGATGATCGGCCGCAACTGCAGACCAGCAAAGGCAATGGGTGGGCCGCAAATTGCCAACGCAAGAGCGAACTGTCCCAGGGCGCTCGGGTCGGCGAGCCGCGCCAAGCAAGTGACCATTCCGAAGTGCGATACGGCCACGGCCGCGTTGCCGGCTAGCACCCACCCGAAATTCGCGCCGATCGTGCGGGGTCCTTCGGAGCAGGCCATGCGGTGGGTCGATGCATCAGGTCTGGCCAGAAGGCCGCGCGAGGGACCGCACGCGGCGGCCAACTGCCTCACGACAAGCCTCCGTCGCCACCGTCAGAATCGCATCCGAGGCGACGTCGGGGACGGGGGCGGCCAGCAGGAGGCAGGAACCGGAGCAGGGGAAAGGGGCGGCCGGGGAGACCGGGGACGCCCTGCCCTCCCGGGGGTTGTGGGGACGTCCGTGCTCCCGCCACCAGGCAATGGTGTTGGGGAGGCCTTCGACGAAGGGGGTCGAGGCGTCGATGTCGGATTTCGGCCGGTGGTCGCCACGGGCGCGCGAACCGAACAAGATCACCCGCGCCGGTCGGAGATGCCGCACGACCCGCTCCACCCCGGCATCCACCCGGGGATCCAACGGCGGCTGCACGGCCGCTGCGCGCCGAGCCGGGCCGCGCCGGCGGACGTTTCACCGATTCCTCCGCCACCACTCCACGGTGCGCCGGAGGCCCTCGTCGAAGGGCATGCCGGCGACGAAGCCGAAGCGTTCGCGGGCGCGGGTGGTATCGAGCATCCGGCGGGGCTGGCCGTCGGGGTAGTCCGGGTTGAAACGAAGCCTGCCCTTGAAGCCGCAGATCGCGGCGATCTTGCGGGCGAGCTCGGCAATCGTGATCTCGAAGCCCGCGCCCAGGTTCACCGGGTCGGGGTCGTCGTAGCGCTCCGTGGCGAGGAGGATGCCCTCGGCGGCGTCCTCGACGTAGAGGAACTCGCGGGAGGCCTTCCCTGTGCCCCAGATTTCGACTTCGTCGGCTCCCGAGTCGACCGCCTCGACGAACTTGCGGATGAGGGCGGGGATGACGTGGGAGCTCCGGGGGTCGAAGTTGTCGCCGGGGCCGTAGAGGTTGACGGGGAGAAGGAAGATGCCGTGGAAGCCGTACTGTTGCCGGTAGGCCTGGCACTGGACGAGGAGCATCTTCTTGGCGAGGCCGTAGGGGGCGTTGGTTTCCTCGGGGTAGCCGTTCCAGAGGTCGTCTTCCTTGAACGGGACGGGGGTGAACTTGGGGTAGGCGCAGATGGTGCCGAGGGCGACGAACTTCTCGATGCGGCGGAGGTGGGCCTCGTGAATGAGCTGCACGCCCATGATGAGGTTGTCGTAGAAGTACTTTCCGGGGTTCTCGCGGTTGGCGCCGATGCCGCCGACGACGGCGGCGAGGTGGAGGACGACATCGGGCTTGCCGTCGTCGTACATGCGGCGGACGTCCTCGATGCGGGTGAGGTCGTAGTCGGGGCGATCGGCGACGTGGACGTGCCTTGCGCCGCGGGCCTCGAGCCGGCGGAGCAGGTGTTTCCCCAGGAAACCGTTGCCGCCGGTGACGGTGAAGCGTTTTTCAGCGAAGAAGTTGGACACGGCTACGGTTGTTGCAGGGGCGCGGAGGGCGGGGTCACGGCCGGTGATCAAACAGCCGAGCCAGAAGGTCGTCGCGGGCCATGCCCAGGTGCATCGCGACGTCCGAGAGGATGCCGGAGAGGGTACCGAGTCGTAGGGCGCGGTGGCGCGGGATAGTCACGTGGTGCTCTCCGTTGGTGGCGGTGGTGAGGCGCAGGTGGCTGTCGGTCTGACGGGTCACGACGTAGCCGAAGGCTGCGAGGAGGCGAACGAGGTCGTCGCCGGAAAGGTCCCGGGGGATCCTCAAGCGGCGAACACCTCGTCGCGGACGAAGTGGAGACGGATCACGGCGGGACGACGCGCCTCGTCGTAGTGACACCGAACGGCGTCACGGACCTGATTGCGCAGTTCGTCCAGGGTGTCGGCCTCGGTGAAGATCGAGTTCCCGACGGCGCGCGCGGTGTAACCGCCTTCCGGCGCCTGTTCGACCACGAAGACGAGTTCGGTCATGTCGACGACCTCCAATGGGCGCCGGGTGGGCCGCCGGGCGCCGCGAGTCGATCGTAGCACGGGCGGGGCCCTACCGTTCTTCCTTGCCGGAATCGACGGGGCCGTCCCGGCCGATACCGTCGACGAGGCGGCGGGTTTGTTCGAGGTCCGACTCGACCATCAACTTCACGAGGTCGGGGAACGAGATGGTCGGCTTCCAGTTCAGTTTCCGGCGGGCCTTCGAGGCGTCGCCGAGGAGGGAGTCGACCTCGGTGGGGCGGAAGTAGCGGGGGTCGACGGAGACGAGGACGCGGCCGTCGGCGGCGGAGACTCCCTGTTCGTCGAGACCGGCGCCGTGCCATTCGATGGGGAGGCCGGCTTCGGCGAAGGCGAGGGAGCAGAATTCGCGGACGGAGTGTTGTTCGCCGGTGGCGACGACGTAGTCGTCGGGTTCGGGTTGCTGGAGCATGCGCCACATCGCCTCGACGTAGTCGCCGGCGAAGCCCCAGTCGCGCAGCGCGGAGAGGTTGCCGAGGTAGAGGCGTTCCTGGAGGCCGTAGCGGATGCGGGCGGCGGCGCGGGTGATCTTGCGGGTGACGAAGGTCTCGCCCCGGCGGGGGGACTCGTGGTTGAAGAGGATGCCGTTGACGGCGAAGATGCCGTACGCCTCGCGGTAGTTCCGGGTGACGTAGAAGGCGTAGGCCTTGGCGGCGGCGTAGGGGGAGCGGGGGTAGAAGGGGGTGGTTTCGCGCTGGGGGGTTTCGCAAGCCTTGCCGAAAAGCTCGGAGGAGGAGGCCTGGTAGAACCTGGTGCGCTTCTCGGCGCCGGATTCGCGGATCGCCTCGAGGAGGCGGACGGTGCCGAGGGCATCGATGTCGGCGGTGTACTCGGGGACCTCGAACGAGACCTGGACGTGGCTCTGGGCGGCGAGGTTGTAGATCTCGTCGGGTCGGACGTCGCGGACGATGCGGGCGAGGGCGGAGGCGTCGCCGAGGTCACCGTAGAGCATGGTGAAGCGGCGGTGGTCGACGTGGGGGTCCTGGTAGAGGTGGTCGATGCGTTCGGTATTGAAGGACGAGGAGCGGCGCTTGATGCCGAAGACCTCATAGCCCTTGGCGAGGAGGAGTTCGGCGAGGTAGGAGCCGTCCTGGCCGGTGATGCCGGTAATGAGGGCGCGGGGACTCATCGGGGCACCTTGGGGCGGGGGTGCGGGGTGTGGGGCACCGATGTTTTTCCGCGGGTGCGGCGGCGTGGGGTGGGCGACGCGGCCGCGCCGGACGATTCGGGGGGCGCGAGGCGACGGGACCATTTCGCGCCGGGTTCGTGAAGCGCGGAGGGTCCCCCGGGGGCGGCGGAGGGCGAGTCATCGGTCGGAGGGGGCGCACCAAAGCGCAGGCGGAGTCCGTCGAAGGCGCGGCGCATGGCCGGGGCGTAGTCGCGGATGCGGAGGTAGATCTCGCGGGCGGTGGCGTCGTCGTAGACGTGGGCGGTGCGGTTGCGATCGGCGACGATGCGGCGCCAGAGCAGTTCGTCGTCTTCGAGCCAGCCGGTCTGCCAAGCGGCGGCGAAGACCTCGCGGGGGGTGGCGGGCGCGGTGCGTCCGGACTCTTCGAGGGCGCGTTTCAAGGTCTTCCAGAGCAGTTCGACGGTGAACTCGAAGCGTTGGATGGTCGCGTCGAGGATGGGACCTTCGCCGGGCAGGGCGAGGACCTCGTCGAGGCGATCAAGGGCACGGGCGAGCCGCTGCAGGGAGAGGTCAAGCCGCGTGGTGCTCATGCAGCACCTTTCCCTCGCCTTCGATGCGTCGGCGGAGCGCTGGGCCCAGCTCGTCGAGGAAGACGAGATCGATATCGAGGAGGGTGGGCGGGTCGCGGTCGAAGTCGTCGAGCAGGTCGAAGTAGGCGCGCGGATCATGCGCCGGGGCATCGACGGCGAGGTCGATATCGGACTTGGGCATATTGTCGCCGCGGGCGCGGGAGCCGAAGAGGACAACGCGGCGGGGGTGGAGGAAGCGGACGATCCGCCGGACGACCTCCGCGATGCGGGGGTCGAGGGGCGGGTGGGGGCGTTGGCGGCGCGGGGTCATGGTGTTCGGCGGTCGGGGTGACACGGGGTGCGGCGGTGATGCGGGCTCGGCATGGCGCGTGACGGCGCAGCAGGGACGCTCGGGCGGAGCCGTTCGCGGGCCTGGGGGTGCGGTTTCCCGCCGGGTCGAGGCTGGTTCTGCCGGGGGATTCCTGGGGCGAAGAAGGTCAGCCTCCGGCCCCTTCGGTCGGCGCGCGGCCCCGTTTCGAGGACGGCTGATTCGTTTTTCGTCACGGGGTCTTGGGACCCTCGTGGGCCCGACGATCCTGCGCCGGGGCCGATGCAAGTTCCCCACCCGTCGTTCAGCCTTCCACGGGCGGGGGAGACTAGCGCCCGAACCGGAATTCCGTCAAGGGCGCCAGTGGGTTTTGGTGCCGGGAGAGGGAGGAAGGTTCAAGGGGGTGACGACGACGAAGGTGAATCAGACGAGGAGGCCGGCGATGGTGGCGGTCTGGTAGGCGGCGAGGGTGCCGGCAAGCATGGCGCGGAGGCCGACGCGGGCGAGGTCGGAGCGGCGGGCGGGGGCAATGCCGCCGATGCCTCCGAGCTGGATGGCGAGGGAGCCGAAGTTGCCGAAGCCGCAGAGGGCGTAGGAGACGATGACGGTGGAACGATAGGAGAGGGCGGTGACGTCGTGGGTGAGGACGTTGGAGAGGTCGAGGTACGCGACGAACTCGGTGAGGATGAGTTTCTCGCCCATCAGGGTGCCGGCGAGGTGGGACTCGGACCACGGGACGCCCATGAGAAAGGCGAGCGGGCGATGGAGCTGGCCGAGGATCCACTGGAGGGAGAGCTGGGGGAAGTCGAAGAGGCCGCCGAGGAAGCCGAGGAAGAAGTTGAGCATGGCGAGGAGGGCGATGAAGGCGAGGAGCATGGCGCCGACGTTGGCGGCGAGGCGGAGGCCGTCGGAGGCGCCGCGGGCGGCGGCGTCGATCACGTTGACGTCGAGGCGGGCGACGTCGAGGCGGACGGTGCCGCGGGTGAGCGGTTCGGAGTCTTCGGGGACGACGAGCTTGGCGAAGACGAGGGCGGCGGGAGCGGACATGACGGAGGCGGCGATCATGTGGCCGGCGACGTCGGGGAAGACGTGCCGGAGCATGCCGACGTAGGCGGCCATGACGCCGCCGGCGATGGTGGCCATGCCGCCGGTCATGACGGCGTGGAGTTCGGAGAGGGTCATCCGATCGATGTAGGGGCGGACGACCAGGGGGGCCTCGGTCTGACCGACAAAAATGTTGGCGGCGGCGGAGAGCGACTCGGCGCCGGAGGTGCCCATGGTGCGCGCCATGACCCAGGCGATGCCGCGGACGACCCACTGGAGGACGCCGAGGTGGTACAGGACGGTCATGAGGGAGGAGAAGAAGATGATGGTGGGGAGGATCTGGAAGACGAAGTTGGAGAGGGCGGGGTGGATGGAGCCGGAGACGTAGGAGGAGAGGACGAACGAGACGCCGATGCGGGTGAACTCGAGGAGCTTGACCACGGCGTCGTTCGCCGCCTGGAAGGCGTCGCGGCCCCAAGCGGTCTTGAGGACGAGGAGGGCGAAGAAGAACTGGAGGCCGACGCCCCAGGCGACGACCCGCCAGGCGATCCGCTTGCGATCGGTGGAGAAGGCCCAGGCGATGGCCATGAGGGCCACGGTGCCGAGGAGGGAGAGGAGGCGGAGATACCATGGCGTGCCGGAGGCCTCGAGGCGGTGCAGCGCGACGGAGCCGGTGAAGCCGACGGAGACGGAGGCGGAGGCGGAGCAGGAATCGGGATGGGCGGGGCAGCCGAAGAGGTCGGCGAGCGGACCGGCGCCGAGCTTGACGAGGAGCGTGGCGTTGCCGGCGCCAAGGCCGAGGAGGCGGACGCGGGCTTCGACGGCGCCCGGGGGGATGGTGACTCCGGCGGAGACGTAGAGCTTGTCGGGGTCGAGGTTGACGACCTGGACGAGCTGGCCCGGGGGCGGGGACGGGACGGGGACGCGCACGAGCAGGTCGGCCTCGCCGTTGGCGGCGAGAGCGAGGGAGGCGGGGAAGAGGGAGAGGCGGGGGAGGTCTTCGGGGATCGGGGAGGAGGGCGCGATCGCGGGGCCAGACGCGGGCGCGCCGGCGGTGGCTGGCGGATCGGGATCGGGTGAAGGGGTGGGGGAATGTCGAAGCGGCGCGGAGACGGCACCGAGGGTGAGGAGGCCGATGCCGAGGGCGGCGACGGTGGCGGTGACGCGGCGGGCGGTGGAATTGGGCATGGCGGGAAGGTACGTAGCACAAGGGAGGGGGATGGGGGATGGGGGGAATCGTCCACGACGACGCCCACGACCACGCCCACGACGACGGAACAGTGGGGACGCCGCGCAAGGGGGTTGGAGTTGGGGTGGGGGATGGCTAGATTGCGGGGCGATGAACGGCGCAGGGATGGCGATGGGTCGGGAGCTGTCGTTGGGGCGGCCGTTCGGGATCCCCCTGACGGTGAACTCGTGGTTGGCGATCCTGGTAGGGATCGTGTTCGGGTTCGCGGTGCTGACGAGGGAGCCGCTGGAGGGGGCGTGGGTGGTGGTGCTGTTCGCGTCGATCCTGCTCCACGAATGGGCCCACGCGTTGACGGCTCGGGCGGCGGGCGACACGGTGCACAAGGTGACGCTGCACCTGCTGGGCGGGGTGACGTATCGCGCGGGGCGGAGCGGCCCGCGGTGGGCATGGCGGATCACCGCGGCGGGCCCGGCGGTGAACGTGCTGCTGGGGTTGGGGGCGTGGCTGGGACTGTATTTCGGCCGGGGGGCGCTGCCGTGGTGGGGAGTGGTGTTGCTGGCGCAGACGTTCTGGGCCAACCTGATCCTGGCGGTGTTCAACCTGCTGCCGATCCACCCGATGGACGGCGGGCAACTGGCGAGGATGTCGCTCTCGAAGAGGGTGGGTGCCGCGGCGGGAGCGCGCATCGCGTTGGGGTTGTCGTTCTTGACCTTGCTGGGGGTGGGGATCTGGTTTGCGGCGAGCGGCAACTTCAACCTCATCGCGGCGGTGATCCTGGTGCAGTTGTTCCTGTTGAACGTGATGGAGATGCGGCAGGTCGGGGCGCCCTCGATGGAGGAGACACGGTGGGCGCTGGGGCGGTGGTGGCGGGAGCGGCGGCGGGCGCGGGAGGAGCGGGAGACGCGGCGGCGGCCGGCGCGGGAGGAGGGCGAGCTGGAGCCGAGCCCGTTCCGGCGGGTGGAGCGTGGCGTCGCGGAGCGGGACGCCGAGGTGTTGCGGGACGGGAGGAGGGTGCTGGAGAAGGCGGTCGAACGCGGCCTGGGGGCGCTCGGCCCGGACGAGCGGCGGCTGTTGATCCTGCACCGGCGGTTAATCGAAATCCGGATCGACACGGCGGCCGGAGCCCCGGACCCGGAGGACCTGCGGCTGCTGGAACAGCACGTGCGACTGGGGGCGAGTAGCGAGGTGCACTAGGGGGGACCGGCAAGGGGGGAGGCGCGACGGGGCGGGTCGACAGGAACGGTCGGTTCGGCGGCCCGGGGCCACGGCGACCTCTGGGGGCGGGGCCCAGGTTGCGGGGCTCCGAGGGCGGCGAAGCGGCGCGGAGATCGGCGATGCTGTTGACGGTGGTGAGTCCGCTGCGGAACGAGGCGCCGAACGTGGGCCGGCTGGTGGGGGCGTTGCGGGAGGCGTTGGGGGCAGCGGGGGTGGAGTACGAGATCGTGCTCGTGGACGACGGGAGCACGGACGGGACGTGGGAGCGGATCCGGGAGGAGGGGCAGCGGGGACCGGTGCGCGGGGTGCGGCTGGCGCGGAGTTTCGGGCAGCAGGCGGCGATCCTGGCGGGGCTGGCGGCCGCGGGGGGGGAGTTGATCGCGGTGATGGACGCGGACCTGCAGGATCCGCCGGAGCTGGTGCCGCGGCTGGTGGAGGAGCAGCGGCGGACGGGGGCGGCGCTGGTCCTGGCGCGGCGGGGTTCGCAGCGGGAGGTGGGGTGGTTCAAGCGGTGGACGTCGGCGTGGTTCACGGCACTGCTGGGTCGGATCGCGGAGCATCCGATCCACCGGAACGTGGGGGACTTCTACCTGATGCGGCGGGACGTGGCCGCGGCGTTGATCCGGGCGACGGAGCACGGCGGGCCGGCGTTCTTGCGGGGGGATCTGGGCTGGATCGGGGCGGAGGCGGTGGCGGTGACCTTCGACCGCAGCGGGCGGCCGGCGGGGCGGACGAAGTACGATCTCGGGCGGATGCGGCGATTCGCGTGGGACGGGGTCACGAGCGCGAGTCTGTGGCCGTTGCGGGTACCGTATCTGTTGGGTTGGGGGGTGTTGTCGGCGGCGGGGTTGTTCGCGGGGCTGGGGTGGTGGGGGCTGTTGTCGTGGGGGGCGGCGGCGGTCGGGGTGCTGGTGGGGTTGGGTTTCTGGGCGGTGTTGTTCTCGATCGGGGTGTTGGGGGAGTACGTGGGGCGGACGCACCGGATGGTGCGCGGGCGACCGCCGTACTGGGTGGCGGCGACGACGAACCTGCCGGCGGAGCGCGAGGTGCGGCTGGCAGGGCGGGCGCGGGTGGAGTGAGGCGGGGGCGGTTCCGGGACCAGCGGCCGTGAGCTGCACGACCACCGGGTCCAGGCGGGCCCGCGGAGAGTGAGGCCGGAGCGGTTCCGGGCGCGCCGCGTTCGACGACGGGCGTTCAGCCGGGTTCGATCATCATGCCACGGGCCACCTCGGCGGCCTTGACGGAGCCGGCGAGAAGGCGGACCAGCTCGAGGGCGAAGTCGATCGCGGTGCCGGCGCCCCGGGACGTGACGAACTTGCCGTCGGTGACGACCGCGCGGCCGGTCACGATCTCGGCACCGGCCTCGGCGACCTCGGCACGAACCGAGGCGTGCGCGGTGACGCGGCGGCCCCGGAGGAAACCCATGGCGGCGAGGACGACAGGCGCGGCACAGATCGCGGCAATGGGGACGCCGCGCTGTTGCGCGACGCGCAGCACGTGAGAGACGAGAGGACTGTTGCGGAGGTTGAGGGTGCCGGGCATGCCGCCGGGCAGGACCACCAGGTCGAACGGCTGATCGGCGACCCATTCGAGGGGGGCGTCGGGGACAAACGTGAGGCCGCGGGAGCCGCGGATCGGCTGGTCGTGGAGGCCGGCCACGGTGACCTCGACGCCGGCGCGCCGCAGGACGGTGATCGGCGCCGCGGCTTCGAGTTCCTCGAAACCATCGGCGAGGATGACAAGGGCCTTGGGCAAGGCGACACCTCCTGGAACCCCCCGAAGCGGACGAATACCACGGCGGAGGAAGAGGGGGAACAAGAGGATGGGTCGGACCGAAACGGGAGGGGCGTTTCGACCACGACGACGACCACAGGAGGATGAGCGAGGAAGAATGGGTTGCAGGGGTGGGGAGGAGTCGGTATTGGGAGGGACGGGGAGGCAGAGATGCGACGACGAAGGGTGTTGGCGGCTGTGCTGGCGGTCGCGGCGGGGTGCACCGGGTCGAAGACGATCGGGCCGGGAGATGCGGTGACGGCGGGCCAAGCGAGGGAGGAGGGCACGATGCAGACGACGCCGGAGGAGGCGCCGATGGGAGAGACGACCGTCGCCCGCGGGCTGGAGTTCCGCCTGAGCGAGGGAGACGGGGAAGGCCCGGCGCGGGAGGTCGTGCGGACGGTAGCGGCGGAGCCGTTGGCGGACGATCGGGTGCGGGCCGTGCTGGAGCGGCTGCCGCCGATGGAGCCGGAACCGGAAGCCGAGACCCGGTTCGCCGTGCGGGAGAGGTCGCTGCCGCCGCCGCGGGCGGGCGCCACGGTGCAGGGAACCTTTCCCCCCGCGGCGGATCGTCCGGCCGTCGAGGTGCCGGCGGGGGGACCGCTGGAAGTGTTGCGGCACGCTCCGGAAGGAGAGGTGCCGCTGGCGCCTCATCTGGAGGTGACGTTCTCGCAGCCGATGACGGCGGTGACGTCGCATGCGGAGCTGGCGCGGGAGGAACGGCCCGTGCGGCTTGTCCCGGAGCCGCCGGGGCAGTGGCGATGGGTGGGGACCCGGACGCTCCTGTTCGAGCCGGAGGGGCGGTTCCCGATGGCGACCGAGTACGAGGTGAAGGTGCCGGCGGGGACGAAGTCGGCGACGGGGGGAATCCTGGCGGAGACGGTCCAGTGGCGGTTCTCGACGCCGCCGCCGAAGGTGACGGCGTCGCACCCGTCGGAGGGCCCGGCGCGCCGCGACGCGGTGATGTTCCTGGAGTTCGACCAGCGGATCGATCCAGAAGCGGTGCTCGGTTCGGTGCGGGTGGTTTCCGGGGGTCGGAGCTGGGCGGTGCGGCGGGTCTCGGCGGAGGAGGCGGCGACGGACGAGGCGGTGCGGGAAAAGGTGGAGCGGGCGGCCGAGGGGCGATGGGTGGCATTTCGGAGCGTTGACCCGCTGCCGGCGGACGCGGCGGTCACCGTGACGGTGGAGCCGGGGATGCCGTCGGGGGAGGGGCCGAGGAAGACCACGGAGCCGCAGACGTTCGCGTTCCGCACCTACGGGGCGATGGCGGTGGCGGCGAGCCGCTGCGGGTGGCGCGGCATCTGCAGGCCGGGGGCGGAGTGGGAGATCGAGTTCACGAATCCGATCGATCGCCGGACGTTCGACCGGACGATGGTGCGGGTGGAGCCGGATCTGCCGGGCGTGCGGGTGGCGGTTCGGGGCCGGCAACTGTTCGTGTCCGGGCGCTCGCGGGCGCGGACGGACTACCGGGTGACGCTGTCGAGTGCGCTGGCGGACGAGTTCGGTCAGCGGCTCGGGGAGGATCGGACGGTGGTGTTCCGGACGGCGGCCGCGGAACCGGCGCTGTTCGTCCAGGGCGGGCCGCTGGTGGTGCTGGACCCGACCGGTCCGCCGATCCTGCCGGTGTACTCGGCGGGATACCGCGAGCTGCGGGTGCGCATCCAGGCGGTGGAGCCCGGCGATTGGGAGCGGTTCCTGGAGGCGGCGCGGCAGGTGCGGCGGGGGGAGGCGGTGGTGGAGCTGCCCGGCCGACGCGTCGTGTCGACGACGATGGCGGTGCGGGGGGATCCGGACGAGACGGTCGAGACGGGGATCGACCTGTCCGAGGCGCTGGTCGGCGGGACGGGCCAGGTCGTGGTGCTGGTCGAGCCGCCGGAGGGGGCGACGGGAGACGGCGGGGCGGAGCGGGGCACGGCGGTATGGGTCGAGGTGACGCGGATCGGGCTGGACGCATTCGCCGACGACTCGGAGCTCCTGGTGTGGGCCACGTCGCTGGCCGACGGCGCTCCTGTGGAGGGGGTGGAGGTATCCCTCCTTCCCGGCGGCGGTTCGGCGCGAACGGACGGCGACGGTCTGGCACGGATTCCGTTGGGGGAGAGGCCGGGAACGGTACTGGCGGCGCGGACGGGGAACGACACGGCGTTGCTTCCGGAGAGCACATCCTGGTGGTTGCCGAGGGGCGACCGGTCGGGATGGCGGCGGTTCGATCCGGGGAAACCGCTCCGGTTCTACGTGTTCGACGACCGGAAGATGTATCGGCCGGGGGAGGAGGCGCGGGTGAAGGGGTGGGTGCGCCGGGTCGGTCTGGGCAAGGGGGGGGACGTGGAGGCGGCGGGGATCCCGGCGGGAGCCATCCGGTGGACGCTGTACGACTCGCGGCGCAACGAGCTGGGCCGGGGCGAGGCGAGGGCGGGGGCTCTGGGGGGGTTCGACTTCGCGGTGCGTTTTCCCGACGCGGCGAACCTCGGGACGGCGCGGCTGGTGCTGGAGGCGGAGGGGGATCGGCACGAGCACCGGCTGGAGGTGCAGGAGTTCCGACGGCCGGAGTTCGAGGTGACGACGCAGGCGAGTGAAGGGCCGCACTTGGCGGGGGGGCGAATCGAGGTGACGGCGGCGGCGAACTACTACGCGGGGGGCGGGTTGCCGAACGCGGAGGTGACGTGGCGGGTGACGTCGCGGCCGGGACGGTTCACGCCGCCGGGGCGGGACGACTTCTCGTTTGGATCGTGGAAGCCCTGGTGGGCCCCGGACGAGGGCGAGGGCGAAGCCGATCGAACGCGGACGGAGGTGCGCACGGGGCGGACGGACTCGGGGGGCCGGCACCGCCTGCGGATCGACCTCGGGTCGGTGGAGCCGCCGCGGCCGACGAATCTGTCGGTCGAGGCGACGGTGATGGACGTGAACCGACAGGCGTGGGCGTCGAGAACCGACCTCCTGGTGCATCCGGGAGCGGTGTACGTGGGATTGCGCGCGAGGCGTTCGTTCGTCCGGGAGGGGGAGCCGCTGGAGGTCGAGGCGATCGTCACCGACCTGGACGGCAAGGCGGTGGGCGGGCGCGAGGTGGCGGTGCGGGCGGTGCGGTTGGAATGGGAACAGAGGGGGGACGAGTGGGTGGAGACGGAGACCGACCCGTCGGAGTGCCGGGTGCGGTCGGCGGATGATCCGGTGGCGTGCACGTTCCGGCCGCGCGACGGGGGTTCCTACAAGGTGACGGCGTCGGTGGCGGACGAGGTGGGGCGGAGGAACGAGACGGAGATCCGGTTGTGGGTGGCGGGGGGCGAGGCGCCGCCTCGCCGGGGGATCGAGGAGGAGAGGGTGAAGCTGATCCCGGACCGCCGGGAATACCGGCCGGGGGAGACGGCGGAGCTGCTGGTGGTGGCGCCGTTTGCACCGGCGGAGGGGCTGATGACGCTGCAGCGGTCGGGGATCGTGCGGACGGAGCGGTTCTCGATGAGCGGCGCGACGCAGGTGCTGCGGGTGCCGATCGAGGAGGGGTTCGTTCCGAACGTGCACGTGGAGGTGCACCTGGTGGGGGCGGCCGATCGATCGGGGGAGGAGGGGGAACCGGGGTCGGGGTCGTCGCGGCGGCCGGCGCATGCGGCGGGGTCGGTGAACCTGCGGGTGCCGCCCTACGAGCGGACGTTGGGGGTGGAGGTGCGGCCGCGGGACACGGAGCTGGAGCCGGGGGGCGGGACGGAGATCGCAGTGGAGGTACGGGACGCGGCGGGGGTTCCGGCGGCGGATGCCGAGGTGGCGGTGGTGGTGGTGGACGAGGCGGTGTTGTCGTTGACGGGCTACCGCGTGCCGGACCCGCTGGAGACGTTCTATGCGACGCGGGCGGGGGGGGTGCGCGACCACCGCTTGCGGCGGAACTTGCTGCTGACGGCGCGGGGCGCTCCGGCGGGAGGGGACGACGAACAGGCACTCCTGCGGCAGAGGGGTCCGTTGGAGGAGGCAGAGCCGGAGGGGATGCTGGCGGCCGGGGCGGCGGCGCCGGCGCCCGGGACGGGGGCGCCGGCGATTCGGATGCGGACGGAGTTCGCGCCGCTGGCGTTGTTCGCGCCGGCATTGCGGACGGACGCCTCGGGAACGGCGCGGGTGCCGGTGGTGTTGCCGGACAACCTGACGCGGTACCGGGTGATGGCGGTCGCGGCGGCGGGGGTGAAGCAGTTCGGCTCGGGGGAGGCGACCATCACGGCCCGGCTGCCGTTGATGGTGCGGCCGTCGCCGCCGCGGTTCCTCAACTTCGGGGATCGGTTCGAGCTGCCGGTGGTGTTGCAGAACCAGACGGAGGGGGCGCTGGAGGTGGAGGTGGCGGTCCGGGCGGCCAATGCGGCGCTGACGGCGGGGGCGGGGCGGCGGGTGACGGTTCCGGCGGGCGACCGGGTGGAGGTCCGGTTTCCGGCGGCGACGGTGGGGGCCGGGACGGCTCGGTTCCAGGTGGGGGCGGTGTCGGGGCCGTGGTCGGACGCGGCGGCGTTTCGGCTCCCGGTCTGGACGCCGGCGACGGCGGAGGCATTCGCGACGTACGGCGAGATCGACCGGGGCGCGATCGCGCAGCCGGTGCGGGCGCCGGAGGGGGTGTTCACGGAGTTCGGCGGGCTGGAGGTGACGACGTCGTCGACGGCTCTGCAGGCATTGACCGACGCGGTGCTGTACCTGGCGGAGTATCCGTTCGACTGTTCCGAGCAGCTGGCGTCGCGGGTGATGGGGCTGGCGGCGCTGCGCGACGTGCTGGAGGCGTTCCGGACGCCGGAGCTGCCGCCGGCGGAGGAGATCGACGCCGCGGTGCGGCGGGACATCGAGCGGCTCGTGCGGATGCAGAACAGCGACGGCGGATTCCCGGTCTGGCAGCGCGGGGATCCGTCGTGGCCGTACGTGAGCATCCACGCGGCGCACGCGCTGCGGCGGGCGGTGGAGAAGGGGTTCGCGGTGCCGGTGGAGGCGATCGGCCGGAGCCTGGGATACCTCCGGGCCATCGAGAGCGCGATCCCGGCGTGGTACGGCGAGGAGGTGCGGCAGACGCTGACGGCGTATGCGCTGGCGGTGCGCCAGCGGCTGGGGGACGGAGATCCGGAGCGAGCGGAGCAGTTGGTCCGGGAGGTGGGGCTAGAGCGGCTGCCGCTCGAGACGACGGGGTGGCTGTTGCAAGCGTTGGCGAGCGCGGGGGGACATGCGGAAACGAGGGCGGCGATCCGCCGGCACCTGGGGAACCGCGCGGTGGAGACAGCGGGAGCGGCCAACTTCGTCTCGTCGTACTCCGACGGCGCGCATCTGCTGCTGCATTCGGACCGTCGCGCGGACGCGATCGTGCTGGAGGCGATGTTGACGGATTCGCCGGAGAACGACCTCGTCCCGAAGCTGGTGGCCGGTCTGCTCGGGCATCGCACGCAAGGGCGGTGGCGGAATACGCAGGAGAACGTGTTCATCTTGCTGGCGCTGGAGGCGTATTTCCGGACGCACGAGGCGACGACGCCGGACTTCGTCGCGCGGGCGTGGCTGGGGGAGCGGTACGCGGGAGAGCATGCGTTCCGGGGTCGGACGACGGAGCGGTACAACCTCGAGGTGCCGATGGCGGCGTTGCGCGAGGCGGGGGCGACGGAACTGGTGCTGGCGAAGGAGGGGGCAGGAAGGTTGTACTATCGGGTCGGGCTGCGGTACGCGCCGACGGATTTGCGGCCGCCGCCAGCGGATCACGGGTTCACGGTGGAGCGGACGTACGAGGCGGTGGACGATCCCGGGGACGTGCAGCGGGACCTGGACGGAACGTGGCGGATTCGGGCGGGGGCGCGGGTGCGGGTGCGGCTGACCGTGGTGGCGCCGTCGCGACGGTACCACGTGGCGCTGGTCGATCCGTTGCCGGCCGGGCTGGAGGCGCTCAATCCGGCGCTGGCGGTGACAGGGGCCGTACCGATGGAGGGGAGCACCATGACGGTGGTGGGGGGTCCGGGGCTCGGGGGACCGGGGGGGCCGGGCAAGTGGTGGTGGTGGACGCGCCCGTGGTTCGAGCACCAGAACCTGCGGGACGAGCGGGTGGAGGCGTTCTCGTCGTTGCTGTGGGAGGGGGTGCACCGCTACGCGTACGTGGCGCGGGCGACGACGCCGGGGGACTTCGTGGCGCCGCCCCCGCGGGCCGAGGAGATGTACGCTCCGGAGACGTTCGGGCGCGGGGCGGGCGATCGGGTCGTGGTGGAGTAGGGGAAACGGGCGGGGGGAGGGGTTGCCGCGCTCGGGGTTGCGCCGTGCGAAGCCGTGGGGCAGGATCTGCGCTGCGAGGATGCAGGCGCGCAACTGGGGAGGGAAAGTTCATGGTTGGTGATTCGGGGCGGAGGTGGTCGGTCGGAGGCGGACGGATCGGTCCGCTGGCCGTGGTGCTGTTCGCGGGAGCGGGGGGGTGCGAGTGCGGGGGCGGGGATTCGACGACGGTCGGGTGCCGCACCACGTCGGACTGCCCCGGCGGTGCGGAGTGTGTGGCCGGCCGGTGCGTGTTCCTCGACGCAGGCGGAGACCTCCACGGGGATGGGCCGGAGGGAGAGGCGTCGCGGGAGCAGGGCGAGACGTGCGCCGGGGCGTCGTGCGGGGGGGTGTGCTGCGCGGCCGGGGAGGTTTGCGTGGCGGGAACGTGTTGTGCCGTCGACCGCGCCTGCGAGGGGGTGTGTTGCGGCGAGGAGGAGACCTGCCTGGACGGCCGGTGCCTGCTCGACTGCGGTGACGATCCGCCCTGCGCGGACGTCTGCTGCGAAGCCGGGGAGGTGTGCCACGCGTCCGGTTGCGTCATCCCCGGCGATCCGTGTGACCACCCGCACGATTGTGGCCCGGAGGAGTACTGCGAACCCACGCTTGGTCGATGCATGCCGCGGGCGGGCATCGACGAGACCTGCGAGTATCGTCCGCCGCCCGGTCCGTTCGTTCCGGAGGTGGAGTGGCACTGGGCGGGAGTCTCGTCGGCGCCGGCGGTGCGCCACGTGCTCAGCACCCCGGCGGTGGCGGATGTGGACGCGGACGGCTGGCCGGAGGTGGTGGTGATCGCCTACGAACGCAACCCGCCGACGCATCTGGTGGTGCTCGACGGTCGCGACGGATCGGAGAAGCGAGTCGTCGTGCTGTCGCTCCCCGGAGGGTGGTCGCAGCACGTGGCGCTGGGCAATCTGGACGACGACGACCCCGAGCTGGAGATCGTGGTGTCGGCGTCTCCGGGCGGCGTCGTGGCGTTGGAGTCCGACGGCACGGAGCGGTGGCGGGTCGCGTCGGGCACCCTGGGGGGCGACCTGGCAATGGGTGCGCCGGCGATCGCAGACCTCGACGGCGTCCCGCCGCCGGAGGTGGTGATGGGGGCCGTCGTGATCTCGGCCGACGGAACGGTGCTCGAGGATCGCGGCCACGGGGGGGCGGTGAACACGTGGCCCGGCCCGATCAGCGTGCCAGTCGACCTGGACCTCGATACCCGGGCGGAGATCGTGGGCGGCAACCAGGTCTTGCGGTTCGGCGGGGGCGAGGTGTGGAGTCGGCCGTTCGACACGGAGGGGTACCCGGCCGTGGCGGATTTCTTCGGCGACGGGGGGCCGGACGTCGTGGTGGTTTCCCGGGGGACCGTGCGGATCCACGACGCGTTGACCGGAGAGATCCGGTTCGGGCCGTTGCCGATCCCCGGGGGTGGGGGAGGCGGGCCGCCGACGGTCGCCGACTTCGACGGCGACGGTCGTCCGGAGTTTGCGGCGGCAGCGCTGGGCTGTTACGCGGTCTACGACCCCGATTGCACGGGGCCCTCGCCCGACCCGACGCTTTGCGACCGCCGCGCGGTGGAGACGAACGCGTGCCTTCCCTCCTTGACCGACGGGGTGCTCTGGTCGCAACCGAACCAGGACGACTCGTCGAGCGTGACGGGGTCGAGCGTCTTCGACTTCGAAGGGGACGGGAAGGCGGAGGTGGTGTACAACGACGAGTGTCATCTCTTTGTGTACGACGGCGGCACGGGCCGGGTGCTGCTGGCGCGTCCCAACACGTCGCGCACCGGCACGGAGAACCCGGTGGTGGTGGACGTGGACGGCGACGAGAATGCCGAGATCGTGGTGCCGGCCAACTCGGATACGCGGCGCTGCGACCTGCCGGAGTCCGAGGTACCGAACACGTACGGCGTCTTCGCGCTGGGAGACCCGGCGCGCCGGTGGGTTCGGACGCGGAAGGTATGGAACCAGCACGCGTACTTCGTGACGAACGTGGCCGACGATGGTTCGATCCCGGCGGTGCCACGGGCCAACTGGACGGTGCCGGGGTTGAACAACTTCCGGCAGAACGTGCAACCCGAGGGGCTGTTTGCGGCGCCGGACCTGGTGGTGGCGCGGCTGGTGGTGAGCCAGCGGCCGTGCCCGGCATCGATGGAGCTGGCCGCGTGGATCACGAACCGCGGTTCGGGGGGCGCGCCGGCGGGCATTCCCATCGCCTTCTACGAGGGTGATCCTGAATCGGGCGGCACGCTTCTCGGCGTCGTGCCGACGCCCGCGCCCATCCTGCCGGGCGCCTCGGTGCGCGTCACGATCCTGGCGCCGGTCGGGGACGCGAGGGTGGGCGAGACGATCCCGTACTTCGTCCGCGTCGACGACGACGGAAGTGGGGCGGCGTCGGGGCGGACGCACGAGTGCCGCACGGACAACAACTCGTTCGGGCCGACCCCGGGCACCTGCGCCCTCATCGGGTAGGAGGGCGAGGAGGCCTGCGGCAGCCGACAACCGGCCACGGACGGGCCGCAGCGTTCCGGAGGGGGCACCGAGGATGACCGGTCGCCGCTTGTCTCTTCCCTGCCGTCCACGCCGGCGAGGCCGCCGGATGCCGGCGACCGGGTGGCGACCGTTCCACGAACCTAGGGGGAGAGCGACCGGGCGCAACGGAACCCGAGGCTGATCAGTTCCCCGTTGGTGCGGGGGACTTCATCGACGCCGCGACGGTTGGTGGTGCGGAAGGCGGTGATCGGTTCGGCGTAGAGCCAGGTTCCCCCGCGGACGACGCGTTGAGGCTCGGCGAGGGCGATGACCTCGGCGTCGGGACCCTCGCCGAGGGTATTGACGACCACGCGGAGGGGTTCCGCGGGACCGGTCGGGTTGCGGGTACGGACGTTGCGAAGGGTGAAGTAGAAGCCGGGGTGGTAGTAGTCGGCGGTCCATTCGCGGACGTTGCCGCCCATGTCCAGGACGCCGAAGGGGCTCTTGTCGAAGGGGTAGAGGCCGACGTTCTTGGTGCCGTAGCGGTCGCAGGCGTCCTTTTCGGAGCCGAGGCGCATGGCGATCTGGCCGCACTTGGGTTGTTCCTCTCCCCACGGGTAGGAGCGGCCGTCGGTGCCGCGTGCGGCGAACTCCCATTCGGCCTCCGTGGGGAGCCGGCGGCCGATGAATTCGCAGAAGGCCTTGGCCGCGGGCCATTCGACGCCGACGGCGGGGCGACGAGGGCCCCAGAAGACCACGTCGGAGGCGAGGTCGGAGGGCTTGCAGAGAAGCGTCTCGGCACACTTCTGGTAAGCCTCGAAGGTGACCTCGTGAAGATCGATTTCAAACGGATCGACGCACACCTCGTGGGCGGGCATCTCGTCCTCGTAGACGCCGTAGCATTCGATGTTCTTCTCGGGGCCGAGGACACAAAGCTTGTCTTCCTCGCCGTCCATGCCGGGGGGAGGCGGAGGAGGGTTGTCGGTGCCCATCTTGAAGCAGCCGCCTTCGATGCGGACCATGGGACAGAGGGCAGCGGCTTCTTCCTTGAGCTGGCGGAGTTCCTCGGGGGTCTGTCGGCCGGGGTTCACGTCGCGGACGCGTTTGCAGGAGGCGGCCGCGGCGAAGAGGGCGAGCCCGAGGGTCAGGGGGATGCTGGGTCGCATGGGGCGCTTCCTCCGGGGGGCGAGTCTAGCACCGTCGTCGCCCTGTCGACACCTTCCGCTGTGGAGTCCGCGGCGGCGGCCGGGGCCACGGCGGGAGGCAGCCTTGCGTCGGCGCCGGGGTCGTCGGGTTCCCGGGATAGCTCGAATTCGTCGAGGGGGACGCCGTCGGGGTCGAGGACGCGGACGCGGAGGCGCCGCGCGTCAAGCTCGATGCGGGCGAAATGGAGGGCGGCGACGCACACCTCGTCGTCGCCCGCCGCGCGCGCCGCGTAGGTGGGGGCGCCACCGCCTCCGAGAGTGAGGCTGACGATGCCCTCATCGAGGACGCTGCGGCCGTAGAGATGGTCGTGGCCGGCGAGCACGAGGCGGACACCGCGGCGGGCCAGAAGGGGGGCGAGCCAGGTGGCAAGGCGGTCGGCGGTGCGTTGGCGGCCGCGGTCGGCCATGCACGATCGGAGGGGGAGGTGCACGGCGACGATCTTCCAGGGGGCGGTCGAGGCGGCGAGGGTCTCGTCGAGCCACCGGAGTTGCGGGGTGTCCGGGGCGAACCTGGCATAGGCGTCGAGGACGAAGATCTCGGCGTCGCCGGCGCGGAAGGAGTACCAGGCCTCGTTGTCGGGCAGGGCGAAGCGTTCGAACCAGTCCTCGTCCTGGGCGTCGTGGTTGCCGAGGACGGGGGCCAGGGGGACATGGGCGAGGAGCGGGGCGAGCGGTTGATGGAACTGTTCGCGCCAGGCCGTCTCGTCGGTGCCGGTGTCGGTGAGGTCGCCGGTGTTGACGACGAAGGCGGGACGGCCGTCGGTCTCGGCGTTGCGGAGCATGGCCTGGACGACGCGGACGTGACGTCGCGGGTAGGCTCGGCTGTCACCGTAGGCGAAGAAGACGAGAGGCCGGCCGGGAGGCGGAAGGGAGCGAAGGGAACCGGCGGGAGACCAGCGCTCGGCCTGGTCCGCGTCGGGAGTCCAGGGAGCACAGGGGGACCAGGCGATGCCATAGGCATACGGGTTGTCGGCGGCGAGAGGGGGGAGGACGACCTCGTGCCGGGTGGCGCACTCGGTTGGGGTGGCGGGGGTAGCGAGGTCGGCGGCGGGGCCGGTGCCGTAGCGGACGAGACCGGTGGTGGGGGCGGAGGTTTCCCAGGCGACGGCGGCGGCGCCGGCCGTGGAGACGGTGAGGAAGGGGGGGATGACGAAGCCGTGGGAGGGAAAGAGGTCGAGGCGCAGGTCAAGATAGAGCAGCGGGTCGGCGTCGGGGTCGGCAGGGCGGTGAAGTTCCACGGAAAGGGTGTTTTCGCCGCGGCGGAGCGGGGTCGGGTCGAGGCCGGGGAAGGATCTCTGGTCGATGCCGCCGTGGAGGCGGCGGATCCAGAAGGGATCGTCGGATGG
>Ga0068707_1000401_pt1 | contig 27611 bp, 19 predicted proteins | sample YNPNPMetaG_FD_66600 | JGI IMG/M metagenome (GOLD analysis project Ga0068707, IMG submission 66600) | Anoxygenic and chlorotrophic microbial mat microbial communities from Yellowstone National Park, USA - YNP NP MetaG | ecosystem: Environmental > Aquatic > Thermal springs > Hot (42-90C) >... | reverse complement strand
GTTGCAAGGGGACTCGCACGTGCTTCAGATGATCCAGCTCATGCTGCCAGGGTCCACGGGCCTCAAGTAGGTAGATGGCCTGTTGTGCCTCATCGTAACCCTGGATAACCGCCGTATCGTAGGGCACCAGGCCTTGCAGTGCGGTGAGGATCGCGTCGAGCACCCGCTGGGGGTCCAGCGTCTGGCTGAGCTGTAAGGTGATCTGGCGCAGCCGCTCCGCCTCCTGGGCATGGCGCTGGTTTGCCTGGTAGAGCCGCGCATTAAAGATGACCCCGGCGATGAGCGTGGCGATAGCCTCCGCTAAGACCAGGTGCTGGGGCAGGAAAGCGTTTACCTGCGGGCTGGCGATAGTCATCACCCCAATCGCTTCATCCTGATAGACCAGGGGCACACTCAGGGCCGAGCGCACGTTCTGATCCAGTGCCCCTTTATCTACCCAATGGGGATCTTGGAACACGTCAGGGGCATAGACCCCCTGGCGGTGTTGCAGGACCCAACCGGCCAGGCCTTCGCCAGGCTGTAAGGTGACGCTGCCGGGGACGACGCCCTGCTCTGGCGAATAGCCATGAGCGGCCAGGAGCTGCAGCTCTGGCTGGTCGTTGGATCGAATCCAGATGACCACTTGCGGTGCGTCCAACACGTGGCAGACCTGTTGGAGCGCCAGCGTCCCCAACTCGCTCAGGTCGCGCAGGGCGCTCCAGTTCTGGATGAGCGGGGTGATGGTATGCAGGAGCTCCAGGGCCTGCGTCCTGTGCATCAAGTCCTTCTGTATGGATTGGAAGCGCAGAGCCGCACCCAGGAGATTGGCCCCCGACCGCAGGAGCTGGAGGGCCAGCGAGAGGGTGTAGGCGCCGGCTCGTTCAACATCAAAGCCCAACAAGCCCCACCAGCCTTCTGCTACGTGAATGGGGATGACTGCCAGGTTGCGCAAGGCATAGCGCCGCATCAGGCGTTGTTCATAGGCGGGGAAGCTGCTGAACGGTCCAATCAAGGCTTCGCCTACGCTTAACTTCTGAGCCCAGCGTTCCAATCCCAGGGCCGTCAGTGGAATCTGTTGGGGGAGGGGACGGATCGGCTCCGGCTGCGGAGCGATCCACTCGCCGCGCTTTTCCAGAACATGACTGCCATCTTTGCTAACCCGATGCTCGTAGAGGTAAAACCGGCGTGCGGAGATAGAAGCTCCCAATTGGGCCAGCACCTCCGGCAGCTCCTGTTCCCATTGCGGCGAGAAAAGGAGTTTGAGCGTAACGTTAGAGATGGTTTTGAGCGGCTCCAGGTCTTGGAAGGTCGCCGTTTGCAGTTTTTTGATGAGGGTGATGCGGGCCAGCAGGTCAGAGAGTTGTAGCGGCTCACGCAACACATCCCAGGCGCCTGCCTCCAACCAGGGGGCGGCGTCGGCGTCGGGCGGGAGTAGCACCAGCCATGGATAGTCCAGAGCGGGCGGGCGGGCGCCATCGCTGATGAACAGGTGATAAGGCACCTCGATTGGACTGGCGCAGATGGGAGAGTAGCCCGCCGCTTCCAGGCCTTGGGCCAGTTCGGCGCAGCGCTCCCGGTCACGGAGAACCAGGCCGATAAAAAACGATGATTCTGCCATGGGCTACCTCGTCATGCCGTATGGGATGAAGCCTGAGCAGCCAGGGCTGCTGCTGTCAGAATCAACCCGGCGCCAACGACCTGACCGGGGGTAAGCCCTTCATCGGCCAGCAGATATCCCAGCAGGGCGTTGGTCACCGGGGAGAGCAACATGATGAGTGTCGCCTGCGCGGCGGGTATGAAGCGCAGGCCGCGGTAAAACAGGGCAAAAGCCAGAGCGGAGGCGATCACTCCCAGGCCGATGACGCCCGGCCAATCCCCCGCGGCAACCCGGAAAGCCGCCGCACCCGTCGGCAACGCCATTCCCAGCGCCGGCAGCAGGGCAAAACCGTGCACCCAAAAAGCCGTCTGCACAGCTTGCAGGCTGCGCAGACGGCGCCCCAGCAGCGTGTAGCCGGCATACGTCACCGCCGACGCGGCGGCCAGAGCGTCGCCGCACCAGCTTGTCAGGCTCAACCCGTGTTGCAGATCGAGCCTGAGCAGGAGCAGGACGCCGGGAACGGCCAGTCCCGCTGCCGCCAGGACCAGCGGCTGGGGCTTTTCCCGCAGTACCAGGGGGGCCAAAAGCATGACGAATAGCGGCGCCAGGTAATGCAGGAAGCCCGCTTTGGCGATGGACGTGTAGCGATACGAGCCGATATAGAGCAGCGCCGTGACCCCGTACAGCAGCCCGGACGCGATCAACAGGAGCTGTTCCCGGCGCGCTTTGGGCCAGGTCAGGCCCCGCGCCAGCAGACCCAGCGTGGCCATGCCAATTAGCAGACGATAGACAACCACCGTGGCAGTGGGCGTGGTGTGAATCTGACGCATCAAGGTTCCGATCCAGCCAAAACAGAAGGCGGATCCCACCAACGCCCCTAATCCTGCGGGGAGCCCCCCTGTCCTGTGCTTATTCACGTTCCAGGCGACTGCGTCCTATCGTGATGAAGGTGGCCAGCAGACCGATGCCAGTTAGGCGGCTAAAAGCAAAATGGATAGCGGTGAACAGGTTCCCGGCTTCACCTTGCCGCGCCAGAGCCGTGTTGAGCAAGGCCCCGGCGATGCCGATGCCCAGGGTCATGCCCAGGTTACGGGCGGTGGACATCACCCCGCCGGCGGTCCCTTGTCGCTCGCGGGGCGCGGCGCCCATCAAGGCGCTGGTATTGGGCGAGATAAAAATCCCGATGCCGCTGCCTGAAAGGGCCAGATTCAGGATGATGCGCCAGCGCGAGGCATCCGCCGGGAGCTGCGCATAGCCGAAAAGGCCCACCGTGAGGAGCGCCATGCCCAACACCGAGGGCCAGCGTGTCCCAACGCGGTCGGAAAGCGTGCCGCTGAGCGGCGCCAGGAACGCCATCAACAGGGGCTGCGCCATGAGCATGGCGCCGGCCTGGGCCGCGTTCCAGCCGCGGCCTTCGATAAGGTAGAAGGGCATGAGGAAAACGATGCTGTACAAACAGACGTAGTTCAGTACCGCGCTGAGGGTGGCACCACCGAAAGTCAGGTCGCGAAACAGGCGCAGGTCCAGCAAGGGCGCCGGCGTGTGCAACTCGGCCCAGACGAAGGCACTCAGTCCCAGCAGCCCCAGGATCAGGGTGGCCAGGGTGGACAGGGAGCCCCAGCCCCAGGTGTGGCCACGATTCAGGCCCAGCATCAAAGCGAACAGGCCCAGGGCGAACAGCACCGCGCCGCGCCAATCGAAAGCCGTCTGCGGGGCGTGATTGCGGTCTTCGGGGATAAAGCGGGCGCTGAGCAGCAGGGCCAGGGTACCAATGGGGACGTTGATGTAAAACACGGCGCGCCAGCTCAGGTGCGTGGCCAGCCAGCCGCCGAAAGACGGGCCAAGCACTAGCCCCAGGTAGGTCATCGTGGATTGAAGGCCCAGCGCCTGACCACGTTGCTGCGGGGGAAAATTTTTAGTGAGGATAGCGGGCGAATTAGCCGCCAGCATAGCCGCTCCAATCGCCTGTACGCTGCGGGAAAGGATCAAGGCCGTAGCGCTATGAGCCAGGCCGCAGGTCATCGAGCTGAGCACAAAAATCACAAAACCCAGCAGGTAAGTGCGCTTGTGTCCGTACAGGTCCCCCAGGCGGCCAAAACTCAGCAACAGGCTGCTGGCTGCCAACAGGTAAGCGGTGACGACCCATTCGATGGTGGCGACGCCGACGTTGAACTGCTGGCGCAGGATCGGCAGCAGGGTGTTGACGATGCTGCCGTCGAGGGCGGTCATGAGCGTGCCCGTGCCAATAGCTGCCAGGATCAGCCAGCGGGCGGAACTTCCTCTGGACGTGTCTGAGGCATGGGGCTGCGATGAAGTCGGCATGTTGGATAATTAAGAAGTACCCCTTGGGTGCTCAGGTTATGGCCTTCCTGGTCGGGGAAGGGGGCGCAGCGTTGACAGCCCGGACCTGCACCGCTGATTCGCCCATCGTTCAGGGTCGGAGCGGAGCGCGCCTAGTCTTCTTCATCGCGCTCCTCTTCAAAATAGCCGAAATTGAGCCGCTGGCGCGCAAAATCTGGGTGCAGCGTATGCCAGGCATCGCGATAGGCGGCGCAGTGCGGCAGGGGATTGCCGTTTTCGTCCATCTCCAGGACAAAACGCCAGCGCCGGCTGGACCCGACATGCGCTTCTTCCAAATCCTGGCGCGGGACAATGTAGAAACCGTTGGTGTCAATCAAGTAGGCGACCAGAAAATCGCAATTCTTGTATTCCTTTTCGGTGAGGCTGAACTTGATGCGGCGGCGCAGCGGGTTGTTGGTGACGGGACTGCGGCGCGTTTTAACATCCACATAAATCGTTTCGCGCGTCTCCTGATTGAGCATCAGCAGCCCGTAGCCCTCTTCACCCAGATTGTGATAGAGCTGCCAACACGTGCCCTGAATCAGTAGGAACAGGCGCAGCAAAACCTGCTTTTCGCCGATCTCCCCAACCAGCGCCTGAATATTCTGGAGCAGCTTATCTTCAGGATTGAGCAAGACTTCATCGTCGTTATATGTCTGCATGGCTCACCTCTCAGGTAGGGGCCCGTGAATTTTCCCGGCTATGCCTGGGACACCCTCAATTATACTCATATCGTTAGACTTGGCAATTAACACGATGGCTTAGACGGGTTGACGCAAGGTTCAACACAAAGCGGACGCTTTCAGCCGCGGCGTTGACATCGTCCAGTTCCAGGACCAGCCAGGCCTGAGCAGGAAGCTGGCGTTGCAAGACGGGGATAATTTCGGCGTAATTCAGGCAGCCGCGAGGATCGGCCAGGGCCAGGTGATTATCGTCACTGCCGTCGGTGTTGTTGAGATGGACATGGATGATATACGGGGCGAGCGTCGTGATCCAGGTTGCCAGGGGATAAGCCGTCCCGTAGAGCTGGGTGTGACTCACATCCAGGCACACCCCGATCTCCTCTCGCTGCAACGCACTCATCAGGCCCTGGAGCAGGAAAGGATCGGGGTCCCACATGTTTTCCAGGGCAACCAGCACCCCGCGCTGGCGGGCTTCGTCCGCGAAAGCCGACCAGAAATCCAGGTTGCGCGCCTGCCACTGCTCGCGGAAGCGGGGATGGCGCAGCATCGGGAGGAAGTTGGTGTGGAAGATCACATGGCGCGCTCCCAGTTCGGCGGCGATGTCGAGATTGCGCAGGAAATGGTCGCGCGTCAGGGCAATGATGTGCGGGTCCTCACTGTGCACCGACATATCGAAGAACGCGCCGTGCAGGGAGAGCGGACCAGAGAAGTCTCGCAACAAAGCCCGGTAAGCGGGAATCAGGGTGTTGGCTTCTTGCAGCACCTGCGGATGGGAAAAGGCCTGGATTTCCAGCCCCCAACCAGCAGCCTGCGCCAGTTCCAGGTGTTGCGTAATGTCGCGTCGGTAAACTGCTACGAGCCATGGTTTCATATTCCCATTGTACCTGATACCATCAGCTCAGGTCAAGGGGAAAAGGCGAAGTTAACAGTGTTGTTATTAAACGGCAATGAGGAGAGGAGAGGACGGGATTAAGGCTGGAGGTAATGTTGCACTCCGCCTGCCGCGGTAGTTATCCAGATGCCTCCCTGCCCATCCAGAGCAAAGCTCAAAGGCTCGTAACCGGCGTAGCCCGAATTGCGCGGGACGTACTTGCGCCAGTGTGTCCCATCCCAGGTGCTGATGAGGCCCCCTGGTTGCGTCGGGTATCCCAGGCCCAGCCAGAGCAGGCCCGGTTGCGGCTCCAGGAGGCAGCGCAGGGTGTTGGAAGGCAGCCCGTCTTGCACGCTGAGGCGGTGCCAGGTTTGCCCATCCCCATACACCAGGCCGTCCCCCTGCGTCGCCGCCCAGATCGTTCCGTCGGCGCTCACCAGCACAGCCACCACGCCGCCCCAATGCAGGCCCAGCGTGGCGTTTTCCAGATGCGTCCAGGTCTGACCTTCCAGATCGTAACGGCTCAGGCCGCGTTCGGTCCCTACCCACAGCGTCCCGGCGTGTTCGGCGATGGCGAAGACGGCGACATGGGCCAGTTCCGGCACGGCCTGCCAGACCGTGTCGCGGCCCCGCACCAGGCCCTGCAGCGTCCCTACCCAGAGCTGACCGGAAGCGTCTTCCCACAACGCCCGGACCTGTGCTGCCGGCAGGCCCAGCTTCTCAGGTGGCAAGACCTCCCACCGGTTCCCGTTGTAGTGAACCAGGCCAGCATCCGTGCCCAGCCACCAACTGCCATCCCGTGCTGCCAGGACCTGCAATACGGCACGCGCCGGCAGTGGACTGTTGGCGGGCGTGAAATGCTCGACCCCCTCGCTCCAGAAAAAATCCTGTCCAGGCTGCCAGAAAGTAAGCCCGCCCGCGGAAGCAAACGCTATCCGCCCATCCGGCCCCACGGCTACATCGTAGACCGTGTTGGAAAGCAGGGGGGCCGTTTCGGCGGTGAAGCGCGTCCAGCCGCGGCGACCCTGGGCCATCTCCACTTCGTAGACCACCTGTCCTACCGTCAGAGCGGTGATGAAAAGCACGGCTATCGCTATGGCCCAACGGGGCGGACGCGGGAATACCGCATCGAACCAGCCCCAATACTCATCCATCGCCTTAGCCCAGGTGATGAGCGCGCGCAGGGCCAGCGCCCCCAACAGACACAGCGGCACAGTCAAAATGAGGGTGTACTGCGGCCACTTGGTTGGCCATACCAACAGCGTGAGCAGCGCGCTCACGAACCACACATTCAGCCAGTTCTCCCGGCGCTTCCAGGCCAGCACCATGCCGGGGAGCAAAAACCAGATCACGTAGCGATCCGTGGTGAAGAAGAAGAACACATTCGGATGCCACGGCACATCGTTGATGATCCACAGCAGCGGTTGATACCAGGGGTAACCGGCGCGCAGCACATCGCTCCCATGCGCATAAGCCGTGTGGAAGAAGAGCATCGCCTTCAGGCGCGTGAGCGGCGCGGCCCATAGGGCGGGGTTTAGCAGCCAGAAGGTCCCCAGGGCCAGCGCGACGTAGCCCAGCGCGCGGCGTCTATCCCAGGGGCGTTGTTCCCACAACAAGAGCGCCAGGGCTGGCAGGATGACGAGATAGGTGAACTTGCCGGCTGCGGTCACGCCCAGAGCGATGGCCGAAAGCCACCAGGCCCGCCGATCGCCCTGGCGGGCGCGGCGCAGCGCCAGCACGGCGATCAGCGCCGTCAATTGGGGCAGCGCTTCCAGGTAGGCTTCCGCCGTGTACTTGATGGTCATGGAGTGCAGCGCCAGAAATACCCCGGCGATCGGGTCCACCAGGGTGGCCAGGGCCACCGTCAAGGTACCGAAAAGCACCGAAAGGGCGCGGGCTGCATAAAGCTGCGGCGAAGCGTCATGGCGCGGGGGGAGCAGAAGATAGCCCAGACTGTACAACAGCTTCACCAGCGGGGGATGTTCGGGGTTTTCGGCGCAATGGATCACGCCCTGCAGGTCACCTGCGCGCAGTGCCTGCGCATAAGCGCTGGCCGCGCCCAGGTAGACCGGTTCGTCGGCGTCCACCGGCAGGAGCCAGGCGGCCCAGGCTCGCACCACCAGGGCCAGCAACACAATCAGCACCAGGGTGCGGCGGCGGGGCAGGGCCGATGGCATACCAGGGCCGGTCAGCATAGGGGCTCGGCTTAAAGGGTCAGTATTGCCCCGGTCAAGGGGGGAAGTGTCACCCGGGTGCCTGGGGCGGATGGGGAGACCGCGCAGCCAGCGTCCGTCGTCAGGCGCAGCGCAGCGCTGGCGGGCAGATTGACGGTGCGCGGCTCATCCGCAAGATTGAGCACCGTCACCAGCGTTTCGCCGGCTCCGCTGCGCGTGTAGGCCAGCGTCTCTGGAGTCACCTGGACCATCCGGCGCTGACCGCGGCGCAGGGCAAACGATGCGCGGCGCAGGGCGATCAGCTCGCGGTAGAAGCCCAGCAGCTCTGCATCCTGAGCGTCATCCCAAAGCATCGGCAGGCGCGCTTCATGCGGAAAGCCTAAATTTCCCTGCCGGACATCCCGTTCCTGGGAAAGTCCGACCTCGGTGCCGTAATAGATAAGCGGCGGGCCGCTCAGCGTGAACTGGCAGAGCGCGGCCAGCTTCAGGCGGCGCTTATCGCCCCCGCAGGCCCATAGGAAACGGTTCATATCGTGATTATCCAGGAAGGCGGGACGGGAGAAATCCTCGGGGAAGAAGGCCTCATGGCGTTCCAGGAAGCTCGCGAAACGCAGCGCGTCCCAGCGGCCAAAGGCAAAAGTCTGTCGCAGCGCCTCCAACAGGAGAAAATCCAGGCTGCCATCCAGGCCGCCGCTGAAGGCCAGTTGCGCGTCAGGCGGGTCCACGATCTCGCCGAAGGTCCAGCAATCCGGTCGGGCTGCGCGCGTCACCCGGCGGAAATCGGCCCAAAAGTCCGCCGTCGGCCCGATGGCGTAATCCAGCCGGTAGCCATCAACTCCGAACTCCAACCAGTAACGGGCGGCCTCCAGCATGTGCGCCCGCGCCTGCGGATGAAGCAGGTTGAGCTGAGGCAGCTCCTTGACGCCGAAGAAGGTGGCGTACTCATCGGGCCAGTGGGTAAAGGTGAACCAATCGCGGTAAGGACTGTTCGGGTCACTGCTGGCCGAGACGAAAATGGGGTGCTGATTCGAGAGATGATTGGGGACAAAGTCCAGAATGACCCGCAAACCGGCAGCGTGAGCGGCATCAAGCAGGGCGCGGAAGTCCTCTAGCGTGCCCAGGCGTGGCTCGATGCTGAACAGATCGGTGACATCATAGCCGTGATGCGAGGGGCTGGCGAAAATCGGGCTGAGGTACAGCGCATTGACGCCCAGGGCCGTCAGGTAATCCAGCTTTTCCAGGATACCGCGCAAGGTTCCGCCGTAGAATCCGCCAGGATCGGGCGGGGTGCCCCAGGCGCGCCCGGCGCCGGGATAGAAGCGATCCACAAAGATATGGTACACGATGGCATCGCGTGCCCATTCTGGTAGCGGGTCCTCATCCACATAAATCCCGAAGCAGCCGCCGTCGTCGGCCCAAAGCTCAGCCCCGTCCAGGGTCACCACGCTCATGCGGTAGCGGAGCACGGTTCCGGCGGGCTGGCCGGGCAGGTAGCCCGCGTAATAACGCAGGTAGCCCCACATCAGGGTCTGCCATTCAGTCTGCATCGGCTGGAGAGGGGTAGCATAGCCGCGGGCCGCGCGTCCATGACTTCCGCCCGGCTCGCTGCCATCTGTTGTCCAGTAAACCCAGGCGCTTTGGACGGGAATCGAGGGGCCAACTGAGAGGGTCAGGGACACAGCTTCCCCCGGACGCGGGTCCAGAGGCACACGACGGTGGGCGTGCGTTACGCCCGCCCACCGTTTTTGGGTCTGTGCCAGACGCAACTCATCCGTGGCCAGGGTGCCAAAGATGAAGTCGTCCATTAGCCTTTCACACCTCCGACAGTCAGGCCGGATTCAAAGGAGCGCTGGGTCATCAGGAACACGATCAGGGTGGGGATGATGACGATGGTAGCGCCCGCGGCGAAGTAGCCCCAGGGGACGCTCATGCTGTTCGCCAGGCGGTAGAGGGCGGGCACAGCCAGCTTCATCGTTTCGGGCGACGGGACCAGCACCGAGGCGAAGATGAAGTCACCCCATCCGGCCAGGAAAGAGAGCAGCGCCGTTACCGCCAGGGCCGGTTTGGCCAGAGGCAGAGCCACATAGGCGAAGGCTTGAATCGGTCCACAGCCATCCAGCATGGCCGCTTCTTCCAGGTCAATGGGGATAGTATCGAAGTAGCCCTTCAGGTTCCAGGTACAGAAGACCAGGGCGCCGCTGGTATAGGCCAGCACCAGGCCCAGATGCTTCCCGTACAGGCCCAGGGCGGTGAGGACCTGGGCAATGGCTACCAGCGAAAGCACGCCGGGAAAGGTCTGAATTGCCAGCAGGAAGATGAGGAAAAACTCCCGTCCCTTAAACCGGAAGCGCGAAACGGCGAAAGCCCCGAAGGTCGAAACAATCAACGAGCCGATTGTGGTCAGGCTGGCCACATACAGGCTGTTCTTAATCCAGATCAGGAAGGGCTGGTCGAACAGCATCACCCGGTAGTTTTCAAAAGTCCACTCGGTTGGGAGGAACATCCCCAGCACGTTGAGCGTGTACAGACGCTGGCCAACGCGCCCCGAAGCCAGAATGGCGAACCAGATCGGGTAGAAGGCGAACAGGGCCGCCAGGATGAGAATGATGTATTGTAAAGCCAGAATGGAAGCTTTAGGTTTTCGGTTCATTCGTAGGCTCCTTTCGTCATGCGGGTGAAGCGCAAGCTCCAGAGGGTTACCGCAAACAGGAAGATGAAGATGATGACGGCGAAGGCGGTAGCTTTACCATAATCCTGAAGCTGATAAATCTGCCGGTAGGCGTAGACCATGACGAATTCTGTCGCGCCGGGGCGCAGGGCTGATGTCTGCGGACCGCCGCCGGTGATGGCGAAGGCCGTGCCGAACATCTGGAAAGCCGAGATTGAGGTAAGGACGGTAGCTGGCAAGACGGCGGGGCGGATCAGGGGCAGGGTGATGTTGGTGAGCTGCTGCCACCAGGTCGCCCCATCAATTTCGGCCGCTTCGTACATGTCCACCGATATGGATTGCAGCGCACCCAGGATCGAAACCATGAAGAACGGATAAGAGAAGTAGATATCGGCAATCACGATGGCAGCGAAGGCCGCCGTTGGGTTATTCAGCCAGCTAATCGGTTTGTAGCCCTGGATCAGGACACCCAAGACCTGGTTGATCACCCCCTGCTCGCGGAAAATGAACTGCCAGATCAAAGCCACCAGGATAGCGACCGAGGACGCCGCCCAGGGCAGGAAAAGCACTACCCGGAAGAAGGTGCGCCCTGGCAGATGCTTGGAGTTCAGGATCAGCGCCAACACCAGGCCCACCACAAAAGTAATGGGTACGCGCGCCACCACAAAGAGGAGCGTGCGGAAGATGACGAACAGGAAATCGCCCGTTTCCATCAGGAAGGTGAAGGCGGCCACAAATTTGAGCAGCCAGCCCAGGATGATGGTACCGGCGATGCCTGTCAGCCATAGGGTGCCTGAAGATAAAGGCCGTTTCCCTTGTTTTTCATAGCGAGCATTAAGCTGCGCTGCCACAATCAGGGGGACGAAAGTGAGCAGCAGACGCAAAAGAGCCAGAATACTATCAACGGTAAATAGCTTACCGATGAGGATGGCGTAGTTCTTGGTAATGGGCTCCTGCAGCCGATAGGGTTCTCCCAGGCCTTTGGGAGCATTCTCCCGGAACATCGGCCAACATACCGGATCCAAAATGCCATTCAGCCCTGCTTCACAATCTGGATTGGGGTGAAACTTGTTGCGATTGGTGAAGGAGATATACGTATTCAGCAAAATGGGGTAGACGTTAAAGACCAATACCCCCAAAAGCGTGGGAAGCAGGAACAGGAAAACCACCAGATTTTTGCGACGGCCTGACCATCCTGCCATGGGGTTCCTCCACAAATGTGTTAGATGTGGCGGCGTCGTGGAGACGCCTGAGTTTTAAGAAAAAGGGGGGAGAGTTGCCTCTCCCCCCCAAGGGCTAAAACTTTACTTCATCGCAGCGACAGCGTCTTCCAGGGCCTTTTCGGCATCCTTCAGGGCGTCAGCCGGAGCCTGCGCGCCGGTCCAGATGGCCTGGGAAGCGGTACCCACCGGACCCCACTGAGCGGAGGAGTAGGGGGAGGGGGACATGGGGATGCCCAGGTTCAGGGACTTGCCAAAGCCCACGACCGTCTTGAGCTGAGCGACCTCAGGATCGTTCAGGGCAGCCGTCGCGGCGGGGATGGTCTTGTTGACCAGAGCCAGCTTCTTCTGCACCTCGGCGCTGGTGAAGTACTTCATCACGTCGAGGACGATTTCGGTGTGGCCGCGATCCACGGCGTTCTTGGTCATCATCAGGGTCTTGATGCCGACGAAGGGGCGGCCCATAGCGGCGATGCCGTAATCAACGCCCGCTTCCTCGATGCCCGCGATGGCCCAGGGGCCGGTCCACCACATGCCGACCTTGCCTTCCTTCAGGGCGGCCATGCAGATGTCGTAGCTGTTCTCGTTCAGGGAGTACTGCTTGAGCTTGAGCAGCCATTCAGCAGCGGCGACCATTTCGGGGGTATCCAGGTAGCCCTTGCCTTCCTCATCCACATAAGCCGGCACACCAAACCCGAAGTAAATCGGGGCCATGTGGTAAGGATCGGCACCACCGAAGGCCTGGTTGCAGATCAGGACCTTGCCGGTGTCTTCGTTGAACTTCTTGGCCTTGGCCAGGAGATCGTCGAAGTTCAAGGGGTCGGTCGGGAGGTACTCATCGGTCACCACGGCCTTGTTGTAGACCAGGGCGATACCTTCCTGGGTTTCGGGCAGAGCCCAGATGTGACCCTTCCACATCACACCCGCGACCGCAGCCGGTTCGTAGGTGCTCCGCAGGAAATCCTCGGTGATGCCGTACTCATCGAGCGCGACAATGTTGCCGTTGAGCGCCTGCTCACCGATCTTGTCATTCGCCCAACCGATGATGTCGGGACCCTCACCCGCCGGGATGGCGACGTTCAGGGCAGCCGCCACGTCTTCGGGCTTATCCAGGTTGATGGTGACACCGGGGTGCGCGGCCTCGTAATCCTTGAAGGCCTGGGTGATGGCCTCGAGGTACTTACCGTCCCACTGATGCCAGATGGTGATGGTCACCGGTTCCGCCGTCGGCTGTTCGGTCGGCTGCTCAGTGGGCTGCTCAGTGGGCTGCTCCGTCGGGGCAGCGGTTGGGGTGGCGGTAGCAGTCGGCTTGCACGCGGTCAGCAGCAGGCCCGCCACCAAGATAAGGGACAGGAACACAAACCAGCGATTCTTCATACTCTCCTCCTCTTGAAAGAGATTGAATGGAATGTTGGCTTCAGTTGCCTGAAAACCTCACAAATATTAACATTTTTTAGCTACTTTGTCAATAGCGCCGGGTCTGTGCAAAGCGCTTGGCATGACATGAATTTGAAAAATTGGTGACAAGTCAACAAACTGGGCTGGTGAAACGGCCTGTACCCTATTCGCCCTGGCCTGTTCAGGACAATCCAGGTCAATCAATTCACCCCAGAGATTACCTCGGCAATGGTATCTTTCGGCATAGTGGTCATAGCGAGGGTGTTCTTTGCCCGCAGCAATCCCCGATAGACTGGGAGACTGCCTGCCCTTCGGGGGGCCTCACAATCGCTGGCGCTCACCGTGACAGAAATCATGGCGTTTAACCAAAACAAAGTCTAATCGTAACTGCTCAGCCACCCACTGTGTGGCGACTGACGATGGATGCCGCCCCGCCAGGCGCTCGGAGGCAGAGCCGTAGAGACATTGCATGGCAACGTCTACGTTCTTTGTACCGTAGTACCGTAGGGCGGGCATCCCTATGCCCGCCCATCCCTATGCCCGCCCATCCCATGCCCGCCCGGATCTTTTCAAACCCTGAGATTTTGAAAATCAAATGTAATTACCTGCCCTGAATCGTTTGCAGATAATGTAGCGTAGGCTTTAGCCTGCGCATACAGGCGCTACAGGGGCATGCCTTCGCCGCGTCTTTGATAGCGCTTGTGGGGCTCCCTGGTAGGTAGTTACTCCAGGCAAAAAATGAGCGAGCTGGAAGTGTTTAGCCGTATCCTGTGGGCATCGCCCTCACCTGGGCTGAACCATCATAACGGCTTAAAATCCCTTATCCAGGTTTCGCGTTCCATCGGCGGGAAAGCCTGTTTTCCTCTCCTACCCGGGGAGCCGCTTTTCCAGAGCGCCCCTAAAGGCCACCTGCCGATGGTGAACGCAAAATCAGGGGATTGACAGGGCATCAAAATACCTTATACTGATAAAAGGTTACTTGATTGGGATACTTTTAGCATCAGCCAGCCGAAAGGAACCGGCCATGCGCATTGGACGTGAGACCGATTATGCCATTCGTATCTTGTTAGCCCTGGCGCGTCAGGACGCAGATGAACGCATGACGTCAGGGGCGGTAGGGAAGATTATGGCTATCCCGCCCTTGATGGTGCGGCGTGTGGTAGCCCGTCTGGCCCAGATGGGCCTGGTGACAACCAGACTGGGCCGAAACGGCGGCATTCGACTGATGCGCGCCTCTCAGACCATCACCTTGCGAGAAGTGATCGTTGGTCTGGAGCCATCCTTTGTTATTGCCGATTGCCTGGTGGACCCCGATCTGTGTCCGCTGGAGGCTACCTGTCCTGTCCGGCGGCAGTGGGCGCGCCTCCAGGCTCTGGTGCTTGGCGAACTGGAGCGGATCACGCTGGCTGATCTGGCCGCTGCACCTTCATCTCTGGACCGGTTGCTTGAAAGCTCTGGCCAGGTCGGATAAAATCTTTTTTTTCATTCAAGGGGGTGGAACGGGACTGATCTGAATGACTTTTTTTCTTGCATAGGATGGGGATATCTTCTAACTGCGAAAGGAGGTCGCTTATGGAAGTTGTAAGCTGGGCGCGTCTGCAGTTTGCGCTGACTACGATTTACCACTTCTTCTTTGTGCCGCTCACCCTGGGATTGTCTATCTTCATCGCTCTCCTGGAGACTCGCTATGTGCGCAGCGGGGATGAGAAGTACAAACATCTGGCCAAATTTTGGGGCACTCTTTTCCTCATCAACTTTGCCCTGGGCGTGGTCACCGGCCTGGTCCAGGAATTCCAGTTTGGTCTGAACTGGTCGGAATACAGCCGCTTTATGGGGGATATTTTCGGCGCTCCCCTGGCCATCGAAGCCTTGCTTGCCTTTTACATGGAATCCACTTTCATTGGTGTTTGGGTTTTTGGTTGGGAGCGGATTTCCCAAAAGGCGCACCTGGCTGCGGCCTGGCTGGTGGCGTTGGGCTCCAACATCTCCGCTCTGTGGATTTTGATTGCCAACTCGTTTATGCAGCATCCGGTAGGGTACACCCTGGACCCGGAGACCGGCTATGCGCGCATGAGCAGTTTCCTGGCCCTGATCACCAATTCCCATGTGATCTATCAGTATGCTCATGTCTTCACGGCGGGACTGGCCACTGCCGGCTTTGTGGTCCTGGCCTTCAGTGCTTGGCATTTGCTGCGTAAACACGAGGTGGAATTCTTCGGCACGGCCTTCCGCTGGGCCGCGCGCTTCGCCCTCATCGGCAGCCTGCTGGTCGTTGGCGTTGGCCACTTCCAGGGGCAGTACGTGGTGAGGCATCAACCCATGAAGATGGCGGCCGCCGAAGCCCTCTGGGAAACGCAGGAGCCGGCGTCCTTCGCGCTCATCGCCTTCCCGGATGAGGTGCAGCGCAAGAATACTTTCGCCATTGAAATTCCTTATGTGCTCTCTTTCCTCTCTTACAATAATTTCACTGGTCGGGTGTTGGGCATCAACGAGCTGGATCAGGCTTATCAGGAGCAGTATGGCCCTGGCTCGTATGTGCCGCCGGTGACTTTGCTGTTCTGGTCCTTCCGCATCATGGTGGGCGCGGGTTTCCTGATGATTCTGCTGGCTTTCCTCTCTCTGGTGTGGCAGAAGCAGCTTGAGCGGCGGCCCCTGCTCGCCAAAGCGCTGCTTTGGGCGCCTCTTCTGCCCTATCTGGCGTCCACCACGGGCTGGATTCTGGCCGAAGTTGGCCGGTGGCCTTGGATTGTTTACCAGCTCCTGCGCATCGAGGATGCTGTGTCGCCTAACGTGCCTGCCAGCAGTGTGGCTTTTTCGTTGATTGTGCTCACGCTCCTGTACCTGGTCCTGGCGATCGTCGGGGTCGGTCTGGCCCTGAAGTACGGAACGCGCCGGGCGATTTACGCCGAAGAGGCGCAGGCGGTTTATTCAGCTTAGGAGGGGAGCCATGGACTACAATACCATCTGGTTCATGCTGATTACGGTCCTGTTTATCGGCTTCTTCGTCCTGGAGGGCTTCGATTATGGCGTCGGGATGCTGTTGCCTCTCTTGGGGAAGAAGGACGAGGAACGGCGGGCCATTCTGAACACGATTGGCCCGGTCTGGGATAGCAACGAGGTGTGGATGATCACCGCCGGCGGGGCGATGTTCGCCGCTTTCCCGCAAGTGTACGCCACGCTTTTCAGCGGCGCTTATCTGGCTTTGATCCTGATGCTGGTCGCCCTGATCCTGCGGGGCGTGGCCTTTGAGTTCCGCAGCAAGCGCCCGGATGCCGGCTGGCGCACGTTTTGGGATTGGGCGATTTTCGGCTCTTCCCTGGTCGCTGCCCTGCTCTGGGGCGCGGTTGTGGGCAATCTAATGCGCGGTCTGGCGATTGATGCTCATATGACGTATTGGGGCGGTCTGCTGCCCCTCCTTAACCCCTTCGCTTTGTGGGCCGGGGTGACCTTCGTGGCCCTGTTCCTCCTGCACGGGGCCAATTTCCTGGCCCTGCGCCTGGGCGGCAGCCTGGAGGAGCGCGTTCAGGCCGTGACCTTCAGGCTCTGGCTGGCCGCCACGGTCATCACCGTCATTTTCGTCGTCTGGGCCTTCCTGGGTACAGACATCCTGCGCTCCGCTGGCGGGCTGATCCCGGCGATCCTGGCGGCGCTCAGCCTGTTGCTGGTGGGCTACTGGCTCAAAAAAGGCCGGACGGGCTGGGCTTTCGTCTGGGGTGCGCTGACCATCGCCCTGGCCACGGTGATGGTGTTCGGCGGCCTGTATCCGCGCATTCTCATCTCTACGCTGGACCCGGCTTATAGTCTGACCATTTACAACGCCGCTTCTTCAGCTTACACCCTGAAGGTGATGACCGTCGTGGCCCTGATTTTCACCCCCATCGCCCTGCTCTATGTGGGCTGGGCTTATTGGGCCTTCCGGGCGCGGGTGAAAGGGGAAAAGCTGGTGTACTGAGGCCTGAAGGCCGGCAAACTCATGGGGCAGGTCGCAGAACCTGCCCCATTTTGTGTGATGCCATGGCGCGCCTGACGGCTTGAGGGGGGCTACCACGCTCCCTGGTCGGCGAGCTGTTCTGCCTGTTGCAGGTGCCACAGGCGCCAGTACAGGCCTTGACGGGCCAGCAGGTCCGCGTGCCCCCCTTGTTCAACCAGCTCGCCCTGATGCAGCACCAGAATCTGCTCCATGCGCTCCATCCCGATCAATCGGTGTGTGATCCACAGCGTGGTGCGGGTACGCATGATCTCCCACAGCGCTTCCAGGATCAGACGCTCGTTGAGCGGGTCAAGGTGCGCGGTTGGCTCATCCAGCAGGAGGATGGGGGCGTCTTTGAGCAGTGCGCGCGCCAGAGCCAAGCGTTGACGCTCGCCACCGGAAAGTCGCCAGCCCTGCTCGCCGATAATTGTGGCGTAGCCCTGCGGCAGACGGTGCAGGACTTCTTCAAAACGTGCCAGACGCACAGCGCGGGCTAGGGCCTCGGCTGAGGCCGTTGGATTGGCCAGGCGCAGGTTTTCCTCGACGCTGGCGTTGAACAGGTAGGTCTGCTGAGAGACAACGGCAAAGTGTTCGCGAACTGCATCAGGCGCCAGGGCTTTAAGCGGGACCTCGCCCAGGCGGATTTCGCCCTCTTCGTAGTCCCAAAATCGCAACAGGAGATGGACCAGGGTGCTTTTTCCCGCTCCGCTCGGCCCGACAATGGCTACAGCGCTCCCCGCCGCGATGGTGCAGGTGAGATCGCGCAGGGCCGGATGGGCCTGATCGGGATAACGGAAGGTCAGGCCGCTGATACTGAGGCCAGTATGGCGGGGCCGCGGCGGGACGGGCAGCGGCGCCGGCTCCGCCACCGGCGGCGGGGTGGCGGCCAGCTCGAACAGGCGTTGGGCGGCGGCCTGCACACTGTTCCAAGTCTGTGCTGCGACCGGCAGGGGGGTGACCGCCTCAAAGGCGGCCAGGGTCAGCAGCCCCAGGGCGCCCAGCAGGACGCCGGCGATGTGTCCCGTCTGCACCTGCGGAATGGCCAGGGCAATGACGCCCCAGAGGGCCAGTTGCGCCAGGAGGGTGCTGGCGATGGTGTGCCCGGCGCTCAGCCAGGCCAGGCGAAGCTGACAGCGGGCATAGGCGGCATCAGCGTGCTGGAGTTTACGTCCGTGCTCTTCAGCCTGGCCTGAAGCCAACAGGTCGGCCAGCCCTTGCAGACCATCCACCCACAGGGCGCTCAAGCGGGCGCGCCAGGTGATGAGGGCCCGGCCGGGGCGCTGTGCCGCACGGTTTATCACCAGGGGCAACCCCGCCCCCGCCATGAGGTAGCTCGCCGTCACAACGCCAGCCAGCTCCAGGCCGTAAAGGCGCAAAAACCAGCTCAGGCTCCACAGGGTAAAGCCGGCGATCAGCACCGGCCCGATCACGCGCACGTAGAAATGCTCCAGCGTGGCCACATCGCCCAGGATGCGGGCCAGCAGATCGCCGGAATGCTCCTGCTCCAGGCGGGCCGGAGCGAGCGGTTCCAGCCGCTGGTAGAGCCAGACCCGCAGGCGGGTGAGCAGCGAAAACGTGACGTTGTGGGAAATCAAACGCTCCACATAGCGGAGCACGGCGCGGCTCAGGCCGAAAAAGCGCACGCCTACAATCGCCAGCTGCAATGTCCCCAGGGGCGGCTGCAGGGCAGCGCGGGCAATCAGCCAGGCGGAAAGGCCGATCAGGGCCACATTGGCGCCGACCGTCAAATAGCCCGCCAACAGCGCCAGGAGCAGCCAGCCTTCGCTCCCGCGCAGGAATCTCAGCAGACGGCGCAAAATTCCCTGGCCGGGCGTCAGGGTAAAATCCACCGCTTCGGCTGGACGCAGCGGAAGCGGGGTGCCTGCGCCAGAGTCGGGCGCAACGCCGGACGGGGCGATGGGCCGACGGGACGGCGGCGCTGCCCTCACATACCCCTGCAGGTCGGGACGGGCCAACAATTCGGCGGGCGTGCCCTGGGCGCGCACCCGGCCTTCGTCCAAAATAACCAGACGGCTGGCGTGCTGCACGGTCTGCAGCCGATGGGCGATGACCAGCGCGGTCCGGCCCTGCAGCAGGCGCTGCGTGCTGGTCACCAGCCGGCTTTCGCTTTCCAGGTCGAGGTGGGCGGTCGGCTCATCCAGGATGAGGAAGGGGGCGTCCTTGAGGAAGGCCCGCGCCAGGGCCAGCCGTTGCGCCTCGCCGCCGCTCAGGCGTGAGCCGCCTTCGCCGATCGTCGTGTCCAGGCCGGCGGGGAGGCTGGCTACCCGGTCGGCCAGGCCGGCGGCGCTCAGGGCCGCGGCCATGGCTTCCGGTGTCGCTGCGGGGCAGGCCAGACGCAGGTTGTCGGCCAGGGTGCCCTGGAAGAGGTGCGGGTGCTGGGGCACCCAGGCCAGGCTGGCCGGGGGCGGCGGCCCGTCATGGACGGTGCCGTCGCGGTAGCGGGTGCGGATCTGGCCTGAGCTGGGTTGCAGAAATCCCAACAGCAGGCCGGCCAGGGTGCTTTTGCCTGCGCCGCTGGGGCCGAGCAGCGCCAGGGTCTCCCCGGCTCGCAGTTCCAGGGTGATGGCGTCCAGCGCCGGCCGGGTGGCGCCGGGATAGGTGAAGCTGACCTCCGTGAACACGACGCTTTCCAGGGGCGCGGTCGTCGGGGAGGGCGGGGCGGGGTGTCGCAGGGTCGGCGTGTCCAGGATGGCAAAGAGCCGGCGCGCGGCGGTGACCCCATCCATGCCGGCATGGAAGCGTTGCCCCAGGAGTCGGAAAGGCAGGTAGAATTCCGGGGCCAGAATCAACACAAAAAAGGCCGCCGGGAAGGTGGTGCGTCCGTAGAGCAGGCGCAGGCTGATTTCCACCGCGATGATGGCGACGCTCAAGGTCGTTATCAGCTCCAGAGCGAAGGCGGAAAGGAAGGTGAGCCGGAGCACCTTGAGCGTGGCCTTGCGGTAAGCTTCTCCCAGTTCGGCCAGGCGGGCCGTGTAGGCTTTGGCCTGGCCCAGGAGCTTAAGCGTAGTCAGCCCCTGCAGCGCGTCCAGAAAATAGGCGCTCAGGCGACGCAGGCCCAGGTATTGGCGTTGGGTGAGCGCCTCCGCGCCCTTGCCGATGAGCACCATGAACAGTGGGATCAGCGGGGCCGTGAGCACCATGATCAGTCCCGAAAACCCATCCTGGGTAAACACAGCGGTGACGATACTCAGCGGGACCAGGGCCGTGACCAGAAGCTGCGGCAGGTACTGGCTGAAATACGCATCGAGCGCTTCGATGCCTTCCAGCGCGACCGCGGTCAACTCGCCGGTGCGTTCGCTTTTGAGGTAAAGCGGCCCCAAGGCCTGGATGTGCTCCCACAAGCGCTGGCGCAACGCGCCCTTGACGTGCACCGCCAGCGTGCGTGCGCCGATCTCGTGCCAGCCGCTGAGTCCAGCGCGCGCCAGACTGGCGAGCAGCAAGCCGGTGAGCTTCGGGGCCACCTGCGTCCAGCCCTGTCCGCCCAGGAATATCGCAGCAACCACCTGGCTCAGTAGCCAGGCCTGCAGCACCGTGGTCAATCCGGCCAGCCACAGACTGCCTGCGGTCAAGAGCAGCCAGCCCAGATGGTGACGGGTGAGCGCCAGTAACCTTCGGTGCACGCCGCCCATTTTCCCCACGCCCAGGCAATTTGTCAAGTAGGGGTCGAATGGAGTGGGTGATGGGGTGGGGTGTAGGGCAGGCATCCCTATGCCTGCCCATCCCAAACCCTCGCTACCAGCCCGGATTTGCGCAATCTCAACCATTTTCGCATTTGTGCCGGGTTTAAAGACCTGCCGGGAGAACGCCTCCCAGAATTAGATCGGCAATTCATGGCCCAAGATGGCAACTTTCGTCCGCGCCATGGCGGACTATCTCTAACGATGCTTTGGCCGGTTCGCCAGCATCGTCCAGCACTCTCTCAACCTTCCCCCGGCGGCGGTGCTGAATCTTGTGCCCAAAATTCGTGGACCGTGTTATAATAAAAGCACAAGGGGATGACAGGTTTCGACGGGGAAGGCTGGCTGGACACGGCGAGCCGGGGTGGCTCCAACCCCGTAATCATGGAGCAACTCATAAGTGCCAACCCTGTAGCATACAACTGGGCAGCGGTTCCGGTTGCGGCCTAGCCGTAACGGGACCTGAGCCCGCTACCTGACCGCGGAAGGCGGTCACGCCCCTTCGGCATCTCGACGGCGTGCCGGAGTCAGGCGTGAGAGAGTCGTCGTGCACCCGCGCTGACACCGATACGCGCGGCTAAGACCATCGGTTAGCCCGGATCGGGCGCGGTCGGCAGCGACCCCCCGGGCGAATGGCTAAGGGCCGACTACGCTCGTAGATGTGGCCAGTCGAATTCTTCGGACGCGGGTTCGATTCCCGCCATCTCCACCTTGACAGCAGGGCCGGGTTCGCCCGGCCCTGTATGCTGAATCCACCTCACGGGGGGTAAATGGACCCTCAAGCCCATCTGCTACTGATCACAGGGGAACGGGGCGCGGGCAAAACGACGCTTTGTCTGCGGCTGAGCGCGGCTTTGCGCCAGGCCGGCTGCTCTGTGGCGGGTCTGGTGACCCGACCTGCCGGTCCACAGGCCCTGGAAGCGCTCGATCTGGCCCGTGAGGAGCGCTATCTCCTCACCGTGCCCTTTGACCCGCAGCGCACCGATCGCCCACCCTTGCATTTCCAGTTCGATAATGAAGCCATGGCAGCCAGCGCCCGGGCTTTTCTGCGCGCCTTTCCCGCGTCGGTGTTCTTTCTGGATGAGATTGGCCCGCTGGAGCTGATCTACCAGCAGGGCTGGTCCAATCTGCTCCCGGCCCTGGCCGGGCTGACCTATCGTTGGGGCGTCCTGGTCATTCGTCCGGAATTGCTGGCCGCGGCTTTGCCCCGGCTGCCGGGGGAGGTGTTTACCCTGGTGCGGGTGACGCCGGAGCGGCGCGATCTGCTGTACACGCACTTGCTGGCTCGCCTCAAGGAGGGCTTGTGACCTGGCCGGTGGTGGGTCACGCCTGGGCCGTCGAACGCCTGCAGCAGGCCATCCTGGCCGATGCTGTGCCGCAGGCTTTGCTGATCACCGGTCCGGAAGGGGTGGGGAAGACGACCCTGGCTTTTACGCTGGCGCAGGCGCTGTTGTGCCAGACTGCGGACCCGGCCCAGCGTCCCTGCGGCGTCTGCCCGGCCTGTCGCCGCAGCGCCAATCGCACCCATCCCGATCTGCTGGTCGTGGAACCGGAGGAAGAGGACGCTGCACTCAAAATCGAGGTGCTGCGCGACTTGGAACGCAGGCTGCGCCTGCGCCCGGTGGAAGGTGGGCGCAAGGTGGCTATCGTGATGCACTTTGAGCGGGCTACGGAAGCGGCGGCCAATGCGCTCCTCAAAACGCTTGAAGAGCCGCCAGCCTATGCCCATCTCATCCTGCTGGCGCTGGAAGCGGAGACCCTGCTCCCTACCATCGTTTCGCGGACGGCGGTGCTCCCGCTGCGGCCCGTCCCGTTGATGGAGTTGCGCCGTGCGCTCGTGGAGCGTTGGGGAATGGATGAGGCGCAGGCGGACCGGCTGGCGCGCCTGTCCGGCGGACGGGTGGGGTGGGCGCTCCAGCCGGAGCGTCAGACACGGGCGCTTCAGGCCCTGGAGCTGCTTTTTCAGGCCTTATCAGCCGATCTGCCGGCGCGCTTCACCCTGGCCGAAACCCTGGCGCGCGCAACCCCCTCTCTGCCAGAGCTGCTGGAGACCTGGCGCAGCGCCTGGCGGGATGTGCTGCTGCTTCAACAAGGCCTGGATGAGATCACCTGGGTGGACCATGGGGCGGCGTTACGCGCGCTGGCGGAGCGCATCAGCCCGGAAACCAGCCTGCAGGTGCTGCAGACCCTGGCCCAAACCCTGACGGTATTGGACGCCAGTGTGAATGCTCAGTTGGCGCTGGAAGTGCTCTTGATGAGCCTGCCGACTCTAGCATAAACCAACACGGCGGATCTCCTCCGCCGTGTTGGGAAAATGCTAGCGGGTGATAACACCCGCCTCCTTGAGGTCATGCTCGTTGTTACGCCACTTGGGACGCACTTTGACCCACAATTCCAGGTAAACCTGGCCGCCGATAAACCGCTCCAGTTCCTTGCGGGCCGCTGTGCCGATGCGTTTGAGCATCTCCCCGCCTTTGCCGATGAGGATGGGCTTTTGCGAATCTCGTTCCACCCACAGGGTGGCGGTGATGTGCGTGACGCCGTTAGGCTGTTCGATGTACTCTTCGATAATCACCGCGAGAGCGTGCGGGATTTCCTCGCGCGTGTAACGCCAGGCCGCTTCGCGGATGAGTTCCGCGGCGATCTGCCGTTCAGTCTGATCGGTGATTTGATCGGCGGGGAAGTAGCGCGGACCTTCGGGCAGGAAGCGCAGCATGTGCTCCAGCAGCTTTTCCAGGTTGGTACCTTTCAGCGCGCTCACCGGCATGGAGTCGGCGTAATTGGGGTACAAGGCCCAGTAAGCCGTGATGTGCGCTTCGGCCTTTTCCAGGGGAAGCTGGTCCATTTTGTTGAGCACGAAGAAGACCGGGCGCTGCGTCGCCTTTTCGCGCAGAATTTCGGCCACGCGCACGTCATCAGCCTGGGGCGGACGGCTCACATCCACTACAAACAGGATGAGATCGGCATCTGGAATGGCGGCGAGCGCGTTTTCGTTGAGCTGTTCCCCCAGGCGGTGTTCCGTCCGGCGATGGATGCCCGGCGTGTCCACAAAGATGATCTGATACTCCGGTTGCGTCAACACGCCCATGATGCGGGTGCGCGTCGTCTGCGGCTTGGGCGAAACGATGCTCACTTTCTGGCCGATCAGGGCGTTGATGAGGGTGGACTTGCCCACGTTGGGCCGCCCGAGGACCGCGACAAAGCCGGATTGGTGGCCAGGCGGGAGGGGCGCCGCGTGCCAATCCGTCCCGGCGCTTTCGCCCGTCACCTCCCCGGTTTCGCTCAGGAAGCGTTCGATCAGGTCTTGGGTGTCATCGTGGGGCTGGGTCATGCTTCACTTCCTGCGGCTGCGCCTTCGCGGACCAGGTAAATCCCCGGCAGGCTGATGAGGGTGGTAACGCCCTTCACCAGGATATTGGCCCAGATAATGGACCAGACGGTGGCGGCGGGCAGCGCCCCGCCGAAGGCCAGCCAGCAGAAGATGAGGCTATCTACCGGCACGCTGAGCGCGTTGCTCGAAAGGACGCGCGCCCACTGATAACGGCGCGTAATACGGGTGACCCACAGATGGTACACCTCGGTATCCAGCAACTCGCTCACCACTTCGGCGATGATGCTGGCGATCACAATCCGCCAGGCGGGGGCCAACACGCTGGCGAAAGCGTCCTGCAACGGCCAGGTGGGGTCGGGGGTGAGGGTGGCCAGAAAGGCGAAATAGCCCGCCATGATAAGGTTAATCACGCCGGCAGCGATGATGATGGTGCGCGCTGCCGTTCGTCCCAGCAACTTGTGCACCATATCCCGCAGCGTAAAGGTCAACGGGTAGATGAAAGTCCCGCCATCAATGCTCAAACTGCCCAACAAGGCGATTTTAAGGCTGCCGATATCGGCCAGCATCTGCGCCGCGATGTAGGCAGCAATAACCAGAACACCCGCCTGGGTCATGACAGATGTTTCTTCCTGCTTCACTACTTTCCTCCTCAAAGGTGATCTTATCCTTACGGACCGTAAGAATCAAGTATACCACACTTATTGGGGCGAGCGGCTCGCCCTTTTCCCCGCGGCTCGCTCGCCCCTGCACGCCTGGCCGCGGTTGCTCGCCCGCCCAGAATCGAGTATAATTAGAGCACTCATTGCTGCTGCGAGGAGACCATGGTACACATCTGGAAACTGACTTCACGTGAAGAAGCGTTACACCGCTGGTTGGAAGCCGTTCCCGCTGGGCCTTTGGCCAGCGAAACCCTGCCCTGGCATCAGGCACTGGGCCGCGTCTTGACGCAGGCAGTGGTGGCGCCGCATCCTTTGCCGGCTTTTCCCCGTTCCAGTGTGGATGGTTACGCCGTGCGTGCGGCCGACGTGCGCGGTGCCGGACCGGAAACGCCCGTGTCCCTGGCGGTCAAGGGAGAGCTTTTTATGGGCTCAGCGCCGACCCTGGCTGTTGCGGCAGGAGAGGCCGTTCTGATTCACACGGGCGGGGTGATCCCCGAAGGCGCCGATGCGGTGGTGATGCTGGAAGATACCCGTCCCGTCGAAAACGGGCTTGAAGTTCTGCGGGCGGTGGCCCCGGGGGAAAATATCATCCCGGTTGGGGCGGACGTGCAGACGGGAGAGGTGGTCATGGCGCCGGGGCACATTTTGCGCCCGCAGGAGCTGGGGGGATTGGCAGCTTACGGCGTGCTGGAGGTGCAGGTGGCGCGTCGTCCGCGCCTGGGCGTCATGGCGACGGGGGATGAACTCGTCCCGCCCAAACAGATGCCTGGCCCGAATCAGGTGCGGGATGTCAACAGCACCTCCATCACCGCGCTCCTCCGTCTCCATGGCGCCGAAGCTACGGGCTATGGCATTATTCCTGATGATTTTTCGGCCCTGGTGGACACCGCAGCGGCTATTCTGGAGGTGAATGATGGCCTGGTGATTTCCGCCGGCGGATCGGTGAGCGACCGTGATATGACGGCGCGGGTGATTGAGGCGCTGGGCGCGCCCGGCGTGCTGGTGCGCGGGGTCGCCATTCAGCCGGGGCGGCCAACCACCCTGGCGGTGTGCAACGGCAAACCGGTCATCGGGCTGCCGGGGAACCCCGTTTCGGCGCTGGTCTCAGGCTGGTTTTTCCTGCGTCCGCTGGTATGGCATCTGCAGGGGACCCGGCCGCCGCGGGTGGGGGAAGTGCGCGCCCGGCTGCTGCGCGGCCTGGGGCCAACCGGCAATCGCGAGCGTTTCGTCCCGGTGCGCCTGCACGATACAGAGACGGGCTTGCTGGCCGAGCCGGTCGAGGGCGCTTCCAACTTGATCTTCAACCTGGTGCGATCGGGCGGATTGTTGCCCGTGCCGGCCTCGCATCCGCCCCTGCCCGAAGGCACTGAGGTGACGGTGTGGCTGTGGTAGGGGATAGCCAGCCCGCATGGGCACAGTTCCCCTGGATTCAAGCCGCTCTGGCGTTGCCGGAAGGGCGCTTCACTTTACTGCGCCTGCCGGGAGTGCTGGACGCGCGTCCGGCGACCGAATGCCTGGTGCGCGCCTTGCGTCTGGTGCGCGAACCGGAGGCGCTGGTGATGGGGACAGGCCTGGTGGCAACAGCGTTATGGGCGGCCCTGCAGGGGGTGACAGTGACCTGCGCTCTGGATAGTCGGGCGGAGGCGCTGAGCCTGGAGGCCACCTTCGCTTTCCAGCGGCTGCCCCTGCCGGAGCTGCACGTGAGCGCCGACTTTGAATGGGCCAGAGAAGCCCGTTATCCGCTGGTTTTGCTGCATCTGCCGCGGGGTGAGGACCTTCAGGAGGAGCTTTTGCGGGTCGCGGCGGCTGTATTGCGTCCCGGTGGCCGGCTTTATGCCGTGGGCGCCACCCGTGAGGGCGTGCGAGGGGCCTTGACGCTGGCACAGCGTCTGTTCGGCCAGGCCGGGGTGGTGACGCGCAAGGGCGGCTATCACACCCTGATGGCGATTCGTCCAGAGGGGAATTTCCCGCTGCCGCAGGTAGCCTGGACACGCCAGGCTCTGAGTGTGGATGGCAAGCCGGCGCTGCTGGAAAGCTGCCCTGGTGTGTTTGCCGCCGGCCGATTGGATGATGGGGCCGCGGCCCTGATCGCCGGCATGCAGATCGCGCCGGGGCAACGGGCCCTGGAGCTGGGCTGCGGGACCGGCCTGGTGGCGCTGGCCGCCCTGCGCCGCGGAGCGCAGATCACGGCGGTGGACGTTTCGGCGCGGGCGGTGGAAGCGACCCGGCGCACGCTGCACGCCAATGGCTTTGCCGCTGCGGAGGTGCTGCTCTCCTATGGGGCCGAGCGGGTAACGCCGGGCACTTTTGATGTCGTGCTGACCAATCCCCCCTTCCATGCTGGCTACGACGTGGATTTTGAAGTGGTCAAACTCTTCATCAACGATGCCGCGCGTAGCCTGCGGGCCGGCGGACGGCTCTTTCTGGTCGCCAATGCCTTCCTGCCCTACGAAACCTGGCTTAACGAGGTCTTTTCCACCTCAGAGGTCGTCTATCACGACGGGCGTTTCCGGGTCTGGTCCGCGCGCCGTTAAGGCAGCCAGATCCCGGACGCATCCGCCAGCGTCACGCGCAAGGTGAGGGTCCCCTGGTCATTCAGGCAGTACAGGCCGTGCTCAGAGGGCGGTGCCCAGGCGTCGGCGAAGGTCAGGCACGGCCGGGCGTTCCACACACTCAGGTCGCCGGCGTTGAACCCGTCCGGTAAAGGCCAGCTTTCCCCCTGCCAGGTCGCCATATCCACCCTGGAAAGGCCACGCCAGGCTTGCGGTTGGGTGGTATTCCAACCCGGATGGTGGTAAGCGTAGAGGACGCTCCCTCGGATGGCGCCCCACAGCGGTGAGGCCAGGGGGAGGGCACGCGCCTCCACCTGCCAGGTGCCCGGATCAATCACCAGCAGGTCCGGACGGGGGGAGGCGGAGGCGCGGGCGCTGGCTGCATTCAACAGGTAAAAGCGCCCTGACGCGGGGAGAATCGTCCAGACGTCCGTATCGGGGCCCAAGGGAAGCGAGGTCCGCAGCTCCAGG
>Ga0068707_1000400_pt1 | contig 27630 bp, 28 predicted proteins | sample YNPNPMetaG_FD_66600 | JGI IMG/M metagenome (GOLD analysis project Ga0068707, IMG submission 66600) | Anoxygenic and chlorotrophic microbial mat microbial communities from Yellowstone National Park, USA - YNP NP MetaG | ecosystem: Environmental > Aquatic > Thermal springs > Hot (42-90C) >... | reverse complement strand
CATCGCCCAAGGGCTCACCTATCAAGTCAACTACACCATTCGACTACGCACAGAATTTGAAGGAGACCCGAAGGGCCTTTTCTGCCAGATTGTGTCTGCGCAAAAAGCCAGTTATCCTGCCTTTCTGGATTTGGGAGACTTTGTCATTTGCTCTGCCTCTCCTGAACTTTTCTTCCATTACCAGGCTGGTCACGTTGTGTGCCGTCCGATGAAAGGCACTGCCAAGCGCAGTTTATTTTCCCAGGATGACCAATCTCGAGCAACGGCGCTCTTCCATTCTAAGAAAAACCGTGCTGAGAACGTGATGATCGTGGATATGATCCGCAACGACCTGGGAAAAATCGCGCACATCGGCAGCGTGAAAACCACCCGTTTGTTTGCAATTGAACGCTATCCCACCGTTTGGCAAATGACTTCAACGGTTGAAGCGGATACCAGTGCCAGTCTCACAGAAATCTTTACGGCTCTGTTTCCGTGCGCCTCGATTACAGGCGCGCCAAAAATCAGCACGATGAAGATTATCGCCCAACTGGAAACCGAATCGCGCCGCATTTACACCGGCTGCATTGGCTTCATAACCCCACAAAAACGCGCTCAATTTAATGTTGCTATCCGCACAATCCTTATCGATCGCCGAACGGGGATAGCCGAGTATGGTGTTGGAGGCGGGATCGTATGGGATTCAACCAGCGAGGGTGAGTATGAGGAATGTCAAATTAAAGCTCGCCTGTTAACCCATGTTGAGCCCGCATTTGACCTTCTGGAAACGATTCTGTGGACACCGCAAGAAGGCTATGTTTTTTTGTCTAAACACTTAAGTCGCCTGGAGGCTTCGGCTGCTTACTTCAAATACCCCTTTTCGCGAAGCTCGATCGAAAAAGTCCTGTTCGAAGCTGCAAATTCTTTTCCCTTATCTCCCCAGAGGGTGCGCTTGCTTCTTAATGCAGAAGGGAAAGCATGGCTTCAGTCCCAACCCTACTCACCCTCCATCGAACCCCAACCATTGGTGTTAGCCAAACATCCGATTGACTCCAACAACGTTTTTCTGTATCACAAGACAACCTTTCGAGAAGCCTACGAAAAAGAGCGGGCAAACAACTTCCAATCTACACAGGGTTGCGAAATCCTGTTTTGGAACGAGCGTGGTGAGGTCACCGAAAGTGAAATCTCAAACCTGGTGGTGCGGCTAAATGGGCGCCTGCTCACCCCGCCGCTAACCAGCGGACTGCTACCCGGTGTGTTCCGCCAATGGTTGTTAGATCGCGGAGAGATCGAAGAGCAAATTATCCGCCTTTCCGATTTAGCCCACTGCGAAGAACTGTTCTTGATTAATTCTGTACGGAAATGGCGCCGGGCAGTGTTGCTTTCAAAATAAGGTGAAAAAATCAACGGTTACTTCAAAAAGTCTCCAGAGGGACAAACCTGAATCCCTACCTTTTTTTGCCAGCTTGTGTTATACTACCGCTCGCTCCAGGAGCTGGAGCCAGGATCACTCACGCTTTCTGACCTGCTCGTGCGTGCCGCTGTGGGGAAAACGCCTTGCAGCAAGCGGTTGCGAGCGGGGACGAAGAAAGCGGAGGAATAACGCAAAAAAGGAGTTGTTTTATGTCGGTTGTTTCCATGAAAGCGCTTTTGGAAAGCGGTGTCCATTTCGGTCATCGCACGCAAAAATGGCACCCAGCCATGAAGCCGTATATTTTCACCGAGCGGAATGGCATTCATATCATTGATTTACAGAAGACTTCCAAAGCGATCCAGCAAGCCTACAATCTGGTGCGCGATACGGTGGCTGAGGGAGGGACGATACTGTTCATCGGCACCAAGCGCCAGGCTCAGGAGACCGTGCAAGCCGAAGCGATCCGCTGCGGCATGCCCTACGTGACCGTGCGCTGGCTGGGCGGCATGCTCACCAACTGGCGAACGATCCGCCAACGCATCAACGAGCTGGAAAAGTTGGAGCGCATGCGCGATAAAGGGGAATTTGGGCGCCTGACCAAAAAAGAAGCTCTGGTTCTCCATCGCAAGATTGAAAGATTAGAAATCTTGCTGGGAGGCGTGCGCCAGATGGTGCGCCTGCCGGAATTGGTCTTTGTCGTCGATGTCCATCGCGAAGCCACGGCCATCCATGAAGCCAACTTGCTCAACATTCCAGTCATCGCCATGGTGGATACCAACTGCGATCCGACTCATGTGGATTACGTTATCCCTTCTAACGACGATGCCATCCGCGCCATCAAACTGGTTGTCTCCAAGATCGCCGATGCAGTGATCGAAGGGAAAGCGCTCCGCAAAGAGTTGCCCGAGGAAACGCTGGCTGCGGTGCCAACGACAGAAGAGGAAGAGCTTTCGGATGAGGAATTACTGGGCGAGGCGACCCTAGCGAAGATCAGTGGGCGCATTAAAGCCCCTCTGGATGAAGATGTGTTTGGCGAGCCTGAGGAGGACATCTATGACATCGATTGGGGGACTGAGGATGAAGACGAAGAAGAAAGATTGCGGGCGAGAGCCAGCCGTGAAGCTGAAGATTTGGAAGATACAGAAGAGGATGAGGAATAGACATGGCAATCACAACAGAACAAATCAAAGAGTTACGCGAAGCCACCGGAGTGGGCATTCTAGAGTGTCGTAAAGCCCTGGAACAAGCCGGCGGCGACTTCAAGAAAGCGGTTGATCTGCTGCGGGAAAAAGGTTTAGCCACCGCAGCCAAGCGCGCTGATCGCCAGGCTTCTGAAGGCGTATTGGAACTCTATTCACACGGCGGCGGCCGCGTGGGCGTGATGGTGGAGGTCAATTGCGAGACAGATTTTGTCGCTCGTTCAGAACCTTTCCGCAATTTTGCTCACGAAATAGCCCTGCAAATTGCTGCTGCAGCGCCGCGCTATATTCGTGAGAGCGACATCCCTGAGGAAGAACTTGAGCACGAGCGCCAAATTGCCCGTGCCCGCGCTCTCGAAGAAGGCAAACCTGAAGCGGTGGTAGATAAAATCGTCGCCGGTCGGCTTGAGAAATTCAAAGACGAAGTTTGCCTCCTGCGCCAACCCTATATTCGCGACGAAAATCTCACTATCGAACAATTGCTTTTACAAAATATCGCTTCGATGGGTGAAAATATTGTCATCCGCCGTTTCGTTCGCTGGGAACGGGGAGAAAGCACAGAAGATTAGGTCAGCAGAGCCAACCAACGGGTTGGCTCTTTTTTTGATCAGGAGAGAATATGTCAAAAGAGATCCTTTATCATCGCATCTTGTTAAAGCTGAGCGGTGAAGCTCTTGCAGGAGCGGATGGTTTTGGGATTGATCCCTACCAGGCCGAAGAAATTGCCGAACGGGTGAAAGAAGTATGTGATGAAGGGGTTACAGTGGCGATTGTAATCGGGGCGGGCAATTTGTGGCGCGGCCGCATCGGTTTGGACCGCGGCATGGACCGCGCCACAGCCGATTATATGGGCATGTTGGCCACCGTCATGAACGCCCTGGCTCTGATGGATGCCATGGAACGGCGCGGCATGATCACCCGCGTCCAATCGGCCATTGAAATGCGTGCCGTCGCAGAACCCTACATCCGCCGGCGGGCGATTCGCCACCTCGAAAAGGGGCGCGTGGTCATTTTTGGCGGTGGCACCGGCAACCCCTATTTCTCTACTGACACCGCCGCTGCCCTGCGAGCAATGGAAATCGGCGCCGATGTACTGATCAAAGCCACCAAAGTGGATGGCGTGTACGACTCTGATCCGGTCAAGAATCCTAACGCAGTGCGCTTTGAACAACTTAGCTACATGGAAACCATTAACCGCCGTCTGGAAGTGATGGATAGTACAGCGATTTCATTATGCATGGACAACCATCTGCCAATTCTGGTGCTGAACCTGTGGCAAGAGGATGTGCTGCGCAAAGCCATTTATGGAGAGCCGGTTGGCACGCTGGTAAGCGATTGAGGATTGCTCTTCCAAGCCGAGCACAAATAAAAGGAGTATCGAAGCCGGGATGAAAAGTCTTTTCTGCGCCATGGCTGCTCATCAGGATGCTAAGTGCTAAAACTTTATTATACCTGAAAGGAGTGGGGGCATTCCGGGAAGTCTAAACAGCGCAGAATATATACATTCCGACTATTGACATAATATCTATAGTATGATATACTATAGGCATGGGAGAACGATTATGCGCTCTGGACGAGGATTTGCAAACGGTAGAGGAGGTGGCCTTCGCAAGCTGTTTTTCCTTGAGTCGTGCCTGCTGGTGCTGCTGCATCGCCAAGCGGGTTACGGCTACAGCCTGATGGATGGCCTGCAAGAGTTTGGTTTCGACACCGAGACGATGAATATCAGCATCCTCTACCGCGCCCTGCGCAATCTGGAAGAAATGGGGCTGGTGGTCAGTTCCTGGAGCGGGGAGAGCCTCGGTCCGCAACGGCGCATCTACACCACCACCCCGCAGGGGGAAGCGGCCCTCTCTGAGTGGATGGAAACTCTGCGCCAACAGCGCCGGGAAATCGAGGTATTGGAAGCGGCATATGACGCCATAAAAAGGCACTGGAACAGTCAGGAAGGTGAGCGATGATCCTGCAAGTGAATCAAGAACTCTGCAATGGCTGTGGTGACTGCGTTTCCGTCTGCCCTTCCAACGCAATTCGTCTGGAAGGCGGGCGAGCAATCATTGAGGAAGCGCTGTGCGTCGGCTGTCAGGTCTGCATGGGCGCCTGTACCCAGGGTGCTATCACGCCTGTCGAGGCGCACTCGCCGGTCGTTCAACGGACGGCGCTCGCAACCCGGCAGGTGGAAGTCTTGCCGGCGCGGCCGAAACCCACTCGTGAGAAGTCGACCGCTCTGAGCGCCTTGGTTCTAGCCGCCGGCGAGATTTTGCCCCGCCTGGCTGAGACGCTGCTGAATGCCTGGGACGGGAAACTGGTGCAGTCGCGCCTGACGAATGGGCAGTCTTCTGCTCGTCCCGTGTTTGTTGCGGCTCCCCGGCGGTCATCAGCCGGCGGACGCGCCTATCGTCGCCGCGCCCGCTATGGCCGTCAGGAGATGGAACGAAACCAGGGCAGGCGGTAATGAATTCTTCTGGAAAGGAGGTGAATGCGATGCCACGCGGTGATGGGACTGGACCGATGGGTATGGGTCCTCGCAGCGGACGCGGCGCAGGCTATTGCGTCGGTTACAATATGCCCGGCTTTGCCAACCCAGGCTTTGGCTTGGGAATGGCCTGGCGGCGCGGCTGGGGCGACGGTTTCGGCTGGCGGAAATCCCAGGCCTGGACTCCGCCAACAAAGGAAGAGATGCTGCAGGCCCTCAAAAATCAGTCGGAATGGCTGAAAGCTCACCTTGACGCCATTAACAAACGCATTGAAGAGCTTGAAAAACTTATCAATCAGGAGGTCTGAAATGAGAATTGCAGTAACCGCAGAAAACAACCATGGGCTCGAAAGCGTGGTGGCACAGCACTTTGGGCATGCGCCGTACTTCATTCTGGTCGAGGTGGAGAACGGCGAAATCAGCGCCGTGCAGGCGGTGGCTAACCCCTATGCCAGTTCGCATCAGCCAGGGCAAATTCCTCAATTCATTCACGCTCAAAAAGCGGACGTGATTTTGAGCGGTGGGATGGGTGGCCGCGCCATCGAGTTCTTCGAGCAGTACGGAATCAAAGCAGCCACAGGCGCATCCGGCACGGTACATCAAGCGCTGGAGAATTACTTCGGCGGCAGGCTGAAGGAAGCCGCGCCATGTGACGACAGTGTGGCGCACGGGCATGGATAGACTGGGGATGTGAATGCGCAGCTCATCAAGCAACTGGTGGGATTAAAAGTGTTGGTGCCAGCCGCTTTAGAGTATACGGAATTCGTTGACAATGGCCGTGGAGCAAACTCATGAACTATGTATTCGGGCCTGTTCCATCCCGCCGTCTTGGTCAATCGCTCGGCATCGATACCATTCCGCTGAAAACCTGCAACTGGAATTGCGTTTACTGCCAGTTAGGGCGCACCGTCCCATTGACCAATGAACGCCGCGAATATATTCCACGTGAAGAGATCCTTGCAGAGGTAAAATCCATGCTGGTATCTCACAAACCCGGCGAAATTGACTGGGTAACCTTCGTTGGGTCGGGCGAACCAACCCTGCACAGCGGCATCGGCTGGTTGATTCGCCAGGTGAAGGGGCTGACCGAGATTCCCGTGGCAGTCATCACCAACGGAGCGCTGCTATACCTGCCCGAGGTGCGAGCGAAACTCTCCGCCGCCGACGCCGTTCTACCGACGCTGGATGCCGGCAACGCAGCCCTGTATCGCAAGATCAACCGTCCGCACCCGGACATCACCTTCGAGCGCCTGCTGGATGGGCTGATCGCCTTCCGCAAGGAGTATCGCGGCAGATTGTGGGTCGAGGTGATGTTGGTGCGCGGGCTGAACGACGGCGGGCAGGCGCTGACCGAACTGGCTGCCACACTTCAAAAAATCCAACCCGACGAAGTTCATATTCTTCAGCCGACGCGCCCACCCGGAGAGACCTGGGTTCAGCCGCCCGATGACGAAGGTCTCTTGCGCGCTCGCGCTTTGCTCGGTCAGGTTGCCAGAGTCGTTCATCCTGCCAGCGGGACGCTTAACCTGAGCGGATTCACCTCGCTGACCGAGGCGGTGATCGGCATCATCACCCGTCACCCTCTGCGCGAGGAGGAATTAATCCAAGCGCTCAACCGTTGGTCGTCCGCCGATGTCAACCAAACCTTGCAAGAACTCAAAAACAGCGGCAAAGCCCAGGTTGTGGAACGGTATGGCTGCCGCTTTTGGAGCGCAGCGCCATCGCATTATCCTGGCGAAGAACAAAGTCGGCGGACAGCCCCGAAACAAGCTGATTCATAGTCGCCTCTCATCCAAAAAAAAGCGGCTATGTTGAGAAAACAAAAACAAAAAACAAAGTTTCGGCAACTTCATTTTGGTGTATAATACCGCTGCCTGCTCATCGCAGCCCGAATGCGAAAGTGTGTGAAAGCCAGCTAAGTCGCATTCCATTGACACAATAGAAGATACAGGCAATGGAGTCTGCCATCAAATGCTCGCATGCTGATGACTCCTACCAGATCACTTTGGAAAGGATTCAGCAGTGAGCAAATTAGTTTTAATCGGTGTTGGCGGTTTTATTGGTTCAGTTCTCCGCTATTTGATCAGTGGCTATGTCCAGCAGGTAACCAAAAGCGTTCAGTTTCCATATGGTACACTGACTGTGAACCTTGTCGGGTGTTTACTCATCGGTTTTCTTTCGCAACTCGCAGACACACGCAGTGTCTTTACTGCCGAGTTACGCGTCCTGGTTTTCATGGGGATTTTGGGTGGTTTTACAACCTTTTCAACCTTCAGTAATGAAAGCATGAATCTTCTTCGCGATGGTGAAAACGTTTTTGCTCTGGCGAATGTTGGAGCGCACGTTACGTTTGGCCTCGCAGCAGTTTGGTTAGGTCGCATATTGGCCTACCAGTTATGCCGGTGAGACATGGTCCTCACTGAAGAAGGTTATCTGCTCCGCATCTTCATTGGCGAAAGTGACAAATACGCCGGCAAGCCTCTGTATGAGTGGATTGTTCTCCAGGCTCGCCAACAGGGATTAGCAGGCGCAACCGTCTTTCGGGGTATGATGGGTTTTGGAGCAAACAGCCGGGTTATCCATACTTTTAAAATCGAACGGCTCTCAGAAGATTTGCCGATCATTATTGAGATTGTAGATACCTGCGAAAAGCTAGAGAAGTTTCTCGCCCTTATTGATAATGAGATTCATGCCGGATTAGCGACAATAGAGAAAGTAGAGATTCGCTTTTATCGGAGCGGAAAAGCAACTTCATAGGGTGACGGCGCACCTTGGCTTTCAATTGATGCCGTTTTGTGGGGCTTTGGAGTCAATAATTAGAGTATAATATCCCAAAATATCCTATATCAGCCTTGCCGGCATTGCCTCTCTTTCACCCACCTGGCTGCTTGAATAGGAACTTCTATCCCATTTCCCGGAGGTATCTATGGGCTCGGCGCTGTCTCTCTCGGCTCTCCTTCCCATCGTGCAAGGCGGGCTGGCAACCCATTATCCCCAATCCTCGCCCAAGCGCATCCTGATCGCCGGCGCAGGCCTGGCCGGCTTGTCTGCCGCCTATGAATTGATCAACGCCGGTCATCAGGTGTTGATTCTGGAGGCGCGCCAACGACCCGGCGGGCGCATTCACACCCTGCGCGAACCCTTTGCGCCGGGCTTATATGGTGAAGCCGGCGCCATGCGTATTCCCCGCTCGCACTTGCTGACCATGGCTTACCTGGAAAAATTCAATTTGCCGACCACCGATTTTGTTATGGACAATCCCAATGCCTATGTTCATCTTGGCGGGGTTAAGTGGCGGCGCTTCGAAGTTGAGTCCAATCCCGATCTCATGGGCTTCGACACCGCCCCCAACGAAAGCGGAAAACTTGCCGGCGCCTACTGGGAAGAGACCATTCGCCCCCTCGTGCAGCTTATTGAAACAGAGGGAGAAAGCGCCTGGCAACAAATCTACGCCGAATATGATCAGTATTCGGTGCGAGAATTCCTGGAGTTGAAGGGTTGGTCAGAGGGGATGATCGAAATGTTCGGCTTGTTGAACAATCAGGAAGCCATGATGAACTCCTCTTTCCTCGAGCTCTTTCGCGAAGATGCCGGCAATTACTATACCAATATGTGCCAGATTATCGGCGGCATGGATCGCCTGACCGAAGCATTTTTGCCCACCGTTGCGCCATTCATTCGCTACGGAGCTAGAGTGATTGCTATCGACCAGACAGCCGATAAGGTCATCTTTCATTACCAAACCGCTGCCGGACGGTTTGAGGCGCAAGCTGACTATGCCATCCTGACGATTCCATTTCCGGTTTTGCGCCATATCGAAATCCTCAAACCCTTCTCGCGTCCCAAGCAGCGCGCCATTCGCCAGTTGCATTACGATGCCTCGGCGAAAATTTTCTTCCAAACCCGCCGCCGTTTCTGGGAAACCGATGAGGGCATCTACGGTGGAGGCAGCGTCACCGATTTGCCGATCCGCAACCTCTATTACACCGACTATGGAAAAGAGACCGGTCGGGGTATCTTACTTGCCAGTTATACCTGGTCGGAAGATGCTCAGCGCTGGGGTTCTCTGCCCCCTCACGAACGCATCGAGCAAGCCATAGAGAACGTGGCTGCCATCCACCCCCAGATTTTGCAAGAATTTGAGGTCGGCGCTTCGTATATGTGGCATGACGATCCGTTTGCCGGCGGCGCCTTTGCTCTCTTTGATCCCGGTCAGCAAACGCTCTTGCATGACGAGATCGTCAAACCCGAAGGGCGCATCTACTTTGCCGGCGAGCACGCCTCTCTCTATCATGCCTGGATTCAAGGCGCTTTTGAATCTGGGTTACAGGCTGCGATGGCAATTCACACCCTCGAGACCTAGGCTTTGCCATTGATCCCCACCGCAATCAGGCGGCGATTCGACGTCCCTTCCAGACGCTCTGACCCTGCCAATGTTGCCAGATGGATTGAGCGGCGATCAGGGTCATCAGGACAACCGAGATCGGCAGGAGAAGCGCATCGCGGGCGCGCTGGCGACTGATGACAGCCGTCAACATGCGGGTCAGGACTCCTATCATGCCGAACAGCGCAGCCTGCCAGCTCCTTTGGGCTAACGCCAGAACCCACGGCACGATGAACAACCACCAGTGAAACGCTGCCGAAAACAGTAAGAACCAGACCGAATTGCCGTGCCCGGCCAGGATGTTCTTGGCGAAACCCTGGCGGGCTTCTTGCCAGTTGGCATACATGCGGGTCTTTAACAAGCCGTTGGCGTCGCAGGCGCGCAGTCTTAGTCTGGCAGCTTTGGTGGCGTATGCAAAAGCCATGTCCTCCACCACGCGGCTACGCATGGCTGCATGACCTCCGATCTGTTCATAAGCCGTTCGTCGAAAGAGCAAACATTGCCCCATGGCGGCGGCAAAAACCCGAAAGGGCAGGTAATGAACGGCCAGCACCGGTAGATACCCTAAAATGGTAAAAGCCATCAGCGGCACCGTCAATCGTTCCCCCCAGGTGAGGGTTTCTTGGGTTGGCCAGCACGTCAACAGATCAGCGCGGCTGCGTTGGGCTTGTCCAACCAGGGCCGAGAGCGCTTGTGGATGCCAGCGGACATCTGCATCGCTAAAGAGAAAAAACTCACCGCGGGCGTGTTGGGCAGCTTGATGACAGGCCCAATTCTTGCCCAACCATCCGGCTGGCAAGGGTGCGCCAGGGATGATTTTTAACCGAGGATCGCCTTGAGCAACCGCTCTTGCTGCTTGCGCCGAACCGTCTTCGGACTGGTCATCCACGAGGATGATCTCAAAACAGGGGTACGTTTGGGCAAGCAAGCTGCGCACCGTTTCGCCGATGCGCCGCGCTTCATTGCGCATCGGAATCAAGATTGAGACCAGGGGCGCGATTTGAGGTGGCGAACTGGGCTTTAGGCGAGGGAAGGTAAAGGCATTCAGCACCGCCACCAAAGCAATTAACAACAATGGAAAGAACGAAAGGGTCAGCCAATCATTCATGGAGCGGCTTTTGCCAGGGGAGTTGACGCAAATCCTGGCGATGCTTCCAGAGCAATAGAGCGCTTTGCAGGACGAGGACGCTGAGATACAGCGGATTGGGATCGAAGAGCAACAGGTAGCCTCCCACGGTTGAAAGAGTCAAGAGAAGCGCCCAACCGGAGTTGCGCAGCCAGAGGTAAAAGATCGTCAACGCAGGCAGGGCAATCAGCGGCACTCGCCACAAGGTCAAGCCAATCCATACCCCTAGCGCAGTCGCAATGGCTTTGCCGCCGCGCCAGCCCAGGAACGGCGAAAAGGCATGGCCGAGCATGGGAGCAATGGCAATGGGCACCATGCGCCCGCCGCGCCACCCAAATTGGTAATAAGCAAGGCCGATGGGCGCAGCGGCTTTGGAGACATCCAGGAGCAAGACAGCAATCCCCACCCATTTGCCGCCAGCCCGAAAGGCGTTGAAGGCGCCCGGGTTTTGATCTCCCACAGCGCGCACATCCGTACCTTTCAATCGCCCAAGCCAGACGGCGAACGGCAAGGAGCCGCTCAGGAAGGAAATCAGAACCCACAGGAGGCTTTCAAGCATGGAGCATGGTCTCCTTTCATCTACTTGCCAATGGCCTCAGTCCTGCTCAGCCAGGATAGTTTTCCCGGCCTGGGCTGTAGACCGCCAGGCTCTCATTGCCAAAGCAACAAACAACCCCATGACCCCGAAGCCGATCAGGGCCGGAGCGGGCTGCGACCAGAAAATCCCCAGGCCAATGCTCTGCAAAATCCAGGTAACGCCATAAATGAGTACAAGTGGCTGGCTGGGCAGGTTTGCAGGCCTCACCAGGGCTGTAATCAACCCCGAGACCAAAATCCAACCACCAAAATTCACCAGCGGGATACCAAAGTATGCCCCTGGCTGTTCCCAAATCCAAAAACCCCAGGCGGTCATCTGAGGATCAAGGAAGAGATCCCAGGCCGTAAAGGCAAGCGCAGCAAGGAGAGTTGCCTTCCATCCCCCTGGGTGCGATTTCTCGCCTAGGATGGTTTGGGCGACTGCCCAGGCTGGTGGCAGCATCATCATCCACGCCAGCGGAATTAACAACGGCACGCCGGCTAGTTGAGGTTGAAGCAAGGAGGTGTAATGATATTTACCAAACGGAAAGCCACTGGTCGAACCCAGCCACTCGGCAAGGAAAGCCACTCCCATCACCAGGAAGAGAATTCGGCAGGTGCGTTTCCAGCCCCATTTTGTCAGCAAGGCTGCGTTGACCGCGGCAAATTGCATCAACACCCCCAGGGACATGCCCGCGCGTAAGGCGGCTTCCCCCAACGTCCAGCCAACAATCGGGAGGGCGATCATGGTCAGAACCCAAAGGAGGAGAAAGGCAATCACAGATAAAGGAAATGCGTTGCAAGTCGTTTTCACCATGTTGATCAAGATTTTATCTTAAAAATTCCTACTCCCTGCCAGATTTAGGGTAAACTTACCCTACGATGACGGTTTCCACGCAGCCTGTAACGATTCTCGGTGGCGGTGTTGGCGGTTTAGCGGCTGCAATCTCTCTGGCAAGCGCCGGCCGCCGCGTTGTCCTCTTTGAGCAAAATGAACAGATTGGCGGAAAGATGGGGGAACATCGCGCCGCTGGTTTTCGTTGGGACAGCGGCCCTTCGGTGATTACCATGCGCACTGTATTTGAATCTCTTTTTGCGTCAGCCGGGCAACGGTTGGAAGATTATCTCAGTCTGAAGACGATCGATCCGCTAACGCGCTATTTCTTCTGGGATGGCGCTCAGGTGGATATTTGTCGCGATCTATCCCAAACCCTGCAGCAAATCGCCGCACTCGAAGAGCGGGATGTCGAGGGATACCTGGCTTTTCTCGCCGAAGCGGCGCGAGTCTACCGCATCGTCAGCCGGGTTTTTCTCTTTGGGCCGCCGCCTACCTTTGCCAGTTTGCGATTGGTCTCGCCAAGAGATGCGCTCTCGGTTGATCTGGTTGGCACCTTACAAAAACGCATCGAGCGCGCTGTTCGCCATCCTCACTTACGCCAATTGCTGGGTCGCTTTGCCACCTATGTTGGCGCCAGTCCCTATCTTGCCCCGGCAACCTTAACCTCCATTGCCCATGTGGAATTAGCCCAGGGGGTATGGTATCCGCAAGGAGGCGTGTACGAGCTTGGGCGCGCCTATGAACGCCTTGCCACCCAACTTGGCGTCGAAATTAACTATCAAACGCGGATCAAACGCCTGCGCGTTCAAGACGATCGTCTGGTAGGGTTGGAACTAGAAAATGGAGAAAGCCTCACTACAGGTATCGCCATCTCCAATATCGATGTCACCACCACCTATACGCTGATAGATTCGCCCGTTGCGCAAAAGCAATTTCGCAAATTGAGTCGTCGAGCCACCTCTTGCTCTGGCTTCATTCTGCTGCTGGGAATTGAAGGTTCTCACCCTGCGCTTGCCCATCACAACGTCTTTTTCTCAAAGGACTATCGCCGGGAATTCGAGCAGATCTTTCGCCAGGGTCGCTTGCCAGATGACCCGACGATTTATGTAGCGATTACCAGTAAATCCGATCACGATCACGCTCCAGCAGGTTGTGAAAACTGGTTTGTTCTGGTCAATGCTCCGCCGCTGAACCCACTGCCCACTGAGGCGCAAAAAGAAGAACCACTGGCTTATGCCGAGCACCTCCTACAACATCTGGCCGAACGCGGCTTTGACCTGCGCTCCAAAATCCGCTACCAAAAAGTGCTCACTCCACGAGACCTGCAACGCCTCAGCGGCGCCTGGCGAGGCGCTTTGTATGGCATTTCTTTCAACAACCGCTTTGCTCCCTTCCTACGCCCTGGCAATCGTTCCCCTGTGCGCGGTTTGTACTTTGCCGGAGGCAGCGTTCACCCCGGCGGCGGTGTGCCCCTGGCAACCTTATCCGGAATGCAGGCTGCCCGTTTCGTCCTGGAAGATGCAGGCAAGGTTTGATCGAGCGCTGAACCAGGCAGACATAAGCAAGGATCACTCATGACGTATTTCGGCTTTTTATTGCGATTTCTGGTGCTGCCGATTTTGGCTTTGCTCTTCATCATCTTACGCGATGAACGGCGCCAGCCGCCACTGCAGCATTTTCAAAACGGGCGCAGGGTGTGGGCAATTATCGCCCTGCATATTGCCCTGGCTGTGATTTACACTACCCCATGGGATAACTATCTGGTGGCAAGTGGTGTGTGGACATACAACCCTGCCCTGGTTAGTGGGATTTTGCTGGGTTATGTCCCCCTGGAGGAATACCTCTTCTTTGTCCTTGAGACCTTTTTGGCCGGCTTGTGGTGGTGGTTTTTGGCGCGGCGGCTTCCTGAACCCTCCACCTTCAAACCCTCCACCCTGGGACGGTGGGTTGCCTTCGCGGTGCTCTTTCTGGCGTGGATGGTCAGCACATCCCTGCTCTTTTTTGGGCACCTGCGCTGGACGTATCTCAGCATTATCCTCTTTTGGGCGTTGCCGGCCATCTTTCCTCAATTCTTGATTGGGGCAGATATCCTCTGGCACTATCGCCGCCTGGTTGGCCTTGGCATCCTGGTGCCTGGCGCCTATTTATCGCTGATGGACATTGTCGCCTTACGCGCCACCACCTGGTCGATTTCCAAACTCCATACAACGGGGGTGCTTTTCTTTGGTATCTTACCGCTTGAAGAAGTGGTCTTTTTCTTCATTACCAATATATTGATTATCTTTGGCATGACCTTGATGTTATCAAACCGGTGTCGGGAACGCTTCTTTGCCTGGAAAGCCCGTCGCTTTCGGGGCTTCCCTTAGAGCGCTGTTTAAAGCTGATATTTCCTGAAAATAGGTTAAACTATCTTTAGGCCTGGTCTCGAGCGACCTCGTTCGTTGATTTCTCCAGGCGAAAAGGAGAGCGTATGCGCCGTTGGAATGGTTGGGGAGATGACTCTGTAAACTATCCGCTAGGAGGAATTGCCCGTCAATATCTGCAGGAGCAATTAGGGGAAGGCATTTCCATTACAGATGTTTCCATGGAAGCTGTGCTTGCCAAAATCCCTGCCAGCCGCGTGCCTGCGCATCCTTTGATTTCCCAAGACCCTTTGGATCGCCTATTGCATGCCCGCGGCCAAAGCCTGCCGGATTGGATTGCCTTGCGAAGTGGGCGCATTGGGATGGTTCCCGATGGCGTGGCTTATCCTGCTTCGGATGAAGAAGTGGGCCAATTGTTGACGCTTGCCCCCCAGGTTGGCGCACGGGTGATTCCTTACGGCGGTGGAACGAGCGTAGTCGGGCATATCAATCCGCTCGCCGCAGGCGCCCCCGTCTTAACCGTTGATCTCTCTCGCTTGAAACGCTTGCTGCACCTCGATCCGCTCAGCCAGCTAGCCGAATTCGGCGCAGGGGTGAAAGGACCTGACCTCGAAGCCCAATTGAATGCTCAGCGAGCTACGCTCGGGCATTTTCCTCAATCCTTTGAACTTTCTACTTTGGGTGGGTGGATTGCCACCCGCTCCAGTGGACAACAATCGCTGTATTACGGGCGCATCGAGAACCTCTTTGCCGGCGGTCACCTGGAAACGCCGCTGGGGTCTCTGGACATCCCCCCGGTGCCTGCCAGCGCTGCCGGGCCAGACTTACGTCACCTCGTCTTAGGAAGCGAAGGTCGTTTTGGCATTATCACCCGCGCCATTGTGCGCGTTCGCCCCTTACCCGAGGCTGAAGCCTTTTATGGCGTTTTCTTCCCGCATTGGGAAGCCGGACTTGAGGCAGTGCGCAGCTTGGTTCAAACCGGTGTGGGCCTCTCGATGCTGCGCTTGAGTGACGCCATTGAAACCCAAAGCACTCTGGCGCTATCGGGAAAGGATCGCCTGTTGCCATGGATCGAGCGGGGCTTGAAGTTGTTTGGCTACAACGCAGAGCGCTGTCTGCTCGTCTTTGGCGTGAGCGGCAGCCGCAACCATGTGAGAGTGCTCACCCGCCAGGCTGTTGCCATCTGCCGCCAGTGGGGTGGTTTGTTTACCGGTTCAACGATTGGGAAGACTTGGCGGAAAAGCCGTTTTCTCACGCCCTATCTGCGCAATACCTTATGGGAGCTGGGTTACGCCACCGATACACTGGAAACAGCCGTCCCCTGGTCTGGGGTGAAGGAAACCGCTCAGGCAATTCTGGATGCCCTGAGGACAGGATTGCAGGCACAGGATGAGCGGGTGTTGGCGTTTGCTCACCTCTCGCATGTCTATCGGGATGGAGCCAGCATTTACGCTACCTACCTGTTTCGGCGCAGTGGCGATCCTGACCAAGACCTGGAACGCTGGCAAACGCTCAAAACGGCTGCCAGCCAGGCCATCCTTGCCCGTGGGGGCACAATCAGCCATCAACACGGGGTGGGGTTGGACCATCTCCCTTATCTCCCAAACGAAAAGGGCGCTCTGGGGATAGACGTACTCCGGGCTGTCTGTCGGGCTTTTGATCCGCAGGGAATCATGAATCCGGGCAAACTTTTAGGGGAGGAATGAATGCTCTCTGTTGCCAATGGCGTTGATGAGGTTGGCTAAGGAAACGGAGAAAGAACATGTGGAACACCCAAAACCGAGAGCAAATCTGGCAGCAATTGAGTCGGGCTTGGGATTTGATTATCATTGGGGGGGGCATCACCGGCGCCGGCATTTTGCGCGAAGCCACACGGGTTGGTTTGCGCGCCTTGCTGATTGAAGCGGATGACTTTGCGGCCGGTACCTCCAGCCGCTCCTCGAAGCTGGTGCATGGCGGTTTTCGCTATCTGAAAAACGCCCAGTTGAAGATGACCCTCACTTCGGTGCGTGAGCGCGAACGCTTGTTACAGGAAGGCCGTGGTTTGATCACCCAGCTTGGCTTTTTGTTCGTTCACTATCGACGTGACCACTTTCCGCCATGGTTGTTTGGGATGGGTTTGGCGTTGTATGATTTGCTTGCCATGCGCTGGAATCATCGCTATTATGATGCTTATGACATTCTGGAACTCAGTCCTTATTTGAAAAGCGAGGGATTGATCGGGGGGTATCGGTATTTTGACGCCCAAACCGATGACGCTCGCTTGGTTTTCCGTCTGTTGCAAGAGGCCTGTGACCAGGGTGGTTGGGCTTTGAATTATTGTCGGGCAATCGAACTATTGCGTCGGCAGGATGGTCAGGTGTGCGGTGTAGCCGTTCGCGACGAAGCTCCTTTGCGGCAAGGCCGCACAGCAGAAATTCAAGCGAAAGTGGTCATCAACGCCAGCGGCGCCTGGGCAGACGAATTGCGCGCCCAATTAGGATGCAGACGCCGCTTGCGCAAACTGCGCGGCAGTCATTTGATCCTCCCTCGGTGGCGCTTGCCGATTCATCGCGCCGTTACCTTTCTGCACCCCCGCGATCGTCGCCCAGTTTTTGCCCTACCCTGGGAAGGTGTCACCCTGTTTGGCACGACCGATGTTGACCACCAGGAAGCCTTGAGCATAGACGCAAAAATCAGCCCTAAAGAGTTGGATTATCTGCTCTCGGCTTTGCAGGATGTCTTTCCCGTTCTGGAATTAAGCGCAGATGATATCCTGGCGACTTTTGCCGGGGTACGCGCCGTTGTCGATACCGGCAAAGCCGACCCTTCAAAAGAATCGCGTGAGCATGTGTTATGGCTGGAAAACGGATTGCTGACCGTGAGCGGCGGAAAGTTAACCACCTTTCGCCTGATGGCTCAGGAGGCGTTGCGGAAAGTCGCTGCTCTCCTGGAATTTCCTCATCCTTTTCCGGCCCGCCAAAGGGTGCTGGATGAGGTAGTTCTATCTGTCCTCGCAGAAAAAAGTCTCCCTGTTACCAGCCGTTTGCGGCTGGCAGGCAGGTACGGGGCTCGCGCTGCGGAGGTGTTGAATCTTGCCAGGCAGGGCGAACTTGAACCAATTGGCGATACCCCCTCGCTCTGGGCAGAATTGCGCTGGGCGGCGCGTTCCGAAGCTGTCGTTCATCTGGATGACTTGCTCTTGCGCCGCGTGCGCCTGGGTTTAACCCTACCACGGGGAGGAAGCGACCTGATGGAGCGCATTCGAGAGACAGTGCAGGAAGAGCTTGGCTGGAGCGATGACCGCTGGAAGACTGAAGTAACCGCCTATCAAGAGCTGTGGAAAACTTGCTATGGAGTGCCGTCGGAATGAGTGAAAAAGACCTACTTTTAGCGATCGATCAGGGAACGCAGAGCGCACGTGCTTTGCTGTTTGATCCCCGTGGCAGCCTGGTTGCCAAAGCGCGCCTCCCGATTGAACCCTATTTTTCAACCCAACCGGGCTGGGCGGAACAGCACCCGCAGGTCTTTTGGGAGGCGATCTGTCAGGCTTGCCAGAAGCTCTGGACAAATCCGGATGAACTGCAGGAAAATGTCCGCTTGTCTTCCCTGCGTCAACGTCTGGCGGCGGTGGCATTGACCACGCAACGCGCTACAGTGATCAATCTCGATCGGCACGGACAACCTTTGCGCCCGGCGATTTTGTGGCTTGACCAACGGCGCACCTCAGGCTTGAAGCCCATTGGCGGTTGGTGGGGGCTTATCTTCCATCTGGCCGGTCTGACCCAAACCGTTGCCTATCTGCAAGCCGAAGCAGAAGCCAACTGGATTGCCACCCACCAACCCGAAATCTGGCATCAAACGGAAAAATATGTCTTGCTCTCCGGCTACCTGACCTATCGTCTGACCGATCAACTGGTCGATTCGGTTGCCTGTCAGGTTGGCTATATTCCTTTCGACTACAAGCGCTTTCGCTGGGCGGAACGCCGCGATTGGAAATGGCTGGCTCTACCGCTGAAGCCCTCGATGCTGGTGGAGCTAAAACTACCCGCCAGCTTACTGGGCGAAATCACGCCGGCTGCTTCCGAAGCCAGCGGTATCCCGGCCGGCTTACCATTGATCGCAGCCGGGGCAGATAAGGCTTGCGAAGTCATTGGTGCTGGTTGCTTGCAGCCCCACGTTGCCTGCTTAAGTTATGGCACAACAGCGACCATCAACACCACCCATCGTAAATATATTGAGGCCATCCCTCTGATCCCCCCTTATCCTTCGGCGATACCCGGCGCCTACAATCTCGAAATCCAGATCTACCGCGGCTTTTGGATGGTCAGTTGGTTCAAACAGGAATTTGGACAATTTGAACAGCGTTTGGCGGAGCAGCAAGGCAAGCAAGCCGAGCAGCTCTTCGACGCCCTGGTTCAATCCGTTCCGCCAGGCTGTGAGGGGTTGGTGCTGCAACCGTACTGGTCGCCGGGTTTACGCTTTCCCGGTCCGGAAGCGCGCGGCGCAGTGATCGGCTTTCGCGACGCCCATACACGTGCCCATCTCTACCGCGCCATTTTGGAAGGTCTGGCTTACGCCTTGCGCGAGGGAGGCGAAAGAATTGGAAAACGCAGCGGTGTCCCCATCCGGGAACTGCGCATTGCCGGCGGCGGTAGTCAGAGTCAAGCTGCCATGCAGATCACAGCCGATATTTTTGGTTTAACCACTGCCCGCCCGCATGTTTACGAAGCGTCCGGACTTGGGGCAGCCATTGATGCAGCCGTTGGGATTGGCCTTCATCCCGATTTCGACACAGCTATTCGGGAGATGACTCACCTGGGCGATACGTTCGACCCCGATCCCAAACGCCATAAACAATACGACGAGATTTACCGCCGCGTGTATTTGCAAATTTATCACCGTCTGCGACCGCTGTATGAGGCGTTGCAAAACCTCAGCTAAGCAGCTTTTTCCTGCTCCATAACGGCATTGGCGAGCCAGGTGGTGACTTCCGCCTGGGTCGGAATGCGGCCGGAGCAGACCAGCTTTTCATTGATCACCAGGCCAGGGGTAGAAAGAATGGGATATTGCATGATTTCGTTGTAGTCGGTCACTTTGACGACGTCGGCGTCAAGACCCATCTCACCGATCACTTTCTGCACAATCCCCTCAACTTTTTTGCAATTTGCACAACCTGACCCTAATACCTTAACGGTAATCATATTTGCCTCCGCAATGTTGGAATTTTGAAGTTTTAGGACAGATTATAATCAAAATATTCGATTAAATGAATATGATAAATGTCACGATATGTCAATCCCTAACATAACCTTTGTGGGTGATGGTAAACCATTCACGAATATTGCCCGAATGCACGAATAGCGCTGGCATTCTTTTATTCGTGGTTCATTCGTGGACGGTTTTCTCAGCGAACTATCACCACAGTTGGTGATGGTAGGTTGTTACGTTTTTTTCCCGTTGCATGAAATAGATTGCTCCCCCTTTGGAAGTGATCTGAAAAATCTTTTGGCAAATTTTCTCGATCCATTCCCAATAAACCGCATCGGGTAAATGGTCATTATGGTTGGGGTACTCTTTGCCCTGATTAAACGGGGGGTCAAGAAAGGTCAAATCAACCGTTTGAGTCAAGCGGTCTAAAATTTCTGTACAATCACCAATGAGAAGCTGACAGGTTGTGTCCATTTCACACTTTTTGGATTCCCTTCTATTATAACGTTTGATCCGCCTATCTGAAATAACTTTTATTAATGCTCAAAAAGCCGGTATCGACCATTCCTAAAATCTAGCCAGAGGGAACAAACGAAAACGGACAGACGTCTTTATCTCAAATCGTACTAAAAGGAGTCGCCCGATGAAAAGCGGTTTTTCTCTCCTGATGATTGGAATCCTTCTATTCGGTCTCTTTGCTTGCGCCGCTCCTCCACTCAAACCGCCCCAGGTGGCGCGAGCGGAAGTCGTCCAATCTGATAAGCCGCGCAACCTCTCGCCGAATGTCCCCTCCGCAGACCTCGCTGAGCTTGTTTCCGGCAACACGGCTTTTGCGCTGAGTCTTTACCACTTGCTGAGCGCAGAAAACCCTGCCAGTAACCTCTTTTATTCTCCCTATAGCATCTCGGTTGCTTTGGCGATGACCTATGCCGGCGCACGCGGGGAGACCGAGCAGCAGATGGCAAACGCCCTGCACTTCAGCCTGCCGCAGGAACGCCTGCACGCCGCCTTCAACGCTCTGGATCAACAGCTCAATACCCTGGCGCAAGGTGGGCAGGGAAGTGAAGAAGGACAGGGTTTTCGCTTGCATCTTGCTAACGCCTTGTGGGGCCAGCAAGGCTTTGAATTCCTGAACGAATTTCTGGATACCCTGGCGCAAAACTACGCTGCCGGCCTGCGGTTGGTGGATTTTCGTGCTGACCCCGAAGCGGCTCGTCAGGTAATCAATCAATGGGTCAGTGACCAAACAGAACAGAGGATCCAGAACCTGATTCCTCAAGGCGCTCTCGACCCATTAACGCGCTTGGTGCTGACCAATGCCATCTATTTCAACGCTGCCTGGCAATATCCTTTCCAGAAAGAGGCAACGACCGAAGAGCCTTTCTTCTTGCTGAACGGCGAGAAGCTCACGGTGGCAATGATGAAGTTAAATAAAACCCTTCTCTACGCTGAGGGAGCGGACTTTCAGTTGGTGTCCTTGCCCTACGAAGGCGGGCGCATCGAAATGGTGGTGATCCTGCCTGCAGCCGGGCAGTTCGAAGCACTGCAGGCAAAGATCGACCCGGCCTGGCTCACAGAGGCGTTGGCACAACGCCAGTTACACACGGTCAACTTGAGCATGCCCAAATTCAAGGTTGAATCCGATTTCAGTCTGGTCGATGCCTTATCTACCTTAGGCATGCCGGCGGCGTTCCAGCCGGATCAGGCTGATTTTTCAGGTATGGATGGGCGACAGGATCTGTACATCGGCGAAGTGTTGCACAAAGCGTATGTCAACGTGGATGAAGCCGGCACCGAAGCCGCCGCCGCTACGGCGGTGATCATGGAGTTAACCGCCGCCCTGCCTGAGCAACCTGTCATCATGACCGTCAACCGCCCGTTCCTCTTCCTGATCCGGGAAGTGCAAAGTGGAAGCTTGCTGTTTGTTGGCCAGGTGACTCAACCCTGAAAAATTTTACACCGATTTTATTCCCGAATCACCTGGTTTTAGCATAAAATAAACCTGATTTTCCTGCTCCATCGAAGCACCCTGCGTGCCGAATCTATCAAGGATGTCGTCCCGATGACCGTTATCCTGGCTGTCAGCAATCAAAAAGGAGGCGTCGCCAAGACGACCTCTTGTCTTTCGCTTGGCGCCTGTCTTGCCGAGCTCGGTTGGCGTACATTGGTGGTTGATTTTGACCCACAAGGTCACCTCAGCCTTGCCGCAGGAACTGACCCGGATGAACTGGAGGTCAGTGTCGTTGACCTCTTGCTCTCCGATCCACCGCCCGACCCTCAATCTCTGCTTCTCCCCACCGTTATGACGAATCTAGATTTGCTGCCCGCCGACCTGCGTCTGGCAACGGTTGAGCAGAGCCTGACCGATAGAGAGGGGTATGAAGTTACCCTTTTACATGGTTTGCAAAGGCTCTCGCCACTGCACCGGGACGATGAAAGCCTTGCCAAAGAAAAATATGATGCTATTCTGATCGATTGCCCTCCCTCGCTGGGGATGCTGACCATTCTTGCCCTGACCGCCGCCCAATGGGCGTTGATTCCGGTTCAATGTGAATATTTCGCCTCGCGGGGCTTGTTGCGCTTGTTAGATGTCATCGAGGCCGTGCAGCAACACACCAATCCCTCCCTCGATTACTTCATCTTTGCCACGCTGTTTGATGTCCGCAATGCCATCTCACGCCGAGTTCTCGAGGAATTACAGGCGCACTTCGCCGGGCATCTTCTTCAAACGGTCATTCGTCTGGACACGCGTTTGCGCGAAAGCCCGATGACCGGTGAGCCGGTGATCGTCTACGCTCCCCGCACGCGCGCCAGTCAGGAGTATCGCGCCCTTGCCCAAGAGCTTGTCGAACGCCTCCAAGAGAAGGAGCACATCCAATGAGCGAACGAAAGAAAAAAATCGAATCAGCCCTTAACAAGTTGTTTTCCACCTCAAAATCGAAAGCCACCACACAACCAGGTTCTACGAGCGAATCGGCTGGCGAAACCCCATCACAACAGACGGAAATGGAAATCGTTCAACCCGGTCGGGGGGCAAAACCTTCCACCACCCAACCATCTTTAGCCTCCACGCCAGAAGCCGTTTCCCCACAAAGCTTAGCAAGCGATCTCCCAACAGTTGGAGAAAGAGGAATCCAGGCCGAAGAGGTTGTTGTGGCAAGGTTTGAAGCAATGCCTGGTCAGCCGCTTTCTGGGATGTCTTCCACCTCTACGGCAGAGGCACATTCCTCGGCTTCCCAAAGCGCCTCAGAAGCGCGCCTTCAGCCATCCGCTCCTTCTACGCCGGCTCCATCAGATACGAAGAAAACAGCAAACGACGGCCGCACTAAGAGTAGTGAGGAGGGCGATTTCTTCTTTACCCGGGAAGCCGCCTCCGAAGAGATTTGCCAGTTGGTGATCTTTACCCTGGCGGGTGAGTCTTTTGGCTTACCTATCGATCGAGTGGAAAGCATCATCAAACCACAGGCGATTACCGTTGTTCCCCACGCCCGTCCCTATGTGGTTGGGGTAACCAATCTGCGCGGCACGGTCTTGCCGGTGATCGACTTGCGGCGCCGCTTTCGCTTAACCACTGCGGAACAAACCGAAGATCAGCGTATTGTAGTGGTGCTTTTCAATGATGAAAAAATTGGATTAATGGTCGATTCGGTAACCCAGGTTTTGCGCCTGCCCCAGGCAGCCATCGAACCGCCCCCACCGATTGTAACCGCTTTCGTCCACTCGGCATTCGTTACCGGCATTGCAAAAGTCGATGAACGGCTGGTGATCTTGTTAGACCTGGAGAAAGTGCTGCTGCCTGAGCATGGAAATTGATTTCCGTCAACTCCCCCATCGCCGTTATAATCCGCTGAGTGGTGAGTGGGTTCTGGTATCGCCTCAGCGCGCCTTACGCCCCTGGCAGGGTCAGGTCGAACGGGTGAAGGAAGCCAGACGTCCCACCTATGATCCGCAATGTTACCTTTGCCCGCGCAACCTGCGCGCCAGTGGAGAGCGCAATCCCAACTACCGCCATACCTTTGTGTTCGTCAACGATTTCAGTGCCCTGTTGCCCGATACACCGCGAGTGGAGATCGAAGCGCATCCCTTGCTCCGCGTCGTGACCATGCCTGGCGAATGTCGCGTCATCTGCTTCTCACCCCGCCACGATTTGAGCCTAGCCGAAATGGAAGTCGAAGACATCCGCCGTGTGGTGGACGTCTGGATTGAACAGACCAACGAGTTGGGCAAGCGCTTTCGCTGGGTACAGATCTTTGAAAACAAAGGGGAGATCATGGGCTGTTCCAATCCGCATCCGCATGGACAGGTGTGGGCATTGGACGCTGTCCCTAACGAGGTGATGAAGGAACATCGTCAGCAAACGCACTATTTCCAAGAACATCAGCGTTCACTTTTGTTGGACGTTCTTTCCGCCGAGCAGCAGCTTGCCGAGCGCATTGTGGTTGAAAACGAATACTGGCTGGTGCTCACCCCTTTCTGGGCAATCTGGCCCTTTGAGACACTGCTCTTACCCAAGATTCCTCTGCTGCGCCTGACCGACCTCAAAAAACCGCACCGCTGGACCTTAGCTGAGATATTGAAGCGTTTACTGACCGCTTATGATCGGCTCTTTAACATCTCCTTTCCTTACTCGATGGGCTGGCACGGCGCGCCGTTTATAGAGGAAAGTGTTTTGGGCTGGCAATTGCACGCCCATTTTTACCCGCCTCTCTTGCGCTCGGCAACGGTCAAGAAGTTCATGGTTGGTTTTGAGATGCTCGCCGAAGCGCAACGCGACATCACCCCGGAACAGGCTGCTGAACGATTGCGAGAGGTTTTACCCTTCTAAAAAATCGCCGTCCGCATTTAGAACATCAGAAGTAGATTGCTTTAAACTATTCTGGAAAATTGGGGGTGATCTGAATGTCCTCCAAGAGCCAGGTAAACGAACTGGGTTGGTCCGCTGAAGTCCCGTCAGGCCCCTGGAAGTAAAAGCGCACCCCAACGGTATTGCCAGCATAATCGAGCAGGGGGATATAAACCCGCTCCCAGTAGTCTTTCGTCCCACCAAAGGATTGGACCCGGGTATAGCCGACCTGACCCTGGAGTTCCAGCTCTACATAACCGAAAGTATAACCATAGAAAGACTTATAGCGTGTCCAGAAGACGAGGTGAGGGAAGGGCCAGGATGGATCGAGAAACACCTGATCTTTACCAATAAGGGTGATGAATTGGGTGGTTTTTACGGTTCCCAACCAGCATCCCTTTTGTCGATCCTTGCATTGAGAGGATTGGATGAATGACCAGCCGCTGCCGGAAAATTGGGTTAGCGGAATGGCGTCCGGTTTTTCTGCGGTTGGAGACGCCTCATTGGTTGGAGTTGGAGGCTCTCCAGCGGTGGGTGATGGTTCCGTGGTTTGTGGGGCGGAAAGGGTGCTTTGAGCGGCAATTTCCGTTTTCAAGCGGTCTAGAGCAGCCTGAGTGGCTTCGATAGCAATCTGGGCGTTTTGTTGCTCAAGAGCAACCTGGGTGGCGGCTTGAGCTTGAATCGTCCCCTCCAGGTTCGCGGCAACCATGGTCTGTTGCACACTCTGATCACCGCTGAGGGACAGGCTACATGCTATGGCGAACAGGACCAGGCAAACCATCAACACAGAAAAACGAAGCTTCGCGGAAGGGCTTCCGCTCGAGCGTTTAGCTTTCATCACGCACCTCCTGAACAAATGCCCTTGCAGAGATTGTAACATCATCCCTGATTGGGAAAGCTGCCCATATTATGGAGTGCGCAAGCCACGCTTGCGCAACAAACCTGCTGAAGCACAAAATTCTCTGCCACACTAAATCCTATGGAGTGCGCAAGGCACACTTGCGCAACGAACCCGCTGAAGCACGGCTTCAACACTCCAGAATAAATCAATACCCATTATAATAAAGTAAATTCTATCGAATAGAGGTGATTTAGCATGGCTCTCACTCCTCGCGACCGTGTTCTCGCCGCGATCAACCATGAAGAACCCGATCGGGTTCCCATTGTGATCGGCGCCAGCAATGCCACCGGGATCAAAATGCCTGCCTATCGACGGCTGAAAAAAGCCCTAAACTTTGAAGCTGAAGAACGATATATCTACGATTGGCCAGAGCTTGGCACAGCGCTGATTGATGAGCCGATATTAGAGCGTTTAGGCGCAGATGTACGGGGTGTGCTTGATCGCTTTCCGGATTTTGTCTATGAGCGCAACCGAAATCGGCCACCCCATAGTCCCTTTATCGATGATTGGGGCAGTGGGCAGATCGAAATCGAGCCAGAGGTTTGGTTTCCGGGAGTTCATCCTATGGCTGAGGCAACCACCATCGAGGAAATCGAGAACTACCCCTGGCCGAATATGGACGATCCTAGTCGCGTCGCCCATGTCCGTGAACAGGCAAGGCGTTTAAGAGAAGAAAACCGCTACGCTATCATGGGCACACCATGGTTGCTCTTTCCTTTTGAGCGGGCTCATGCCATGCAAGGCCTGGATAAGTTCCTCTATAACATGGTAAAAAATAAAGATTTCGCCATCGCCCTCCTGGCTAAGATTACCAGTTTATGCAAACAACTGATGGGACATTTTCTGGAAGAGGCTGGCGAAAACCTGGATATTGTTAAGATTGGCGATGACCTTGGCACCCAGCAAAGCTTAATGATTTCCCCTAGGATGTATCGGGAAATGCTAAAGCCTTTCCATGCTGACTTGATCACCTTTATAAAAAGTCACTCCAAAGCCAAGGTGTTCTTCCACACCGATGGCGATGTCTTTGATCTGGTGGATGATTTTATCGAGATCGGGGTCGATATCCTCAATCCCATTCAGACATCTGCCGGGAAAATGGCAAACCTGGCGGAATTGAAAAAACGATATGGAAAGAATATCGTCTTTTGTGGAGCAATCGATACCCACCGCATCCTGCCCCATGGTACGCCGCAGGAGGTGCGCCAGGAGGTCAAACGGGTCATTGAACTCCTCGCTCCTGGTGGTGGCTACATGGTGGCTTCGGTGCATACCATTATGAATGATGTTCCGCCGGAAAATATCCTGGCGATGGTGGACGCGGTCGAGGAATTCGGGCATTACCCGATAAAGATTTAAATATAATTATCTGCTATCGGCTCTGTTTGGCAAGGCAGACCGTCCACGAATTTCTCACGAATGCCCGAATGGTACTATCATTCGGTTATTCATGATTCTTTCGTGGACGGTATTACTCTGTAAAGTTGGTGCGTAACGTATGGTGGCAGGTGGACAGGCTGTACTTGTAATACTGATTTGACAAACTCATCCCTATTGCCGCGGAATGGAAGAATGATGCGTCGAGCTGCTTCGACCACTCATGGCAACTGGATGATAGGTTGGCTCAGGGCGCGTGTAGATGGGCTCACCTTCGCTATCATTGATGGGTCGAGCTACACGAGGTGTAGCCGATATTGGACGGTTATTTAAGCCCCGGCTGGGATTGGTGATCGGGCGTAAAATGGCCGGCTGGCGTTGAGAAGGTGAGGGGATTTCAGTCTGGGCAAACAATCGCTGCCCCGCCACTGAGAAAGATCCAATAATCAACACCCGGATCAACCAAACCAGAACGGCAACAAATATGGGTACCACCCGTAAAAGGGTCTGTCGCTCAACCACCGCATTGCCCATTGACTGATGTTCTAAAATAGCAATCGAAACACCCCACCAGGTGAGCATGGCGTTCATGGTGGCTGCCAGCAACCAGGCGCCAAAGAGATACCAGACCTCGTTTGGGGACTCAACCGTATCGTTTGGGGTGAATAAGCGGGCAATGCCGGCAAAATCGATACCACAAAAGGCAAATGCCAGAATGGTCGCCCAGCGAATACCGGCAAAAGTCAAATCACCCAACAGATCGGAGAGGGCAAATTCGGTGGTTGAATAGTTGAATACCTCGAAGGCGATCAAGGCTGCCAGGAGGATCAACCCAAAGGCAAGACTACGTCGGATGCGAAAATGATGACTCACCTCCGAAAGCGAAAATTGATTTAACAAGGTTTGGTTCATTTTTACCTCCAATTCATCAATCTCAAATCCATTGACAGAACATGCGTTC
>Ga0068707_1000397_pt1 | contig 27685 bp, 21 predicted proteins | sample YNPNPMetaG_FD_66600 | JGI IMG/M metagenome (GOLD analysis project Ga0068707, IMG submission 66600) | Anoxygenic and chlorotrophic microbial mat microbial communities from Yellowstone National Park, USA - YNP NP MetaG | ecosystem: Environmental > Aquatic > Thermal springs > Hot (42-90C) >... | reverse complement strand
TCAATAACCTCGGCTACGACGCCTGCTCCGACAGTGCGGCCGCCCTCGCGAATAGCGAAGTTCAGACCTTGTTCCAGAGCAATCGGCACAATCAGCTCCGCAGTTATCGTCACGTTGTCACCAGGCATGATCATCTCCACGCCCTCAGGCAAGTCCAACTTACCTGTCACGTCAGTCGTACGGAAGTAGAACTGAGGACGATAACCAGAGAAGAACGGTGTGTGACGACCACCCTCCTCCTTCGTCAAAACGTAAATCTCAGCCTTGAACTTAGTATGAGGCTTCACAGAGTTCGGCTGAGCAATCACCATCCCACGCTCAACCTCCTTCCGATCTACACCGCGAAGAAGCAAGCCAACGTTGTCACCCGCCTGGCACTCATCCATCATCTTGCGGAACATCTCAATACCAGTCGCTACCGTCTTACGAGTCTCCTTGATCCCCACTATCTCTACATCAGAACCCACACGCAAAGTCCCGCGCTCTACACGACCAGTTACTACCGTACCACGACCCGTTATCGTAAACACGTCCTCAACAGGCATCAAAAACGGCTTGTCCACGTCACGAGTAGGAGTCGGTATATACTCGTCCACCGCCTCCAGCAACTTCCATATAGAAGACACAGACTCATCATCCGCACGACCCTGGTTCAAAGCCTCCAAAGCCTTCAAAGAAGAACCTATCACCACTGGCAACTCGTCACCAGGAAAACCATACTTGCTCAAAAGCTCACGTACCTCAAGCTCTACCAACTCCAAAAGCTCAGGGTCGTCTACCATGTCTGCCTTGTTCATATAAACTACTATGTAAGGCACGTTTACCTGACGAGCCAACAATATGTGCTCACGAGTCTGAGGCATAGGACCATCCGCCGCACTCACAACCAATATCGCACCGTCCATCTGAGCCGCACCAGTGATCATGTTCTTGATGTAGTCAGCATGACCAGGACAGTCCACATGAGCATAGTGACGCTTCTCCGTCTCATACTCAGCATGAAATATGTTGATCGTTACACCGCGCTCACGCTCCTCAGGAGCACAGTCGATCTGGTCGTAAGGAGTATACTTCGCAAACCCCTTGGTCGCCAATGCCGCAGTAATCGCCGCCGTCAACGTCGTCTTACCATGATCCACATGCCCAATCGTTCCAATGTTTACGTGCGGCTTAGTCCGCTCAAACCGCTGCTTAGACATTTCTTAGTTCGCCTCCCGATCGAATGCTTAAGGACAGTAGCAGGGTGCAGTTGGGGAGTGCCCTCTCACCCCAGCTTTCTCCCCCTAGGGAGAAAGATCAGGCATAATTTGGAGCCCACGATGGGATTCGGACCCATGACCTCCTCTTTACCAAAGAGGTGCGCTACCCCTGCGCCACGTGGGCAAGCCAACAACCAACAGTCCGGCTTCCAAGCTCTCACTCGGAGGCCGGACTGATCCAAAACGAGATGGTGGGGAGAGTTGGATTCGAACCAACGTAGCCGTTCGGCAACAGATTTACAGTCTGCCCCCTTTAACCACTCGGGCATCTCCCCGGGCTAACGGAGACCCGTACGCGGCCTCCAGATGCCGACTATGGAGCCGACGATGGGACTCGAACCCGCAACCTGAGGTTTACAAAACCCCTGCTCTGCCAATTGAGCTACGCCGGCGCACAATACGCCATGGACTGCGTGCATAAAAGGTTGGAGCGCGCTTCCCGTGTCCGCATTATTATATAGGCGCGCGCAAGAACTGTCAACACCCGTCTATCAGCAAAAAGATTAGGAATAGACCAACAAACTAGAAGTCGTCGGCTAGTCACCTGGAGGGGCGAGCTGGTCCCGTGTGACGACGGTTTCCGACGAAGCGGGCGTTAGGGTTGCAGCAGGAGCAGCCTTCGGCGCTGATCCGACGGCAACGATGCGTTTTTGCGGTGGATAGCGGTCGTTAGCTAGGACTTCGGTTCTGGTAGAACCGTCGGGAAAGATAAAGCGACGATAGGATGTAACCACACATCCGCTAGCGCCTTTGTCGATAACCTTTGTCTGTCCCGGCTTGAGAGAGGGATCGACAACCGTTTGGGTTGCGCCTGCGGCGATATAACGGCGCTTCCCCGTGAATACTTGCACGTTGCGCTTGTCCTCGCCTGCTCCATAGACGCTGACGGTGAGTGCACCACCGTTGATTGTGGCGACCAAGCCTATCGGCCTGGGGTTGTTGTTGCGGAATCTGAAGTCTTTCAGACCGTATACGACTGTGGCGTCGCGGCCCGGCGCCACGTAGGGAACCGTCCGGGCATGCCTGCTACGCTCGACGATCTCAAGCCCGGCTAGCAGGACTGCGTTGTAAAGAGTACTCGACACCTGACATACCCCACCCCCCAAACCGGGTTCTAGCTTGCCTTTAACGAAAATCGGAGCGTCTCTGAATCCGCGACTAGCCAAGCGCGGGCCTATGACTTTGTTGTAAGAGAACTCCTCGCCAGGCATAATAGCCAAGCCATTCAGTGCGCGTGCGGCCAGGACAAGGTTGTGAGTGCGATCGCGCTGGCTAGGATGGAAATGGGTAGTGAAGCTCGCAAGCTGGGTATCGATCTTGGCCAGCTCATCCGCAGTAATCTTAGGCCTGTCAGCGTGAACCGGCAACGAGATGAGTGAGCGGCCCGTGGCTGCCATCCGCGCGATTTTCCGGATGGAGGCGTCCTGGTCAAGCGCAATCCCACAACTATCCTGCACGACCTCCAGTCGTCCAGCAACGACCCTCAGCGAGGCGTCCCTGTGAGGCCGGTTGACGGCTCGGCCAATTTTGCCGACAACACGCCGAATGCTATCACGGTCAAGGATAATATCCGCTTTAAAACGCTTGCCGCTACCTCCAGCAGTGAGAACGCAACGAGCCCTGTTTACAAAACTGCCCGTCCGACCCACCGAATAAGCCTTTTCGAGGGCTTCGCGCCACTTCACGCGAGCTCCGAGGTCTATTAGCTTTCCAGACCAACGAGAGTCGAGGGCGATAAAAGTGACCTCGCGCCCAAGCCGTGCGTTTGCCCAGGCACGTAGCCGGTCTTCGGCAGCCCGACGGGAAAGCCCCCCGATAGGCACGCCCGAGACTATTACTCCGCCGCAAATGCGGTCGCCGCTACCGAAGATACTAATGGCGATGAGCAAACCAACAACGGCCCCGATTACAGCAACCAACAAGGCTACCAGCAGCAAACGCCGAGTCAATTTCATCGCCGGATCACCAATCCGCTTACTAGTCTACCTTTCGCCACAGTGTTCCGGACGGCGAATCTTCCAATACGATACCCCACTCTTTGAGCATATCACGAATTTCGTCGGCGCGGGTCCAGTTCTTGGCTGCCCTGGCTTGCTCGCGCTCTCGTATTAGTGATTCAACCGTCTCAGCGGCAGGCGCACCCGTTCCAAGGGACACATTATCGGCCACTGCAGTCGTACTCTCCACTGCCTCACGCAATCTGAGACCCAACACCCTGTCAAAATCATACAACGCCTCTAAAACGCCGAACTCCTGCCTGGTGTTAGCTTCGCGAACAAGCTCCGAAACCACGGCCATAGCCTGAGGCATGTTAAGGTCGTCGGAAATTGCGTCGACAAAGCGTTGGCGGTATTCCGACACCCAAGCCGCCTCTTCTCCGCCGATCTGTTTAGCACGACTGGCAAAACTGATCAGGTTACGATACCCAGCGGCGGCGGCATTGAGGGCGTCCCACGTGAATGTGAGCTTTTGGCGATAGTGCGCCGAGAAGCACATGTATCTATAGGCAAGTGGATCGCACCCGTTATCTATCAACGTTTGAAGCCGAAGGAAGTTGCCCGTGGATTTGGCCATTTTCTGCTCCCCTTCCGCTTCTTTCGACTTGCCGAGGACTAGAAACGCTCCGTGCATCCACACCCGTACGAACTTCTCCCCCGTCGCTCCCTCGCTTTGGGCAATCTCGTTGGGATGGTGTACGTGGATGTGGTCCTCGCCGCCTGTGTGTATATCGAGAGTATTGCCAAGGTACTTCATGGACATAGCGGAGCACTCGATGTGCCAACCCGGGAAGCCCACTCCCCACGGCGACTCCCAGCGCATGATGTGATTGGCAAACCTGCCGACACACTTGAACCATACGGCAAAATCGGCTGGATGCCGTTTACCAGGATCTTCCTGCACTTCATCGCGCGCTCCAACGATCTTATCATCAAGTAGTTGGCGAGAAAGCTGGGTATAGGACGGGAAGGTGGTAATGTCATAGTAGAGAGCCTGCTCTGTTTCGTAGACGTGTCCACGTTCAACTAGCTTGGTTACCAGCTCGATCATGTCCGGAATATGATCGGTGGCACGGCAGACGATGGCTGGTTTTTGTACGTTGAGCTTTTCGATGTCATCGAAAAAGACTTTTTCGTAATAGCGGGCAACCTCCCAAATGTCGCGTCCCTCTTTGCGGGCCTCCACTTCCATCTTGTCTTCGCCCTGGTCAGCATCAGAGGTAAGATGGCCGACGTCGGTAACGTTCATCACTTGGGTTACTTCGTGGCCTAGATACTCAAGCGTGCGGCGAAGTATGTCGGCAAAGATATATGACCTGAGGTTGCCGATATGGGCATAATTGTAGACGGTGGGTCCGCAAGTGTAAAGCCGCACTTTCCCTGGCTCGATAGGCCGAAACTCTTCTTTCTTGCGCGTGAGCGTGTTATAAAGACGCAGCGCCATCAGAACCCCCTTTCTCGATCGATTTGACCCGTTTGTCGAGCTCTTCGATCTTGCGCAGCATACACTTGATCATCTCACCCTCGGGGTCGAGGTCGCGACCGTGGGTCAGCGGCGCTTCGTCGACGCGCCGACCATCTTGCACAACCACTCGTCCGGGGTTGCCAACTACCACTGAGTTAGGGGGAACATCCTTCAACACTACGGCGTTAGCGCCCACCTTAACATTATCGCCCAAAGTAATAGCTCCAAGCACTTTCGCTCCTGCCCCAACCACAACGTTGTTGCCAAGGGTTGGGTGGCGCTTCTTTTTTTCGAGGCTCACACCACCAAGGGTAACGCCATGGTAGAGTAGGCAACCCTCTCCTATCTCTGCGGTCTCGCCAATCACCACTCCCATTCCGTGATCGATGAAGAAACCCTTACCGATAGTCGCGCCTGGGTGGATCTCGATCCCTGTCATAAAGCGGTTGAACTGAGACAGAAGCCTGGCTAAGAACTTGAGGTTATGCCGCCACAAAAAATGGGCAATCCGGTGCCAAAAAATCGCGTGAAGCCCGGCATATGTAAGAACCTCCAAACCGTTCCGAGCGGCTGGGTCGTTCTTAAAAACGGCATTCCAATCGGCGCGGAATGTGTCGAACATAGGTTGTGTCCTAAAGAAAAGACCCTTCGCGACTTGGCGAAAGGTCCGCGTCTTTTGCTTGTAGGAAGTATACCACAAGCTACCTGCTCCCGCAACACAGAGGTAAAAGCAGGAGGGTTCAGTTCTGCGAGAGTGTCGCTCTGTCGGGAGTGGAGACATCGGCTGTGCCAAACCGCTTTCCGCTCAAAAGAGGGTGTCCTGACTCCGCCAGCACTTCGTTAGAAATGACGAGTTCCTTGTGGGTAACTGTACAACATAGCTAGAGGGAGCTTTGTTGACAGGATTCGGTTGGCGTGATACTACATGACTGCCCGTCGGTATCCGGCAACCCGCTGCAACATCCGGCCCGTCGAGCTGAGGTCGCCGAGCTCGCAGCCTCGACCATACTGACTTTGATGCAGGATTTCATTTGACTTGATAGGTGAGGGGACGTTTTGAAACACAGGGAATTAGGCATATTTATCGTTCTCATGACAGCGATCACAACGGCCACTGCTACAGGCATCAGCCTGGGAAAAGGTTCGCCAAAGGTGGCGGTCTACCGGTCGAGCGCATCACAGGCCATAGTTTACGACCTTAGGCCTGAGCTTGGGCTATGGACAGAAAGCTACACGGAAATAAAGCCATCGACGACAATTGAAGCCGGCATCAGGCTGCTTTGCTGCACCCTGCGGTGGGACCAGATGGAGCCTACCGAGAAGGCCGGGCTATACGACTCAACCTATCTATGTGCCTGGGACACACTAGTAGCGGAATGCCGGAAGTCGGGAGTGTGTTTATGGGTAATAATCGACGGCGTTGCGCCTGGTACTGATCTATCGACGGAGCAGGGACGCAGGAGATTGACAAACTTTGTTAAGGATATAGCTGCAAAATATAATAGTGTCATTTACTGGCAAGTAATGGTTGGAGCCATCCCTGACGGACCAACACCGCCAGCCTCGAATGATACCTACTCTGAAATCCTCTCTGCATCGGCGTCCGCAATACGCAGCGCAAATCCGGCGGCGTTTGTGATCGGCACGCTTCCAAAGAACGAAAACGTCGCTAAAGCGCTCTATAGCGATGCTAGACAAAGTATCGACATAATAGCATTTACCGGAACAAGCGATGACCCGTCGGCTTTCGCAGATAAGGCGAAGGCGGTTCGCGAGATGATGGCCGAATTCGGAGATCAGACCAAGCCGCTGTGGTGCAGACTGGTTTCGACCGAGAGAGTTGGCTTTGGGAAGGTGCAGGACTGCTTCGAGAGGAACAACGAGCAAGGGCTGTGCCAGAAGGTCTACGTAAAGCCGCTGTCGTCGGCCAGCCGCGAGTTTGTCCTGTGGGCAGATGCTCAAGGAGTCAACAAGGCAATTTTAGATAGGCCAAGATCGGTAGCCAACGTGCACGTGCCGACGGATGGGCCACTTGTTCCGATCGGATTTGATTATCGGCCTGTCGACTATGGCATCGAAGTGCTGAAGGTGACAGTTGACTCCCTGGTCCCAGCCCGTATCAGCTTTGTTCAGGGAGCAGAACCCCCCGAACCCGGCAAAGGCAAGCCAGGGTCACCGCAACCCAAAAGCACTCGACCAATTCCAGACCCGTTCGATATCTAAATCTAAGGAATTGGATAGATTGGAGTTTACACGTGAACACAAGTTGGCGCTTGCTGTGCTGGCTGGGATATGTCTGACAGGGCTTGCTCAGAGCTTGTCCAAGCGTGGAAGCGGGCAAGGGGACGTAGTGCTCTACGAACCCGGGGTTGGCAGAGCGCGCATTAGCTCGTCCTTGTCTGACAGAATGCCCTATCCAAGCCGCTACGCTGGAAAGGTGGTATTCCACGTAGTTGGATGCGTGAACAAACCGGGTGTTTACGCATTGTCCGAAGGTGAACGGGTGATAGACGCAATCCGCGAGGCCGGCGGCCCCACCGCAAACGCAGACCTTAACGCGCTCAATCTTGCGGCGAAGATAGATGATGGCTCACGAATTGAAGTGCCTGCTAAATCGGATTCGAGACTGATAGCAGCCCCTGTACAGGTTTTTTCCACGAATGGCACAGCGTTCCCCGCAAACAACTTACGCCACTATGGCGGGAAGCTACAGAGTCCTGGATCCGGTACAGTCAGCCTCAACTCCGCCGATGAGGCAGAGCTTCAGCGACTTCCTGGTGTCGGGCCGGCCACGGCGAGAAAGATAGTCGAGTATCGTCATCAAATAAGACGGTTTACCAGCGTCGAGCAACTGATGGATGTTAAGGGAATTGGTCCAAAGAAACTCGACAAGATGCGCGAGTTCCTGACTCTGTGATACCAGCAACGCTAGCGGGTCGGTGACAACTTTCAGAGCGACAGCCGCGAAGAGAGTGCTTTGTTATCCGCAAATCCGCCACTCCGAGCAGAGCATTAGCGACTTCAAGAAGTCTGCTTTGGACTTCGGGCTTCTTGAGTGCGCGTGACAAGGAAAAGTAGATTGAAATTTGGATGAGCAGCTCTTCCAGAGGAAAAAACCGCGTCAGAAGGAGACACTAAATGCAGATCGGAGCGATCGTACAAGCATTGATTAGCAAATCGGAATGCCCCACTGCGAGCTGTGACCCAAGAGATATGGTAATCCCGGTTCCGGCGAGCGTAGAATTGTTTGAGACCGGGTTTTCGACGCAGGAGGGGCCTGTGGACATAGAGGTGGACGAACGCTGGACCGACTTAGGTGACGAGGGCTACTCTCTGTACTGCCATCAGGAAGGATTTCGGTTGAGCGCCCGGACCCAGCGCGGCGTATTCTACGGCCAGCAGACCCTGGATCAGATCCAGCGAATTGGACTCATCCCTAACTGCAAGATAACTGACGTGCCGGTGATGCCGATGCGCGGCATTATGCTCGACCTAGCGCGCTGTAAGGAGAAGCACGAGTATTACTACCACGCAGTCGACCAGCTTGCAAAGTGGAAGATTAACACTGTTTTCTTGCACCTAACTGACCACAGCGGCTGCGCGCTTCAGTTCGACTCCTACCCTACGCTTGCTACACGATATGCCTTCAGCAAGGACGAGATGCGCGATTTGATCAGGTTTGCTAAAGATAGATACGTTGATCTCATACCAGAGATCGAGGCTTGGGGACACGCTCGATATATAACTACTAAACCAGAGTTCGCTGACCTTGCCGAGGATCCGGCGGACCCGCGGGCGCTGTGCACGTCGAACCCAAAGGTGTGGCAGATGCTGGAACGACTTTTCGCGGAGACGGCGGAACTGTTCCCCAGCCAATACATTCACGCCGGTTGCGACGAGGCGGCTTTCGGCAAATGCCAGGTATGCGCGGAGAAAGCTGAACGATTGGGCATGGATGCGCTAGTCGGCGAGCACCTGAAGCGCGTAAGTGAGCTAGTTTCGGCGACAGGCAAGACTCCGATGATATGGGGCGATGTGCTGCTCAACTATAGGGGCTCGGCGGACCTCGTGCCGAGAAACACCGTCATTACTCACTGGGACTACAGGGCTGATCTCAGTATCGAACCGTTCGAATTCCTGCGCGACAAGGGATTCTCCGTGTTGGGGTGTCCGGCCATCGTGCAAGGAAGCCGGATGATTCTCCCAATGCCCGACACTCTTGACAACACCGCCAACTGTGCCAGCCACGTAATTGAAACGGAATGTCTGGGAATGGACACCACAGTCTGGGTGCCCCAGCGATATTTATCGGATACACTGTGGTTCTCACTGGCTTACGCGAGTGAGTTGTCTTGGTCCGGCCATCGAAGGGACAGATTGGCTTTTGCCAAGGCATTTGCCGAGCACTTCTACGGACTGGAGCCGTCGGAATCAAATGGTCAAGTGTTGATCGACGCACACGAGCTATCCACCAAGTCCTACGACTGGGTGCAGAACCCCTGGAACTATGCTGCGCAGATCATTTCCCATCCTGACACCGATCCTCCTGCCAACGCCGACACAATCAACCGCCTCATTGGATTACGAGAGAAACTACTCGCAATACGCGCCGAAGTCACGAGACACGAAGAGGAATTCGACGCACTGCTGCTAGCCGCCGATGTCGGAATTGGTGTAAGGCAGAGGGCCGTCGCGATTCGAGACCTCATCAAGAGATTATCCGCTGTCGCGGATCTGGCTCATACGGACCAAGAACGCGCGGCGTCAAAAATAGAGGAAGAGGCGCGCTCAGTCGGCCAGATGATGGATAGCGACGCCATATTGCGCGATCGGTTAGACTCTGCCTGGGACCGCTGGCGCTACCCCGATGATCCAATAAAACGCGAGGGCGGCGAGAACTTGATGGAAGGCTTTGAGAACTGGCGGAAGTTCCTAAATACTCTGGCATCAAGGCTCTCAGATGTTCGGTCAAGGATGATAGCTGGGCAAGACGTTGATTGGGAAGCTTTGTGGAGGCCTGAAGAGGCCTATGAGGAGCGGTTCATCGACGCGGGCGATGTCGCGCATGGGGTCGAGCAATGACGATAACGCCACTGGTTTCCGCAGGCATCATCTTGTCCTATAAGTGCAATTCACGATGTAGGCACTGTCTGTACTGCTGCTCCCCGGAGTGGAAGGACTGGATGGATACTGACTTGCTACGCACCATCTACGAGGGCACCCTGCGAGCGGCGGGAGCAGCGCACGGGTTCCACCTTGCTGGCGGCGAAGCGTTCTTAAACATGCCGCTGCTAATAGATGCCGTGCGGATGGCAAATGAGCTTGGTATTCCGATCGATTACGTGGAGACTAACGCGGCGTGGTTCACTACCGCGGACTCGGCGGTCGAAAAATTGACGGCGCTACGCGAGGCGGGCCTGGCACACCTGCTAGTGAGCGCGTCGCCGTTCCACGCGGAACACATACCAGTCGAAAAGACACTCGGAGTCATAGAGGCGTCGCTGGCGATTTTCGGACGACACGGGACAATTGTATGGCTTCCGACGTTTTTGCACGAGCTAACATCGATCAGGTCAACCGGAAAGATTGCTTTCGCGGAGTATGGGAAGGCGGTAGGAACGCGCCGAACCCAGCAGGCCGCGCTGTATGACGGGCAGTTGATACCCGGCGGCAGGTCGGCCTCTGCGTTGTCAGAATGGCTGCCGCGAATATCGATCGAGGAATGTTTTGGAGGAGATTGCCGCTACGAGCTTTTGCATTCCGGCAGGGGCCATTTCGATCCCTATGGTAACATCGTCCCCGGCGTCTGCTCCGGAATAAGCGCAGGCAACGCTCACGACCTTGTAACGGCTTATTCGCGGTTCGATATAGACGCATACCCTATCATAAAGATCCTCTGCACTGATGGTGTGCGAGGGCTATATGAACTGGCGACACGCGATTTCAGCTACACGGGCAAAGACGCCTACGCCGGCAAGTGTGATCTTTGCGTGCACATTCGACGACACCTAGTAAGCAGTGGTGCCGATTACCCCGAGCTAAGGCCAAAGCAGTTCTATGAGCAGATGTGACGCAAAATCCTGATGATAAGGCAGCAAAGGCAAGGCTAAGGCTACTTTTTCTTAGGGAACGCAACTTCATCGGGAGTATTGTAAACTACGCCGCTAATCATCTTGAACACGACGGGTTGGTCCGTGCCACCAGGGTAGTAGGTAAACTTGTATTCGATAACATCGGAGCCCGAGCAACTGAATGTTATCGTCTGTCCACCTCGGCTTGCTGCGGCATAGGCAGCGCCTTTGGTAGCAAGCGCTTTCTGGAGTAAAGCCCATTGACCTTCAGACAGCGCCGTGACGGGCAGATGTTCGGTTAATTTGTCGCGCTGCGATTGATCCAGCGAACTGTAGAACCGGAGTATGTGCCTGTTTCGCGCAGCGTCGCCCGCGCCGAGGCCGATCAGTTTGGGGTCGAGCAAAATGGTATGATCGATCTGCTCATCACGCAAGTTGGCGATCTGGAGGTATTCGTCCAGTCGGAGACCATCGTTGGCCTTACCTCGAGCATACCAGTAGTCTAGCCAGACTTGCGGCACCTCCCACGCACGCTTCTTAAACCACTCTTTGTCGCGGAATCGTAGCGTATTGCCAGCCTTGGTCCAGTTCAGCCCATACAAGGCCGAAATCGACTCGAGATGCTCGCCCAACGGCTTCTCGCCACCCGCAACACCAAGTGCGGGACCGATGAAATAATCGGAAACCACATCAAGTCCGGATCTCTCCGCCAGCGCCTTGAGAGTCATCGGAAGAGGGGCATTGGTAACGGTATCGAAGAGCTTAATCTTCACTCGCAGGGCAGGGTCGGATAGAATGTCCCTGCTTGGTTTCTTTGCCGCAACCGCCGCCGATTGTGCCGCCGCGAGATCTTGCTGAAGCTGTTTGCCTACTGCTTCCTTAGTCGCACCCTCGCGAAGGCTAAGAACGGCCCGAGCGATGGCCTTGGCAATTGGGCTGGCAGGATCAAACAGCGGGATGTCGAATGACTCTGGCCCCGTGCCAATGGTTATTCGTCCAAGCATATCGCGCGAGAGCAAATCGGACCGTACCGAACGACGGTTAATGGTGATCTGAAGCTTCTCGAACCGAGTGAGCAATACGGAGTGATCTTCAGCCGCGCCTATCCCCTTCAGAAGGCCGTCGTAGGACTCAGCGATGCGCCTCACACTTGCCTGAAGCTGTGGCGACAAGCCTGAAACCGGAACACTTACCTCGGAGCCCTGCACAAACGCGCTGCGAGCATCCGGAAACGAGTTCAGAAACTCGGCAACGTCTCGGCCCAAAGGCTCAGTAGCGAGCAGATAGCGCCAAGGATCACTAGACTTCAGACGCGCCGCATCGGACGCGCTAAGCGCGGCAAGGTTGATCATGTCAGAAATCGCGTTTTCACGCAACTGACGAAATTCTCGGGTCCGCTCATCCTCAGCGGATGCCCTCAAAGACTCCTCCTCAAGGCGCTGGGGTTTATCCTGCCAGAAACGATATGACCACTTACCCGGTTCGCCGCCTCTGCTCCAATGAAAGCTTAGCACGTTAGTCAGCTCCTGCATAAGCTCACGCAAGGGCATATCCGTGACGTGAACGATAACCTTGCGGTCCTGTACCATCCAATCATCTTTGTCTATCCCGGCGTTCATCTGGATACCCGTCATCTCACCGAGCTGGGCAAGTAATCGGCTCACGGGAACGCCATCAGCCGATATAGTGATCTTCTGAGTGAGTCTGGGGTCGTCGTTCTTGGTTAGGGCTTCATTCTCGATGATGGTAACAGCGCTGCAGTAACTGGACAGGAGCGCTGCCGCGCCGATTGCGAGGAGTATGCGAGATATTCTCATGTTAGGGCTCATCCGGATGCGACGTGATCTTGCAGAGTCTGTAACTACTCATTGCATACGACTTAACCGGCCCTGATGTTCCAAAAGTCCGGCTTATGATCCCGCGGACACTGACGACGAGGACGGCTGCGGCGCGATCTTCACCGCGTAGAGCAGCGCCAAGCCGATGGCGATTCTGACAATCCCTGCCAACCGGGCGACCGTGAGTTGGTAGAACCTTGCTCTATTCAGCATCAGTGCGTAGAGCAAGTCTTGCAGAAATGATGGGTTGGCAGCGGCTACAAGGCTTATGCCGACGACGATGGCTCCTAGAATGAGTACGAACTGCTTGAGCCCCACGATGTTCCGCACGGCGGCGTAGATAAGAACCGCTCCCATCGCGATTCCGACGAGGCCGAAGATACGAAGCCATATAAGCCCGGCGAACCTGTCGGTAACACATATCCACCATCCTGCTGCCAGGACTTGAGTGAAGCCGATAGCCTCCGTCACTATCGCCAAAACAAGCACGATCTTGCGTACCATATCCCTCCCCTTTTGGAGCTATCCAGCTCGCAGCGCCTACATCCTCACCACAACTCTCTCACAACATTGAATGATAGGGCGAAGTAAGCGCCCCCATCGATCACGGAGAAAAAAGCTCAGATCGCCAATTCGTTCCAGATAGAATCGTCCGAAAGGCGCTTTGCGATGTCCACACCGTAGAACTCGCCTATCGGAGCAAGTATCTCCGGGTTGGTTTCCCAGACTTTTGTCGCGGCAGCCCTCACAACGCCCACTCCAGCACGAGTCATTTTACCCAGGGGTCTTCTGCACGGCCCCGCCGGCATCCCAAGTCCTGCCATAAGCGTCTTGATGGGCAGCGGATTGCGATAGCGGTCGTTGACGGTCGCTGTGTCGCCGTTGGGCAACACTCGTTCGTTATCCACTTTCACGGTGACAATACCGAGAAGCGGCGCAATGACATTCCTGAGCCTGTCCGCTCCGGCAATGTCGCCTTGCATCAACAGTTGGACCATCTTTGCTACGGATCCAGGAATAACGTTTGAAACTACGGAGATGACACCGTCGGCCTTGATTGCCTGGTCTGACATCATCGTGAACGTGATATCGTCGTCACCACTCATAATCGAAAACTCGGGGCCCAGCATAGCACGCGTTTTGGCCATGCGTTCGAGGTCGCCAGTTGCTTCTTTGACGGTGGCGATGTTGTCGAACTTCGCGGCGAGTATGGCAAGGTCCTCGACGGCGAGCGCGGTGCCGGACCTGCCCGGTATGACGTATGGCACGATCTGAATGTCGGGAAACTCCGATGCAACGACTGAGTAGTATTCGTCGCGCAGCTCCTGCGATGACGGACCGTTATAATAACAGTCGACCATGAGAACCGCTTTGGCCCCAGCCTTGACAGCATGGCGCGTGCTTTCTACAGTCTCGGCAGTGGAGTTGCTGCCGGTACCGGCGATCACGCCACACCTGTTGGAACATAATGCAAGAACACGTTCTATGACGAGGTTGTGCTCGTCCCAGTCAAGCGTGGGCGACTCGCCCGTGGTACCGACAGGCACCAAACCGGTGATGCCCTGAGATATCTGAAACTCGACGTTTTTCTGGAGACCGTCCCAGTCGACGGAAAGGTTTGAAGTGAATGGAGTGACAATTGCAGTCCATGTTCCCTGTACTCTCATTTGATATAAACCCCCAGGCTAACGCGGCAAGCGCGGGCTATTCGATTGGTTGTTACATTCTAGTGGGGAAACGCGGTTTTGGCAAACTCTTTGCCTGCAGAGAGAGCGGCGCCTAGCGCACCGACAATCTGGGGGTCTGGTGGGATAAGCAGTTGGGCGTCGAGGCGCTTAGCTATGGCCGCGGCAACACCGCTGTTTCTGGCCACGCCTCCACTCATTGCAAACGGCGACTTAGCGCGAAGCCGACTGACCATACTGTAAATGCGCTCGGCGATAGCGGAATGAAGTCCGCCTATGATATCCTCTTTAGGCACACCCTTGGCAACGAGCGCAACGACTTCAGACTCAGCAAAAACTGTGCACGTGCTTGATATGCGAATATTAGCAGTAGAGCGCGACGCGAGTTGCCCGAGCGAGTCCACATCGGTGTCTAGAGCCGCCGCCATCACTTCGAGAAAACGACCCGTGCCAGCGGCACACTTGTCATTCATAAGGAAATCTTCTACGCGGCCGTCCGTACCAAGCCGAATAACCTTGCTATCTTGTCCGCCAATATCGATAACGGTACGAACCTCCGGAAAGAGCTTCCTCGCCCCGACGGCGTGACAGGTTATCTCGGTAAGGGTTGCGTCAGCAAAGTCGATTGCGCCGCGCCCGTAGCCGGTAGCGACGACGCAATTGATTTGAACGGACGACAGACCCGCTCGATCCAAAGCCTGTTCGAAGGCGTCCTTGGCTGCGGACCTACCGTCGGCAAGAGTAAGCACGGTTGCTGAGCCGAGTATGTCTTCACCTCGCAACACGAGGGCGGTCGTCGTAAGCGAACCAATATCCACTCCGGCCGTCGTTGAACTATTTGTCATTCTTGCTCCGAGCATATGGCGCGCACAACGGGTCGCCTATAACCAAATCGCGCCAGTGGACAAATCTGGAGGCGGCGTAAAAGCTCTCGGCCAAGTTACGCCCTGACGTATATCGATCAAACAGTATGCTAGCGGACGCAATAGCCAGCACGTACGGCTCATAGACATATCCCTTGACCCCGGTTGCTCCGTTGGCAATCAAATCAACAACATACGAACGCTTTCCCTGCAATTCTCGCTTAGCCGTCAGGGTCCAGGCGCTGGTGGAAACGGCTGTCTCGGCAATGGAACCAGGAAGGAACTTGAGATTCTTAAACTTATCGTCAGTGTATTCGCCGTCATGCGAGCCCCAGGAAAAATAGCCCATCAGATCCTCTCGGACGACGAACTCTTTGGTTTCATTCAGCAAGACATTGATACCTCTCTCTTTGAGGAGACGTCCTGCTTCGCGCATGCCGTCGTTAACAATCTTGTATGCAGGAGCACCATCAAAAGCGGGGTCGACATCTATAAGGATAGTTCCCTGTGGTTTGGCAGCAAGTGAGCGATCGACCAATGCTTTCGCGTCCTCGAAGGTCATACCATCAAGCCTGGTAACCAGATAAATGCCGAACTTGCTGTGGGAAAACGGTTCGGTGGACTCGTAATACGGGTTTGGGTGGCAATCCACTATATCCTCGTTATCTAAACAAGTAAGTACGCTATCGACGCTCCAGTGACCGACAGTCTTGATGGGTATGCCGCGAGCAAGGACAATGTAGTCGATTGTATCGGCAAGCTTTCGGTCGTTAATAAACGCCTTGATCGGCTTACGAATGTCCTTGTCGAAGTCAGCGTCGGGAATCACTTCCTTGTCGGTGCAAGTGACGCGGCAGATGAACCTTGGTTCGATGCTGCGTTTGCTGGCGTAGTACTTGCCGAGTTGGACGGACTCAGGAACCGCCGAGTTAACCACAATGAGAACATTCGAAGGCCCAGCAGGCAAGTGTGTGGCGGAACTGCACCCGGCGCAAGCGGCGAGCACGATGAACAGCATGTTCAACAAAGTTCTCATAGTTGAGATTACCTCGATATCTGTCGCGTAGTTCCCGTGAAAATACATTCACCAACCCGGGCTGGTTATCCTGTTCCAGTAGTCTCAGGAGGAATGCAAGTGGCAGAGCTTTAAGATCTCATTAAAATGCTCGGATAGGGCTGAGCCTTGGCTGGTCGAAACTTTTCGGTGACGGATTATCTGATTGCGCGCGGGCAGGAATTGGAGCCGCTGTTTGCCTTCGACGCGATGGACGAGTGTGCTGCGCGAAGTTGGCGGGTGAGCGCGACGGCAAAAGCGCGCGACCTCTTGGGAGAAATGCCCGCCGCCGTGCCGCTAAAGACCGAAGTGCTAGAGACCATCGACCTAGGCGACGTGAGGCTAGAGAGGATTGTCTTTGACGCCGACGCCCGATCCACGGTGCCCGCGAACGTGCTAATTCCCAAGCATTCCGGCGACCGCCTTCCCGCAGTATTGTGCTTCCACGGCCGAGATGGTGACAAAAATATCGTGGCAGGCGTGACCGACGCGGAGGAAAACGGCCAATTCGGCAGGCTCTTGACGCAATATGGGTTTCTGACCATCACGTTCGACCTGCGGTGCTTTGGAGAGAGAGCGGACGATACAATACCGATGTTCGGCCGTGATCCGTGCGATGTGCATTTCGCGCGCGGGTCGCTGTTGGGGATCAACTTATTAGCGCTCAACGTGCACGACGCTATACGGACACTGGACTATCTGGACAGTCGGGAAGACGTTGATCCTAAGCGAATAGGATGCTGTGGGTATGAACTTGGAGGTATGATGGCCCTCTGGACAAGCGCGTTAGACCGTCGGATTAAGGCTTCAGTGTCTGGAGCATGTCTATATAGCTTCGACGAGTTCGCGGTAAGGCAAGGACGATTCTGCGGAGCGATGTTTGTGCCGGCGCTGCGACGTTATTTTGAGATGGAAGACATTGCGGCGCTAACGGCACCTCGGTCTTTGATGATCCAAGCCGCAACAGACGATCCGGAAAAACCTTTGGAATCGAGCAAGAAGTGCTATGCGAAATTGCGAAAGGTTTTTAATGTGTGGGGACGTCCCGACCACGTGGCATGGGCAGCGTGCGAGAAAAAGCTAGGCTTCGATGTGAATCGCGCTGCAGAGTGGTTCAGGAAATGGCTCTAGAGCTTGGCACGAAAAAGCGGACGCTCATAGGAGCGCCCGCCTGATCCAACGGTTGGGGCCAACGCGACCCCACACTTCTTTGTCTGACTTCTTGAGGTCCGAGCTTAACCTCGGAGCACCCCGGGGATTTCCGGCGCCTGAACTGCACCCAACTATGGCGCCAGCTTTGCTCCGAATTAGCCCGGATTCTGCTTCTCCCGCCTAGTACCTCCTTTCCAGACACCGGGCAGGCGACGGGCAGAACCGTCTAACCATACTCTGCAGACCTTCGGCAACCCAGCCGACTCGCACACCGGACCCAAGATCATTAGCGTTTGGATCTGGGTATTCTGTTGTCCGGCAATCACGAGCCCTGTGGCTTTGCGTCACCCGATCGCTCGGGTTTTGCCCTTATCGGTGTCTTTGATTGATTTGCCCCGTGGCACCGGTCAGCCCTGAGAACCCGGCCCACGAGATTACATCGTTAGAAAACTATTATCATTCCAGAACGCAAAGGGCTAAGGAAATGGTCTATTCACTTTTCTCTATTCAACTTATCCCTTACACTGAGATTATGCCCTAAGCGGGGGCGTGGGGACGCTGATGTAAATACCAGATTTCGGTGGTAGGCTTAGTCGATGTTCACGCCGATGATGCGAAAGCTGTTGGGCGGGATATCCACGTTGAATGTCTCCCCTACCCTTGCTATGCCAACGTGGACGGCCGATTCGAAGTCAGTCCAATCGGTGACCTTTACTTCTCCAGCCAAGCGCAACTCCGGTCTATCTAACGGAAGAATGGTCTTCCGGGGCTCGTCCGTGGAGTTCAAAAGCAGGACGAAGCCCTGCCCGCCGATGCCGTAAGCTGCTCCGTCAACAGGTCCGCCGAACGGCCGCATCCCGACAAATGAGCAATGGCTAAATTGCTTAGCGAAGCGCTTCTTGAATGCGGCGAACGATTTGCTTCTGGCAAGATCAGGCCAGCGAACATCAAGTATTAGATCGCGATAAGCGACAAAGATGTCTGAAGACTCACCGGCAGCAGACCCGATGGTAACCCTGGCCGAGGCAAAGCCTTTGCTGAGCGGTGCATCTGTGGTCTCGGCAACAGTGAGATAACTGCCCCCAATCGCAACCAAGCCTTTGGGCGAATTGATGAAAAAGTAGAGCCCTTTGCGCGATTCTGGGTCGTAGACGGCATAGTTCGATTCCTCGGCGAGAGAACCATCCATCAGCAATGGCTGGAACTGCCGTTTTATGCGCATAGACTCAACGATCACCTGTTTTATGGTGACGTGCTCACAGTTCTTGCACGGTTTGATGGCCACCGACTTGTGCATATACTTGAGCTTGGGCTCATAGAAGTAATCGACAAACACAATTAATTGCGGGAAAGCATCGTGCTTGCTTATAAGCGCGAAAGACGTTCGTGTCTCGCGGCCTGTTTGGACCGACTCAACCGTCTCTATGTGGAAATCCGAAGGAACAAGCCGAACGCTTTTGCCCTTGACATCCAGGTCAATCATAAACTCGACAGATGGCTGATCGAGGAATTGCACACCATTGGCCGTAAGCTTGGTGGTCTTGATGATGTCGACCGCGCCGGACACGGTCCGCGCAATGCCGGCGTTCTTGATCACAAGCTGCCCCACGTTCGCGGCGTGAGACGATGTGGACAGAAGTGAGAGAATCACGCACAAAATCAACGTGAGACATTTTGACAACCTGCGGGAATCCATATCGTTTACCCCTGTAAATAAAGACGCACGCCGAATCGCACTCTCGCAGATCAATTGTAGCCGGATCAGCGTTTCGTGGAAAGAGCACAACCAATGTTTCAATAGGAATTGTGAGGAGGCTTGATTTTCTTAGCAAACTCACCTATCTTAAAGCCATTGAAAGATAGGAGGTGTTGATTTGCAAGGTCAAGAGAAACCGACCAACAAGGGCGCCACGAATATCTTTCCATTGTGGGTTCTCGTCTTTTTCGCCGGGTGGTTCATTATGCAGACGGAGCTTGTCGGGGCCAGGGCTTTGACGCCTTATTTCGGCAACTCGATCTTTGTGTGGGGAAGCGTGATAGCAGTGTTCCTGCTAGCGCTGGCGGTTGGTTACGGCTTGGGAGGCCGGCTAACGCGCAGGTATCCCTCCCACTGGACGCCCGCAGCACTGCTTGTTGGCGCCGGCGTCTTGGTTGGGGCATCGGTGCTATTTCAGGACGCGCTGTGCAATCTGCTTGCGAGCAGCGCAATGGACGTACGTTGGGGCGCATTATTCGCCTCGCTCATTCTATACGGACCGCCCATGGTCCTTGCGGGCACGGTGTCTCCGTATGCAGTTCACCTTGCAACCGCTTCCCGCCAAGAGGTGGGAGCTAGAGCGGGTATGCTCTATTCAATTTCAACCGTAGGAAGTTTTATAGGAAGCCTTGCTACCTCATTCGTGTTGGTTCCGGCGTATTCTCTCACCCTCGTCGCCTGTGGAGGAGGGGCCGTGGCGACGGTGATCGCGCTAGTGACCGCCGCCGCACAATCAATGCGTCCTGTTCTAGCGAACGTGGTAAGCCTGGGCACTGCCGCAGTTGCTATTGCCGGGATGACAATCACCCCCAGCCACATCAAACAAAGCGAGCAGTTGGTTTACGCGGCAACGATGATTGGAGAGCGGCTGAGCGATGCGCCACCGTCAACCTTGGCCCAGCGTCTGGCCGATGCCCAACGAGAAGCGTTAACCGAACTGAAGCGCAACGGTGGGAAAACCGGTGAACAAGTGTTGCTAAGCCTAGAAACCGCTTATCATCGGGTGGAAGTGACTCAGAATGGTCCGATCAGAATGCTCACATTCGGCAAATCCGGGTTCAGACTCCCACAGACCTTGATCAATCTTAAAAACATCAAGGCTCACATAAGCGAATACACCGGCATAATGATGGCCCCGGCTCTCTACAAGCAAGACGTAAAGCGCGTATTGCTTATCGGCCTAGGTGGCGGCGACGTGGCACGCGCTGTGGAGCTGTGCTATCCGAATGTTGTCTTGGATGCTGTGGAAATCGATCCGGCGGTCGTAAGGATTGCGCGCGACTACTTCTTTTGGAGACCGGGAAGGAACGTCACAATATACACGATGGACGGACGGACCTTTGTAAACCTGCGAGTCGCCTCTGGGGCAAAACCGTACGACTGGATCATCATCGATGCGTTCGACAACGACTTCATTCCGTTTCACATGACCACGCTTCAGTTCTACCAAGTTATCGCACGGGCTCTGGCTCCCGACGGAGCTGTATCAATCAACACGCGCATCGATCACGAACTCTATAGCTACCAGGCCAGGACACTCGAGGCAGCATTTGGCTGCGTGGACGCCTATATGGCCCACCGGTCGGGCAATATCATCCTAGTTGCCCAAAACGGCCGCAAGACACACATGACCACTGACGAGGCTTTCGCCGCAATGAAGCGCGCCGGCAGCTCACTCAATTCGAAGGCCGATCTCGCTTATGTGACCTCTTGCATTCTGTCGAAACCTAACTGGGTACGAAAGGGCGAAGTGCTTACGGATATGTGGGCGCCGGTGGAGGGAATGCTCAAAGCGCGGTAACGCACCAGCGGCAGGTGATGCGTTATGGAAAAGACAAGCAGAAAATAACTTACGAAATCCTCCTGTAATGGGAACAATACAAGCTATTGGTTACGTAACAAAAATAGATAGAAACGCTTGCGACTCTTTCTCTCCTTTCCGAGAACCGTCCTCAAGAGGACGGAAAAAGTAGGCCCGCCGATTCCCCCTCAGTCGGTGGGCCAATTCTTTTAGTTGATTAGGCTTAGAAACAGCGACAGCGGCCGTTACAATGGCCATCCTAGCGCGTAAGAAATCATTTGCGATTGCCGATGGATCACTTTCTCAACTAAGTATCAGCAATACGGCCGGGATAGTTATGGCGCTGACGAGGGTCGTGACGAAAATGGCAGCGGCGGCAAAGTCGCGGTTGGCTCCAAACTGCCCAGCGATGACTCCAGAAAAAACTGCGGCAGGAGTGGCAGATTCCACGATAGCTACTTTCCCTACGACTCCCGTCACACCGGCATACGGCACAATCAACGACATAAGCAGCGGCAAGACCGCCAACTTGAGCGCCATCGCCACGAAAATCGGCACCGGCATCTGCTTTACCGAGCTATAGTGCAGGCTGAGTCCAACGGAAATCATAGCCAAAGGTATGGTACCGGCGGCGAGAAAGTTCAGGCTATTCATAATGACCGTCGGTACGGGGACGGTGCGGAGAGCAAGAGCGATGGCGGTGGTAGGCAGGAGCGGAGTCTTGAGGAACTGAGCCGTCGCGGACCAACTGAACTTCTCCCTCGAGCTAGCAGCAGCTATAGCAGCTCCTAGGGTCTGCAGGGTGAGCGCCATCGCAAAGGAGTCGAAAAGCACGGCGGTCAGGATGGCCTGGCGGTCTCCGTTGAAAGCAGCCTTGACCATCGGATATCCCAGGAAGCCGGTATTGCCAAACGTAGACACAAGTATCAAGGCACCGATGGTAGGACCGTTGAGACGCAAAGCACGTCCAGCAATGTAGGCAAGTCCTATTACCACCAGCTCCACGCCAATGCCCAACACTGGAACCTTGATCATCTGGGCGGTGAGTGGCTTGTTGTGGGTAGATACGAATATGAACGCGGGCATGGTGAGGTTGATGAGCAAAGAGTTCACCACACTCACGTCTTCAGACTTGAGCGCTCCGGTTTTGCGAGCTAAGCAGCCGACAAACAGGAGTAGAAAGATCGACGATACCGTTGCGAGTGTAGTCCAGAACTGCAAGACTCTAACCAGCCGTTGCCTTAGCGGACTTCGCCGGCGCGGCGTTCTTCAGTCGTTGATATTCTAGCGCAGCCTCGACCAACCCGGCGAAGACAGGATGCGGCCGGTTGGGTCTGGACTTAAACTCAGGGTGAAACTGGGTGGCGAGGAAAAACGGATGGTTTTTTAGCTCCACTATCTCCACGAGCCGATAATCCGGTGACACGCCCGAGCAGACCAGCCCCCCGCGCTCTAGCTTCGCGCGATAGGTGTTGTTGACTTCGTATCGGTGTCGATGGCGCTCGTAGACCAGGTCGTCATTATAAAGGCGCGCAGCCAGAGAACCATCTATAAGTCTGCACGGGTAGACGCCTAGGCGCATGGTCGCGCCCTTGTCCTCGACTCCTACCTGCTCAGGCAGCAGGTGGATAACTGGGTCTGGCGTGTCAGGATCGACCTCTTCGGTATTGGCGTCCTTAAGTCCACAGAGATTGCGAGCAACCTCAACAACCGCCCAGTGTAGGCCGAAGCAGATACCTAGGAACGGCACACCATTCTCGCGAGCATACGTAATGGCAGCGATCTTGCCGTCCACTCCGCGCGCTCCGAACCCCCCCGCAACAATAACAGCGTCGGCATCTCCGATCTTCCCCATCAAGTTATCGGGCGTCAGGTCCTCGGAGTCGACCCAGGACACCCGCGCCAGCGCCTCGTGCGGAATGCCACCGTGGAGAACGGCCTCACCCAAACTGATGTAGGCGTCACCGTTGCCGGTGTATTTCCCCACGATCGCCACGGTTACTTTGTGCTTCGGCTTCTTGAGCACGTCAACTATTCGTTTCCACTCTTCGAGGTTGGCCTTGCCGTTTTCAAGACCAAAGCGCTTGAGGACCAAGTCGGCTAGTCCATCCTGTTCGAACTTGAGGGGAATCTCGTAGATGCTCTCGGCATCGCGGGCCTCGATGACGGCTTCCCTCTCGACGTCACAGAATAGCGAAATCTTTTCGCGCATATCCTGGCTGATAGGACGCTTGGTGCGACAGATGAGAACGTCAGGCTGAATGCCGATCTCGCGCAGCTTGATGACCGAGTGCTGAGTCGGCTTGGTCTTGAGCTCGCCCCACGGACCAACAGACGGAATGAGCGTAACGTGCACATACATCACGTTCTGCAAGCCGCCGGCGTCTTTGCGAAACTGGCGAATGGCCTCCAAAAACGGCAATCCTTCGATGTCGCCTACAGTGCCGCCGATTTCGACAATGGCTATGTCGGCGCCGCTCTGTTCGGCGTTGACCTTGATGCGCTGCTTGATCTCGTCGGTAATGTGCGGAATAACCTGCACCGTGCCACCCAGGTAGTCACCGCGCCGCTCCTTCCGTATGACGGTGTCGTAAATCCTGCCTGTGGTCACGTTGGCCAACTGAGTAAGGTTCTCGTCTACAAATCGCTCGTAATGGCCGAGATCGAGGTCAGTCTCTGCTCCGTCGTCGGTGACAAACACCTCACCGTGCTGGTAGGGATTCATCGTGCCTGCATCCACGTTGATATATGGATCAAGCTTCTGAACAGTAACTTTGAACCCTCGGTTCTTCAGAAGCCTACCCAGACTGGCAGTTGTGATGCCCTTCCCTACTGAGGAAACCACTCCACCTGTAACAAAGATGTATTTTGTGCTCACTTCTCTCCCCCCAGCTCTCTGTTTGATTGACCACTGGCATCAGACCATTGACAGTTGTCAGCACCACCTATGAAATAGCTTATCGCGCCTCTGCCTAGGGCAACCGAGCGTTCAATGGCCGCGGTTACGTAACCCTTGGCAAAATCAACCGCGCTCGGAATGTCGTCTCCCAACGCAAGGCGAGCAGCTATCGCCGCGCTCAGCACACAGCCCGTGCCGTGCATATTGGCAGGCAATCGTTTACCTCCGAACTCGTAGTAATCGACACCATCAGTCAACACATCAACCGGCTGCCCCTCGACGTGGCCACCTTTCACAAGCACCCACTTCGCGCCTTTGTCCAAAAGCGCTTTGGCGGCATCGCGAGCATCGGCGCGCGAACCTATGGCTATGCCTGAAAGCGAAGCAGCTTCTTCTGCATTTGGTGTGACTATCGTCGCCAGCGGAAGCAAAGCCCTTTTCAGCCTTTTCAAGGCTGGTCCGGTAAGCAACACCTCGCCGTGTTTTGCGCGCATCACTGGGTCAAGAACCACCATCGGCAACTCGCGGCGTTTGATCCGTTCTGCAACCTGGTCAACGACCTGCGGCGAGTAAAGCATCCCAATCTTTACTGCACCCACGTTGAGGTCGCGTGCGGCTGCGTCGATCTGCGCGGCGACGATGCGCCTCGGCAGCTTGAACACTTTATGCACTCCGGTGGAATCCTGCACTGTAATTGCCGTGACAGCACAGACTCCGTAAACCCCAAGCTCACGAAAAACGGACAGGTCTACCTGAGTCCCAGCTCCACAGCTCGAATCGGAGGCGGCAATCGTTAAGGCGACTTTCATAGCAGCTCCGCAAGCGTGTTAATAACGCGATCGGGCCGCAGTTCGCCCTGGGCTCTTGCAACGTCTTCGCGCGAGCTCACGCCCGTGAGCACGAGCACGGTATGCGCACCGGCTCTATTGCCGACCAGTATGTCAGTATCTAGCCTGTCCCCGACCATAACCGCGCGGTCCGGCGGGGTATTGGTGAGATCAAGAATACGATCAAAGGCGTAGGTGCTGGGTTTGCCCACGACAAACGGCTCGACGCCGGTAGCCGTGCGCAGCGCAGCCACCATGCATCCTCCTCCCGGCAGAAGCCCACCGCCCTCAACTGGGAAGGTGGCGTCCTCGTTGGTGGCAATGAACTCAGCTCCAGCGAATATGGCCGCCTGAGCCCTCGCCAACTTGCGATAATGGAAGTTGCGGTCGATGCCTACAACAACGAAGTCGATCTTTTCGCCCGGGGCTTCTTCATCCTGCAACACTCGCATGCCGACTGCCTCCAGCTCCTCTTGTATACCTTTCTCGCCTATTTTGTAGACCGTTCGGCCAACCGCTCCACGTTCGAGGAAGTAGAGGGCGGTGGCGTAGGAGGAGGTCATGATCTGGTCTACGCTGGCTTCGATGCCCATTGAGGCAAGCTTGTCGGCGTAGTCGCGGCGGGTAAGGGCGGAATTGTTGGTGTAGTATCTAACGATTTCGCCACGCTCTTTGAGAGCAAGGATGGTCTCTCTGGAGTGCATTTGCGGCTCAGACCCACGGTAGATGACACCGTCGAGGTCGAAAATGTAGGTAAGTCGAGCGTGTTTCGAGGCTCCCGCGAACTCCATAACGGGTATTCAGTATAACAGGTCGGCGGCGCGGGGTCAAACCCAGCGTTCGTAGATCTCTTCGAGTTTCTCGTTGCCGCCTTCCTCGCGAACGGGGGAGAATGAGATGATTGTAACTATGTCAAGAGGCGTGACGACGCGGTCGTATATTCGGGAGATGAGGGTCATGACGTCTTCGGCACTCCTGAACTCCATGTTCTCGGCTTCGACCTCGCGCATAGTGAGGTCGCCTATCTTCTTAACGGTAACATCATCAATGATTGCCGTGAACAACTTCTGGCGCACCTGGTAGCGTCTGCCCACGGTGATCCAGACGATTTGCCCACTGCGGTACTTGTCTGATTTGTCGCCAAGGCGAATGGTGGCGCCCTTTCGGCCCCGCATAAGCGCATCGGCGTAAAGTTCGGGATAGAAATTCAGCGCAAACATTCCGTGCTCCAATCGGTCGCTTCAGTATACCCTTGCGTAACCGACGTGTCAAGTAAAACTGCGGGGCAGAATCCGTACAGCTTCGCGATGTAAATCAAGCAGTTCACGAACGTATACCCCAGACTCGCAAAAAAGAGCGCCCGTCGCGATCAACGGGCGCTCGAGGCGTCATCTTAAGAAAGTAAACTACTTCCTGCGGCGAATGACCCCCAAGAGGCCAATCAGACCGGTTCCGAGCGCAAACAAGCTGCCAGGCTCGGGAGCGACAGCGATCTTTACGTTGTCGTAATAAGCCTGCGCCCAACCACTCTGAGCGCCGTTCACACCGCCGCCAATCTGAAGCCAGCGGAATATCTGGCTCGGATTAGTCTCGGCGTTATGGCCATCATCAATGCACCACTGCCACGAACCTGCGGGCCAGCCAGCACCGTTGCCCGCACAAGCAGTGTAGCCAACGGTGAAGTAACCCGCCCTGGAGTAACCGTAATCGATCTGCAACGTGGTCCACTGTCCGACGGCAAGGCCCCAGCTCTTGTTTCTTGTGGTGTTGTACCAGCTCTTGTCATTTCCAGCCATGCCCTGGTTGCTGGCTGCGGTTCCAGTGCACCACGGGCCCTTGTAGTCGCCCTCGCGCGCTATCGAGATGCCGCTACCCTGCAGATAATTGTCTGCACCTACGTAGACGTCGCACTGGACTACGAACCAATCGCTGCCAACGTCGGTGAGTTTGTTCTGCAGAATCGTACCTAACGTGTCGAATCTGGCGTACTGAGCATCTGGAGCGTAAATGGCCCCGGATTTACCGCCAACGCTCGCAACCCAACCTACGTTGGCGCCGGTGCCGACCCAGCCTTCCATATCTGAATCAAAGTTCCAGACCTTGGTCCAAGGACCGCTGTAAACATTGGCAGCGGACGCTGCGCCACTGCACAGCGCAACTAAGAGTAGAGCTACTACTAATCTCAACTTTCTTTCCTCCTTCTCTGTTTTTGTTGAGTGTTGTGTGGTTTTTGCTCTCTATGAAGGGAGAGCCTGTTTCGTCGGTTCTTTGCCCCGGAACAGTCGCATACCGGAAGAGAACCTGACTTGGTCAACTAGGACCGTTGTGTTAACGGATCGGTTCGTTGCTCAAGCACTCAATAGGCTCAATTGCAACGATGAAATGTGGACACCCGCCATTTGCATTAAAGCACGAAGTAATTAATCTGTCAAGACTGTTCAGCAGAATCAGGTATTATTACCAGGTATAGAACTTGCACCAAACTCGCAGGCTTTTGCGGGTTTAGACTGCAAAGCTCATTCTCACCCACTGCTGCAGCAGGAGCTCAGGCGACTTACGCGCGCGCACCCGGCACAAAAAAAAGAGCGCCCGTCGCGATCAACGGGCGCCGAACCTTCATCTAAATGAGGCAAATTACTTCTTGCGGCGCACACCGCCCAGAAGACCGATCAAACCGGTTCCGAGCGCGAACAAGCTGCCAGGCTCAGGAGCAACAGCGACCCTTACGTTATCGAAGTAAGCCTGCGCCAAGCCAGTCTGAGCGCCGCTCACGCCACCACCTATCTGGAGCCAGCGGAATATCTGGCTCGGATGAGTCTCGGCGTTGTGGCCGTCAGCAATGGCCCACTGCCACGAGCCGGCGGTCCAACCGGCGGCGTTGCCCTCGCAAGCGGTGTAGCCAACGGTGAAGTAACCCGGCCTGGAGTAACCGTAATCGATCTGCAACGTGGTCCACTGTCCGACGGCAAGGCCCCAGCTCTTGTTTCTTGTGGTGTTGTACCAGCTCTTGTCATTTCC
>Ga0068707_1000391_pt1 | contig 27772 bp, 19 predicted proteins | sample YNPNPMetaG_FD_66600 | JGI IMG/M metagenome (GOLD analysis project Ga0068707, IMG submission 66600) | Anoxygenic and chlorotrophic microbial mat microbial communities from Yellowstone National Park, USA - YNP NP MetaG | ecosystem: Environmental > Aquatic > Thermal springs > Hot (42-90C) >... | reverse complement strand
TAGGATCAGCAAGTACATTGGCAAAATATGCCTTTGTGCGTGCCATCCACGACGATACAGCCATAGTATCGAGACGGGGTTGAGTAAAATACAGGTAAAGAAGCTCAAACATTATCCCCAGATCTTTGGGGGATGCGCTGGCACTCATCCCCTCCATATATTCCGAGATGTATGGACTAACACTAACATTTTTTCCGGCAAGAGCCTTCTGCAGTTCAATAACCGAAAACTGTCCTACCCCCGATTCTTTCACAACATTGACACAATATTTGGCCGACATAGCATCATTATCGGGATAGAGAAAATGCCCTCCCGGGCTTACTGCCTGCAACAGAATCTCGTCGTTTTTAAAGGTAGTAGGTTTGAGTAGTACCCGTATTCCATTGGAAAGTCTTAACTCTGTAACTTTAACCTTTTCGTATTTTTTCACAGCAACGATTTTTCCTTTTTTAGGCAGCTGAGATAAAAGATTCTGACTGACCTGCATATCGGCATAAGGGGTAATGGTGTCGGCACGAAAGTTTTCAACCAACTCTCTCAGTCGAACAGTATCAGGCAGCACTACTCCCTCCTTCTCGGGTGCAGTAATAATTACTACCCGATTGATATCGGTAAGCCATCGTGCCGGCAGAGCGTTAACCTCCGCAAGTTGAATGCCCGGTAAACTTTCCTTTACAATCTGATATTCCATAGCAATTCCGGGCACGGGTTCTTCCTGCAGAAAATGACGTGTGAGCTCACTGGCAAAATTATCTGACTCGGTTTTATCACGCTCATTGTAGTAATTTTCATACATTTTCAGGATATTGAGCTTGGCACGTTCGAATTCACCTGCCGAAAACCCGTATCTTTTAACTCGCTCGTTTTCGGCCAGCAAAGCCAAAAGCGTACGTTCCACTTCATTTTCATTAGCCAATGCAAGCGATACATAAGCGTACGTTTTCCGGGCTCCAATATTGCCGAAATAGGAATAAGCCTGAATAAAAGGAGGATTGGGTTGACGCAGTTTTTCAGCCAGTCGGTCATTTAACATCTGAAAATATATCATTCGCAACAGGCTGTTTCGATATTCACCTATGGTTTTTTCTTTTGTAAAAGGATGCTTGTAAAAAACAGCCACCGTTGTATTGGTAGCCTCTTTGTCGGTAAAGACACCATACAATGTTGCCCTATGTGAGGGGATATCATATACGACACGTTCACGTGGCCTGTTGGATTTTGGAATAGCTGAAAAATATTGAACAATTTTTTGTTCAACCCATTGGGTATCAAAGTCACCTACTGCAATCACAGCCATCAGGTCAGGGCGGTACCAATCGGAGTAAAACCTTTTCAGGCTTGCATGGCGAAATGTTTCAAGATTCTCTTTGGTTCCTATTGGCAACCGTTCAGCATAACGTGAATTATAAAAAAGCAACGGAAGATATTTGTCTTCGAGCCGTTGATCGGCACCACGGCCAAGTCGCCACTCTTCAATGATTACCCCACGTTCCTTTTCAATCTCAAGGCTATCAAAACTTACCTGATGCGCCCAGTCTTCAAGTATCTGTATGGATTTCTCCATCAACTCCCGATTATCCGTAGGCACTTCGAGCATGTACACTGTTTCATCAAATCCGGTGTAGGCATTAATTTCGGGACCAAAACGAATGCCCATCGACTGTAGATAACTAACCAGTTCGTTTTTTGGAAAACGCTTTGTACCATTAAATGCCATATGCTCGTTAAAATGGGCTAAACCTACCTGATCGGGGTCTTCGAGAGTAGAACCGGCATTCACTACCAGCCTGAAATCGGCTCGCTTCTCCGGATGTTTGTTGTATTTAATAAAATAGGTGATACCATTGGGCAAAATCCCCTTCTTTATACTGGTATCAAAGGGTATGGGCGCAGAAAAATCAATTGTTTGGGCTTGTATCGCCAATAACCATGCAGATATCAACAGTAGGACTGCAACAGACCCAATAATTTTAATTTTGTTTATCATCCGAAAAATATTTTATAAGTTACTGATTACTATTCAATTATTCTATTCATTTTCAAACTTAAACCATCTTAAAAATATACTACTTACCCGTTAGGGAAACAAAACTTACTTTTCGCATTTTCTCAAATAAGCTGCATTTTTATGCACGTGGCTAAAGTAATAATTTTTTTGCATTAGAGGCACACAAGATTTTATCCCGATTATCACTCACTGTCGTTCCTTTACATAATATTCCTGCCATCAAGTCATGGAAAAGAAGTCGTAAAATACCTTGGCATGCACCAGAGAACATTAATTTCAAACTTTTCCTCATCGATGCCGAGGTATTGCTGGATTTGTTCAGAAAATTTACAAACCGCATGAAATCCGCTAATTCTATAGCTTTGACACTATCAGAAATAATGGTATTGTTCAAAAAAATTACGTAACTTTATCCAAATCATGAACAATTTTTATGGCCATCGGTTATAAGAAAAGCTAACTAAAAGAATGCCTATATGTCGACTTTTGAAATAAAAATGCCCAAATTGGGAGAAAGCGTTGAGGAAGCCACCATCACCCGGTGGTTTGTTAAGGAAGGTGATTGGGTGGAAGAAGATCAGCCCTTGTTGGAGATTGCTACGGACAAGGTTGATTCGGAAATACCGAGTCCGGTGGCCGGTCAGGTAGCGAAGATTTTATATCCGGTTGACAGCAAGGTAGCTGTGGGACTACCTATTGCCATTATCGATCTGGAAGGAAAAGGATCTGTTGAAACATCAACTTCAGTTGTTGCTAGTGCTGAACAGGCGAAAGTTGTTGCCCCCGTGGAACAGAAAGCTGCTGCCACTACCGAAGCTAATGAAAAAGTGGAAAACCAACAGAAAGGCAGCCGTTTTTATTCGCCATTGGTCAGAAGTATTGCCCGACAGGAAAACATCAGCATCAACGAGTTGGAACGCATTGAAGGAAGTGGCAAAAACGGCCGGGTACGCAAACAAGACGTATTGCAATATCTACAGAACCGAACAAGCCAGCCCACAAGCCAACCGTCAGCTCCAGTAACTGCACCCGAACCACAGCCGGCACAACGGGCTACACAAACGGTTACCATATCTGTCTCGGCCGAAGATGAAATTATAGAAATGGACCGCATGAGGCGTCTCATCGCCGACCATATGGTGATGTCGAAACAAGTGTCACCCCATGTAACCAACGTACTCGAAGCCGACGTTACCAGCCTGGTCATGTGGCGGGAAAAAGTGAAAGACGCCTTCGAAAAACGTGAAGGAACCAAGCTGACCTTTATGCCTGCCTTTATCGAAGCTACCGCTAAAGCTCTCAAAGATTTTCCTATGGTCAATGCCTCGGTAGATGGCTATAAAATTGTACTAAAAAAACGCATCAATATTGGAATAGCTGTAGCACTGCCATCGGGTAATCTTATTGTTCCCGTAATAAAGGACGCCGACAAAAAAAGTTTACTGGGGTTGGCAGCCGACCTTAACCTGCTGGCCGAAAATGCCCGGAAAAACAAACTCTCTCCCGATGATATTCAGGGGGGAACTTTTACCATAACCAATTTTGGTACGTTTAAAAACCTTTATGGTACCCCCATAATCAATCAACCCCAGGTGGCTATACTGGCTACCGGCATGATTCAGAAAAAGCCGTCTGTACTTGAAACCCCTGCAGGCGACGTCATCGCTATCCGACATAAGATGTATCTGGCACTCACCTACGACCATCGAATTATTGACGGAGCAATGGGAGGGGCATTTCTCAGGCGTATTGCCGATTACCTTGAACAGTGGGATGTAAATCGTGGTTTCTAATTCAAAATTGAAAAAAATTATGAACAAGCTAAAATCGAATGAAATTAATCAACTTGTTGACGAAGTACTCGACAGTACTGAAAAGTCGAAAGTAAACAATATTCCTTCGGGAAAAGTAGAACGGGTGCACAGTATACTTACTACCGACAAGGAAACCTTACGAAAATGGTTTTATCTGATGGTACTGGGACGTGCACTCGACGATCGTGCACCTAAATATCTGAAACAGGCCATTGGCTGGAGCTATCATGCGCCCTATGCAGGTCATGATGGGATCCAATTGGCCATTGGACAGGTTTTTGACCGTAACACCGACCATCTGTATCCCTATTATCGTGATATGCTTACCTGTATCTCGGCTGGATTAACCGCCGAAGAAATTATTTGCAACGGTATTTCAAAAGCCACCGACGTAGCCGGTGGTGGCCGACACATGAGTAACCACTTTGCCAAGCCCGAATGGAATATACACAACGTATCCTCAGCTACCGGCAACCATGCCTCACAGGCAGCTGGTACAGCAAGAGCTATGAAAAAATACGGCCATCGCGGAGTCGTTATCAGCTCGCAGGGCGAATCATCTGTCTCTGAAGGATATGTGTATGAGGCCATCAATGGCGCTACCAACGAAAAACTGCCGGTAATTTTCGTCATTCAGGACAATGGTTATGGTATTTCCGTACCCAAAAAGGACCAGACAGCCAACCGAAGAGTAGCTAATAACTTTATCGGATTTAAAAATCTTACCATACTGCATTGCAATGGCAAAGATGTTTTCGACTCGATGAACACCATGATTGCCGCTAAAAAAATAGTATTGGAAGAAGGACATCCGGTTATCGTTAATGCCAACTGTGTGCGTATTCATTCGCATTCAAATTCCGACCGTCACGAGCTTTATCGGGATGACTATGAACTTAACTACGTTCGCGAGTATGATCCGCTGGCTAAGTTCCGTCGTTTATTGTTGCGGTACAAACGTTTTACCGAAGACGAACTGATAGCTATTGAAGAACAGGTAAAGGAAGAAGTAAAGCAGGCTCACAACAAGGCCATGGCTGCCCCCGACCCTACTCCTGAGTCTATTTTTAACTTCGTGATCCCCGAACCCTATGTGAGCACAAAATACCCTGATGGCACACATACCTATCAGGGACCTCCCAAAAAGCTCATCGAAGGGATCAATGAAACTCTGAAAGCCGAATTCCGACATAATCCCGACACATTCCTTTGGGGACAAGATGTAGCCAACAAGGATAAAGGCGGAATTTTCAATGTAACCAAAGGCATGCAGCAGGAGTTTGGTCCCGAACGTATTTTCAATGCACCCATAGCCGAAGACTATATTCTGGCAACCGCCAATGGCTTTTCACGCTTCAATGACAAAATACGGGTGGTGGTCGAAGGAGCAGAATTTGCTGACTACTTCTGGCCTGCCATGGAACAGTTTGTCGATACCTCACACGACTACTGGCGTTCGAATGGTAAATTTTCGCCCAACATCGTAGTGCGTCTGGCCTCGGGAGGTTATATCGGAGGTGGACTATATCATTCCCAAACCATCGAAGGAGCGCTAATTACACTGCCGGGTATCCGCATCGTTTATCCTTCGTTCGCCGACGATGCTGCAGGATTGCTGCGTACTGCCATTCGTTCACGTGGCCTTACCATGTTCCTCGAACCCAAAGCCTTGTACAACGCACCTAAAGCCGCTACCCCTATCCCTGACGATTTTGAGGTGCCATTCGGTAAAGCCCGCATCCGTCGTGAAGGTACCGACATGAGCGTGATTACCTACGGAAACACCACTCACATGTGTCTCGAAGCAGCCGAAAAAATGGCAAAAGAACACGGTGCCAGCATCGAAGTCTTAGACCTGCGTTCTCTTTCCCCCATGGACGAAGAAGCCATACTAACTACCGTAAAAAAAACCGGTAAAGTACTTATTGTCCACGAAGATAAAGTATTTGGCGGCGTCGGAGGTGAAGTAGCTGCAATAATAGCCAATAAGGCATTCGAATACCTCGATGCTCCCATCATGCGCGTGGGGGCCACCTTTACACCTATTGGCTTTAATCGCATTCTCGAAAACGCCATCCTGCCCAATACCGAAAAAATTTACAAGGCTGCTATCGAACTGCTCGAATATTAATGCTTTCGGCAAAAATGAATCTGACCGATAACAATAAAATTGAATGCTAATAACCTAAAATTCTTTAAGCGAATGAAGGACATTGCAATTATTTATAGTTTTAACACAAAAAACACTAAAAATGTGGCCAAAGAAATTATCAAAAACTTTGGCACTGCTGTAAAAATTGATGAGATCAATGCCGAAGTCATCGATGGTCCCACGTTTATGAAATATACCAATCTTATTCTGGGGGTACCCACCTGGTTCGATGGTGAACTGCCCAATTACTGGGACGAGTTTGTGCCCGAACTCGAGACTCTGGATTTATCGGGTAAGAATATAGCCATATTTGGCAATGGCGATCAGGTAAATTATCCCGAAAATTTTGTGGATGGCTTAGGCATCATGGCCGAAATTGTCGAATCCAGTGGAGCAAGAGTAGTAGGATACACCAGTGCCGAAGGATACACTTTTGAGTCGTCGCGCGCCTATCGTAACGGAAAATTCTGTGGACTGGCTATCGACATCGAGAACCAGAGTGAACTGAATACTCCACGCATCAAAAAATGGGTTGAACAACTCAAAAAAGAATTTGAGTAATCCACGCTGAAGTACAATAACTTAGAAGATGATCCCATGAATATCTATGCAAGGCTTTGGGCTAACTGCTCAAAGCCTTTTCTATGCTTTCCCACACCCCTTTTGAGGTATTCATCCAAGTAAATTGTTCGCTGCGTTGCTTGCCCTTCTGTATTAGTAACTGCCGTAACTGACCATCCTTATCTATACGTTCCATCGCATTCTTAATCGAATCGACCGACAGGGGATCGACCAGCAAAGCTGCATCTGCTGCAATCTCGGGCATCGAAGAAACATTGGAGGTAATCACCGGCACATGTGCCTTCATAGCCTCTACAATGGGAAGGCCAAATCCCTCAAACAACGATACATAAATCAATGCTTTAGCCGATCCCATGACTTTCACCAACTCGTGCTGGGGTAATCGTCCAGCAAAAATGATATCCTCACGATAAGACGAACGACTATATACATCCATAATTTCGCTGGTAAACAGCATGCTTTTGCCCACTATCAACATCTTAATCCGGCTATCTGCACTCTTTCGGTAAGCTTCGTAGGCCAGAATCATACGAACCACATTTTTTCGGGGCAACAAATCACCCACGTACAGAAAATACTCCTGCCCCTGCGTATATTTTGTCCGTACTTCGGCTTTGATATCTTCGCCTACCGGCCTAAATTCATCACTGGCACCATTATAAACCACATCTATCTTATCAGGCGAAACTTTATAGGTGGCCGCAATATCGTTCTTGGAAAATTCCGATACCGTTACAATACGCTTGGCCAAATGGGCATACTTCCGAAAATAATAGCAATAGTACTGCCGGCTCCAGAAAGGAAAATCCTGTGGAAAATGCTCAAAATTGATATCGTGTATTACCGGTATGCTGGGAATATTTCCCAAATTCAATGAAAGAAAACCATCGGGCGAGAAAAACACATCGGCCTTGTATTTTTTTACAAAAGGAACAATAGAAAAATTAAACCACACATAATACAGAAAGGGATGCCTGGCAGGAGGATACACAACCACCGGTTTAACATTGGAACCAAAAATAAACTGGTCGTCGAACGAACGATCAAACAGAAAAATAAACCGATGTTCGGGATGCATGTGTGTCAGATGCTTCAGCGTATGATAGGTATACCACCCTATCCCGCTCATCTTGTTCCACAGCAGAAGACGCGTGTTAACCGCTATTACCATAAATTTCGAATTTATTACATTCAGCCAATGAACTTAAAATCGAATCCCATAAATCAATCAAACTCCTCAAGTATAAACAAGTCATCCACCTTTTTACCCAATGCCTTTGATATCTTCATGGCCAATAACAGAGAAGGAATATTCTTCCCATGCTCTATCGCATTGATTGTCTGACGACTTACACCCACCCTCTGCGATAGCTGCTCCTGCGTAATTTTCTGAAATTCTCTTTCGGCACGAACCCGATTCCTCATATGGAATGTAAAGTTTATTTTACAATTAAAAAATATAAAAATTTTTTGCAGGTTAATTTTTTTTGACTATTTTTGTAGCGTAAAATTATAAAAATAAGTCAAAAATATTTAACAGGAAAATTTTTTTCTTATAATCATTAAATAGATATACGGAAAAATAGGGAAAACAAGCATGATAATGGAAATAAACACCACAAACCGGATGAGATTGCCTAAAACTGCAAGATTCATCCTGCGGAGTGGTTGATAAAAATTTAAATTGTATTCATATGAACAAACTATTGCTACAGCAGTTGCTAATTATCGATTAGATGGTTGTTCCTCACTCCTAATGAGAGTGTAGGAAAAAACACCTACACTTTTTTTTTATCAAAAAGTCAAACAAAAAACTTAATACCATGGCAGACAATAAAATTTTCATTTTTGATACAACGCTTCGCGACGGGGAACAGGTTCCCGGATGTCAGCTGAATACCATTGAAAAAATTGAAGTAGCCAAAGCGTTGGAAGCACTTGGGGTGGATATTATTGAAGCTGGATTTCCCATATCCAGTCCGGGCGATTTTAACTCGGTTGTAGAAATATCGAAAGTTATCAAGGAACCGGTGATATGTGCCCTTACCCGGGCGGTCAAAAAGGATATTGAAGTAGCAGCCGAAGCACTCAAGTATGCCAAACGGCCTCGTATACACACGGGTATTGGCACCTCATACTATCACATCAACTATAAGTTACGCAGCAATCAGGAGGAAATAATTGAACGGGCAGTAGAGGCGGTAAAATACGCCAAAAAGTTCGTCGAAGATGTAGAATTCTATGCCGAGGATGCCGGACGTACCGAAAACGAATATCTGGCACGGGTAATTGAAGCGGTTATTGCTGCAGGCGCTACCGTGGTCAATATCCCCGACACTACGGGTTATTGTATACCCGAAGAATACGGCCGTAAGATAAAGTTTCTGAAAGAGAATGTTAAAAACATCGACAAAGCAATCATCTCGACCCATTGCCATAACGACCTGGGTATGGCCACTGCCAATACTATTGCAGGCATAATGAATGGTGCCCGTCAGGCCGAAGTTACCGTCAATGGCATTGGCGAAAGAGCCGGCAATACCTCGCTCGAAGAAGTGGTGATGATTCTCAAATGTCGTAAAGATATCAAATACACCACGGGAATAAATACCAAAAAAATCATGCAGACAAGCCGTCTGGTGTCGACGCTGATGCGCATGCCGGTACAGCCCAACAAGGCCATTGTTGGTCGCAACGCCTTTGCCCATTCCTCGGGAATACATCAGGATGGCGTACTTAAACATCGCGAAAACTACGAGATCATCGATCCCCGCGAAATAGGTCTGAGCGAATCGGCCATTAAACTTACCGCCCGTAGTGGACGCGCAGCACTTAAACACCGCCTCGAACGCCTGGGGTACAAGATCGAGGGCGAACGGCTCAATCAGGTGTACGAACAATTCCTGGCATTAGCCGACCGAAAAAAAGACATCAACGACGACGACCTGCTGGTGCTGGTCGGCGAAGAACGTACCAAGGACAAAATTCTTAAACTTGAATATCTCAACGTTGTGTGCGGCAAATCTGCTATTCCCATGGCTACCGTTAAGCTTATTTACAACGGACAGGAATATATGTCGTCGGCTACTGGTGTAGGACCTATCGATGCTGCATTTACTGCGGTAAGGAATATTGTTAAAACAAAAGTTAAACTCGAAGAATATCTGGTTCAGGCAGTTACACGAGGCATGGACGACGTTGGAAAAGTTCACGTACAGATCGAATATAAAGGTTCCAACTACTATGGCTTCGGTGCCAATACCGACGTAGTCACCGCCTCCGTCGAAGCATTTATCGATGCTTTGTCCAACTGTCTGATTGCAAATCCTAAGGCTTAACAAAAACAACAGATGATTGAACAAAGTGTTATTGTAAAAATTGAATAATTGAATAAAATATGAGTACTAAAGGAAAAACATTATTTGACAAGGTTTGGGAGCGGCATGTTGTCCACCAGATTGAAAACGGCCCGGCTGTTCTGTACATCGACCGACATTTCATTCACGAGGTTACCTCGCCGGTAGCTTTCAAGGGCATCGAACGTAGAGGACTAAAAGTTTTCCGACCCGAACAAACCACGGCTACCTGCGACCATAACGTACCTACCCTCTATCAGGAGTTGCCCATCAAGGAAGAACTCTCACGTAAACAGGTACAGCAATTGGCCGAAAACTGCAAAAATCACAATATCACCATGTTTGGGCTGGGACATCCCTTCAATGGGGTAGTACACATCATAGGTCCAGAACTGGGACTCACTCAGCCCGGTATGACCATCGTCTGTGGCGATAGTCACACCGCCACGCATGGCGCCTTTGGTTCCATTGCCTTTGGTATCGGCACCTCCGAAATTGAAATGGTACTGGCTTCACAGTGCCTTATTCAGGCCAAACCAAAACTTATGCGCATTACCATCAACGGTAAATTAGGAAAAGGCGTCACCTCCAAAGACATTATTCTGTATATCATCTCAAAACTCACAGCAAGTGGGGGTACAGGTTATTTTGTCGAATTTGCGGGTGAAGCCATCCGCAGCCTGAGCATGGAGGCACGGATGACGATTTGTAATATGGCTATTGAAATGGGTGCACGTGGGGGAATCATTGCCCCCGACGAGGTTACTTTCGAATACATCAAAGGACGCCAGTTTGCCCCCAAGGGAGAAGCATGGGATAAAGCTGTAGCCTACTGGAAAACATTACCCTCAGACCCCGATGCCCAGTTCGATAAGGAATACACCTTCGACGCAGCCGATATCGAACCCATGATCACCTACGGAACCAACCCCGGCATGGGCATGAAAGTTACCGGTACCATACCCGAAAATGAGCCTAATACCAAGGCACTTGAATATATGAACTTTAAACCCGGCCAAAAACTCCTGGGAATGCCCATCGATTACGTCTTTGTAGGTAGCTGTACCAACGGCCGCATCGAGGACTTCCGTGCATTTGCACAGATTATCAAAGGGCATAAAAAAGCCGACAACGTCACAGTATGGCTGGTACCAGGTTCCAAACAGGTCGAAAAACAGATTATCGAGGAAGGTTTGAAGGATATTTTCGAAGCTGCCGGAATCCCGTTGCGTCAGCCCGGTTGCTCGGCCTGTCTGGCCATGAACGAGGATAAAATCCCTGCTGGAAAATACAGCGTTTCTACCTCGAATCGCAATTTCGAAGGGCGTCAGGGACCCGGAGCACGTACCATCCTGGCCAGTCCCATCACTGCTGCAGCCTGTGCAATTAAAGGCGCTATTGCCGATGTTCGCGAATTTCTTAACAATTAAATCAAAACACTATGGAAAAATTTACAACCATCATATCCAGCTGCGTCCCACTGAATGTAGAAAACGTGGATACCGACCAGATTGTACCCGCCCGCTTTCTTAAAGCAACCTCGCGCGAAGGGTTTGGCGAAAACCTCTTCCGCGACTGGCGATACGATGCCAATAACCAACCCAAAAAAGATTTTGTCCTCAATAACCCAACTTATTCCGGAAAAATCCTAGTAGCCGGCAAAAACTTCGGTTGTGGATCAAGCCGTGAACATGCCGTATGGGCAATATACGACTATGGCTTCCGCGTGGTAGTATCGAGCTTTTTTGCCGATATCTTCAAGAACAATGCCCTAAACTGCGGATTGTTGCCCGTGCAGGTATCCGAAGCTTTTCTGGCCAAGATATTTTCAGAGATAGAAAAAGACCCACACACCGAATTGAAGGTCGATCTCGAAAATCAAACCATCACCCTGTTGGCCACCGGCGAATCTGAGAATTTTGATGTGAACCCCTACAAAAAAGAGTGTCTGCTCAAGGGTTACGATGATGTTGATTATCTGCTCAGCCTGAAAGACAAAATCGAGGCTTACGAAAAAGGCAGAATCGTTTTTTCAGTATAAAAAATAAGAACCTATGGCCACAAAGATAGAAATCATGGACACCACCCTGCGGGATGGGGAACAAACGACTGGCGTGTCGTATACCGAGGCTGAAAAGTTGAATATCGCCAAGGCCCTGCTCGAGGAGGTAAAGGTCGATCGCATTGAGGTGGCCTCGGCACGGGTGTCGGAAGGTGAGTACAAAGGAGTATCGACCATTACGCGCTGGGCTGCAAAGTCCGGCCATCTATCGAAAATCGAAGTACTGGGCTTCGTCGACGGAGGACAGTCGCTGGAGTGGATCAAAAATGCCGGCGGACAGGTTATCAACCTGCTGACTAAAGGATCGCTCAAACACTGTCAGGAACAGTTACGCAAAACACCGGACGAACATATTGCCGACATCAAAGCCTGTGTGCTGAAAGCGCATGAAATGGGTATTGTTGTCAATATGTACCTCGAAGACTGGAGTAATGGTATGCGACATTCGCCCGACTATGTCTTTCATATGGTTGATGCCCTGCAGAACCTGCCCATCCGCCGATTTATGCTGCCCGATACACTGGGTATACTCAACCCCGATGAAACCTATCGTTTCTGTCGACAAATGGTAGAACGCTATCCTCAGCTGCATTTCGACTTTCATGCCCACAACGACTACGATCTCGCAGCCGGCAATGTATACATGGCAGTAAAAGCGGGGGTAAAGGGTGTACATACTACCGTCAATGGGCTGGGCGAACGAGCCGGAAATGTACCCCTCGCCAGCGTGGTGGCTATCCTCAAGGACCACCTGCATTGCGAACTATCGGTCGAAGAGGTTACTTTGAACAAAATCAGCAGACTGGTTGAATCGTTCTCCGGTATACGTATTCCCGCCAATAAACCGGTTGTCGGCGAATATGTCTATACGCAGGTAGCCGGTATCCACGCCGATGGCGATAGCAAAAACAAACTTTACTACAACGACCTTTATCCCGAACGTTTTGGACGGGAACGAAAATATGCACTAGGAAAACTCAGCGGAAAAGCCAACATCAAACAAAATCTTGAACAATTGGGGATTGAGCTTACCCCCGAGGAAATGAAAAAGGTAACCGACCGCATTATACAACTGGGCGATAAAAAAGAATTTGTCACCGCTGATGATTTGCCCTATATCATTGCCGATGTGCTTCAGGGAGAAAAGGTTGTCGAAAAAATTAAGGTTAAAAATTATGCACTATCGGTAGCCAATGACCTGCATGCGGTTGCTACGCTAAAACTCGAAATCGACCAGCAGGAATATGAGGAAAGTGCAGCAGGCGATGGCCAGTACGATGCATTTATGAAAGCTTTGTACAAAATTTATCAAAAACTGGGTAAAAAACTTCCCGAACTCACCGACTACATCGTTACCATTCCTCCGGGAGGCCGTACCGATGCTCTCGTCGAAACCACCATCACTTGGCGGGATGACGAACGAGAGTTCAAAACCCGAGGCCTCGATCCCGATCAAAATGTAGCCGCTATCAAAGCTACCCTTCGAATGCTCAATATCATTGAAAAAAATTATGACCGCTAACCATGTTGAATATTTACTAAATTTGCTACTCATATTGTAATTGTTGAAAGTAATTATGTTAATTTAAAAAGAATAATCCATGAGTAAAACGTACAAAATTGCAGTCATACCCGGAGATGGTACCGGTCCCGAGGTAGTGCGTGAGGGGATAAAAGTACTGAATGCTGCAGCTGCAAAATTCGGATTTAAACTGGAATACCAGAATTTTGACTTTGGAGGTGATCGTTACCTTCGCACGGGCGAGACCCTTCCCGACAGTGCAATCAATGATCTCAAGCAATTCAATGCCATTTATCTGGGAGCCATAGGTCACCCCGATGTAAAGCCCGGTATACTCGAAGTAGGTATACTTCTGAAAATGCGCTTCTCGCTTGACCAGTATATTAACCTTCGTCCCGTAAAGCTGTATCCGGGAGTTGAAACACCTTTGAAGGATAAAGGCCCCGATGATATTGACTTTGTCGTTATCCGGGAAAATACGGGAGGTATCTATACCGGTGTTGGCGGTGCTGTACAGGTAGGCACACCTAACGAAGTCGCTACCCAGGTGATGGTATACTCACGTCCGGTTGTGGAACGCTGTATTCGTTATGCCTATGAGTATACACGTCGTCGCAACAAACGCAAACAGCTTACACTGGTTCACAAAACCAATGTCTTAACCTACTGTGGCGACCTTTGGAACCGTACTTTCAAGGAAGTAGGAAATGAGTATCCCGATATTAAACAGGATTACAACCATGTCGATGCAGCCAACATGTGGTTTGTCAAGTCACCCGAATATTACGATGTAGTGGTAACCGAAAATCTTTTTGGCGACATTATTACCGACCTTGCTGCAATCATTCAGGGAGGTTTGGGTATTGCTGCCGGTGGCAACATCAATCCTCAAGGGGTATCGATGTTTGAACCTATGGGCGGATCGGCTCCTAAATACACAGGCCAGAACATTATCAATCCCCTTGCAGCTATAGGCGCAGCAGGCATGATGCTCGACACTTTGGGCGAAACCGAAGCTGCTAAAGCCGTCGATAATGCCATCAGCAAGGCGCTTGGCTCGGGAAGGATCAAGAGTCTTGCAGCCGGAAAAATGGGTATGACCACTTCAGAGGTCGGCGACTTTGTTGCCAGCCTGATATAGGATAGATGTAAGAGACGCCATTAGGCGTCTCTTAATTTTTTACTTTCTTTTGACGGTACAACCAATAGCCTTGGTGGTTGCAGGATCGGGATTTTTACCAGCCAGAACAGCCTCAATGGCCTGTTCTACATACTTCACCTTTACCGCCGAAGGATCCTTATAATTATCGTCAATAGCCCCGATATAGGCTACAATAAACTTGTCCCCGGATTTTTTCAGCAAAAACACATGCGGCGTACGTTCAGCACCATAGGCATTTGCTACAGCCTGCGTTGCATCGTACAGATACGGAAATGTAAATCCCTTTTCCTTTGCTCTTTCCTGCATATTCTCATACGAATCCTCTAGAACAATACTTACATCATTGGGATTGATAGCAACTACCGGAAACCCCTTTGAACGATACTGCTTATCAAGCGAAATAATCCTGTCCTCGTATGCCTTGGCATACGGACAATGATTACAAGTGAAGATAAGAATTACCCCCTTTTGCGAACGGTAATCATCGAGGCTAACTAACTTCCCATCCACATTTTTAAGGCTAAACGATGGAGCAATATCACCAACCTTCACCTGTGCAAAAATGGTAAGTGAACCAACCAATAATGTCATGACCGCTAAAAACTTCTTCATGGCTTAAAAAATTTAAGGGTTAATACTGAGTCGAGATAATTAAAATCCACCTGTTTATCAATAAACAGTCTTTCATCGTTCCTGTATATAAGTGTCGCCGGAATACTTCCGCCCCACAGCTTATCAACCTTGTCTATCCAGCTGTTACCATCGGGATCGTCGAGTAATACCACTGCCGATTGGATATTATTCTTTTTTAAAAAAGGTATTAACGTGCTTTCAAGTGTCTCCGCCATGTCGAGGCTCACCAAAAGAATCCGAAACTTTTCTCCGGAATATTTTTTCCCTATTTCTTCAATATCGGGCAACTCTTTACGACAAGGCGCACACCAAGTAGCCCAAAAATTAATCAAATATACCGTATCGTTGTGCTGATGCAAAAGAGGTTCAAACCGAGCAAAGTTATTATACACCCGAACATTGGTATTTCCCTGTGTCTGCGCCTCTGGATAACAGAAAGACATCAAACACAATGTCAGAACAACCAAAAACTTTTTCATACTTTGATTAGTGTGGTTCAACAAATATTGAAAAAAATTCTACAAGCTTTGCAAATAACTGAATAACAAAATTTTTAATATCATCACCTTTATCACATATTTTTAATCTCTTGCTGATAGCAGCGAATAAACCAGACGAAAACAATTTCGGCTGATTTTATCATACTAACATCAATGCCTCCCTTTTATTCATGCGCTACATTGTACCCAAACGAATTTTGCTACCAGTTTTCACACTATATTTTACCTAAGGGTATTCGACCATTCATTTATTAAACATTTCTAAGGGGTTACAGGTTGAACAAAATAGTGTTATAAACATGTTAAACTTCGTCTTGCAAAATAACCTAAATTTAAACATCTCTTATTTTTCGATTAAATAAAAATGCGATATTTGGCACAATTTTCGACAACAGAGCATATAACCCGAAACAATCTGTATATGTTAACATTATATCACCCGAAAACAATTGTTTTTACTCTGGCATTTACCTTTTTCGGAGTAAGTTATGGTCAAAAAGCAGATATCGACCCAGTCGAAGTACTGAAACAGGTTGTAATCCAGTCAAATCAGATCAAAACCTTACGATACCATGCGATAATGAACGAACGTATCGATGGAAAGATGGTACAAAAAGACTCGTACTTCAAAATTAACGTTTCTCCCCTGAAAATATATGTTTCCCAATCGTTCATCGGCATCAAGATAGACGCCTTGTATGTAGAGGGTTGGAATAACAATCAGTTGCTTGTAGCAACCGTAGGATTCCCATGGATACAGCTTAGCCTCGATCCTAAAGGCAGTAAGGTACGAGACAATCATCATCATACCATTTTTGAGGCTGTTTTTGGTTACTTTGCCAGTGTTATCGACCAGTTACTCAAAGATCATCTCGATAAAATCACTATCCGCTATATAGGGCCCACAAAAATATTCAACAAAGACTGCCAGAAAATTCAGATAATTGTGAATCATTATCAGATTATCCCCTATACAGTTCAGAAAGGCGAAACACTGCCGGTTATTGCCAAAAAAAGATTGATTAATGACTATAAAATATTGGAACTTAACCCAGAAATTGATGATTATGATGATGTAAAGGCAGGTCAGGTAATCAAAATTCCCAATCTTTATGCCAAAATGATGTACCTATATGTCGACAAAAACACGATGTTACCTACCCAGATTGAACTACACGACGAAAAAGGACTTTATGCCATATATGGCTATAACGATGTGATAATCAACATGACTTTTGATCCTGATGAATTTGATAAGAGTTATAAAAATTATCATTTTCGTTGATATTTTTTTTTAGTTTATTATTGCATTATTTTTATTTTTTGTTAAAACTTGCAATAAAATAACCCTTAAAACCTGATAATGGATATTCTTCAAGAATCCTATACTACGGAACAACTGGCAAGAATAGAATCGTCGGAGGCAAGAATCAGAGCCTTGGAAGCGCAGGTTCTGATACTTAAGGAGCAGGAACTTAATATTCTCAATGCACTTCCTGCAGTGGTTCTTGTTGCTGATTACAACGAACATTTGATTTTTTTGAATAATAATGCGCGAACGTTTTTGAATTATCCCAAAGAAGAATCCTATAATCTGGTACTGAAAGACATTCTTCCTCCCGACTCTCTGCATCATTTGCGGCGCAGATATTTTGAACTTTTTAAAACCAATCAACCTGTTTTCATTAAAGAACTTAAAGTAACAAATGCAAAAGGCGAGGAACATTTCATATCAGTCACCATTGCCAAGTATTACTGCAACTTCGAACAAATAGGTTTTGTAGCGTTGGGGAATCTGTCTTTGGATTTTTTTGATTCGTCCCTTGAAGAAAAAAACAAGTCGCTTTTAAAGTTTATATCCCTGATAGCCCATGATCTGAGGAATCCGTTCAATTCGCTGATTGGTTTCTCGGGTTTACTGATGGAAAATTACGATAACTACACGGATGAGAAGCGCAAAGAATATGTACGCCACTTGTATAACGCTTCATCGCAGGGATTCCAGCTGCTCGACAATTTACTGGAATGGTCACGAATTACAACCAGAAGTATTAAACCTTCTCCTGTAGTGTTCACTATAGATTCTGTAATTAACAATACTGTTGAATTATTGGAGGCTGCCATAACCAGAAAAGAAATTGATATTCAGCTTTCGGTCGAGAGTGGGCTTTCGGTAAATGCCGATCCCAATATGATTCAGGCAGCCATTCGCAATATTCTTTCCAATGCAGTTAAATTTACCCATCGTCAAGGACAGATAGCTATTCATGCATACCGGTCGAAGAACTTTGTTGTTATCGACATCAAGGATAACGGTGTGGGAATGCCTTCAAATGTGGTCAAAAACCTTTTCAAAATCGGCCAGATAACTTCCTCGAAAGGCACAGAAGGTGAAAAAGGAACGGGCATGGGGCTATTGCTTTGTAAAGAGTTTATCGAATTAAACCGGGGGAAGATTACGGTTCAGAGCACCCCGGGTAAAGGAAGCACCTTCCGCATTAAACTTCCCCTGGCTTAACCACACTATTACAGTTGTTACACTTTACAACTCTCCGTGTATTTAATTTTCGATCCATGATCTCACCTGATCGGCAGTGGGATTGGTTAATCCCAGCTTATTCTTTTTGTTGTAGCCGCACATATCGTTAAATAACTTACCGGCCGATACCTGTTTCAACTGGGACACTGTTGCATAGCCCATATTCTGTAAAGGTGCAACCCATTCCTCAGGAATACCCAGAGCGGTGTAGGCACTTACATCGTCTTTTACGATTTTCTTTTCGGGTTTCATCTGAGGGAAGAACAAAACATCCTGAATAGAAGGCTGATTGGTCATAAGCATGGTCAAACGGTCGATACCTATACCCATACCGCTGGTAGGTGGCATACCATATTCTAGAGCACGCACAAAATCATAATCGATAAACATAGCCTCGTCATCCCCTTTTTGCAGTAATGCCAACTGTTCCTGGAAACGTTCCAGCTGATCAATGGGATCATTGAGTTCGGAATAAGCGTTACAAAGCTCTTTGCCATTGACAATAAGTTCAAAACGTTCGGTCAGTTCGGGGTTTTTCCGGTGTTTTTTACACAGAGGCGACATTTCCACCGGATAATCGATGATAAAGGTAGGTTGAATCAAATGGGTCTCGCATTTTTCGCCAAATATGGCATCAATGAGTTTTCCCTTGCCCATAGTATTATCTACCGGTATTCCCATCTGTACACAGGCCAATCGTATCTCCTCTTCCGACTTGCCCGCAATATCGTAACCCGTATATTGTTTAATAATATCGTACATCGTAACACGCGGATAAGGTCGTTTAAAATCTATTTCGTGTTCACCTACTTTGACCCTGGTCGTACCATGAAGCGCTAACGCTACCCGTTCGATCATTTCTTCGGTAAACTCCATCATCCAGAAATAGTCCTTGTAAGCCACATAAATTTCCATTACTGTAAATTCGGGATTGTGCGTACGGTCCATGCCCTCGTTTCTGAAATCCTTGGCAAATTCATACACCCCTTCAAAGCCGCCTACAATAAGACGCTTCAAATAAAGTTCATTGGCAATCCGCAGGTATAAAGGAATATTCAATGCATTATGATGGGTAACAAAAGGCCGTGCTGCTGCTCCCCCAGGAATAGGCTGTAAAATGGGCGTTTCAACCTCGAGATAACCCTTTTCATTGAAAAATTCCCGCATGGTATTAATGATTTGCGTGCGTTTGCGGAAAATGTCCCTGACATGCGGGTTCACAATCAGATCAACGTACCGCTGACGGTACCGCAATTCTGGGTCGGAGAAAGCATCAAAAATTTTCCCGTCCTTCTCCTTAACAATGGGCAACGGACGCAACGACTTACACAAAAGGGTAAATTCCCGAACATGAATGGTAATTTCTCCCATCTGCGTAATAAACACAAAGCCCTTAACTCCGATAATATCCCCGATATCGAGCAGCTTTTTGAAAACAATGTTGTATAAATCCTTATTTTCGCCCGGGCAAATATCGTCGCGTTTAACGTAAATCTGAATCCTGCCCCATTCGTCCTGTATTTCGGCAAACGAAGCACTGCCCATAATACGACGCGACATAATCCGCCCTGCAATGCATACATCCTGATAATTATTTTTTTCAGGACTATAATTAGCAAGAATTTCACGGGTGCTTACATTGACCGGATACATTTCGGCCGGGTATGGTTCGATACCCATCTTCCTTAAATCCTCCAGCGCTTTCCGGCGTATGATTTCCTGTTCACTTAAACCAGAAGGATACGTCATAATATTTTATATTTTTACTAGTTTATGTTTAATAATGCAAAAGCTGCTTTGTTGGATCAACAAAGCAGCTACAAAGATGAAGCAAATATTTTAATCAGCTTTTCTTTTCTTTCTTTCTTCCTCTTATGATCATATCGTAAGCAATAGGCGTAGCCACAAATACCGAGGAATAAGTACCAATAGTTACCCCAAGCAGAAGCGCAAATATAAACCCTCTCAGCACTTCACCGCCAAAGATAAAGATAATGATCAGGGTAACCAATGTGGTACCAGAGGTGTTGATGGTACGCCCAAGGGTTGAATTGATAGCACCATTGATATTCTGTGCCAAATCACGTTTGGGATACAGGAAGTTGTACTCACGAATTCGGTCAAAGATGATCACCGTATCCATTATCGAGTACCCTATGATGGTCAACAATGCCGCAATAAACTGCTGGTCAACCTCCATACTGAAGGGCAACAGCTTATAAAACAACGAGAAGCAGCCTATTACAAACAACGTATCGTGGAAAAGTGAAAGAACACCTCCCAGCCCGAACTTCCAGTTTTTGAACCGTATAGCAATATAGGTAAATATAATGATAAGTCCAAACAATACGGCAAGAAAAGCTTGGTAAACCAAATCTTTCGACATGACAGGGTCGACCTTCTGAGCACTCATAATACCATACTGTTTTCCTTGCTCCTGAGCAGTAAATTGTTCAAAAGTCATACCCTGCGGCAAAAACTTGGTAAGTCCCTGGTACAGGGCAACTTCAACAGCCGAATCTGCCTCAGCTGACTTGTCGTTGATAAGGTATTTGGTCGTAATTTTTACCTGATTGTCCTCGCCAAAGGTTTTTACTTCAGGTGCTCCCTGCATCGGAGCAATCAGGCTGTTGCGAATATCGGCCGTGACAACAGGCTTTTCAAAACGGACAATGTAGGTTCGTCCACCGGTAAATTCAACACTGGGATCAAGACCACGGATAAAAAGCGACACTATACCTATGCCCAACAATATCAATGAAAAGGTATATGCATACTTACGCACTCCAATGAAATCAATCTTAAAATTCTGGAACAAGTTCAGCGTAAACTTGTTACCCAAGGTAATGGGCATGTCCCTGTCGAGCATCCATTCGAATACAAGACGGGCAATAAATATGGAGGTAAATAGCGAAAGCAACAGACCAATGATAAGCGTGATAGCAAAACCCTGAACAGGACCCGAGCCGAACAAGAACAATATGATACCCGTAAGGATTGTTGTTACGTGCCCGTCGATAATGGCAGAATAGGCATGTTTAAAACCATCCTTTACTACAAGTCGCACGCCCTTGCCGGCACGCACTTCTTCACGCATACGTTCATAAATAATTACGTTACCGTCGACAGCCATGGCCAGCGTAAGAACCATACCGGCAATACCCGGAAGGGTAAGTACAGCCCCCAGCGAAGTAATGGTACCGAACAAGTACAGCACATTGGCAAAGAGGGCTATATTGGCAACCATACCCGCACGGGCATAATATAGCCACATGTAGAGGATTACCCCAAGAAAACCGACAATAAATGAAAGCATCCCCGCTTTGATCGATTCCTTACCGAGCGTAGGTCCAACTACCGTTTCCTGGATGATATGGGCAGGTGCAGGCAACTTACCCGATTCCAGCACATTGGCCAGGTCGTCGGCTTCTTCCTTGGTAAAGTCACCGGTAATTTGAGAGTTACCGCCGGTAATTTCCTGATTTACCCTAGGAGCAGAATATACAGCATTATCGAGTACGATGGCAATGCAACGGCCTACGTTATCGCGGGTAAGACGTGCCCATATTTTGGTACCTTCGGCATTCATGCTCATCGACACTTCGGCAGCAGTAGCATTTCGCTGGTTAAAGTCGGCACGAGCACTTACCACAACATCGCCTGTCAGCGGTGGACGGCCATCGCGGCCAGTAACTTTGATAGCATGCAATTCAAACGTAGTTCCCGTAGGATCGTATTTAATGGGTTTTACTCCCCACAAAAATTTAACATCCCTTGGAAAAACAGAACGTACCTGCTTTAGACTGAGATAATAATTGATTTTTGCAGTATCGCTATAACGGGCATAGCCAATAACCGATCCCGGCATCAGCTGATTGTCACGCGTGACAGCGGGACGCAATAGCGCAAAAAGTGGATATTCCTTCTCAAATTGATTGGGTAATAAAGCCGAAGTATCGGTTTTGGCTGAGTCGGCCTTGAGCTTTTCAAGCAGAGCAACTGCCGATTGCGCTGTGTCGGTTTTAGAGGTGCTTTTTGACACAGCTTGCTTGCTTTCCTGCGTCTTGCGAAGTGAATCTTCAACCGATGACTGAATTTCCTTTATTTTCTTGTTGGCTTCGAGCAGCGAATTATATATTTCACTATTTTCATAAGTTTCCCAAAATTCAAGACTGGCAGTTCCTTGCAACAGCTTACGTACACGTTTGGGGTCTTTCACACCCGGCAATTCTACAAGTAAACGACCGGGAGTACTCATACGCTGAATATTGGGGGCAACCACCCCAAACTTGTCGATACGGGTACGCAATACCTTGAACGAATTGTTGATGGCTGCATCAGCTTCCTGCCGAAGAACTTTCAGAACTTCGTCGTTGGAAGAATTATAGTTAATCTTATCTTTCAATTCCTTGGTTCCAAAAATGGCAGCCAACCGGGCATTGGGATCTACCTTGGCAAATGCTTTCCCAAAAAGGGTAATAAAATCACTCTGGCTGGTTTTGTACTCTTCCCGGGCTATTTGCATGGCACGCAGGAAAGTAGTATCCTGATTGTAATTAGATAGTGCCATAACAATGTCGGGAACAGAAATCTCCAGAATAACGTTCATCCCACCTTTCAGGTCAAGTCCCAAGTTAATCTCCCGTTCCTTGCATTCCTTGAAAGTAAATTTCTTCAGGTAAAGAAAATTGTACACCTCCTTACCGGCAATGGAATCAAGATAATTCATCTCCTTGACCAAATCGCCCTTGGCATAATCTTTGGCCTTCTTTTCATAAATATAAGTTACCAGCGTAAATGAAAGCTGATACAAACATACTAAGGCTAATAGAATAGCTAATAGTTTTACGGCTCCTTTATTCTGCATGGAATCTAAGTTTTATTTGTTTTTAAAATTTATGCAACAGGAAGCGCAAATATATAAATTTTTAATTTGGATACTGAAAAATATACCTACAATGTTGGGCGACTAATAATTTGATAAAAGGGAATATTAATGAAAAAACGAAACGGAAAATGAATCTGCATAAAAATATCGGCGTTTATGGCCTATAAATATTATGTCCCGGAAAAGTCCGCCAGCAACATGATAAAAAAACGGTGTACCCTTAAAGGCACACCGGCACATATTATTACTGCATAAAGTTTTAATTCAGTTCAGCTTCACTGATCATACCGTCTTTAACTACAGTTTCCCTGATATTATTTTTATCCACCGGAATAGGTTCAAATAACAATGCGGGCACCATTTTACGGTTATTGAATATGCTGGTAGTAGTGTCGGGCTTCTCACCTTTTGCCAGTTTCACTGCTGTAATCACAGCATTTTCGGCCAGAGGTTTAAGTGGCTTGTAGATGGTGAGACTTTGTTTACCTTTCAGAATATATTTTATAGCCTTGGGCTCAGCATCCTGTCCGGTAATAATGACTTCCTGCGTAATACCTGCTTCGTCAAGCGCCTGACGTGCAGCATAGGCCAATCCATCGTACGAGGTAAGTATTACATCCGGCACATCATAGGCCGAAAGCTGTAAATATTCTTTCATAATCTGATAGGCATTGGTTGGTGACCATTCCTCAACATACACATCCAGCACAATTTTGACATTACCGGCAGTGACAGCGGGCTTGAGTGCATCGAGCTGACCGGTTTTTACAAAAATAGCATTGCGGTCACCCTTGTCCCCTCCCAAAAGTAAGTATTTGCCATTGGGTTTTTGTTTCAGGGCATACTCCGCCATGTACTTTCCAACATTATAATTGTTGTGTGAAATATAAAAGTCGAGATCCGAATTAAATATCAACCGGTCGTAGCCAATCACATAAGCACCCTTGCTGTGGGCTTCCCGCACAATCTCGGCAGCAGTGTACGCATTAACGGCCATCACCACCAGCACTTTTACGCCCTGCTGGAGCAATTCCATTGCCTGTTTTCGTTGCAAAACCTCATCGTTTTTAGCATCCACAACAATAGCCTCACAGTTCATCTCTGCGGCTTTGGCCTTAAAATACTTCTCTTCAAACTGCATACGTGCCGATGTGGTGTAGGGAAACATCAGCGCAATTTTCATATCTGCTTTTTTTTCACAGGCGGTTGCCAAAATCCACACCAATCCAATAATCAATACTAATCTTCCGGACTTCATCCTAAAATATTTTAAGTTAACAATTTTTCCGCTCTGAAAATCAATACATTTAAATTTTTTCTCTTACAACACAATCGCACCGTAATCAATTCTCTCTTTTACCGGCAGCTAAAAACATTGATTTATATTCTTAAGTCATTGATTAACAATAATATATACAGCATTTCACTCTTCTTGAATGTATAGCTTTTTTATGCTAATCCGTTTTACTAAATTTTCAACTAAAAGTTTCGAACGTACAAATCTATTTTATTCTTTTTCAATACAAGGGGAAAAATTGTGTAAAAATGGGGTAAAGATTCATAAGGTCAGAGAAGTTTTTTTGTGGCGGTTTATGAGAAAGACATTTATTTTCGAGAATGCACAGTGGTTAATCCAATGAAGTCTCATGTAAATTAGCCGTCCTTCATTAACACAATAATAAACTGATGGTGAATAAGGGAGCGACGATATACCTTCTGAAATATCATAATGAAATATTAATCAGTTAACAAAAGTTACCTGAGAACAGAAATACAATAAAACGAGTTCATATATAATTTATCTAAAAGATAAACTACCAATTCATCAAAACTCCACCAAATTTTGTTCATTGTTCAAACGCAATTTCTTTCGAAGCCGGTACCTGTGCACCTCTACACCACGAACCGATATGTTGAGCAAAGATGAAATTTCTTTTGTCGATAAATTCATCCGTAGGTAAGCACAAAGTCGCAAGTCGCTTGGGGTAAGTTCGGGATATTCAGCTTTAAGTTTACTAAGGAAATTTTGATAAGCCTGATCGAAATGAAGTTCAAAAAGATTCCAGTATTCTTCATTATTCAGGTCTTTCTCAATCAGCTTAGTTAACCGATCATAAAGCTTATTAGGATAACGATTCCCAAGCTCTTTTTTCTGCGTTTCTATTTCCTCACGGAGGGTAATCAGTATTTCATTCTTTTTTATAAGTGACATGGTAGTGTTAGCAAGTTGAGCATTCTTAAAGGCTATTTCTGTTGCTAATTTCTCGTTCTGTAATTTTATGTACTTCTGTTCATCCAACAGCTTTTCTTTGATACGCTTTTCCTCCTCTTCTTTTTCAACCTTTTTTTTATGTATTTTCAATCGGTAATAAAAAAGTTGTCTGATGCCAAGAACAATACATATAACAATCAGGCCATATAAGACAAAAGCCCAATGGGAACGATACCATGGAGGAGCAACATATAACGGAAGTGAAATAGAAACTGGGGGGTCTGTATTATTTTCAGCCATAATTCTTAATGTATATTCTCCCGGTTGCAAACGTTCGATTTTTATTACAGAATTAGCTTCCCTACTTGTCCATGTAGTATGAAGTCCTTCAATTTTGTATGAAAAAAAGGTAAAAGGAGTACCGGGAGGAGTCAAAGCAACTTTCACCTTAAGAGTATTATATTGATAAGGAATTTTTAATTTTGTTGCATGGTCTTTCAATGATACAAAAATCGTATCATTTTTGGCAGAAAGCAATTGAATGCTCCTAAAGATTAAACGTGTCGAACCGGTTAATATCTTTTTTCGACTATTGTAGAGGGCAAATCCATTTTCCAGACAAAACAAGTGTAAAGAGTCATTTAAGGGTACAATATTCATAAACAAAGGAGCAAAACTAATTCCCATCCGGCTCAGAGTAACTTTATACATTAACTGGGCTCCTTTATCCGCTGTAATTTTGAATAGAGCAGCATCGTCTTTCAGAAGAAACCAGTAAGCATTGTTAAAAGCAGGAACAATTTTTTCGGCAGCAGCAAAATCTCCTATTTCCTTATTAAGACGGTCATAGGGTACAATAGTATCGGTCAAATCGTCCCATGTATATATTTTCTCTCCGGTAGCAAATACTATTCTGTTATTAATCTTGGCAACCTTCGCGTGATATTCGGAACGAAAACCATTTTCTTTTCCATATGACTTTACACTTTTAATGTATAGGGAGTCTGAACCAAGCTGAATACGGTAGGTTCCTCTGATGATATGATTGACCCACACAGCACCAAAATGATCCACTTCAAGATAAGGGAAAGTACCCCTTATTCCACGTAAAGTCTTTTCAAACTGCCAATAACCATTTCTTAGCCCGAATATTGCAAGGTAATCGTAGGTACTTTGAATCATGGTGGCAGGAGAACTGTTGATCAATTTTGTGCAAAAGCCTCCTTTTACAGGAGAAATCTTTATAACTTTCTTATCGTCGATTCTGAAAGTTCCCTCTGTGTGCCCACAAAGTACCTGATGGTCCATTACAAATAACTGCCATACCTGGCCCTGCGTACCCTCAATGAAACCAACCTTTCTATATCGTCCGTCATTCCCATAACGAAATAAAATCACCCCTTGGTTAGTTCCAACGTAGAGATTATTGTCATATAGAGCGGCCGTATATACTGCTCCTATTTCACCGGTATGGTCAATATATAACTCCATAGGACAGTTAAAATCTACAAAGCTGATTCCCCTATCGAGTGCTAACCACAAATTGTCTCGTGCATCACTGCACATCCCAAGAATGGTATTATTATTCAGACCATTACCACTATAAAGATGATCAACTGCTCTGCCAGCTGTATCAATAACAAATACCCCCGACGCAATCGTACCTAAATAGTACCGGCCATTTTTATACAGCCCTTTGTTTATTTGTGACTTAGTAAGAAAAGGATCATAATCTGTTTTCCAACGAGTGAATTTCTTGTTATTATATAGAAAAATTTTCCCACTGTTGGTGCCAACCAGCATATCAGATTTTCCATAGGGTAAAACCACCTTAACTTCGTCATTTTTGAAAGTTTCCCCTCCTGGCACTAATTTGTACTGATTTTCATTAACCTCACACAACCCCACTCCAGTTACATGAACAAAAAAACGACCCCTAACCTCCTGAAGTAGAACAAAATTGTGAGCAGCGTTAACCACTGCATAGGAGTGCTTTGCGGTATCCACGATGAATATTCGAGAAAAAGACTGAAAATAAATTTTGCTTTCAGATTGATGTATTTTCCATATTTCATTTTTTTCAAGTAAATGAAATGGTATGCCATTGCTCAATGATACATATTTTTTTCTTCCATAACCATCTTCCACAAAATAACCAAATTCTTCATATGAACCAACAAAAATTTTGTTTCATCTGAGATGAAAACAGATCGAACTATTGTCTTGGTGGGCATATTGTAAATGGTCCAGTTGGAACCATCATATTCCAAAAGACCCTCATTATTTCCAAAATATAGTATGCCCCGCTTATCGATAGTCACTGACCAATTTTGTACCGACCC
>Ga0068707_1000379_pt1 | contig 28031 bp, 20 predicted proteins | sample YNPNPMetaG_FD_66600 | JGI IMG/M metagenome (GOLD analysis project Ga0068707, IMG submission 66600) | Anoxygenic and chlorotrophic microbial mat microbial communities from Yellowstone National Park, USA - YNP NP MetaG | ecosystem: Environmental > Aquatic > Thermal springs > Hot (42-90C) >... | reverse complement strand
CTTTCAGCCGCCGGCCAATCCTGCAGAAGCGTTGGCAAATCCCGCTGCACACTGGCCCGCTTTTGTCGGCGCCATCCGCCAGGCCTTCAACACCTATGCCGCTGGTCGGCAGGCACCGATTGCCGTCACCGAATTCAACCTGGTATCCGTGCAGGATCAGGACAACGCCCAGTTGATGACGCGGCTGGTGAACGCCCTCTTCCTGGCCGACGCTATCGGCCAGGCCGCCCGACAAGGCATCACCCTCCTGGCGCAGTGGGACCTGGCGAATGGCCGGGCCGGAAATGGCACCGAATATGGACTGATGCACGAAGACACCCAGTACTACCGTGCGCCGCAGTACTACGTCTATCCCCTGTGGGCGCGCTTCGGTACGCAGATGGTCCTGGCAACCTCCACCCTCTCCGCATCCACGCACCTGAGCATCTACGCCGGACGGGTGGACGCCAACACAGTTTCGCTGCTGGCCATCAACAAAACGGCGTCGCCCATCACCGCCACCCTTGTTGTCAACGGCTTTGGCCCGATCACGATGGGTAAGGTGTGGAAGGTGGAGGGAAGCGACCTGTGGGCCCGATCGGTCACTTATAACGGCAGCAGCAACCCTTCGGATACCCTGAGCGAAGCGCCGGAGACCTTCGTCGTTTCCACCTCAACGGTGACGCGCGTTCTGCCGCCGTATTCCATTAACATGCTGCATCTGACAAAAGGAGAACAGAACCTTCCTTTTCGCATCCTGCTCCCGCTCATTCTGCGTTTACCCTGATAAAAAACGAAAGGTCACTGCCTGAGCACCTACCATGAATGAATACGGCGACTTGTTCCACCTTACGTCTGTGTTACAATGGACTTCATGGATATCGGGATTGTTATCGTGAGCTATAACACACGCGAGCTATTGCGGCGGTGCCTGGAAAGCGTATACGCCAACAGCGGGGTCACGTTTACCGTGTGTGTGGTGGATAATGTTTCAGCAGATGGCAGCGCCGCGCTGGTCGCGCAGGAGTTTCCTCAAACACTTCTGATCGCCAATGCGGAAAACGTCGGCTATCCGCGCGCCAACAATCAAGGGCTGCGCGCGCTGGGCTTCCCCAGTGCCGAGGCCCCCCGTTACGCGCTGCTCCTCAATCCCGATACAGAGCTACCGCCCAACGCCCTACGGGACATGATCGCCTTCATGGACGCCCATCCCGAAGCAGGCATCGCCGGCCCGAAAATCGTCCTGCCCAGCGGGGAGCTGGACCTGGCCTGCCGCCGCTCTTTCCCTAGCCCGGAAGTGGCCTTCTACCGTCTGGCCGGCCTTTCGCGCCTCTTCCCCCGCAGCCGCCGGTTTGGCCGTTACAACCTCACCTACCTGGACCCGGACGAAGAAGCGGAAGTGGATGCCGTGGTCGGCGCTTTTATGCTGGTACGGCGTGAGGCCATCACTCAAGCCGGCCTGCTGGACGAAAACTTCTTCATGTACGGCGAAGACCTGGACTGGGCTTACCGCATCAAGCAGGCCGGATGGCGGGTGTACTACACGCCGCGCGTCACCATCTTACACGTCAAACGCGCGTCAAGCCGGCAAAATCCCCGCGCGCGCATCGAATTCTGGCGCGCCATGCGCCTGTTCTACCTCAAACATTACGCTGCGAGCACCCCTTACTGGCTTGATCGGCTCATCCTGGCGACTACGAGACTCATCGAATGGGTGATCACATGGCAGGTTCGGCACAGCCATTGAGTTACGCCCGTCTGCAACGCCTGATCGTTTTCCTCAAGCTCAGCGGCGATTTTGGGATGGCCATCCTGGGGTACATGCTGGCCTATTTCACCCGCCGGCTGATTCCCCTGCCCGCGCCGGCCAGCGATTACCTGGGCGACTTGAACTTCTATGTCCCCGCCATGCTGCTGCACGCCGTTTCGATCATCAGCGTGTGCTACTTCAACCGGCTCTACACCTATCAACATTCCCGCATTGACGAAATGTATCGGGTCAGCGGCGCTGTAACCATCGCGACCCTGATGGGCCAGGCCATGACATCCCTGGTGCGCCGCGACCTGCCGCCAGCCGGCAACTACTCACGCCTGCTGCTGTTTTACGCCTGGTTCTACTCCATCGTCCTCATTATCGCCTTCCGCCTGCTCACCCATCTGCTGCACAAAGCCCTGCTGCGTCAGGGTTGGGGACGACGGAAGGTGCTGGTGATCGGCACCAACGAGATTGCCCGGATGATTGTACAGAAAATCCTGTGGGACCCGGCGCTGGGGTACGATGTGATTGGCCTCATCTCCGAACAGAACGCCGAAAACACGCACGTGCAAGGGGTGCCGGTCCTGGGCCAGATACAACATCTGGATGGCGTGCTGGACACCCTGAAAACCGACGTAGACGAGATCATCATCGCCTTGCCCGAGGAGACCGACCGGCGCGAACTACTCTGGCTCATCGCCAAATGCGAACAATGGCATCGCCCCATCCGGCTCTATCCTGACCTGTTTCAACTGATGACTGACCGTCTGACCATCACCGAGCTGGGTGGCCTGCCGCTCCTGAGCCTGCGCGAAACGCCCATGCGCGGCTGGAAGCGCGCCGCCAAACGTGCCATGGACATCGTCGGCGCCAGCATCGGCCTGATCCTCCTTTCGCCCCTGCTGCTGGCTATCGCCATCCTCATCAAGCTGGATTCGCCCGGACCCGTTTTCTACATCCAGGAGCGCATGGGACTGGATGCCCGGCCTTTCTGGATGATCAAATTCCGCACCATGACCGCCAACGCTTCTAAGGACGCCTTCGGCTGGACCGTGCCCAACGATCCGCGCCGCACCCGACTTGGGGCCTGGCTGCGCCGCTACAACCTGGACGAACTGCCGCAGCTCATCAACGTCCTCATCGGCGACATGAGCCTGGTTGGTCCCCGCCCCGAACAGCCCTATTACGTCGAACAATTTCGCCGCAGCATCCCCCGCTACATGGAGCGGCATCGCGAAAAAGCCGGCATGACCGGTTGGGCGCAGGTCAATGGCCTGCGCGGCGACACCTCCATCGCGGAGCGCACGAAGTACGACCTGTGGTACATCGAAAACTGGTCGCTGCTGCTGGACATCAAAATCCTCATCCGCACCGTGGTGAACCTGTTCCGCTCGCCCAACGCCTACTGAAAGCCATTGACCAATCCCTGCTCTGGGTTATAATCCGCCCCATGAAAGATCGGCGAACTGTAGATGAGCTATCCATCGAAGAGCTGGAAGCGATTTTGAAGCTGCGCAAACGCGAGGCGCGGTTGGCCCGGCTGCGTCAGCGGGGGCGTCCGGTGCCGGAGGAGCGCCGCGCACCGCTCAAGCCCGCCCCCCCAGCCCCGCGGCCTTCCGGCATTCAGTGGGGCTGGATCGCCGACAAACTGCTTTTGCTGATTGAAATCCTGGCCGTGCTGGGGCTGATTGCCATCGTGATTCAGCTCATGCTCACGGTGCGCGAGCTTAACGCCAACGCGCCGGGTGCTCAGCCCCTGCCCACCTTCACCCCCACGCCCATGATCAACGTCGTGATCCTGCCAGGCGGCCACACCCCGCCCGACGCGCAGGGCAACATCGCGCCGGAGCCGATTCCGCCACACTTGCAGGAGCTGGTCACCAAAATCACCCCCCTGCCGGTCCCTACTCCCGGCCCACAGCAGGCCCGACGGATTGTGATCCCCGCCATCAAGGTAGATGCGCCCGTCGTCGAAGGCGACGATGCGGAAGCCCTGAGGAAAGGGGCCGGGCACCACATTGGCAGCGCCAATCCCGGCGAGCGCGGCAACTGCGTCATCTCCGCGCACGATGATGTGTATGGCGAAATATTCCGCGATCTCCCCCTGCTCAAACCCGGCGACGAGGTCTTCGTCTACACGGAAGTCCAGCGCTACCGCTACCGGGTGCAGGAAACCCGCATCGTCCAACCAACCGAGGTGAGCGTGATGGCCCCGACCAGCAGTCCGGTGCTCACCCTCATCTCGTGCTATCCCTATCGCGTCAACACCCACCGGATTGTGGTGATTGCGACTTTGGAACCGTAGGTTGTCTCTGACCGGCCCCTTTCGGCCCGGCCAGAGTCTATCATGAACACTTTGAGAGGAGGAAGAGATGGCTCAAAAACGACGCGCGGTATCAAGCATGAATGTCACAGCCAGCATCCCCACCGAGGAGGAGCTGGCGCAGGAATACGCTTACGTACTCACCGACCTGCGCAAGATCGGCATCCTGGCCCTGGCTCTGCTGGCTTTGCTCATCATCCTGGCCTTTGTGCTGGTCTAAGCCCAAACAAGCGCCTGGAAACGGGATGGCTCAGGGATGGGGCGGCAGGAGATGCCGCCCCTACCTTTTCCCCCTCACAACCGCACCAGCACCAGGATGCTGGTGATCACCACAATCAACAGCACCAGAGGCGTGCCCGCCCGCAGGTAGTCCCGCGCGGAGTAGCCGCCGGCGCTCATCACCAACAGGTTGGCGGGATGCGAGAAGGGCGTCATCATGCTGCTGCCCGTCACAATAGCCACGCTCATGGCCAGCAACCGCGGATCGAGGCCCGTCGAGCGCCCCAGGGCGATGGCGATGGGCACCAGCAACGTGGGGACCGTCGCCCCGCCGGAGACGAGCTGAGCGACCAGGGCCGTGAGGCCGATCAACCCTATTGCGATCGTCCGCGTTCCCAGGGGGGCCAGCGCCTGCAGCACGCCTTGAGCGACCCAATCGGCAACGCCGGTGCGCACGATGGCCGTACCCACCGGCAACATCCCGGCGATGATGAACAGGGTGCGCCAGTCTACAGCGGCATAAGCCGCGTTCATGGGCATGGCGCCCAGGCCGGTCACCAACACCACGCCCAACAACATCGCCAGAGGCACCGGCAGCACCCCCGTCGCCGCCAGGAGAATGGCCAGCAAGAAGGCGCCCATGGCTATCAGGGCTTTTTTCGCCTGATAACGCGGCTCCGGCTGCACCAGAGGCAGGAAATCGGGATCGCGTTCCAGCAGGCGGAAGCGCTCATAAGGCCCGTAGACCAGCAAGGCATCGCCAAAACGCAGCACCCGTTCCCCAACTTCGGTGCGGTAACTGCGGCCCTCCCGCCACAGCGCCACCACCGTCAGGCCGTACTTTTCGCGAAAAGCCAGCTCCTGCAGGGTATGACCGGCGGCACGCGAGCGCGGCGGAATGAGCACCTCCAGCATCCCTACCTGCTCCGAAAGCAGAAGCCGGGTGTCGGGGTGCACGGGGATTTCGACCAGACTGACGCTGTGCAATTCCGCGACGCGATCATCACGCCCCAAGATAATCAGTTTCATGCCGGCTTCCAGCTTGAAATCCGGCCGGGGAGAAAGCTCCAGACCATTTTCAGTCACGATCCCCAACACGGTCAAGCCCCAGCGGCTGCCGATGCCGCTTTCCGCCAGGGTCTTCCCGACCAGGGGGGAATCCGGCTCGATCACGACCTCGCGCAGACGATCTTGCAGAGCGTAGAAACGGGGCAGCTCCTCTTCGGGAAGCGCGCACATCAAGGGCCGCTCGACCGAGGTGCCCGGCGGCAAGAGCCGCCAGCCCCATCCGACCAGATAAAGCAGCCCCACCACGGCCACGATGCCCCCAATGGGCAGAAAATCCAGCACGCCAAAGGGGCGGTAGCCGGCGGCGCTCAACAGACCGCTGGCAATCAAATTGGAGGTGGTGAAGAGGGTAGCCATCCCGCCCAGAGCGGCGGCATAGGCCAGGGGCAACAGAAGCCGCCCTGGCGGGATGCAGCGCCGCCGCGAAACTTCCATAGCTACCGGCATGAGTAGCGCTACCGCCGCTATGTTATTCATCACCAGGGAAAAAAGCGCGCACAGGACCGTCAGGCCAATCCGCAGGCGGTGCTCCTCGTAACCCAGCAGACGCACCAGCCCCTCCGCCAGCCGTTGCGTGGCCCCGGTGGCCGTGAGCGCCTGTCCCAAAATAAAAATGGCCATCAAGGTGATGACCGCCGGATTGCCAAAACTCTGCAGCACCTCTTGATAGGGCACCAGCCCCAGGAGCGACAAGAGGAGCAGGGTGACCAGGGCCACCCAATCCGGACGGAAACGCTCCGAAACGAACAGCACAACAACGACGCTCACTAAAATCAACGTGATGAGAGCCTCTGGTGTCATTATCCCCCCTCCCGGCAAGGGATTTTTCCTGTAGATAGGATGTAGTATAATAAATTTTATGAAATTGCGTAATGCTCAGCGGCCCCAGCCGGTTGGAAATAAGGGCTTGTCTGGTCAGCATACTGCATCGTTGGGGGGAGGGGAAAATGACACCGCCGATCACGCCGACTCTGGATAAAGCCTGGGTGGAACGCAAAAAACTGGCCCTATGGATTGCCGATAAGATCCGCGAGTCCCTGAAAGCGGTGGGACCGGTTGAGAAAACGCCACAAAATATGCAAGTTATCGAACAGGGCTTTCAGGCGCTTTATGCCCATGCCCGCGCCAACCTTTCCCCCGAAGAAAAACAAGCCCTCTATCAGGATGTCCTCTATGAAGTTACCGGCTTTGGCCCCATTGACCCCCTGCTCCAACAGGAAGACATCAGCGAGGTGATGGTCAACGGCCCCTATCAGGTCTACGTGGAGCGCAAGGGCAAGATCACCCTCACCGATGTGCGCTTTCTGGATAATGACCATGTGCTGCGGGTGATTGACCGCATCATCAAGCCCCTGGGGCGCAAGGTGGACCGGAGCTGGCCCATGGTGGACGCCCGCCTGCCGGATGGATCGCGCGTCAATGCCATCATCCCCCCCTGCGCCATTGATGGGCCGTCCATCACCATCCGCAAATTCAGCAAAAACAAGCTCACCATCCAGGACCTGATCCGCTTTGGCTCCATGACCGAGTCCATGGCGGAGTTCCTCAAAGCCTGCGTGGTTTCGCGCCTGAACATCGTGGTGTCCGGCGGGACGGGTTCAGGTAAAACAACCCTGCTCAACGTCCTTTCCGGCTTCATTCCAGAGGACGAACGTATCGTGACAGTAGAGGATGCGGCAGAGCTGCAACTCGTTCAGCCGCACGTCGTCCGCCTGGAGACCAAACCCGTCGACCCGCTCGATCCCGAAAGCCGGCCGGTGCACATCCGCGACCTGGTGATCAACACCCTGCGGATGCGGCCGGAGCGCATTATCGTGGGTGAGTGCCGAGGCGGCGAGGCGCTGGACATGCTGCAGGCGATGAACACCGGGCACGACGGCAGCCTGACCACGATTCACGCCAACACACCCCGTGACACCATCTCCCGCCTGGAGACGCTGGTCCTGATGGCGGGCATGGACCTGCCCCTGAACGTGGTGCGGCGGCAGATTGTTTCGGCGATTGACCTGATTGTGCAGCAAAGCCGCCTGCGCGATGGTTCCCGCAAAATCACCTCAATCACCGAAATCCAGGGGATCGAGGGAGAGACGGTGATTCTGCAGGAAATTTTCAAATTCGAGGAGCAGGGGGAAGAAAACGGCAAGATTATCGGGCGTCACAAACCGACCGGCGTGCGGCCCAACTTCATGCCGCGCCTGATTGCGCACGGCTTCAATCTGCCGGCCTCGGTCTTCATGGATATGGAGCGCGGTCCAGCCACCGGCCGCCGTTAGCCACGGCCGACTCAAGCACCGGACTTCGGCGGCGATTGATTCCGCAAGACATTTTCGTTTTGAGGAGAGAACATGCGTCCACTCACGCCAGCCCCTATCGCGGGGGTTATCATCAAACCCCTGGTAGATCACGCGGACGAGCGACAGGCCTTCCGCGAAATCATCCGCGTGACGGATGACTTTTTTGGCGAAGGGTTTGGGCAGCTCAGCCATGCCATCATGCTGCCCGGCACCATCAAGGCCTGGCATGTCCATCCCACGCAGGTAGATTGGTGGTACGTGCCCATCGGCGCCTTAAAGCTCGTGTTGCACGACCTGCGCCCGGAATCACCGACCTATCACTACACGCAGGAAATCCTGATGGGCGAGATTTACCCGCCCATCTGCGTGCGGATTCCGCCGCGCGTAGCGCACGGCTGCAAAGTCACAGGCGGCATCACGCACCTGTTTTACGTCACGTCCGGCGTCTACACTCCCCAGGAAGAGGGGCGCATCCCGCACGACGATCCAGACATTGGCTACAACTGGCTGGCCCTGCCGCCCATCAAGTAGCCCGGCGCTCGTCCGAGGGCGTGGCCGGCCAACACCCGTAAAACAGGCTTCAGCCTGTAAAACAGGCTTCAGCCTGTAAAACAGGCTTTAGCCTGTAGAACAGGCTTTAGCCTGTAAAACAGGCTTTAGCCTGTAAAACAGGCTTTAGCCTGTAGAACAGGCTTTAGCCCGTAGAACAGGCTTTAGCCTGTAAAACAGGCTTTAGCCTGTAGAACAGGCTTTAGCCTGTAAAACAGGCTTTAGCCTGTAGAACAGGCTTTAGCCTGTAGAACAGGCTTCAGCCCGTAGAACAGGCTTTAGCCTGTAAAACAGGCTTTAGCCTGTAAAACAGGCTTCAGCCTGTAAGGCACCTGGAGAGGAGGTGAAGCATGAAACCTTTGCGGATGTTTACCGTCACCCCAGCCCTGCCGCCGCAGCTTGAAGGCCTGCGCGAACTGGCCTTTAACCTGCGCTGGGCCTGGAATCACGATACGATTGAGCTTTTCCGCCGGCTGGATAGCGACCTGTGGGAAGCGAGCTATCACAACCCGGTGCGGATGCTGGGCAGCATTGATCAGAGCCGCCTGGAAGCCGCCGCTCAGGACGAGGGCTTCATGGCGCATTATCGCCGCGTCCAGGCTGACTTTGAGCGCTACCTGAACGACCCGCACACCTGGTTCCGCCAGAAGTACGGGGGCAGCACTGCCTCCGCCCTGATCGCCTACTTCTCCTTCGAGTTCGGCCTCACGGAATGCCTCTCCATCTTCGCCGGCGGTCTGGGCATCCTTTCCGGCGACCATCTCAAATCGGCCTCGGACCTGGGACTGCCGCTGGTCGGCGTCGGCCTGCTCTACCAGGAAGGCTACTTCCGCCAATACCTGAACCAGGCCGGCTGGCAGCAGGAGGCCTACGAGGATAACGACTTCGATAATCTGCCCCTGCGCCTGGCCCGCGACGCGCAGGGCAATCCTCTGCAGGTACGGGTGAGCTATCCGGGCCGTGAGGTGTGCGCTCAGGTGTGGGAAGTCCACGTTGGCCGCATCAAGCTCTACCTGCTCGATACCAACATCCCCGAAAATCCGCGGCCTGAGGACCGCAACATCACCGATCAGCTCTACGGCGGGGACCAGGAGATGCGCATCAAGCAGGAAATCCTCCTGGGTATCGGCGGCTACCGCGCGCTGCAGGCGGCCGGCCTGTCTCCCACCGTCTATCACATCAATGAGGGGCATTCGGCTTTTCTGGCCCTGGAACACACCCGGATGCTGATGCAACGCCATCACGTCAACTTCTGGGAAGCCATGGAAGCCGCTTCGGCGGGCATCGTGTTCACCACGCACACCCCCGTCCCGGCGGGCCATGACCGCTTCCTGCCCTACCTGATGGACCGCTACTTCAGCGACTACCTCCGCGGCCTGGGCCTTTCCCGCCAGGAGTTCATGGCGCTGGGACGTGTCAACCCTAACGACGAAAGCGAACCTTTCTGCATGACCATCCTGGCCTTGAACATGGCAGCTTTCAGCAACGGGGTCAGTCGGTTGCACGGCGCGGTGAGCCGGGCCATGTGGCAGGACCTGTGGCCTGGCCTGCCGGTCGAGGAAATCCCCATTGAACATGTGACCAACGGGGTGCACTTCGAGTCCTGGATTTCGCGCGATATGAAGCAGCTCTACGACCGCTACCTGGGGCCGCGCTGGCGGGAGGAGCCGGCGGATCACAGTGTCTGGCAGCGGGCGGAGCAAATCGCCGCGGAGGAGTTGTGGCGCACGCACGAACGCCGGCGTGAGCGCATGGTCAGCTTCGTGCGGCGCACCCTCGTCGAACAGCTCAAACGGCGCGGCGCCTCCAAAAACGAAATCGCCCAGGCCGCCGAGGTCCTCGATCCCGAAGCCCTGACCATTGGCTTTGCCCGCCGTTTCGCCACCTACAAGCGCGCCACGCTCATCCTGCGCGACCCACAGCGGCTGGCGCGCCTGCTCAACGACCCGCAACGCCCGGTCCAGCTCATCTTTGCCGGCAAGGCCCATCCCCATGACGATCCAGGCAAGGAGCTGATCCGGCAGATTGTGGACCTCTCACGCCGTGAGGAGTTCCGCCATCGCCTGGTCTTTGTGGAAGATTATGATATGAATATCGCGCGCTACCTGTTGCAAGGGGTGGATGTGTGGCTCAATACCCCGCGCCGCCCCCTGGAGGCCAGCGGCACCAGCGGAATGAAGGCCGCCGCCAACGGCGTGCTCAATCTCAGCGTGCTGGATGGGTGGTGGGACGAGGCCTATCAGCCCGACCTGGGCTGGGCGATCGGCCAGGGCGAAACTTACAGCGACCCGGCTTATCAAGACTATGTGGAAGCCGAAGCCCTGTACAACCTGCTGGAGCAGGATGTGATTCCGGCCTTCTACGAGCGCGGGCGGGATGGGATGCCGCGCCGCTGGATCGAAATGATGAAGTCCAGTCTGGCCAATTTGTGCTTCTACTTCAACACCCATCGCATGGTCGGAGAATATACCGAACGCTACTACATGCCCGCCGTGCGGCGCAGTGAACAGCTCCAGACCAATGGGCTGGAACGCGCCCGCGCCCTGGCTCAATGGAAGGCCACTCTCAAAACACAGTGGTCCACCCTGCGCATCGAGGATGCGCAGGTCTGCGAGGGTAGCACCCAATCCTGGGAACGCCAGTTGCCCGAAGTCCAGGTCGGTGATCTGCTTTGCGCGCGGGTTCGGGTGCGCCTGGGACAGCTCAAGCCGGAGGACGTGCGGGTGGAGCTATGCGTAGGCCCCGTCAACGCCGATGGACAGCTCACCGACATCGAAACCTACCCCATGCACCCTGTTTCTGCCTCAGAGGAACAGGCCATGTTCATGGTAGACGCCATTCCCTGTCGGCGGAGCGGCCTGTTCGGTTACACCATCCGTATCCTGCCCCAGCATCCCGACCTGCTGAGCCCCTACCTGCGTGGGTTGATCCTGTGGGCCTGATGGAGGGTTGGACAAAGTTACAAAATCGTGTATTATCATAGCGCCTTGTGCCGGAGGAAACGGCGTCGGTCCGAATAGCCTGAATTGAGGAGTGAGCATGGAAAATCCTGAAGAGCTGTTTCAAACTTTCCGCGCCCAATTGCAACAGTTTAAGCCGGGCGTCATCACCCAGGAAGTAGGCACCATTGTTGAAATCGGTGATGGCATTGCCACCGTCGAGGGCCTGCCCGGCGTCCAGATGAACGAATTGGTCGAGTTCCAAAATCACACCATGGGCCTGGCCTTCAACCTGGAGGAGGAGCGCGTCGGCATCATCGTGTTGGGGGATTACACCAGCCTGGAAGAGGGCATGTCAGTTTCGCGCACCCAACGCATCGTCTCCGTGCCGGTCGGCAAAGGCCTACTGGGACGGGTGGTCAACGCCCTGGGCGAACCGGTAGATGGCAAAGGCCCCATCGAGTACCAGCGCTTCATGCCCGTCGAACGGATCGCGGCTGGCATTGTGGAACGTCAGGATGTGGACACGCCGCTGCTCACGGGCATCAAAGCCATTGACGCCATGATCCCCATTGGCCGCGGTCAGCGCGAGCTGATCATCGGCGACCGGCAGACGGGCAAGACCGCCATCGCCATAGATACGATCATCAACCAAAAGAACAGCGGTGTGCGCTGCATTTACGTGGCTATCGGGCAGAAGCAGGCGCAAATTGCGCGCGTCGTCGCCATCCTGGAGCAATACGGCGCGCTGGAGTACACGGTTGTGGTGGCAGCGCCGGCCTCGGCGCCCGCCGCACTGCAGTACCTGGCCCCCTATGCCGGCTGCGCGATCGGAGAAGCCTTCATGGAGGAAGGGCAGGATGCCCTGGTGATCTACGACGATCTCACCCGTCACGCCTGGGCCTATCGTCAGCTCTCCCTGTTGTTGCGCCGACCCCCGGGCCGCGAAGCGTATCCTGGGGACATTTTCTACCTGCATTCCCGCCTATTGGAGCGGGCAGCCCGCCTGGCCTATCATTACATCATTGTGCGGGAAGACGCTTCCGATGAGGTCCGCGAATGCGTAGATGGTCAGGTCTATGTAGGGCAGTTGGGCCGGCACGAGGCCGAAAAGCGGCTGGCCGGGCTGGGCCCCGGCTATCAGTTGCGCCGGCTGCCCGGCACCGGCGGCAGCCTGACCGCGCTGCCCATCATCGAAACACAGTTAGGCGACGTTTCGGCCTACATCCCCACTAACGTGATTTCGATCACCGATGGGCAGATCTACCTGGAGCCGGGCCTGTTTAATGCCGGCATCCGTCCGGCCATCAACATCGGCATTTCGGTTTCGCGCGTTGGCGGTGATGCGCAGACCAGGACGATGAAGAAGGTAGCCGGTCCGCTCAAGCTGACCATGGCGCAGTATCAGGAGCTGGAGGCCTTCGCCCGCCTGGGCGCCGATCTGGACGAAGCGACCCGGCGGCAGTTGGATAAGGGGATGCGCATGACCGAAATCCTCAAGCAGGGGCAATACGCGCCCCTCAGCCTGGGCCAGGAAATTGCCATCCTTTACGCCGCGTTGAACGGCTTCATTGATGAGGTGCCCATTCCCAAGATTCGCGAGTACGAGGCCATGTTCCACGAGTACCTGCACGCTCACGCGCCAACGCTCATCGAAAAGTTGGAACGCGAGGCCTGGTCGGATGAGCTGGAAAAGGAACTGCGCGCCGTGCTGTTGGCTTTCAATAACCTGTGGGGGACGGAGAAAACGCCGGTATGAGCAGCATTCAGCAGCTCCGACGTCGCATCCGCAGCACACGCGACCTGGTTAAAGTCACCCGCGCCATGCAGGCTGTTTCCGCTTCCAAGGTGCGGCGGGTCCAGCAGCAGGCGGTGAGCTCCCGCCCCTACTACTATTGGGCCAAGAACTTCTTAAAGCAGCTCAGCAGCGACGCGGAATTGGTGCAGCACATCCCCTGGGTGCGCGAAACGACGCCAGCGCGCCGCCTCCTCATGGTCGTCCTGACCTCCGATCGTGGGCTGTGTGGAGCGTACAACCAGAATGTGCTGCGTCAGGCCCTGCAGTTTTATGAAGAGCACCGTGGGCAACAGGTAGAAGCCTTCACCATTGGCCGCAAAGGGCGCGATCTCCTGGCCCGCGCCGGCGTCCCCATCCGGCATCATGCTGATGCGCCTCGCAGCGTCCCCACCTATCACGAGGCCCAGCGGTACGCACGTCTCATCATGGAGCATTTTGCTCTCAGCGCGCCTGAGCCATACGATGAGGTGTATGTGATTTACACCCGGTTCAAAAACGTGCTCACGCAAGAAACGCAAATCGAGCGTTACCTGCCCATCCAGCTGGCCAGGGCCAGCGCCGGACAGGAGTTCGTCTACGAGCCGGAAAAATTGACGATTTTGGAACACTTTTTACCGCAGATGCTCACCGCCGAGCTGTATCACTACATGCTCGAATCCTCGGCCAGTGAACACGCCGCGCGCATGGTGGCGATGGAAAACGCTTCGCGCAACGCCGAAGGCCTGGTGCAGGAGCTGACGCTGGCTTACAACAAGGCGCGCCAACAACTCATTACCAACGAATTACTGGATATTGCCGGTGGGGCCGAAGCCCTGCAGGCGATTCGATAGGGAGGCTTCATGGCAAAAGGAACGCTTGGTCGTATCGTCCAGATCAAAGGCGCCGTGGTGGATGCCGCCTTTCCGGTGAACGAAATCCCGGAAATTTATTCGGCCCTGGAAGTTCAACTTCCCGATCGCAAACTCATTCTGGAAGTTGAACAGGAACTGCCCAACGGCTGGGTGCGCTGCGTAGCCATGGATACAACGGACGGGTTGCAGCGCGGCCTGCCGGTGATAGACACAGGGGAACCCATCCGCGTCCCGGTTGGCCCGCAGACGCTGGGCCGCGTCTTCAACGTCCTGGGGCAGCCCATTGACAAGAAAACGCCGATCACGGACGCCGAGCTGCGCCCCATCCATCAGTCCGCCCCTGATTTTGAGGAGCAATCCACGCGCAATCAAATGTTCGTCACCGGCATCAAGGTAATTGACCTGATTGCCCCCTTCACCTTGGGCGGGAAGACGGGCGTTTTCGGCGGCGCGGGCGTGGGTAAAACCGTCATCATCGCCGAGCTGATGTACACCATGGCGCGCGTCCACAAAGGCGTTTCGGTCTTTGCCGGCATCGGCGAACGCACGCGCGAAGGCACGCAATTCTACCGCGAGTTGCACGAATACGAGGTCATTGACAACGCAGTGATGATCTTCGGTCAGATGAACGAGCCGCCGGGGGTGCGCTTCCGCGTCGGCCTGACGGCTCTGACCATGGCGGAATATTTCCGCGATGAAGGCCGCGACGTGCTGATTTTCATTGACAACATCTATCGCTTCGTCATGGCCGGCATGGAAGTATCCGCCCTGCTGGGGCGTATGCCCAGCGCGGTAGGCTACCAGCCCACCCTGGCCGCGGATATGGGGCAGCTCCAGGAGCGCATCACGAGCACCCGGCGCGGCTCGATTACCTCGATGCAGGCGGTGTACGTCCCGGCTGACGACTACTCCGATCCGGCCCCGGTGGCCACCTTCGCCCATCTTGATGCCGCCATCACCCTGGAGCGCCGTCTGGCCGCCCAGGGCCTCTACCCGGCAGTGGATCCGCTCACCTCCTCTTCGCGCATTCTCACGCCGACCGTGGTGGGAGAAGAGCACTACCGCGTGGCGCGCGAGGTGCAGCGCGTGTTGCAGCGCTATGAGGACCTGAAGGATATCATCGCCATCCTGGGCATTGATGAACTTTCGGAGGAAGATAAGCTCCTGGTAGCCCGCGCGCGCCGCATCCAGCGCTTCCTGACCCAGCCCTTCCACGTCACCACGCGCTTCAGCGGTCTGCCGGGCCGCTTCGTACCGATCGAAGAGACGGTGCGCGGGTTCCGTGAGATTCTCGAAGGCCAGCACGACGATCTGCCCGAACAGGCCTTTTACATGGTAGGCACCATTGATGAAGCCGTAGAAAAGGGCTATGCCCTGCGTCACGCCTGAGGCGATCCATGCATCTGGTTATCGTCATTCCTGAAAAGCAGCTTTTTGAAGGCGAAGTGGAGTCCATCAAGCTTCCCGGCTTCCTGGGGGAGTTAGGGGTGCTGCCGCGGCACATGCCGCTCATCACGGCGCTGGGCGAGGGCGACCTGGTGACCCGCCAGCGCGGCGAGGTCTTCACTTTTGCCATCCATGGGGGCGTGGCCCAAATCACCGCCAACGAGGTGATCGTCCTGGCGCAAACCGCCGAGGCGCCCGAAGAGATTGACGAGGAGCGCGCGCGTCGCGCCCTGGAAACGGCCATAGCCAGGCTGCACGAAAAAGGGCTCTCACCAGAGGAGCGTGAACGTTACCTGGCCAAGCGCGAACGCGCCGAGGTCCGGCTGCAGCTCGTCCAGCGCCGCAAGATGTCCCCGCAGGTAGGGTCCAAGGACTGAAGACCAGCGCGCCAATTGTGGTAAAATAGACAGGTTGTTGGTTAACTTAAAGACTGAGTAGAACAAAGAGGGTTCATGCCATTTCTGGTTGATGAATTAGGAATTGATCTGGGCACGGTCAACGTGCTGATTTACGTGCGCGGACGGGGCATCGTCTTGCAAGAGCCGTCCGTCATCGCCCAATCCATCAGCACCTGGGAGGTGCTGGCGGTGGGCGCTGAGGCTGAAGCCATGATTGGCCGCGCGCCGCAGTCCTTCCGGGTGCGCCGGCCTCTGCGCGACGGCGTGATCGCCGATTATCGCATCACGCGCGAAATGCTGCGCCGTTTTATCAACCGCGCGATTGGGCGCCTGCGTCTGCTGCGCCCCCGCGTCTGCCTGACGGTCCCCTTCGGCGTGACGCAGGTAGAACGGCGCGCGGTGCGCCTGGCCGCCCTGGAAGCGGGCGCCGGCGCCGCCTACCTCATCCCTGAACCGCTGGCCGGCGCTTTGGGCGCGGGAATGCCAGTGCACATCCCCGGCGGGCACATGGTGGTGGACCTGGGCGGCGGGACGAGTCAGGCGGCGGTGCTCTCGCTCTACGGCGTGGTCACCTCAACCGCCATCCGCGTCGGCGGCATCCGCATGGACGAGGCAATCATCACCTATATCCGCCGTAAGTACAACCTGATCATCGGGCAACCGTCGGCGGAAGAGGCCAAAATCCGCATCGGCTCGGCCCTGCCGGGACGCGAAACGCTGCGCATGGAAGTCCAGGGCCGCGATCAGGTAACCGGGCTGCCGCGCAGCGTAGAAATCAGCTCGGACGACATCGCCGAGGCCCTGGAAGAGAGCCTGAGCATTGTCGTAGGCATGGTCAAATCCGTGCTGGAGCGCACACCGCCGGAGCTGGCCGCAGACATCATTGACCGCGGCATGACCATGATCGGCGGGACTTCGCTCTTACGCCATCTCGACGACCTGCTGACGCAGGAAACCGGCGTGCCGGTTTTCGTGGCTGAGGCGCCCATGGCCTGCGTGGCCATCGGGGCCGGCAAAGCGCACAGCATCCTGCCCATCCTGCAGGATACCCTGCAGGAGCTGTAAGCCGACACCCCGCACCTGGAAGATGGATCAACGCCACCGTAAGCTCCATGGATTCCCATGGAGCTTACGTATTAAAAGAGAGGTAACTGTTCGCAGGGCGGCATAGGGATGCCACCCCTACAGGCTACAGGCGCTCGTGGGCAGAAAGCGGCACGGCGCCACCGCCGCTATATTTGCCAAAATCGGTATCTATGTTATAATCCGCGCTGTTGGGCGGTTAGCTCAGGTGGCCAGAGCGCCGCGTTGACATCGCGGAGGCCATAGGTTCAAGTCCTATACCGCCCACTGAAGCCGGGGGAAATCTTCCGGCTTTTTTTGTTCTGGCGTAATGACCTACCCTGAATCGTTTGCAGATAATGTAGCGTAAGCTTTAGCCTGCGCATACAGGCCTGGCGGCCTTGCCTGGGGGCTCCCTGGTAGGTAGTTACGTTCTGGCTTATTTAACATGGCACGCAGGACTGTTCACCCCAGGAAAGCACCCAGAGAAAACAAAAAATCTCCGTTTCCGGGCTTTCTCTGGGGGTGAATCAATTCCGTGAAGGTCAGGAGGTCACTATGTCCGATCCGGTGATAGCGCTCGAAATGCTGACCAAGTATTACGGTCGCCAACGCGGCGTTCTCGATCTCACCCTGGAGGTGCAGGCCGGTGAGATTTTCGGCTTTCTGGGGCCTAACGGCGCGGGCAAGACAACTACCATCCGTCTCTTGCTCGACTTTCTCCGCCCCACCCGGGGCCAGGCGCGGATTTTCGGCCTGGATGCGCGCCGGCAAAGTGCAACCATCCACAGCCGATGCGGTTACCTGCCCGGCGAGCTGACGTTTTACGAAGCCATGACGGGACAGGAATTGCTGCGCTATTTCGCCGCGCTGCGCGGAAAAATAGATTGGACCTACGTCCAACAGCTCACAGAGCGCTTTGAGGTGGACCTCAAACGCCCTATCCGCACCCTTTCCCGCGGCAACAAGCAAAAAGTGGGCCTGCTCCAGGCGCTGATGCATCGTCCGGAGTTGCTCATCCTCGATGAGCCGACGAACGGCCTGGACCCCCTGATGCAGGTAGCCTTTTATCAGCTCCTTCAGGAACTGCGCGCCGCAGGCGTGACGGTTTTCTTCTCTTCCCACAACCTGCCGGAAGTTGAACGCATCTGCGATCGCGTGGCTATCATCCGCGAGGGACGTCTGATCGCCGTGGAAAGCATCAGCGCCCTCAAGCAACGGTCGCTGCGACATGTCACCATTGAGTTCGGGGCAGCAGTCCCCTCAGCTGCTTTCAACACGCTGCCCGGCGTGCGGGAGGTGAAGCTCGAAGGAAACCGCCTGAGCTGCACCGTGAGCGGAAGTCCGGAGGCGCTCCTCAAAGCGGCGGCGCAATTCCCCATCCAGGATTTGCTCAGCTACGAAGCCAGCCTGGAAGATATCTTCCTGGCCTACTACAACGGAGGGAACGAGCATGTTGCGTAATGTCCTGCTCAAAACACTCTGGGAAAAACGCAAGGCCTTGCTGTGGTGGAGCCTGGGGGTCTTCACCCTGGGCCTGTACCTGGTCCTGTTCTATCCCAGCATCCAAAAGATGCCCGAATTGAACGCGCTGATGGAAACCATCCCCGAACCCCTGCTCAAAACCCTGGTGGGAGAGTATACCGACTTTGTCTCGCCCGCCGGCTACCTGACTACCGAACTCAACCTGACCATGGCGGTGCTGTTCATCACCTTTGCCATTGTCCACGGCGCCAACCTGTTGGCTGCGGAAGAGGAAGCGGGTACACTGGAAATGCTGCTGGCCACGCCGCTGCGCCGGCTACGGGTGGGCCTGGAGAAAGCTGCCGCGCTCCTGGTGATGACCGCGGGCCTGACCCTCGTGCTCTGGCTTGCGCTGGTGATCGGCGCGGTGATGGTGGATATGGAAATCGGCTGGGATAAGCTGGCCGCCTTGAGCGTGATGGGCGGCCTGCTGGGGCTGTTTCACGGCGCCCTGGCGCTGGGATTGGGGGCCTGGTGGGGCAAAAGCGGATTGGCCGGTGGGATCAGCGCCGCCATAGCTTTGACGGGATATACCTGGAACGCGATGACCTTGCTGGTCGAGCGCCTGGAGCCGTATAAGGTCCTTTCGCCCTTCTACTACTACCTGGCCAACGATCCGGCGCGTCAGGGGCTGGCGGTGCGCGAGGTCGGTTTTTTCCTGGCCGGCAGCGTGCTCTTTATCGCCATCGGCCTGTGGCGCTTTGACCGGCGGGATTTGAGGGTGTAAAAAATCAGGGGCGGCATGAGAATGCCGCCCCTACGTTATTATCCTCTACGCCACCATGACGCGGCCTGCCCTACGCCAGTCCACCCCGCTGTTCCACCGCCTCGCGCACCTGAGTCAGCAGAGATTCGGCGCGCGTCAGGAGGCGCTGACTTTCCGCCAGCCAGCTCTGCTTTTGCGCGGCATCCTCAACCCCGGCCGCGTTGATGCGCACATTCAACATAGCCCCTTGAATCGCCGCCATGGCCATCCAGGCTGCCGTCCCGGCATCGCTGATGGCGTTGGTGTTGCCCTTGCGCGCCACGATCAAAGCCAGCTCCAGGGCCGCCAGAGCATCCTGAGCGGTGCGGAGAGGCACTAACGTCGCGGCGACGAGCGCCTCCTGAATAGCGGCATGACGGGCGGCCTGCTCCTCCGGCGTGCCCTTGGGGAGCTTATAGGCCGCCATCACCTTGTTGAAAGCCTGCGTATCCTCATCCATGCGCGCCAACAGGGCGGTGCGCACCTGCTCGCCCTGAATGATGAGCTGCGCCATCTCCTCGCTCACCTCGGCGTACTTGCGCTTGCCTACCGTGAGCCGCGCGACCATGACCGCCAGCGCAGCGGCCAGCGCGCCGGCCAGCGCGGCTACGGCGCCACCGCCCGGCGCGGGGCTGTCTGCCGCCACGGCCTCCACAAACCCTAACGGCGCGCCCTCGTCCAGACTGTAGAGCTTGTGCTCCAGAATCTGATCCGGATCGAACAGGTCAAGCTGCATATACCAGCGCGCAGCATCTATCAGCGCGGCTTCGGGGACCAGCCCCACGATCTCGGTGTGCGTGACGCTCAGCCCGTAACGCGCCGCCTCGCGCCGCAGCGTCTCCAGCACCCGATGCAGCGGGGTCTGCGTGAAATCAGTCATATTCATGGAAACCTGCGCCTGACCGGCGACCAGCACGCCCATGGCTTTGACGTAACGAAATCCTCCATTGGAGTGCCGCAACGCGCGGGCGATCTTGTTGGCCTTTTCCACATCATCCGTGTTGAGATAGGCGTTAAAGGCCACCAGGAAGGGGCGCGCGCCAATGACGGTCGCCCCGGCTTTGCCCAGCTTCGCCGGACCGAAATCCGGCACGCGGTCCGGGTGCGTTTCGATCTCCTGCTTCAGCCCCTCGTACTGTCCGCGCCGGATGTTTTCCAGATTCACCCGGTCGGGACGGGTGGCTGCGGCTTCGTACAGGTACACGGGGATACCCAACTCCTCGCCGACGCGACGGCCCAGCGTGCGCGCCAGCTCGACGCACTCCTCCATCGTCACGCCGCTGAGCGGGACAAAGGGCACGACATCGGTCGCCCCGATGCGCGGATGCGCGCCGCGATGCGCATCCATGTCAATCAGCTCCTGCGCTTTGGCGATGGCGCGAAAATCCGCCTCCAACACTGCCGCCGGTGCCCCCACCAGGGTCACAACGGAACGGTTGTGATCGGGATCGGATTCAACGTCCAGCACTTTGACGCCCGGCACGGAGCGCATCGCTGCCACAATGGCCTCCATCACCTCCGCCCGCCGGCCTTCACTGAAATTGGGTACAGATTCAACTAAAGGTTTCAAGGTATGCCTCCATGGTCAGATTTGCCGAATCACCTGAACACCCCAGCCGCAACACGTTCTGGGCCTGAGGTGAGTTTTAGCCCGCCGCTTCCGGCTTTTCCGGTTCCTCCTGCGCAGGGTCTTCCGGCGTCACCTCCCGGACCTCCCCCTCGATGACGTCCTCATCGCCGGCCGTGGGTTTCAACAGCCCCATGCGCTCCAGATATTCATCCACAATCCAGCGCGGCGCCAGGGAAATAAAAAGCTTGAGCGCCAGGAAGAAAAGCGAAATATCGTCCAGTTGCCCCAGCACCGGGACCACGTCGGGAGCTATATCCAGGGGCATCAGGACATAAAGCACCCAGGCCAGGGGGATCAGCTTGGGGAAGAAAGAGACGCGCCCATCCCAAAACAAATGCCAGGCCAGTTCCATATCGTAGAAGAACTGCTGCAGGAAATTAATGCGATCCTCGCCGGGGACTGCCGGCACCAGCTCACGCTTTTCATGCAAGGCGTTTTTCTCGTCCATACTCCCTCCTGTTCATGGTTGAGGCCCCAGCCACAAAGCCACACGCGCCCTGGCATAGGGCAAAGGATTTTGCCGATACAGATACCACCCCAAAGGATACTGACAGATGGGGGGCTGAGTCTGCGTGCATCCCGGCACCCGTTCCGGAGCGCCCAGGAGCGCCACATACGTCCGCCCCAGCCAGCCGGCAGGCGACGCGTTGCCTTCCAGGGCCAGGGCATAGGGCGTCGTCACCGCGTTCCAGCTCACCGCCGGCTGCGTCGCCACATCCCGCAACACCCAACGCGCGGCCAGCAGGGCATCGGAGGCTTCGGTCCCCACCAGCGTCAATGCCACGTCCTGCGTATGCCCGGCATGGGCCAGCAGGGTCTCGCGCATCGAGACCAGGTCCCGCGCCACCACCGTGCCGGTCAAAGGCTCGTTGGGATTATCCGCCCGCCAAAAGGCCACGGCCAGCGCGGTGCTGCTTTGGAGCAGGAGCAAGGTCGCCGCCGTCCCTAGCCAGAGGCCGCGCCAGGATCGTCCCTTTTCAGGGAGAATCAGGCCGAAGCCGTAGACCAGCAGGCCCTGCATCGCCAGCACCAGGACGACAATCCCCAACTCCACGCCGCTGGCCAGATAGGTCGTGTGACGCCCCAGCGCCTGACCGGCATGCATCCACAGCAGCCAGGTCACCAGCGCGTGCGCGCCCTCCCCGCCCAGCGTCCCGTCTTTCCAGGTTGTTGGGATGTCCGCCACCACCTGCCCGGCCATCAAAGCCAGAGGCAGCACACAACCGGCCAGAGCCAGGGGCGCGGCGCCCGGCCGCAACACCACCAGCAGGAACGCGCCAAAGGCCCATAGCCAGGTGAAAACGGCCCACGGCGAAGGCTGACGCAAGGCCCGGCCCAGCGTCAGCAGGACCAGGAAAAGCGTCAGGGGTTCGTACAGCAGAGGCCATAGCAGGAGATAGGTCGCGCGCGCCGCGCTCCAGGAGCGCAGCCAGGCGGCCAGTCCCTCAAACGGCGCGCTCATCCCCAGCCCGGCGACCCAGCTCAACAAAACCATACAGCCCACCCCGATCAGCCCAGCCACCACCTCTAACCGATCCACCCGCAGACGCCAGCGCACCGCCTCTTCGGGGAAAGCCCAGCGGGTGATAAGCCAGGCCAGGACGCCGCCCAGCAGGCCATCATAAAAGGCGGAAGCGCCCCCCAGCCCCAGGGCCAGGCCGGCCCCTAACGCGAGCCGGCGTTCGCGCGACGTCTCGAGGGCCAGCAGCGCCGTCCACACCAGCGCCGCCCCCAGCACGCCCAGGACTTCCCCATTCACGCGCCGTGCTGCGCTCAAAGCCAGCGGGGAAAGGGCGAGCAAGGCCGTAGCTACCAGCGCCTCAAGCTCCCCCAGACGGCGCCGCCACAGCCAGGGGATGAAGAGCAGGGCGCTTCCGGCCAGCGCCGGTAAGACGCGCGCCACCCCCTCCCCGGCCCCCAGGAGCGCGAAAAGTCCAGCATTCCCCAGCGTGAGCAGCGGGGTCTCCATCCCCCCAGCCTGCCCGTGCACCAGCGCGAGGGCCGCCCAGGCCGCTCTGAGTTCCGCCACATTGAAAGGCGCCGCCGCCAGGGAGAGCAGGCGCAAGACCACGCCCCCACTCAGCACGGCCCACCACCAGGAACGTCTCACCATCCCCTTCATGCCTCCTTTGTCGGCCCTCAAGGTTTAACCTGATAGATCACCACGCCGGCGTTGCGGTACACCGCTGGATAGGTCGCCTCCAGCCAGGTCAGCACCTCCGGCGCATAGCGCCCCCGCTCCACCGGGCCGATGTAGATGTAGGTCACCTGATACGTTGCCAGAGCCTGCCGCCACAGGCCGGCATCCGGCGTGACGAAAAGCGCGTTCAGCACCTGTTCGCGCTGGGCCTGCTCCTCGTAATGGCCGCGCCATTGCAGCTCATGGCCGGGCCACCCCAGCACCGTCGGCAAGCCGGTCAGGGCCGAAACGCGCCCCTCGTACGTGTAGCTGCCCCACTGTTCTGCCGGCGCCTCCAAAATAACCGGCGCCCCGGTGACGTGCGCCATCAGCCAGTCCAGGGCTTCGGCGTCATCGGGCTGAGCCGTGCGCAGCCAGGCCGCCCCATCCAGCGTCATGGGCACGCCGTGCTCACGGGCGCGCGCCGGGATGGCCAGTACCGTGTACACCAATCCCACCGCCATCAGCCCCCCGGCCAGGGCCTGGGCCCAGCGCCGCCGTGTCTGCGTCAGCCACCAGGCGCCGGCCAGGCTCCACAACACCCAGGCCTGAAAATAGAACTTGAAAATCGTGTTCATGCGATGATTGAACACATCCTTCAGGTAGATGAATTCCGGCACAAACACCAGCGCCAGGCCGCCCATGGTCAGCAACAGGGGGAAAGCGGAAGCCTGTTGCGCCGCGCCTGGCGCAAGCAAGGCGCTCATCCCGGCCCCCAGGCCCAGGGCCAGCAGCACCGCCACCCAGGGGTTGGCCAGGCGTTGCAGCAGAGCCGCCTTAAACGTCTCCAGGGGCACATCTACGCCGGGGATGGGCGTGCCGGAAAGCACGGCCTTGAGGTAAGGATACCCGCCCGTCAGGCCCAGCAGCAAGGCGCCGAGCAGAATCGCCAGCAGCAAGCCCCCGCCCCAGCGCAGAGGCTGATCCCAGGACACCCCGTTTTCCCGACATACGGCCAGCAGCAGTCCCACCAGGGGCACCACCAGAGGGGCGAACATCACCAGGGCCTGTTGCAGGCGCGTAGCGTTGAACAGATTGGGAAGAAAGCCCCCGGCCTGCGAGCGCAGCCCGACCCAGAAGGGGAAATAAAGCGCCACGCTCAACGCGGCGAGCAGCACCGCCTGTGGCAACCAGACCTCCAGGCGTTTGAGAGCCGCCGGCCAGTCCGCCCCCTGCCCCAGCAGCCAGGCCGCCACCATCAGCAAGCCGTAGATGGGAAAATCCCACGTATTCAGAAACCCCAAAGCGCCCAGCATCCCCGCGTAAGGGAGCCAGCCCAGCAGAACAGCCCAAGAGGGGACAGCCTGCGTCGGCTGCTCGCGCGTCGTCAGGTAAAGATGATAGGCCAGCGCGATGGCCACCAGCACAAACGGCAATCCCAACAGGTGCGGATGCATGTCCCCCAGCAGGAAGCTGAAAGCCGGGAATTCATCTATGATTTCAATACTCTCTCCCCAGGGGGCCACATCCCGCAGGGTGCGGGAAGCCTGCCACCACCAGAAAAAGCGCTGCGGCACCCAACTGAAGGGCGGACGGGGTGCGCTATCGAGATAATGGATGCCCAGCCACTGCCAGAAGGCCGCCGGGAGCAGCCCGCGAGCATGCAACACTTCCAGGAAGCCTTCCGCGTTGCCCGTCAGGACCAGCAGGAGCGGGGCTAACAGCGGCGCGCTCAGGCGTTTCCCTGCCAACAGGTCGTAGAGCAGCCCATAGGCCCCCACCACCGTCAGGCTGAACCAGGTCGCGTTAGCCAGGTTAAAAGCCACCGTCGCCGCCACGCCGCTCAGGCGCGTCAGCACTCCCATCAGGACATAGCCCAGGTAGTAGTAAGAGATAGCGTACCCGGAAAGCCAGGGATCATGCGGGGGAAAGTAGCGGGTGCGCAAAACCGCATTGAGGAAAGCGATCTCCATCCATTTTTCGCCGCCGGCCGTCTCCAATTGGGGCTGCGTCGCCCGGACCAGTGTCCACAGCAACCAGGCCCCCAGCATCAGCAGCTCCACCGTGAGCACGAAATGCCGCTGTGCCTCCCACCAGGCGCGGAACTCCTCACGGCGCGGCCAGAGCAGCCACCCCCCCGCCCCCGCCAGCAACGCCATCCCCCCCAGGAGCGCAGCCAGGGTAAAGGGGAAGAAATGCAGAATACCTCCCCACCAGACCAGGACACCGATCAAGAGGAGCCCCAGCGCCTTGGCCAGCGCATAGCCCCGCGAGGGCAACCGGCGCAGCCAGACAAACAACAAAGGCCAGGCAGCGAATGCCAGGACCTGCCAGGCCAGATACCAGGAAAACAAAGTCATCGCCTCACCCTACCTTAATTCAAGCGAAATTGACCATCCCCAGATATTTGTACCACAAAGAATTAAATCTTCAATTGTGACAAGCCCTGCGCCTGCTGCAGGGTCGCTGGAGCGGTCTGAGCGCGAGTACACATCGCACGTACCCCAGAGAAAGGTCACGCCGTCCCTGGCCCCGTTCTAATTTAATTCTAATTTTCATCTTCTATAATCATACCGGCAAGGGCAGAGCTCTTCCCTTGCCAGCCTATTGGACCTATGGGAGGAATGAGTTATGGATATCCGCAAATATACTGAGAAGGCACAAGAAGCTTTACTGCGCGCGCAGGGCCTGGCCCAAAGCCATGGTCTGCCGCAGATCGAACCGGAATTATTGTTGCTGGCTTTAGTCGAACAGAGCGACGGGGTCGTTCCCCAGCTTCTTTTACGGCAAAACGTAGATCCGCAGCGCGTCAAGGGCGACCTGGAACTGTGGCTGCAACGCCGACCGCGTATGATGGGCGGGACCGAGGAGGTCGGCCTGGCTCCGGCCCTGGCGCGGATTTTGCAGCAGGCTGAACGCGAAGCGCAAAGTCTGCGGGACGATTACGTAAGCACGGAGCACATCTTCCTGGCCATGGCCGATTCGAGCAGCGGCGACATATCGCGCCTGCTGGCGACCTACGGCATCAATCGCGAAAGCATCCTGCGCGCCCTGCAGACCGTCCGCGGCGGACAGCGGGTGACCACGCCGACGCCGGAGACGACCTACGCTGCGCTGGAGCGCTACGGACGCGATTTGACCCAACTGGCGCGCCAGGGCAAACTCGACCCGGTCATTGGCCGTGACGAGGAAGTGCGGCGCGTCATGCAAATCCTCTCTCGGCGCACGAAAAACAACCCGGTCCTGGTGGGCGAAGCCGGCGTAGGGAAAACCGCCATCGTCGAAGGCCTGGCGCAGCGCATCGTACGTGGAGATGTGCCCGAAAGCCTGAAGGAGAAGCGCATCTTCCAGCTCGATATGGGCGCCCTCATCGCCGGCGCCAAATACCGCGGCGAGTTTGAGGAGCGCCTGAAGGCGGTGCTCAACGAAATCGCCCGCTCCGAGGGACAGATCATCCTGTTCATTGACGAGTTGCACACGGTGGTCGGGGCCGGTAAGGCCGAGGGCGCGATGGACGCGGGCAACATCCTCAAGCCCATGCTGGCGCGCGGCGAGCTGCACACCATCGGCGCGACCACGCTGGACGAGTACCGGCAGTACATCGAAAAAGACGCGGCCCTGGAACGCCGCTTCCAGCCGGTGTACGTCGAGGAACCGACCGTTGAAGACACTATCAGCATCCTGCGCGGGCTTAAGGAGCGCTACCAGGCCCATCACGGCGTGCGCATCCAGGATGCGGCCATCATCGCTGCCGCGTCCCTGAGCCATCGCTACATCCCGGACCGGCAGTTGCCCGATAAGGCGATTGACCTGATTGACGAAGCCGCGGCCCGCCTGCGCCTGGAAATAGACTCCAAACCCGCGGAGCTGGATGAGATTGACCGCCGCATCATGCAACTGGAAATCGAGCGGGAAGCGCTGAAGCAGGAAAAAGACCCGGCCAGCCGGCAGCGCCTGCAGAAACTGGAGCAGGAGCTGGCTTCGTTGCAAGAGCAAAGCCGGGGCCTGCGCAGCCGCTGGGAGCAGGAAAAAGGCATCATTCAGGAAATCCAGAAGCTACAGCAGGCCATGGAGGACCTCAAGGTCGAGATTGAGCAGGCCGAGCGCAAGCTGGACCTGGAACTGGCCGCGCGCTTACGCTACGGCAAGGCCCTGGAACTGGAGCGCCAGCTCCAGGCGTCCCAGGAGCGGCTCAAGACCGTGCAGGGGGAACGTCCGCTGCTGCGGTTGGAGGTCGGGCCGGAAGAGGTGGCTGAGGTTGTTTCACGCTGGACCGGCATCCCGGTTTCCCGGCTGATGGAAGGGGAGCGGGAGAAACTCATGCGCATGGAGCAGGAGCTGCATCAGCGCGTCGTCGGGCAGGATGAGGCCATCCGTGCCGTCGCCAACGCCGTGCGGCGCGCGCGCGCCGGGTTGCAAGACCCCAACCGCCCCATCGGCAGCTTCCTGTTCCTGGGGCCGACCGGCGTCGGTAAAACCGAACTGGCGCGCGCCCTGGCCGAATTCCTCTTCGATACCGAAGAGGCCATGGTGCGCATTGACATGAGCGAATACCAGGAAAAGCACACCGTCTCCCGCCTGATCGGCGCGCCGCCGGGCTATGTCGGCTACGAAGAAGGCGGCCAGCTCACCGAGGCGGTGCGACGCCGGCCCTACAGCGTCATCCTGCTGGACGAAATCGAAAAGGCGCATCCGGAAGTGTTCAACGTGCTGCTCCAGTTGCTCGATGATGGCCGTCTGACCGACGGGCATGGACGCACGGTGAACTTCACCAACACCATCGTCATCATGACGAGCAACGTTGGCAGCCGCTGGATCAAGGAGCTGGGTGCGGAGGCAGCGCGCGGCGAGGTCATGGCCGAGCTGGACCGCACCTTCCGGCCAGAGTTCCTGAACCGCATTGACGGGATTATCCTGTTTGACCAGCTCACGCCGGAAGACCTGGTTCAGATCGTGGCGATCCAGACGCGCCGGCTGGCCGCCCTGCTGCGCGAGCGCGGCATCGAGTTGGAGCTGAGTCCCGAAGCGCAACGCTACCTGGCCGAAAAGGGCTTCGATCCGGTCTACGGCGCGCGTCCGCTCAAGCGCACCATTCAGCGCGAGCTGCAGGACCCGCTGGCCCTGGCCATCCTGGCCGGCGAAATTCCCGAAGGCGCGCATGTCCGGGTCGAATTAGCCGGCGACCGTCTCCATTTCGTCACCTCGTAGGGGCGGGCATTTCGCCCGCCCAACGGGCATTTCGCCCGCCCAACGGGCATTTCGCCCGCCCAACGGGCATTTCGCCCGCCCAACGGGCATTTCGCCCGCCCAACGGGCATTTCGCCCGCCCAA
>Ga0068707_1000378_pt1 | contig 28099 bp, 25 predicted proteins | sample YNPNPMetaG_FD_66600 | JGI IMG/M metagenome (GOLD analysis project Ga0068707, IMG submission 66600) | Anoxygenic and chlorotrophic microbial mat microbial communities from Yellowstone National Park, USA - YNP NP MetaG | ecosystem: Environmental > Aquatic > Thermal springs > Hot (42-90C) >... | reverse complement strand
CGCTATGTCGGCTTACGATCCGGTTTGTTCAAGAAACCCGCACCTACACAAGCGACGGTGGGCCAGTCCATAGCCCTCCCAAGGGCCTTGATGGGTGAATCGGAGGCAGGGGCCGGGAATGGCGCAGAAAACCAACGGCGCGCACCCACAGGAACGGAGGTGCTTGACGGGAGGGGAGGATGTGCTATAATCGGCTTGGAAATTCCCTCCTCATCAGGGAAAAGGTGGGGAACGCTGGTGGAGAGACCTTCGACCGGAAAGGCTTCCCGTCCCCGGCTGGGCCGGCTGGGGAGAGGTATCCTGTGGCGTTTCGCCTTCTTCGCCCTGCTCTCGCTGGCCATCATGGTCGCCATCACCCTCTACGCCGCCTGGCGCACCCTCCAGGATGCCCGGGGACTCCAGGAGACGATGGCCCTCTGGACGGCCAAAGCGTTGGATTCGCGCCTGACGGAGGTGGAATACCCGCTTTCGGCCCTTTCTCCTGAACTCCTGGATGTCCCCCGGGAGGAGGTTCAGGAGGAACTGACCGAGGTGCTCCGGCACAGCCGGGCCATGCGTCGGGTCACCCTGGTGGACGCCCGGGAGCAGGAGCGGGGGAAAGAGGTCCTTTCCCTGGACTATCGGGGGGTCTATTCCGGGAGCAACTACCTGAACGAGGTGTGGTTTCGAAAGGCCCTATCCCAGGGCCGGTATATCGCCCTTCAACCCAAGGTGGTGCCGCTGGCCATCGTCGCCCGGGCGATTCGCTCCGGCGACCGGGAGGGGGTGGTGGCCGCCTGGGTGGAACTGGATTGGGCCTATGACCTGCTTCGGCGGGCGCGCACCGAACGGGGGGGCTATGCCTACGTGGTGGATCGTATCGGGCAGGTCCTCCTCCATGAGGAGACCCGTTTTACCTCCCCCCAGCGCATCCGCACCGACATTGCCGGCATCCAGGCGGTGGTCCAGGGCCAGCCGCTGCCCCTCTATTACACCGGACTCAACTGGCCGGGCGAGACGGTCATCGGTGCCTCCCGGCCGCTGGAACAGGCCGATTGGACGGTCATCGCCGAGCAGCCCCTGGCGGCCCTGTTCCGGGAATTTCTCCCCCTGGCCCTGGGGTTTGTCGTCGTCCTCCTCCTCAGCGCGATCGCGGCGGCGGTGGTGGGGCTGTACATCTCTCGTCGGGTGGCCGCCCCGATCTCCCTCCTGCGCGAGGGGGCGCGGCGCATCGGCGCCGGCGACCTGGAACACCGGATTCTCCTGCGCACGCGCAATGAACTGACCGACCTGGCCGAGGAGTTCAACCGCATGGCCGAGGGCCTCCAGGAGGCCCGTGCCCGCCAGGAGGCCTGGGGACGGGAACTGGAGGAGCGCGTCCAGGAGCGCACCGCCGAACTCCGCCGGGCCCTCCGCCAGATTCAGGAAGAGGCCGTCGTCCGGGAGGACCTCCTGCGGACGATTCGCGAGATGTCCAGCCCGGTCATCCCGGTGATGGAGGGCATCCTGGTCATGCCGATCGTGGGCGCGCTGGACAGCGAGCGGGCCCGTCGGGTGATCGAGGACCTCCTGTCCGGGATCGAGCAGCGGCAGGCCCGGGTGGTCATTTTGGATATCACCGGGCTGGCCGTGGTGGACACCGCCGTAGCCCAGGCCCTGATCGAGGCCGCCCAGGCGGCCCGGCTGCTGGGAGCCCAGCCCATCCTGGTGGGGATTTCCCCCGAAGTGGCCGAAACCCTGGTGCACCTGGGGGTGGAACTCTCCGCCTTCCGCACGGCCGCCACCCTGCAGGAGGGGTTGAAGATCGCCCTGGGACTGCTTCGTCGAAGAGTCATCCCCCTCTGAATCCCGAGGAGTTGCCGGCGACCCCCGTGTTCCGGTTTGCCTGCCCCGAGGCTGTGCCCGTCCGGCAGGTCGGGCCGGGCACGGCCATGATGGCATCCATATCCCCGAACCGTCCCCACCCGTGGGATTGGGGCAGGTGCGGATTGCAAACCCGCCCCTGCCCCTTTCGGTGGACGGCCGGCCTCTTCTTGTGGTAGAATAAGGGAGAAAGAGGTGCTGACGATGTTTGTCATCGGCACGGCCGGCCACGTGGACCACGGCAAATCCACCCTGGTCGAAGCCCTCACCGGCATCAACCCGGACCGCCTGCTCGAAGAGCAGGAGCGGGAGATGACCATCGACCTGGGCTTTGCCTGGCTCACCCTGCCCAGCGGGCGCGAAGTCAGCATCGTGGACGTGCCCGGCCATGAACGCTTCATCAAGAACATGCTGGCCGGCGTGGGCGGCATCGACGCCGCCCTGCTGGTCGTCGCCGCCGACGAGGGTCTGATGCCCCAGACGGAGGAGCACCTGGACATCCTCACCCTCCTCCAGGTGCCCCGGGGTGTCGTCGCCATCACCAAGGTGGACCTGGTGGAGGAGGAGTGGCTGGAACTGGTGATGGAGGAAGTGCGCGAGCGTCTGCGCGGCACCCCGCTGGCGGAGGCACCCCTCATCCCCGTCTCGGCCCGCACCGGCCGGGGGCTGGAGGAACTCGTCTCCGCCCTGGACGCGGTCCTCGCTCAGGCCGCCCCCCGGTCGGACCGCGGCCGGCCGCGCCTGCCCATCGACCGGGCCTTTAGCATGCCCGGCTTCGGGACGGTGGTGACCGGGACGCTTCTGGACGGCTCCCTGCACGTCGGCCAGGAGGTGGAGATTCTCCCCCAGGGCCTGTGGGGACGCATCCGGGGCCTGCAAACCCACAAGAAAAGGGTGGAGGAGGCCCGGCCCGGCCGGCGCACCGCCGTCAACCTGGCCGGGGTGGCGGTGGAGGAAATCCGCCGCGGCGATGTGTTGACCACGCCGGGCTGGCTCTTCCCCACCCGCCGCCTGGCCGTCCACCTGGAACTCCTGCCCTCGGCCCCCCGCCCTCTGCGCCAGGACGATCTCGTGGACCTCTTCCTCGGCGCGGCGGAACGGCAGGTGCGGGTGACCCTGCTGGAAGCCGAGGAACTGCCCCCGGGGCACTCCGGCTGGGCCCTCCTGCGCCTGCCGGAGCCGGCCGTGGCCGTCCGGGGGGAGCGCTTCATCCTGCGCTGGCCCTCCCCGGGCCGCACCATCGGCGGGGGAGCGGTGGTGGAGCCGTATCCGGGCCGCCTGCGCCGCTTCCACGCCCCCAGCATCGCCGGCCTGGAGGCGCTTCGGGAGGGCCGCCCGGAGGAGGTTCTCCTGCAGGTCCTTCGGGATACCCCCCTCCCCCTGCGTCAACTCGTGGCCGAAAGCGGCCTGCCGGAGGAGGAAGCCTGGGAAACGGTGCGCCGGCTATGCCGGGAAGGCCGGCTGGTCGCCCTGCAGACCGGGGAGTCAGAACTGACCTCCGCCACCCTCCTGCTCTCCCGAACCCAGGCCGACCGGCTGCACGAGCGCATCCGGGACCTCCTGCGCGACTACCACGGACGCTTTCCCCTCCGGGCCGGCATGCCCAAGGAGGAACTGAAGAGCCAGTTGCGCCTGGATGGGCGGACCCTGGGCGATGTCCTGGCCTGGGCCGAGGGCCAGGGCACCCTGGTCGTGCAGGGGGCGCTGGTCCGCCTGGCCGGCCATCGGGTGCGTCTCTCCCCGGAGCAACAGGCCCAGGTGGACCGCCTCCTGGCCCGGCTGCGCCAGCAGCCCTACGCCCCCCCGCCCCGCCAGGAGTGGGGCATCGAACCCGAGGTGCTGGAGGCCCTGGTGGAGGAGGGACGGCTGGTCCGCCTGACCCCCGAGGTGGTCTTTTTGCCGGAGACTTACCAGGAAATGGTCCGGCGTGTGCTGGAGGAAATCGATCGCCGTGGCCCCATCACCGTCGCCCAGGTGCGCGACCTCTTCGCTACCAGCCGCAAGTATGCCCTGGCCCTGCTGGAGGATATGGACCAGCGCAAACTGACCCGCCGGGTCGGGGACGAGCGGGTGCGTTACTGAAGCGGCCGGAGGCATCTGCCCTTTCCCGGCCGGAAACGGGGTGGACGCAGCGCCTTCAGGAGGCTTCTTATGGAAGAACGTCGGATGGTCAAGTACCAGGTGGGCTATGAGAAGTTGCTCCAGGCGATAGGCCGGTTCTGCGATGAGCAGAAACTGGACGAGATCTGCGTGATGGAGTTTGAGGAGGGGCTGATTCTGCGGGCCCTGCAGGTCGAGTCCACCGGCGAGGGGTATGTCCGCCGGGCGGTGACCCACACCTGGAGTTACGACCAGGTGGCCGGGATGCTCCCTCCGCCCCCGGCGCCTCCCGCCGAACGAGCGGGACGAGGAGGGAAGGTATGAAACTCTTTGAAGGCATGTCCCAGACGGACTACCAGGATGTCCTGCGGGCGCTGGGCCGTTTCATCGACATGAACCATTATATGGACATCCGCATCATCGAGACGGAGGAAGGGCTGATCTTCCAGGGCCGCACTTCGCCGCGCAGCGGGCGGGTGCGCACCGGACCGCAGTTCGACACCTTCCTCATCACCGATGACGACCTGCGCCGGCTGCTTCGCGAGGCCTACGACCAGCGGGGCAAGGGGGAGCCGTTTCGGCGGCTGGGGTGACCCTATCCCTTCCGGGCCAGGAAAAGGGCTTCCACCAGGACCAGGAAGAGGAAACTGAGCAGGGCGATGGGCCAGGTGAAAAGGCCCAGGCTGCGGATCAGCGCCATGCCGACGAAATAGAGGGAAAGCAGGCCGGCCTCGCGCCAGGCCCGGAGCACGTCTTGCCGGTGGGTGCGGGAGGTGAACAGGCGCAGTCCCAGCCGGTAGGCCGGCGGGGCCAGGACGGTGGTCAGCACGACAAAAAGTGCCAGGAAAAAGTACCACAGCCCCAACGGCGATTCTTCCCCCACCATCACCTGGAGGAGCGGGTGCTTCTCCGGAGGGAGGGTTTCGCTTCCCGGGGGGCCAAAGGCCCACAGGTAGCCGAAGGCGGCCCAGCCGAGCACCGCATAGGGGCCGAAGAAAGGCCACTGCAACCAGCGGCCGATCGGGACGAAGGTGAGGGCGGGGGTCAGAAAGAGGAGGAGGTAGAAGACGATTCGCCAGGGGTCCCAGGGGGAAGGGATGGCTCCGATGTTGAAGAAGAAGAGGAAATAGGCCCAGGCGGCCCAGCAGATGCCGGCGGTGACCCCCAGGGCCCAGAGCAGGCGGCGTTCCGGCATCGGTTTTTCTTCCTCCTTGACAGAATGCCCCCCGAACGGCTATAATGGCGTTGCAACGATGGCACTTTGACAACCGGCCTTCAGGGGGCGCCGAGCACCGGCTCCCCGTGGGGGATGATTCCCCAGTACTTTTGGGGCCAGTAGATGATCCAGGCCTTGCCCACGATGTTCTCCAGCGGCAGGGGGCCCCAGGAGCGGGAGTCGTTCGAACTGCCCCGGTTATCGCCCATCACAAAGACGGCGTTGGGGGGCACCTGGACCGGCGGCATGTTTCCGGTCTGAGTGCGGGCGGCATCGCTCAGATACGGTTCCAGGAGAGGAACGCCGTTGATGAGCACCTGGCCATGGCGAATCTCGACCGTCTCGCCCGGCAGGCCGATCACCCGTTTGATATAGTCCCGGGTGGTATCCCGGGGGTATTCAAAGACCACGATCTCGCCCCGTCGAGGCGGGTGGAAGAGGTAAACCAGGTTGGGCGGCACCTCTTCGCCTCCGGGCAGCAGCCGGCGGAAAAAGTTCAGGTCCAGATGCAGGTATTCCAGGCGGTTGACGATGAGGAACTGGCCGGTGTGCAGGGTGGGCTCCATGCTGTAGCCCTCTACTCTAAAGTTCTGGATCACGCTACGCACCAGGAAAAAGATGAGCAGGGTGAAGAGAAGCGTCTCCAGAACCTCGCGGAGCATGGCCCCCAACGAATTCGGGGCCGGCCGCTCGCCCGGGACGGCCGGCGAGGAGTTGTTTTCTCCCTCTTCAGGAGGGAAAGTCGTAAGCGCCATAGGACGCCGTTCCTCCGATTGTGATAGAGGCCATTATAATACACCAGGTCGAATTTGCCAAACGGAGGAAGGAAACGATGCGGGAAGCGCTCCTGTACGATCGCCTGGATGAACAGGCGGTCCTTTGCCGTCTCTGCCCCTGGGCCTGTCGGATGGCCGCCGGCGAAAGCGGCCTCTGCGAGGTGCGCCAGAATCGGGAGGGGACGCTCTATAGCCTGAACTATGGCCTGATCTCGGCAGCGGCGGTGGAGCCGATCGAACGGCGCGGGCTGTACCACCTCTTCCCGGGGAGCATCATCCTCACCCTGGGCGGTTGGGGGCACAACCTGCGTTGCCGACATCGTCCGGCCCCCCAGGCGCTTCCCCCGGAGGGGGCGGGCCGGCGCTACCTGGACCCCGAGCGGGCCGTCTCCTTCGCTCTGGAGCGGCATTGCCGGGGGATGGCCTGGGCCTACCAGGAGCCGGCGGTCTGGCTGGAGTATGTCCTGGACACGGCCAAACTGGCCCGGGCCAACGGCCTCTACACCCTGATGGTGACGAGCGGCTTCCTGAATCGGGAGGCGCAGGACCTCCTGGGGCCGTATCTGGATGCCTGGGCGGTGGAACTGGTGGCCGCCTCTCCGCAACCTTACCAGGCCCTCTGCGCTCCACTGCCGCTGGAGGCCATCCTGGAGGGGACCGCCTACATCCGCGAGGCCTGGCGTTGCCATGTGGAGGTGCACACCCCGCTTCTCCCCGGCCTGAACGATGGGGACGAGGTGTTGCGCGAACTGGCCGGCTGGATTCGGGACCATCTGGGGCCCGATACTCCCTGGCACCTCTGGCGCCATGAGCCGGCCGGCGAAGGAGACCCCTTCCCGCCCGCCCCCCTGGAGGCCCTGGAACAGGCCCGGGGAATCGGCCGGGAATCCGGTCTGCGCTATGTGTACATCCAGGCCGGCGAACAGGTCGGGCTGACTCCCACCCACTGTCCCTCCTGCGGAAGCCTGCTGATCCGGCGGGAAGGCCGCTTCTACATCAAGACGGTGGGCCTGACCGAGGACAACCGCTGTGCCCGGTGCGGCCAGGAAATCTACCTGCGCCGCTCGATCTTCAAGTGAGCCGTCGGCCCGGAGCACCTCCGGGATGCCGACCAGGAGGAGACGATGTTTCGCCGAGGTATGTCGCGTGGTGACGTCCGGCCCTCTCCCATCGCCGGCACCTGGTATCCGGGGACGGCGGAGGAACTGGCCGCCACGGTGGACAGGTTCCTTTCCCGCGTGCCGGAGCAACGGCTGGAAGGTCACCTTTTCGGCCTGGTTGCCCCCCACGCCGGCTATCCTTACTCCGGCCAGGTCGCCGCCTACGCCTACCGCCTCCTCCAGGGGCGGCAGGCGGGCCGGGTGGTCGTGCTCAGTCCCTGCCATGCCCCCTACCCGGGCCGCTTCCTGGTCACCGCCCGCCGCTATTACGCCACCCCCCTGGGGCTGGTGGAGGTGGACCACGACACGGTGGACCGCCTGGCCGAATACGTGCCGGTCACCTACCTGGACTATGACGAGGAGCACTCTCTGGAGATTCAGTTGCCTTTTCTGCAACGCACGCTGGGCGAGTTCCTTCTGGTGCCGGTGATGTTGCGCGACCAGACCTGGGAGGATTGCCAGGAACTGGCCCGGGCGCTGGACCGGGTGCTGGGGGAGGAGCGTCCGCTGCTGGTGGCCAGCACCGACCTCTGCCACGCCTACTCCTATGAACAGGTGCGGGCCAGCGATGCCGCCACCCTGGCCGCCCTGGAGCGGGGAGACGCCCGGGACTTCTGGGAGACGGCCATGCAGATCCGTGGAGCCTGCGGCTACGGGCCGGTGACCACGGTCCTCCTGGTGGCCCGGAAGTGGGGGGCGGAACGGGTGGTGTTGTTGCACGCCACCAACTCCGGCGATGTGACCGGCCAGCGGGCCGGGTATGTCGTCGGTTATGCGGCGGCGGCGCTGGTGGGGCCGGCCCCCGCAGAGAGGACGGGCGCGGAGGGGTAAGACGATGGCGCTGCTCAAGAAAATCGGGGGGCCAGCCAGAGAACCCGCTCCGGAGAAGCCGCCGGAAGCGCCGGCCGCCCCGGCGACCCGTCGGGTGCAGCCGCCGGAGGAGGCCCGGCCGGCCGCCCCGGCGACCCGGCCGGTCCAGGTGGAGCCGGAGGCACCCCGGCCGCCTGCTCCCCCCTCCGGCGAGCCCCGCCTCCCCACCCTGCCCCTGGGGGCCCTCCTCCAGCAACGCTACCAGATCGAGGCCATCCTGGGCATCGGGGGCATGAGCGTCGTCTACAAGGGGCGCGACCTGCGCTTCAAAAACGTCTATCGCCCCTGCGCCATCAAGGAGATGATCGATCGCTCCCCGGACAGCCAGACCCGGGCCATCACCCTGAAGAACTTTGAGCGGGAGGCCGCCCTTCTGGCCACCCTGAACCACCCGGCCATCCCCAAAATCTACGATTACTTCACCGAGGGCGGCCGTATTTATCTGGTGCTCGAATTCATCGAAGGCCAGAACCTGGAGGATATCCTGGAGGCCTCGCCCGGCCCGTTGGAGGAGGAGCAGGTCGTCGGCTGGGCCATCCAGATCTGCGACGTCCTCTCCTACCTGCACAACCACAAGCCGGAGCCGATCATCTTCCGGGATATGAAGCCTTCCAACGTGATGATCACCCCGGATAACCGGGTGGTGCTCATCGACTTTGGCATCGCCCGCATCTTCGAGGCCGATCAGAAGGGCACCATGATCGGCACCGAGGGCTACTCGCCCCCCGAGCAGTACCGCGGCGTGGCCGAGCCCCGGGGCGACCTCTACGCCCTGGGGGCCACCCTGCACCACCTGCTGACCAAATCGGACCCCCGCCTGGAGACCCCCTTCACCTTCCATGAACGGCCGGTTTCGGCGCTGAACCCCAAGGTCTCTCCGCAGCTGGAGGCCATCATTATGAAGGCCCTGGAGTACGACGCCCGGAATCGCTGGTCTTCGGCGGCGGAGATGCGGGCCGCCCTGCTCGACCTGGCCCATCTGGATGTGGGCGCGCTCCAGCGGGAGGCCGGCCGGCCCCGCCCTCAGGCGACGGCGGAGCGCCTGCTCTGGTCGTTTGACTGCGAGGAAGAGGTCCGGGCCTCGCCCCTGGTCTATAACGGGGTGGTCTATATCGGCGCCTACGATAACAACCTTTACGCAATCGACGCAGAAAACGGCAAATTTATTTGGAAATTTCCCACCCAGCGCGGCGTTTGTTCCAGCGCCTCGGCCTGGGAGCGCCTGGTCATTTTCGGCTCCGAGGATGGAAACGTCTATGCCCTGAATGCCCAGTCGGGGCAGTTGCAATGGACCTTTCGCACTTCCGGCCCGGTGCGTTCTTCTCCCCGCCTGATAGACGGGGCCGTCTGTGTGGGTTCGGACGATCAGAATGTCTATGCCCTGGACCCTCGGCGGGGGGAGGCGCTCTGGAACTATCGCACCTGGGGGCCGGTGCGTTCCTCGGCGGCCGTGGCCGGGGGAAACGTCTACATCGGCTCCGACGATGGGCATGTCTATGCCCTGGACAGCCGTCGGGGGGAACTCCAGTGGAAGACCCGCACCGGGCAGGCGGTGGTTTCCTCGCCGGCGGTGTTCGAGGGGATGGTCTATGTGGGCTCCTGGGACGGCCACATCTACTGTCTGGATGCCCGCAGCGGCTGGCCGGCCTGGAAGTATCGCACCGGCAGCCGGGTCACCTCCTCTCCGGCCATTCGGAGTGGCCGGGTCTATGTCGGCTCCTCCGACGGAAACCTCTATTGCCTGGATGCCCGCAACGGCCGGCTCATCTGGAAGTTTGAAACCGGCACCTTTATCACCTCCTCCCCCCAGGTGGCCGGCGACCGGGTGTACTTCGGGGCCGGGAACGGCCGGATTTACTGCCTGATGGCCGACTCGGGGAAGGAGGTGTGGTCTTTCCAGACGGGAGGACCGGTGCCCGGCTCTCCGGCCATCGTCGAGGGGGTGGTCTATATCGGTTCGACGGACCATCGCCTCTACGCCCTGCAGGCCTGAAAAAGGAGGCTCTCATGCCCTTTTGGAAGCGCCGGCGTCCGGAAAAGCCCTCCCCGCCTTCGCCGCGGCGGGGAATCGCCTTCGGCCTGGCCAGCGATGTGGGCCGGGTGCGGGAGACCAACCAGGACCAGGTCCTGGCCTCCTTGACCTTTTTGCCCACCTTGAGCGGCCCGATGCCCCTGGGAATCTTTCTCGTGGCCGACGGGATGGGCGGCCACGCCGGCGGGGCGGTGGCCAGCATGCGGGCGGTCGAGGTGGTCGCCGCCCACATCTTCCGGGAACTGCTCCTGCCCGTCCTGCACGGCTATTCACCGGAGGCCATCCAGGATGCCCTGCGCGAAGCCGTCCAGGAGGCCAACCGCCGCATCCTGAGCGAGGCGCAGGAAGCGGGAAACGACATGGGCACCACCCTGACCGGCGTGCTTCTGCTGGGGGAGCGGTGTTACGTGGCCCATGTGGGGGACAGTCGCCTCTACACCTATGGGCCGGAAGGGTTGCGTTGCCGGACGCGGGACCATTCGATGGTGGCCCGCCTGCTGGAGATGGGGCAGATTTCGGAGGAGGAGGCCCGCCACCATCCCCGGCGCAACTATCTCTACCAGTCGGTGGGGCAGCAGGAAGCGCTCGAAGTGGAGGTGACCTCTTTCCCGCTGGACGGCAGCCACCTGTTGCTCTGCAGCGACGGGCTGTGGGGCACCCTGGAGGATGAGGAAATCGTCGCCGTCCTTCAGAGCACGGACGACCCGCAGGAGGCCTGTGAGCGGCTGATCGAGCGGGCGAACGCGGCCGGGGGGGAGGACAACATCTCGGTTATTGTGGTGGCTTTTCCCCCGAGGGCATCCTCCTGAGGAGTTCCTCCAGGCTGTTGACCTGCTCCAGGAGAAGGTGCATCTCCAGCACGTCGTCGGCGCTTATCGGGGTGGCCGGGGCGGTCTCTTTTCCCCCTCCCATCTCCCCGGCCGGCCGGGCCAGGGAAAGCCCCACCAGCGCCATCACGTGGCAGTCCGGGCAGTAGAGGGAGAAGAGCCAGGTCTCGTTCATCTGGCCGAGCAGGCGCACGTCCTCCTCGGCGAAGGCGCGCCGGCATTGGGGGCAACGCTGCACCACCTGGAGGACCACCTGGCGGAGCACCTCTCCCGGCTCACTCATCTTCTTCCTCCGGAGGAGGCTCTTCCTCCAGCCGGCTCAGGAAATCGCGGAAGACGTCCAGGTCCTTTTCTTCTTCCGAAGGGGCTTCCTGAAGCAGGCCGGCCTGCTCCAAAACGGCCTCCTCGACGTAGATGGGGCATTTGACCCGCACGGCCAGGGCGATGGCGTCGCTGGGCCGCGAGTCCACCTCGACGTAGCGGCCGGCCACGTCGAAGATGATGCGGGCGTAGAAGGTGTTGTCCCGGATGTCGTTCACCAGGACGCAGTTGACCTTGGCCCCCAGGGCCCGAATCACCGAGCAGAGCAGGTCATGGGTGAGCGGGCGGGCCATCTCCACCCCCTGAAGTTGGATGGCGATGGCGTCGGCCACATCGGGGCCGATCCAGATGGGCAGATAACGCCGGCCGCCCACTTCCATCAATACCACCACCCGGTTCTGGGTGATCAGGCTGACGCGCACGCTATGGACCGTAACCTCGACCATGGTTTCCCCCCGCCCATCTCCTGGGCCGTTCCAGGACGGTCCGTCCCGGAAGGTCAACGGCCGGTTTCACGTGAAACCTGACCGGCCGACTTTTCCTCGGGCGGACCGGCCTCCTGGAGCCGTTTCTCCGCCCACTCCTGTAACTGCTGCTGAAAAAGGTTTTGGAGGGCCCGGAGCATGGTTTCGCTGGCTTTTTCTACGGCCTCGATGCGCTCCTCCAGCCGGGTCAACCAGCGGCCCATCTCCTCATCCCGCCGGGCCAGGCGCGTGTCCAGGTCATGGTAGAGTTCCTCGATTCGCCGCAGCCAGGCGTTCTGGCTCTCGTTCCGCCGCTCCTCGGCCTCCCGCAGTTCGTTCCACTCCCGTTGGGAGGCCTGGCGCAGCGCCTCGATGCGTTCCTGGTTCTGCAGGAACTGCTCCACCGCCTCCCGCTCGACCCGCTGTACTTCGGCCATCAGGGGATCCAGACGGATGTTGTCCAGGCGCTCTCCCAGCGTGGCCAGCGCTGCCTCGGTTTTGCGCTGTAATTCGGCCTGGCGGTTCAGCCGGGAGAGGACCTCCTGCACCTCTCCCCGCAGTTCGGCGGCCAGACGGTCCACCTCTCCGGCCTGCCGGCGCAGGTTCTGGCGTTCCTCTTCCACCTGTTCGCGAATCTGGCGTATCGACCGCTGGCGCTCCTCCTCGGCCTGGGCCATCTGCCCCAGGAGGGTGTCCAGTCGGGCCAGCCGTTCCTCCCCCAGCAGGACCTGGGCCCCCATCTCCTCCAGGCGCTTCTCCAGGGCCCGGTCTCCCTCCTCTCCCCGGGCCAGTTGTTCCCGAAGCAGGCGCAGCCCATCCCGCAGGTCCTGCACCTGGGCGGCCAGGGAGAGGATCTGCCGGGCCGGCTCTTCCACCCGCACCCGCAGTTCGGCCACCTCCTTCTGCAGGGCCTGCTGGGCCCGCTGGCGGGCCTGTTCCTGCAGTCGGGCCTCTCCCAGGAGGGCCTCGAAGCGGGCCTCCAGTTGGGAGAAGAGGTCCTGCACCTGGCGGGTCTGTTCGCTGGCCAGTTGGGCCCGCGCCCCCACCTGCTCCAGGAGGTGGCGCAGTTCGTCCACCTGCCCCTGCAGATGGGCCAGTTGGGAGCGTTCCTGAAGGCGGCGTTGTTCGGCGGCGAGTTGCTGGCTCAGGTCCATCGTCTTTCCCTCGGTCGGTCAGGGCCGCAGGCCGGCCGGCAAAAAAGGCCACCACTCCGCCGGGGAGCGGTGCACCCATCTTTCGAGAAAGTAGTAGGGAGAGGCCTTGGGCCGGAAGGGCTGGCGCAGCAGGCGCATCCCCGCCTCCTCCGGAGGCCGGCCTCCCTTGCGGTGGTTGCAGCGAATGCAGGCGGTCACCAGATTCTCCCAGGTGTGCTTCCCGCCCCGATGGCGCGGACAGACGTGATCCAGGGTCAGGTGAGAGGCCCGTTCGCCGCAGTACTGGCAGGTGTAGTCATCGCGGCGAAAGACCTCCCGCCGGGTCAGGCGTACCTGGGGCAGAGGCCGGTGGACCATCTTCTGCAGCCGAATCACCGAAGGACACTCCAGGGACTGGGAGACGGTATGAATCAGGCGGTGGTTCTCCACCACGACCTCGGCCTTGCCGCAGAGAACCAGGGTCAACGCCCGACGCAGGTTGCAGACGTTCAGTGGCTCAAAGTTCTGGTTCAGGACAAGGACGTGTTCCATCACTGACCCTCCAGGCCTCTTCGGACCGGCCGGCCCTATTGTACCACAAAGGGCGATTTTCTTCAACCGGCGCAGGGCAGGCGCCCCCCAACAGACACGGGCGACGATGGGGCCATCGCCCGCCCGGGCGAAACGGATGGAAACAACATGTACACGCCTGTTGCAAAATCCTGGAAGATATGCTATAATACAGATGGAAAGGAGGTGGAAGATGCTGGCCAGAGTCACCAGTTGTGCCATCGTGGGGTTGGAGGGAGCCATCGTCCAGGTGGAGGTGGATGTCTCCAACGGGGTCCCTTCCTTCAGCGTGGTGGGCCTGCCCGATACCGCCGTTCAGGAGGCGCGGGAGCGGGTTCGGGCCGGCGTGCGCAACTCCGGGGCGCTTTTCCCCGCCAACAAGAAGGTCACCGTCAACCTGGCCCCGGCGGACCTGCGCAAGGAGGGGCCGGCCTACGACCTGCCCATGGCCCTGGGCGTGTGCATGGCCACCGGCCAGGTGGCCTCCGACCTGGAGGGAGCCCTGGTGGTGGGAGAACTTTCGCTGGACGGGACGGTACGCCACACCAACGGCATCCTGCCCATGGTCTCGGTGGCCCGGGAGCACGGCCTGAAACGGGTCTATGTGCCGGAGGAGGATGCGGCCGAGGCCGCCCTGGTGGAGGGGATGGAGGTCTATCCGGTGGGCAGCCTGGCCGCCCTGGTGGACCATCTCAACGGGGTGGCCCCGCTCCGGCCCTATTGCCCGGCCCCGCTTCCGGCGGAGGCGGAGGCCCGCTATCCGGTGGACATGGCCGACATCAAGGGGCAGGAGCATGTGAAACGGGCGGTGGAGGTGGCCGCGGCCGGCGGCCACAACGTCCTCCTGATGGGCCCGCCGGGGGCCGGCAAAACCCTCATCTCCCGGGCCGTCCCTTCCATCCTGCCCCGGATGAGCATCGAAGAGGCGCTGGAGGTGACCAAAATTTACTCCGTCAGCGGGATGCTGCCTCCGGGGACGCCGCTCATCCTGCGCCGGCCGTTCCGCTCCCCCCATCACACCATCTCCCACGCCGGGCTGGTGGGCGGCGGACACTGGCCCCGCCCGGGGGAAATCTCCCTGGCCCACCGGGGCGTGCTCTTCCTGGACGAACTGCCCGAATTCGGGATGCGCGTCCTGGAGGTCCTCCGCCAGCCGCTGGAGGACCGGGTGGTGACCATCTCCCGGGCCTCCGGGACGCTCACTTTCCCGGCCAACTTTATCCTCATCGGGGCGATGAACCCCTGCCCCTGTGGCTACTACGGGGACGCGACGCGGGAGTGCACCTGCTCGCCGGCCATGATCGCCCGCTACCGGCAACGCCTGAGCGGCCCGCTCCTGGACCGCATCGACATCCATGTGGAGGTGCCCCGGGTGGAGTACGACAAACTCTCGGACCAGCGCCGGGGGGAGCCTTCGGCCCGGATTCGGGAACGGGTGGAGAAGGCGCGGGAGGTCCAGCGGGCCCGCTTCCAGGGATTGCCCATCCTGACCAACGGGGAGATGGGGCCGGCCGAGGTGTACCGCTTCTGCCCGATCGACGACGCCGGCCACGCCCTCCTCCGGGCGGCCATGCGCCAGTTGAACCTTTCGGCCCGGGGCTACCACCGCATCCTCAAGGTGGCCCGCACCATCGCCGACCTGGCCGGAAGCGACTCCATCCAGGTGGCCCACCTGGCCGAGGCCATCCAGTACCGGCCCAGGATGGCCTCGTTGTAGTGAGGGCGACCTGCGTTTGTAGGAAGCCAAGCGCGGCGGAGTGGCGTCAAGGTCCAGCGGCACTCCTTCGCTCCGCGCCTGACTGCAAACGGTCGGGTCGATCAGACCGGTTCCTCGACGGAGGAGATTTGGCCCCAACGGGCTTTTCTGCTATACTGGCGGCGGGGCCCGGGCCGGGGAGTCGGGCCGGGGCCCGTTGTTGGAAGCGCCGGTGCTCGCCTGCGGCTCGAGACGAGAGGAGGCAAGTCGTGAACTGGTCCATGTGGAAAAAAGCCCTGACGATCATCCCGGAGGTATCCCCGGAGGAGTGGGCGCGGCTCGACCTGATCTCCCGCTGGCTGATCGCCACCCGGTCGGCCGTCCTGGTCATGACCCTGCTCTCGGCCCTCCTGGCCGGCCTCCTGGCCCTCCACGACGGCTTCCCGGTCAACCCGCTGACCTGGTTCATCCTGGCCCTGGGCCTGGTCCTGGCCCATGCGACCAATAACATCTTCAACGACTTTGTGGATTACGTGCGCGGCGTGGACCGGGACAACTATTTCCGCACCCTGTACGGCCCTCAGCCGGTCGCCCGCGGATTGCTCTCCCGGCGTCAGCACCTCCTGTACTTTGCCGTCACCGGCCTGTTGGCCCTGGCCTGCGGCCTCTTCATCGTCCTGACCCACCACAACGACCCGATCATCTGGCTCCTGATCGGCCTGGGAGCGCTCTTTGTGCTCTTCTACACCTGGCCGATGAAGGGGTGGGCCTTGGGCGAGATGGCCGTGTTGATCGTCTGGGGGCCGCTGATGATCGGGGGAGGCAATTACGTGCTGACCGGCGTCTGGAACTGGAAGGCCGTCCTGGCCGGCCTGCCCTACGCCCTGGGGGTGACGACGGTCCTCTTCGGCAAGCACATCGACAAGTACGCCCTGGACCGGGCCAGGAAAATCCACACCCTGCCGGTGGTCATCGGGGAAAAGGCGGCCCGCTATGTGACCCTGGCGCTGATGGTCGTCCCCTACTTCCTGGTCGTCTTCCTGATCGCCGTCCGCTACTTCACCCCGGTGATGCTCCTGGTCTTTCTGGCGGTGCCGTCATTCCTGAGGCTCTACCCCCCGTTCCTCAAACCCAAGCCGGAAAGCCGTCCCGAAGGTTTCCCGGAGGGGCAGGGCGGCTGGCCGCTCTATTTCGCCCCGCACGCCTTTGTCAACAACCGCGCCTTTGGCCTGTGGTTTGTGTTGGGGTTGGTCGCCGACATCCTTCTCCGTCGCCTGATCGGGCCTGGCTTCTGGACCTAGGCCGGCGGTTCGGCCGGCCGGGCCGCCGCCGGACACCCGGGGGCCGGCCGGGCCGTCCGCATGCCCTGGGTCAGCCCCAACGCCAGGAGGGCGATGGCCACGCCGGCCAGGAAGGTATACTGCGGCCCCACCGTCTCCCAGACCATCCCCCCGACCACCGGAATGACCACCGCCGCCACGTGGTTCATGGTCTGTCCCATGGCCACGTTGGGGGTGATCTCCTCCGGCCCCAGGGCGATCTTCTGGAAGTAGCACTCCAGGGCGATGGAGAAGCCGAAGAGGATATTGTCGGCCACAAAGAGGAACATGAGAATCAGGAGCACCGGCGTGACGTCAAAGGCCGGGACCAGGATCCAATTCCCCAGGCCCAGGGCCGGAACGGCCCAGGTCGGTCCGGACAGGGCCGGCCAGAGGGGAAGGAAGGCATAGCCCAGGAAGATCAGGGCCAGGAGGACAAAGTTGGCGCTCAGCGTCGGCCGTTCCCCGAAGCGGGCCACCAGCCGGCCGAAGGCCTGGTGGAAGTAGGTGCCCAGGAGGTAGTTGGTCAGGTAGAGGAGGGCCATGACCTGGGTGGGCACCCCGTACTGGCGTACCATCAGGAAGACGGCGAAGGTGGTGAAGATGTGCCGGCGGCTGCCCAGCAGGAATTGCAGGACATAGTAGAGGGCATAGCGCCGGCGCAGCCGGGGCCGGGGGCGCTCCACCCCCTCAGCCCGGACCTGCTGGCGGCTCCAGGGAAGGAGGGCGACCCCGACCACCAGAACAAACAGGCCGGCCACCAGGAAGAGGGTGCGAAACCCCCACACCTCCAGGGTGGCCAGGATGAAGAGGGTGCCCACAAGCGCGGCCAGCGCCCCCAGGCTGTTCAGCCGGCCCAGCACCTTGGGGGCCTCCTTCGGCCCGACGAGGAGGAGCACGGCGGAAGCGTTGCCGGCGTAGAAGAAGTGAAAGCCCGTGCTCATCACCAGCGTGGCGGCGATCACCCCGCCGAGTTCCCGGGTGGGGGCGGTCAGGGCGATGCCGGCCCCCATCACGATGACGGAAAGGCCGGCCGCGCGCATCTCCCCCAGGGCCAGGGCCAGGATTCCCGAGAGGATTCCCAACAGGCCGGGGAGTTCCCGAATGGACTGAATCCACCCAATCTGGTCCGCCCGGAAGCCCAGTTCCTGGACGGCAAAGTTGGTGAAGACGGCTTCCCAGAGGCGAAAGCCCAGGGTCCAGAGCATGTTGCTGAGGGCGACGACCAGCAGGGCCGTCCGAAGACGACGCATGGGAACCTCTGGAGAAGGGGGAATCAGGCCTCTTCCAGGGAACGGATCGTTTCCTCCATCAGGCGCACCGCCCGGCCAAGCGTTTCGGAGTCAAAGGCCAGACGGGCGCCGGCCGTTTCGTACAGCCGGGGCAGCGGAACCGTCCCCCCCAGGGCCAGGGCCCGGCAGTAGGACGTTACCGCCCCGCTCTGATCGGAGAGGGCATTTCCCCAGATTTGCACGGCCCCCAGTTGGGCCAATCCGTACTCCACGTAGTAGAAGGGCCACAGGTGAATATGGTGTTTGCGCTGCCACCCGGTCATCATGACCTCTTCCAGGCCGCTCCAGTCCACCCCTACCATAAAGCGATTCCAGAGCGCCGCCCACTGGGCGTCGCAGTGGTGCGGCTCCATGGCCCGGTCCGGGTTTTCGTAGACCCAGTGCTGGAAGGCGTCCACGACGGCCATATAGGGCCAGAAGAGGAGGCTTTTTTCCAGGTGCTCGATGCGGGCCCGGGCGGCCTCGGCCGGCGAGTAAAATCCCCCTGCCTCCGCGGCCAGGTAAGGCATGGCCAGGAACTCCATCGCCATCGAGGCCACCTCGTTGAACTCGGCGCCCACCTGGCGTTGCTGGAAGTAGGGCAGGTGGAGGCGCTCGAAGAGGTGGAAGGCGTGGCCGCTTTCGTGGAGAAGGGTCTGGACGTCGTCGTGCAGGCCGACGGCGTTCTGGAAGATAAAGGGCCTTCGGGAGGCCGGAAAGGCGGTGCAGAAGGCCCCCGGCCCCTTGTTCTTCCGGTTGGCCAGATCGAGCAACCCCTCGCGCGCCATCAGGTCGAAGTAACCCCCCAACCGGGGGTCCACCCGATGGAAGATGGCCGATGCTCCCTGCTGGAGTTCTTCCACGCGCTGGAAAGGCCTCAGGGGAGGCCGGCCCAGGGGGTCCACATCCAGGTCCCACGGACGCAACGTCTTGACCCCCAGGAGCCGGCGGCGGCGCTCGTAGAGGCGGGCGGCGGCCGGCACCACCACTTCCTCGATGGCCCGGTGGAAGCGGAAACAGTCCTCCGGTGTATAGTCGAAGCGCAGCCTCTGCTGCCAGCAGAAGGCGCGATAGTCCGGAAAGCCGGCGTTCTCGGCCATCTGCCGGCGAAGCGAGAGGAATTGTTGCCAGAGGCCGTTGATGGCCTCGCGGTCGGCCAGTTGACGTCGGGCGGCCAGCATCCAGGCCCGCTCGCGCCGGCCGCGGTCGGCCTCCTGATAGACGGGGCGCAGTTGGGGAATGGTGACCTCCTGCCCCTCCCATTCGACCGTTTGGGCCGAGACCACCTTGTTGAACTGGATGGCCAGGGCCTGCTCCTGGGCGGCCAGCGGCACGTTGGCCTGGCGGAAGATGGCCGCCTCGGTGCGCATCTTCCGCAGGGGAAGATCGAAGCCGGCCGGCTCCACCCCGCTGGCCAGCAACTTTTCCTTCAGTTTTTGTTCCCCTTCCATGGCTCCGGGCTGAATCTCCTCCAGGTAGGCCCGGTAGCGCTGTTCGGCCCCCTGGTCGGCGGTGTTGAGCACGGTGGCCAGATGGAGGCGGTTCTCCATCTCCTCCAGGAGGTCGCTCAGGCGCGTCCAGTCGGCCAGAAACTCGTGTACCGTGGCTGAGGAGAGGGGGCGGTTCAGGAGGTCCCGATAGAACGGCTCGATCTCACTCCAGGACCACTGCAACAGGGCGGAAGGTTCCTGAGGAAGGCCATCCAGCATGACAACCTCCAGAATTCGAGGAAAGGACTACCTCTACGGAGAAAAGGGGGGGCCTGGGGGAAGCCGAAAGGTTGCCTTTTCCTCCAGGCCGCCGGTTCGACACGACCGTACCTTTCCGACCAGGATTCAGAGCAAGGACATTCTACACAGAAGTCACCGATTTGTCAAAGAGGGGGGCGCGCCATTTTCGTAGACGGTTTTCTGCGCTGCGAGGTCGACGGAAGTCGCCCCCCGCCTGGCGGCCGGCCTGCGCCGACGCCTGGAGGGAGGACGACCTTCCATCGGCCCCATCGAGACACGCCCTGGAGGGTTTGACAACGCCCGTGTCTCGCGGTATACTTTTTCTGGCCGGCGGGAATGGCCGGAGCGGGTGGAGGCCGGCGGGGGAAAACCACGCTCCGGCCCGGTAGAATCGACAAGGAGGTATTCCCATGGAACGGCGGACTTTTCCTCGGGGGTTCTGGGGCATCCTCGTCCTGCTCACCCTCCTCGCTCTGGCGGTGGGAGCCTGCGGCCCAGGGGCCACGCCGGCTCCCATTACCTTCGGCGTCATCCTGGTCGGCCCCTACAACGACCACGGCTGGAGCGAAGCCCACTACATGGCCGGCAAGTACGTCGAGGAGAAGATTCCCGGAGCCAAGATGATCTATGTGGACAACGTCAACCCGGCGGCCAAGCCCGGGGTCACGGTGCCCCAGGTGGTAAACGACCTGATCGCCAAGGGCTGCAAACTCATCCTGACCACCTCGGATGACTTCAAGGACGGCACCCTGGAGGCCGCCCTCCAGCATCCGGATCTGCCGATCATCAACGTCTCCGGCGACCACGCCTGGAAGGAAGGGCGCGACTACAAGGCGCCCCCCAACGAGAGCAACTTCATGGGGCGGATGGAGTACGGCAAGATGATCGCCGGCTGCGCCGCCGCCCTGACCACCCAGACGGGCAAAATCGGCTACCTGGGCCCCCTGATCAACGACGAGACGCGCCGTCTGGCCGCCTCGGCCTTCCTGGGAGCCCGCTACTGCTGGACGAACATGCGCGGCCGCGATGCCAAAGACCTGCAGTTCAAGGTCACCTGGATCGGCTTCTGGTTCAACATCCCCGGCCAGACGCTCGACCCGACCAAGGTGGCCGACGACTTCTATAACAGCGGCTACGATGTGGTGCTCTCCGGCATCGACACCACCGAGGCGCTCATCGAGGCCAGCAAGTTCGCCAAGGCCGGCAAGCAGGTCTGGGCCATCCAGTACGATTACAAGGAGGGCTGCAAGGAGGCCCCCGAGGTCTGCCTGGGCGTGCCCTACTTCAACTGGGGGCCGGCCTACCTCAAAGCCGTCCGGCTGGTCATGGAGGGCAGGTACAGCCAGTACTGGGATTGGAACGGCCCGGACTGGAAGGACATCAACAACCCCGATACCAGCGCCGTGGGCTTTGTCAAGGGGGACGCCCTCAGCCCGGAGAACTCGGCCAAACTGGACCAGTTCATCCAGGGCCTGGCCGACGGCTCCATCGTCCTCTTCAAGGGCCCGCTCAAGTTCCAGGACGGCAGCGTCTACCTGAAGGACGGCGAGGTCGCCACCGACCTGCAGATCTGGTACTTCCCGCAACTCCTGGAAGGCATGGAGGGGCCCAGCAAGTAGGCCCTTCCCGTTTTCCTGCCCCTCCTCCTCTTCCCGGCCCGGGGGAGGAGGAGGGGCGATTGTCCAGGCGGAGATGAAGGTCGAACTGCGCGAAATCTACAAATATTTCGGGCCGGTGCGGGCCAACGACGGCATCTCCCTCAGCGTCGAACCCGGCACCATCCACGGCCTCCTGGGGGAGAACGGCGCCGGCAAGAGCACCCTGATGAAGGTGCTTTCCGGCTACCTCTCCGCCGACCGGGGGGAGATCCTCCTGGACGGCCGGCCGGTGCGTTTTTCCTCCCCCGCCCAGGCCATCGCCCGGGGCGTGGGCATGTTGCACCAGGACCCCCTGGACTTTCCGGCCCTCACCGTCCTCGACAACTTCCTCCTGGGCAGCCCGGGCTCCCTCTTCCCCAACCGTGCCCGGGCCCGCCGGGAACTGGAACGCCTGGCCGCCCGGTTCGACTTTCATCTGGACCCCCAGACCCCGCTCTCCGCCCTGAGCATCGGCGAACGCCAGCAACTGGAAATCCTCCGCCTGCTCTGGTTGGGAGCCCAGGTGCTCATCCTGGACGAACCGACGACGGCCATCTCCGCCCAACAGAAGGAAAAACTCTTCGCCGCCCTGCGCCGGCTGGCCGAACAGGGGCGGACGGTCATCTTTGTCTCGCACAAACTCCAGGAGGTGGAGGAACTGTGCGACCGGGTGACCGTGCTGGCCCGGGGGCGGGTGGCCGGGGAGGCGGAAATGCCCTGCCCCACGGCCTGTCTGGTGGAGATGATGTTCGGCCAGGCCGTTCCTCAGGGGAAGCGGCCGGCCGTGCCGCTGGGGGAGGTGGTGCTCGCCTTGGAGGGCCTCACCGTGAGCGACTGGCGGGTGGAGGTCCGGGGCCTTTCCCTGGAGGTGCGGGCCGGCGAGGTGATCGGGCTGGCCGGGCTGGAGGGCAGCGGGCAACGCCTGGTCCTGCAGGCCTGCGCCGGCCTGCGCCGGCCGGATGCCGGCCGGGTGCTCCTGGCGGGGAAGGATATGACCGGCCGGCCCTATGAACACTTCCTGGCCTCCGGCGTGGCCTATATGCCCGCCGGCCGCCTGGAGGAGGGGCTGATCGCCGGCATGACGCTGACCGAACACGTGGCCCTGGCCGGGCGCGACCGGGCCTTCCTGGTGGACTGGAAGGCCGCCGCCGAAGAGGCCGCCCGCCGCATCCAGAAGTTCAACATCAAGGGCCGGCCGGAGACCCCGGTGGAGGAACTTTCCGGAGGCAACCAGCAGCGCACCCTCCTGGGCCTCCTTCCGCCCGGCCTGAAGGTGCTCCTGATGGAACACCCGACGCGAGGGCTGGACCTGGAATCCACCGAATATATCTGGGGACTGCTCCAGAAGCGCACCGAGGAAGGCACGGCCATCCTCTTCACCTCGGCCGACCTGGACGAACTGCTCGACCGCAGCGACCGGCTGCTGGTCTTTTGCGCCGGACGAACCCAACTCCTGGAGGCCCGCCGGACGAGCGTCCAGCAACTGGGCGAGCGCATCGGCGGCAAGGGGTTTGACCGATGAGGAAGGCGATGGACCGCCAGACCCAGGATTGGCTTCTGCGCCTGATGGGGGTGGGGCTGGCCCTCCTCCTCAGCGCCCTGATTCTGCTGGCCCTGGGCGTCTCGCCTCTGGAAGCGGTCGTCCTCCTCTTCCACGGCGCCCTGGGGACGCCGGGAGACCTGGCGGCGGTGCTGACGGCCTGGGTGCCGGTGCTCCTCTGCTCGGCCGGCCTGCTCCTGACCTATTCCTCCGGCCTGTGGAACATCGGCATCGAGGGGCAGATTGTGATGGGCGCCGTCTTCACCACCGGGATGCTCCGCCTGGTCCAGGACCTCCTGCCTCCGCCCCTGGCCCTGGTGTTGGGCGCGCTCGCCGGCCTGGTGGGGGGGACGCTCTGGGCCGTCCTGGCCGGCCTCCTGCGCCTCTACGGCAACGTCAGCGAAATCTTCGGCGGTCTGGGGCTGAACTTTGTCGCCGGCAGTTTAGTCGTGTACCTGGTGACCGGTCCCTGGAGCCGGCCGGGCACGGGCACCACCAGCGGGACCATCCCCTTCCCGCCCTCCCTCTGGCTCCCGGCCTTTCCCGGCTTTGCCGTCAGTCCTGTCGAACTCGCTCTGGCCCTGGTCGCCCTGGTGCTGGTGGGAATCGCCCTGCGGGGCACCCACTTCGGCCTGCGCCTGAAGGCCATCGGCAAGAATCTGCGCTCGGCCTTTCTCCTGGGCGTGCCGGTCAACCGCTACCTCCTGGCCGCCTTCGCCCTGTGTGGGGCGCTGGCCGGCCTGGCCGGCTGGATTCTGGTGGTGGGGGCCAGCGCCCGCCATAACCTCTTCCCCCTGATCTCCAGCGGCTACGGCTTCCTGGCCATCCTGGTCGTGCTCCTGGCCAACCTGAACGCCCTTTGGGTCCTGCCCATCTCCTTCTTCTTCGCCGCCATCTCCATGGGCAGCCTGGAACTGGTCTACGAAAGGCAACTGGATTCGGCGGTGGGCAGCGCGATCCAGGGCCTGCTGGTGCTTTCCGTGCTCCTCACCCAGGGGCTGCAACGGCGCCTGCTGGAGAAGCGGGCCGGCCGGGAGAAGGCCCGACCTCCGACCGAAGAGGAACCGGCAGCGGATTAGACGAGGGGTGTGGGATGGACCTGACCATCTTCCTGGCCTCGGTGCTGGCGGCGGCGCCTCCGGTGCTCTTTGCCGTGCTGGGCGAGACGATCACGGAAAAGGCCGGGGTGATCAACCTCTCCCTGGACGGGACGATTCTCCTGACGGCGATGGCCGGCTTCGCCGTCGCCCTGCACACCGGAAGCGTCGTCCCTGGCATCCTGGCGGCCATGCTGGTCGGGGCGCTGGTGGCCGGAATCGTGGCCCTGGCCAGCCTGACGCTACGCCTCCCCCAGGTGGCCACCGGCTTTGTGCTGACCCTCCTGACGCGCGACCTGGCCTATGTGCTGGGCAATCCCTACGTGCGCGTGCCGGGGCCGCAGGTGCCGCACACGCCGGTCCCCCTCCTCGCCGAATGGCCGGTGGTGGGGAAAATCCTCTTCGACCAGGACCCGCTGGTCTACCTCAGCCTGGTGGCCATCGTGCTGGTCTGGGTTTTCATGTTCAAAACCCGGCCGGGGTTGATGCTCCAGGGGCTGGGCGAACAGCCGGCCGCGGCCTATGCCCGGGGGGCGGAGGTCGTCCGGATGCGCTACCTCTACACCCTGCTCGGCGGGGCGCTGGTGGGGTTGGGCGGGGCGGCCTTCTCCCTCCTGGTGGCCCCGGGCTGGGCCCGGCAAAAGTTCGAGGGCATCGGCTGGATCGCCCTGGCCATCGTCATCTTCGGCAACTGGCATCCCCTGCGGGCGGCGCTGGGGGCCTACCTCTTCGTCGCCCTGCAGACCCTGGCAACCACGCTGCAGAGCGCCATGCCGGATGTTCCCACCCAGGTCTTTCCCACCCTGCCCTTCCCGCTCATGATTCTCACCCTGCTCCTGGTTACGGTGAGCGGGGCCGACTGGATGAACCGGCTGCTCGCCCGCCTGCCGCCGGGGCTGCGCCGGGTGTTATCCCGCACCATCCAGATGTTGCAGACGGTGCCGCCGGCCGGCCTGGGGAAGGTGCCGAGGCGGGAATAGCCGCCCCTGGGGGAGAAGCCTACCGGGGCCGCCCACCCAACAGGCAGCGTTCCACGGCCGGCAGTTCCCCGGCCTCGGCGGCCACGAGCACCCGGTCGCCGGCCTGCAGGATGGTATCGCCGTGGGGGATGAGCAGGCGACCGCCCCGGCGAATCTCCAGCACCAGGCTGCCGTCCGGCAACCCCGCTTCGGCGATGCGTTTCCCCACCACCGGAGAGGTGGCCGAAAGGACGTACTCGCCATGGCGGACATCCTCTCCCCGCGGGAGCCCCCGGCCCTCCAGAAGCAGGGCGCGCACCTGCCCCGCCGTCTCCGGGCGGTCCACCATCAGCACCAGGGAATCGCCCTCCTGGAGGGTGGTGTCGCCCCGGGGGATGAGGTTCTTTCCCTGCCGCTGGATGGCGACGATGATGGTGCCCAGGGGCAGGTGCAGGTCGCGCACGGCGTAGCCTGCGGCAGCCGCCCCGGTCGGCAGTTCCAGCGTCAGCAACTCCCCTCCCCGATGGCTGGTCAGGCGCATCTGCTGGATTCTCCGCTCCATCTCCGCCCGCCGGGCCAGCCCCTTGTTGTAGGCCCGGATGAGGTCGTAGCGTCGCAGGAGGCCGATGAGGCGCTGGGGGTCATCCCGCGAGACCACCGGGATGCGCCCCACATCCCGCGCCGAGAAGAGGCACATGGCCTCGTGCAGGCTCTGGTCGGGGAAGAGGGTCAGCGGGTTGGCGGTGCAGATTTCGCCCACGGTGCTCCCCTGTCCCTCTTCGATGGCCCGGTGGTAATCGGTCAGGGTGACGATGCCCCGCAACCGGCCCTCCGCATCCACCACCGGGAAGCCATGATGGGCGCTCTGCTCAAAGAGCCGGCCCAGTTCTTCCAGGGTCGTCTCCGGCCGGACCGTTTCCAGGTCGCGGGACATAGCCTCTTCCACCGTAACCATCTCCAGCACGTTGAGGTCCCGCCCCAGGTGCAGGTAAATCCCCCGACGGGCCAGCCGGCCGGTATAGACCGAACCGGGGGTCAGCCGGCGGGCAAGGAGAGTGCTCACCACGGCACAGAACATGATCGGCAAGATGATGTGGTAATCGCGGGTCATCTCAAAGAGGAGGAAGATGGCGGTGATGGGGCAGTGCACGGCTCCGGCCAGGACGGCCCCCATGCCCACCAGGGCGTAGGCCGGGGGTGGGGCCGTCGCCTGGGGAAAAAGGCGGCCGATGGCCTGCCCGAAGGCTCCACCCAACATGCTGCCGATGAAGAGCGAGGGGGCAAAGACGCCGCCTGAGCCGCCGGCCCCCAGGGTGACGGCGGTAAGGAGCGGCTTGAGCAGGAGGAGGGCCAGGAGGACGCCGATAGCCATCTCCTCCCCCCGGAGGAGCGCATCCATCGTCTCGTAGCCTACCCCAAAGAGTTGGGGAAAGGCCAGCCCCACGGCGCCCACAACCAGGCCGCCGAAGGCTGCCTGAAGCCAGAAGGGAACTTTCCAGCGGTGGAAAAATTCCTCCAGGACGAACAGCCCCCGCACGTAAAGGGCGGAAACCAGGGCGGCCAGCAGCCCCAGGCCCAGGTAGAAGGCGAGTTCCCAGGGAGAACGCAGGCTGTACTCGGGGATCAAAAAGGCCGGGTTTTCTCCCCGCAGGATACGGTTGACCACCGAGGCGCTTACCGCGGAGAGGACGACCATGCTGAGTCCCCCTACGGTGAACTCCCCCAGGATGATCTCCTGGGCAAAGAAGACGCCGGCAATGGGCGCGTTGAAAGCGGCGGCGATGCCGCTGGCGGCGCCGCAGGCGGCCAGGGTCTGCACCTGCTCGGTGGAGAGGCGCAGGCGCTGGCCCAACCAGGAGCCGAGGGTCGCGCCGATTTGCACGTTGGGGTCCTCCGGGCCGACCGAACCGCCGGAGGCGATGGTCAGAACCGAGGCCAGGACGCGGGCCAGGGCCGGCCGGACGCGCAGCCTCCCGCCCCGCAGGGCCACGGCTTCCATGATGCCGGCCACGCCATGTCCCGGAGCATCCCCGGCCAGCAGACGCACCAGGCCGGCCGCCAGAAGCAGGCCGAGCGCGGGCAACCCCAACACCAGGAAATAGGCCCAGGGGTGGGAGGGGTCCAGCGGCAACGCCCAAGCCTCTCCCGTGGCCAGGCGCAGGACGACGGTAAAGCCCCGCCCCGCCATCCCGTTCTCGATGCACCAGTGAAAGGCATAGGCCAGCAGGGCCGTCGCCAGGCCGAGCAGGACGGCCAGGCCTCCCAGGAAGACCACCTCGAGGCGCATTCCCGACAGGCCCGGTCGGGCCGGCCGGCTTACCGGATTTTCCACCATGGAACCAACGCCTTCGCCCACAGCGATACGGGCGTACAGTTGAATGCTTGGTGTGAATTAACAACCTGACTTGCGCGAAAGGTGTCAATGCGATAGAGTTAGCTTACCTTGGTCTCTACCAGGAGTAAAGGAGGCTAACTCATGATCGACATCGACACCTTTCTGACCATATTGTACGTCATGGTGGACGATTTCTGCAAGTCGCACTTGCCTGTGGAGCGACGCCCCGGTCCTCCGGCTTCGCTCAGCCGCAGCGAGAAGGGGCATCTTCTCCCAATGGAGCCGTTTCCGTAGCCAACGCGACTTCTACCGCTACGCGGAGCGGCATTTGCGATCCGCTTTCCCGACTCTGCCGAATCGCAGTCAGTTCAACCGACTGTTGCGGCAGTACCGGGGGGCCATCGTGGCCTTCTTTCTGTACCTGATCCAGGAGTTGCGTGCCCGTTACTGCGCCTACGAGGTGCTGGATACCTCGGCGGTGCCGGTGCGCTTTGTCGGGGCAGCGGTTGGCTGGCTGGTTACGTCGACATCGGCCTCAGCAAACGGCTGGGATGGTACGAAGGCTTCCGCCTGCTGGTCGCCATCAATCCGCAAGGGGTCATCACGGGTTTTGGCTTCGGCCCGGCCAGTACGAAGGACCAGCCGCTGGCCGAGACTTTCTTGAACCTGCGCGCCCATCCAGACCCACGGCTGTTGAGCGTCGGCGCGCCAGCATTGGGCCCCTACGTAACCGATAAAGGCTTTGAAGGTATGGATGATCACGGTCAATGGCTCCTGCCTGCCGGCAAGTACGCCCCACGGCGGAACAGTCGTCATCCCTGGCCCAAGAAACTACGCCGTTGGCTGGCTGGTATTCGTCAGCTCATCGAGACAGTCTATGACATGTTCCGCCTTTGCTGTGAGCGGCCGCACGCACTGGACGGCTTCTGGGCTTCCCTGGCCGCCAAGATAGCGTTTCTGGTTGAATGAGCAGTATGGCCAGCCACGGCTGGCGTTTGCCAACTTGATCGCCTGGTAAGCCATTTCACACCAAGCGTTTTACACCTATGAGGTATGCTCCAGGAGCATCTTCCCCTGCCTCAGGTTGTCTACCAGGCCCAGATAATGTCGCCCAGCGTAAACCGTCTGGTATTGGTCAGTCCTTGGGTTGAATCTTGAAGGGGCGACCCGTCGGGTCGCCCTTACCCAATCGCCCTTGCTTGTG
>Ga0068707_1000376_pt1 | contig 28187 bp, 26 predicted proteins | sample YNPNPMetaG_FD_66600 | JGI IMG/M metagenome (GOLD analysis project Ga0068707, IMG submission 66600) | Anoxygenic and chlorotrophic microbial mat microbial communities from Yellowstone National Park, USA - YNP NP MetaG | ecosystem: Environmental > Aquatic > Thermal springs > Hot (42-90C) >... | reverse complement strand
CTCTGTCTTCCCATCTTTTGGCTTCCCTGAAACGCTCAGAATATGCCGTATTTCGGTTAGGTTTTTAAGGTTCTATGCCATTTTTTGGCGAAACTACAGTTAAAATGAGAACTAACCAGGGATAACCCAATTTTTCCCCTTGGACATCAAAAAATTTTTTATAAGGAGCTTTACAATGAATCGCAAATCCCGCTTTCTTTATCCACTCATCTTTGCATTGATTCTTGCTGCAGTCACATTCGCCTACGCGGCTGCCAATACTGTGCCGGGGTCTGGTGCGGGAGACGGCAGCGGTGCAATTAGTGGATATACCGTCTCAAATGTCCACTATGTGCTGGATACCACCAACCCGGGCGTCATCAATCAAGTTACCTTCACTCTGACTGGCTCTACCACACCCGCAACGGTGAAGATTCAACTCGTTACGGGTGGTTCATGGTATAACTGCACCGAATCAGGCGGCACGTGGACCTGCAACATAGGAGGGGCTGTCACTGTGCTGGCAGCCGACAATCTTCGTGTGGTCGCTGCACAGTAACTCATCTGGATAAACCACGAGAAAAGGGCGCGTGTGATCAGCGCGCTCTTTTCTCATTCAGGGCAGTATGGCTTTCAAGTTCCTGACGCGCAAAACGCTCCTGCGTTCCGCTCTGGCAATCTGCTTCGTTATTCTGGCATGGATAATTCTCGCTCCCACGAAATTCGGCGGACAAGTTACATATGTCATTGTTAATGGGAACAGCATGTTGCCCATCTTCGCTAAAGGCGATCTGGTATTGCTTCGTCAGGCGCCTTTCTACCAGGTGGGCGATATTGTCGCTTATCGCTACCCCACCATCGGACCGGTCATTCACCGCATCGTCGCCGAGAAAATTGATCGTTTTGTTCTTCAAGGAGATAATAACAGTTGGCTGGATGCTTACGAACCCACAGAGGATGAAATTCTGGGAAAATATTGATTCCCGGGTTGGGTAAAATCTTTGCCTGGCTGCGGATCCCTTGGGTGATGGCAATGCTGGTTGGCACAGGTAGTCTACTGATTGGGATGACATTTATGCAAACTTCGAATATGTCACGAAAAAGAAGAATTCAAGAACGGCTTCAAACTTCTATATTCAGACTAGGTCCTCTGCTGGCAAACCAGCAGGAAGGATACTTAATCGTTGTTTATACAGTTGGTATTTTAGCGCTCATTCTTGCCGTCCTTTCATTTACCAAACCGCTTCAACGCGAAGTTCCTGATCATACCGCTTATCAGCAAACCGGATTTTATGCTTATTCTGCTGCTGTGCCTGCCGGCATTTATGATAATAACCGTATTGAAAGCGGCAGAGCAATTTTTCCTGGCTTAACCTGTCTGGTAGATATTACTTTTGATTACAATATCCATACATCTTTGCCTTTCACAGGTGGGGGCGACTATCAGCTCACCGCAGAAGTTGGTTCGTCCAGCGGCTGGCAACGGGAAATTGCATTACAACCTAAACAGTCCTTCCAGGGTAACCAATTTCACACTCAAGCTGTTCTGGACGTCTGTCAGGTTGAGCAGATGATCCAACAAGTGCAACAAATGACCGGCGTCCAGAACTATCAGTATTACCTGTTACTGAAGCCAAACGTTCATATTAGCGGACAGATTGGCACCAAACAACTGGAAGAAACGTTCTCACCACCGTTGAAATTTGTCGTTGAGCCGCAACAGATTTATCTGGTGCGCTCTGAGCAAGAAGGCATCAATCCGCTTCAACCTGCGACTGCTGGTCTGCTCACCGAGATGAAAAAAGAGGTCAATCAGCTTTCCATCTTCTCGCTGAATATTGCAGTGCCAGCGGCGCGCTGGATCGCAGTGATCGGTTTACTTTTGGCGGCGGCTGGGTTGGCAGTTCCGGCATATCTGGTCAGTCGGGCTGAACGCTCGGATGATAAACTGCTGGCGCAGTTTGTTCTGGGACCCAGACTGGTGGAAGTTTCCACCCCGGCGCTTGATCCAGGCGAACAGACGGTGACCCTAAACTCACTGGATGATCTTGTCCGGCTGGCTGAGCGGCTGGGAGAAGTGGTGTTTTATCACAGCGACGGGCAATGGGTAAATTTTCTGGTGAAAGATCAGGCAACTACTTATCTGTACCGCAAACCGGCAGTACCCTCTGCGAGCAGATTTGTGAACCAGGCACTGGAAGCCGAAATTCATCGCGCTTTAGACAACAATGAATTTGTGCTGTATTATCAGCCCACAGTATCGCTGGAAAGCGGTGGCATCACGCAAATTGAATCGTTCCTGCGCTGGCGGCATCCCGAGCGCGGCTTGCTCACACCTGGAGACTTCCTGCCACAGGTCGAACAGGCAGGCTTGAGCCCCCTGATTGACAATTGGAGCCTTCGCCAAGGATGTGCACAATTGGCTAACTGGAAGGAGCAAGGTTTCTCCTACCCTCTAGCAATCAATATCTCGGGACAACAGTTGGTAACGGAAGATTTTATACAAAAAATACAAGACGTGCTTCAGGAATATGAGCTGCCACCCGACTTAATCCATCTAGAGATTCCGGAAGAAGCTATTGAAGCACATCCACAGGCGCTGGTTAACCTGCGCCAGTTAAAGGAAATGGGGATTGGGGTTACCATCAGCACATCAGTTGAAAAAAGCCTGCAAATTCTCAATACCGAAGTAGGTATCAATCGAGTCAAGCTGGGGCGCGCACTGGCGCAGCGTATGGCAACCATCGGTGGTTTCAATGAGATAGCGCGCCAGTGGATTGCGGTGGCTCACGAACGCAAGATCAATGTGGTTGCCGTAGGTGTGGAGACCAGCGAGCAGTTGGGCTTTTTCCGGCTGAATGCCTGCGATGAAGCACAGGGATACTTCATCAGCCCTCCACTCCCTGCCGAAGATGTGCTTTTATATCTGAGGCGCGAAGGCAATCTGCTAGATATTTCACTGAGAGATAAAAGCTAAGATGTTTGGCGTATTACGATTGCGTCTTGTCCTGATTGTGCTGATTGTGCTTATCCTATCAGGGGCGTTGGCGGCAATTGCCACGGCAAACATGGTACCGGTTAGCGGATTAGGCTATCAGACCCGCGCCGTTACCCCCAATGACCTAAAGCCGCCAGAGTGTGCAGGTATTAACATCACAAATATTGTTGTGGGCAGCGGCGTAATCAATGGTGTTGGCGGAAATGATCTTATTCTCGGCAGTTCTATTGCAGACATGGTTAATGCGCGCAATGGGTCAGATTGTGTATTGGGCGGTGGCGGAAATGATTTCATTCAGGGAAGAAACGGGGCAGATGTCATCAATGGCGGCCCGGGGGACGATTGGATAGAAGGCGGACCTGGCAATGATTACATTATCGGTGGACCCGGCTATGATATTTGTTACGGTGATGGTGGCACCGATATATTTGACTCCAGTTGCGAAGAACAATATCAGTAAAATAAAAAAAAGCCTCTACCAAAGGCCTTTTCTCGTCAGTCGGGGCGCTGGGATTTGAACCCAGGGCCTCTTGCACCCCATGCAAGCGCGCTAGCCGGACTGCGCCACGCCCCGTAACAACTGCTGAAATTATACGCCAGAATTTTCCGAATGACAACCCTTTGTTTGCCGAACTTGTGCGATAATTAACATATCCAATTTCCTTCACTTGATGAAAGCGAGTTTGCCGAGATGAAAGATACCTACCTGCAAAATCTATTGGGAGAAAATGAACACATCATTCTGGTCACACACCAGCACTGGTTTAAGCTCCTGCAGGCAATCCTGGTGGAAATTGTACTCTTCCTTCTGACCATTGTTTTGGTTATCATGTTGCTCATCACAACCGCTATACCCTTGGCTGCATTAGGATTTGCACTGCTCTTGATTCCCATTATCAGCGGTTTTTATGATTACCTGAACTGGTACAACCATAAGTACATTGTGACCAACCGTAGAGTTATTCAAATTTTAGGTATCGTCAACAAAAATGTTACCGATTCATCTCTGGAAAAAGTAAATGACCTCAAAATGCAACAGTCTTTTTGGGGACGGTTATTCAACTTCGGGGATATTGAAATCCTGACTGCCAGCGAGCTGGGTATTAACCGCTTTACTTTCATTGGCGACCCAATCCGTTTCAAGGCAGCGATGATCAATGCTAAAGCACATTTGGAAAATGGAAATACCCCGGGAGCCAAAAGTGTCGGGGATAGTATCCCTGAACTGATTGCCAAGTTAGATGAGCTTCGGCAAAAAGGTATTCTGACAGAAGAGGAATTTCAACAGAAAAAAGCTGAGCTGTTGAAAAGGGTATAATTCCCTCTATAAGTTAAGACTTCTAAATCGAGTATATTTTGTCAAACGGCTATCCTAAGTGAATAAAAACCGTATATTTTTACTGGTACTTATACTCATCACGCTTGAGAGCATAATTCCCATCCTAACGCTGGATTGGAAACCTTCCGAACCGCAGAGCGCTCTATTATTTGGCTATTCTGTACAACGATTGATGGCTATCGGTTGCACAATTTTCCTGTGCGCCAATCTGTTTTTCCTGACATTCAAAGCAATTATATCCCCTGCCTGGCGGACAAGGACTGTCTACAGGATAGAACACGAGTTATTAGAAAAACAGCATTTGCTAGAGGTTTTTCTTTCTGCCGCATTTCTATTCGTGCTCGGCAGTAGCTTACTCTTGCTCCTTAACTTGCGGATTGATGAACGATTTGGCATGTTGTTACTGGTCTATCAACGGTTTCAAGGATTATCAGTTTGGATCGTTGCCTTGTTTGGTCAAACACTGGTATTCCTGTATTTGGTTTATCGCTCAAGTTTCCGCCAACCACATTTCTTCCCATCTACTCAAATGATAGCAATTCTCTCCGCTTCTGTTGGCAAGCATGTTTCAAACACCTTGAAAGCGCTGATATTGGCAAGTATTGTCATTAACTGGCTGGGTGTCCTTTGGTGGTTTGGTTTATATTGCGGATAATAAAGCCTACCCCTGCTTGATTATTTTATTCAGCCAGTTCAACTGTCCTGAGTAAAGTCCAGTCAAAACGGTTTAAGCCGCCCGGTCCGAGTCGGAGTAATTCACTTCTCACCCGCGCAGCATCTGCCCTCAGACCTGCTACATGAATGCCGCAACATACCTCCGGAAACGGCTGCAAGCACTGTTCAGCTTTATCCAGCATCTTGAGCGTTCCAACGTAGTTGCCTCGCAACAAATGATAATACGCCACACCCACCTGTAAAATACCTCGATATAACTCTCGCAGAATGCTGGTTTCCTGCCGCCAGGCAATTTCCAGGGCTTCATGAGCTTCAAAGTATCTCCCTTCGTTAATCAATGAAATGCCCTCTAATGCTTTGGGATGCAAAGAACCAGAACATAAGTCAGACATGTCCATGCCTTCTCATCTTATCTCCAGGCTTGATTTTGTGATAGGATTGTAACAGATAGTCCTTTTGAGGTGTACATGTACGAGATACCAGATTCTCAAATTCTTCCGCTTTCGCTGGCACATAACTTTTGGACCTGGTCAGCACAAAAAAAGTCTCGCCCATTCCGGTTAAACGTGCCCAAGGTGTCTATTTCTGGGATGTAAACGATAAACGTTATCTTGACTTTAATTCAATGGTCATGTGCGTCAACATTGGACATGGGGATCAACGGGTGATTGACGCTATCATTCATCAGGCGCAAGAGCTTCCCTTTGCAGGTCCGCAAATGGCAACCCGCCCCCGCGCTACGTTGGGCAAACTGCTCAGTGAAATCACCCCACCTGGTTTAACCCGCTTTCTATACACCTCAGGGGGTGCAGATGCCAACGAGAATGCAATTAAACTGGCGCGTGGCTACACAGGTCGGCATAAAATCTTAACCCGCTATCGTTCTTATCATGGAGCAACGTATGGCGCTCTTGCCCTCACAGGCGATCCTCGCCGTGTAGCCTGGGAACCAACCGTCATGCCAGGGGTTGTTCATTTCCTGGACCCCTATCGCTATCGCTCCACCTTTCACCGCACTAACCCGGAAGTTTCCGAAGAAGTTTTTACGCAGGATTATCTCAACCATCTTGAAGAAATTATTCAGTATGAAAATCCCCAAACCATTGCTGCCATTCTGCTCGAGACAGTCACTGGAACAAATGGGATCATTATCCCACCTCAGGGTTATCTGCAAGGTGTCAGAGAATTATGCGACAAATATGGGATTGTTTTTATCGCTGATGAAGTGATGAGCGGCTTTGGGCGAACCGGAAAATGGTTTGCTGTTGAACACTGGCAGGTAGTGCCAGACATCATGACCATGGCTAAGGGACTAACCTCCGGTTATGCGCCACTCGGCGCGGTCGCAATAAAACCGGAAATTGCCGCCGCCTATGACGAGCGTGTGTATGAAGGCGGATTAACTTTTAATGGGCATCCAATTTCCCTTGCATCTGCAGTTGCTGTAATTGAGGTAATGCGCAACGATCATCTGGTTGAAAAAGCAGATGAGACAGGTAAAGTGATGAGCAAGTTGCTTAAACAACTGGAGGAAAAGCACCCATCAGTTGGAGAAACGCGCTCTATTGGGTTGTTTGGTGCAATTGAATTAGTGCGAAATCGAAACACCAGAGAACCGCTTGCACCCTTCAATGGAACTAGTCCCGAAATGACAGCATTTCGGATGGATTGCTTGGAAAATGGTTTGTTTCTTTATACTCACTGGAATATTGTTCTGATCATACCGCCATTGATTATCACATCCGAACAGCTTGCTGAAGGATTTGAAATCCTGGACCGGGCGCTCAATAAAACAGACCTGGCAGTTGAAGCGTAACTTTTGCCTGTTTGAACTATCTAAAGTAAAATTTATACCCGCAAAGACGATACATAACGAGGTGCAACATGGATTTTAATTTGTCCGCTCTTGCAAAAGACACCCAAACTACTGAAAGCGAACATGTCAAAGTTCTAATTCTTGGTTCAGGACCTGCAGGCATGTCAGCGGCATTATATGCCGCCAGAGCTGAATTACAACCGATAGTCCTGACCGGCACAGAACTGGGTGGACAGGCATCGTTAACCCACGTCATCGAAAATTATCCCGGTTTCCCGGAGGGTGTTGGGGGATTGAAATTAGGCGAATTATTCCAACAACAGGCTGAACGCTTTGGAGCGCGCTTTGATTTTGAGACAGCCACAAGCGTAGATTTAGCACAGCGCCCTTTCGTGGTAAGAACCTATTCAAAAGACTATCTGGCAGAGACATTGATTATTGCCACTGGAGCCAGCCCCAATCATCTCAATGTTCCTGGCGAGAGTGAACTAACTGGCAAAGGCGTCTCTTACTGCGCCACCTGTGATGGCTGGTTCTTCAAAGATAAAAAGGTTGTTGTCGTGGGCGGGGGCGATAGCGCTCTGGAAGAGGGTATCTTTTTGACACGCTATGCCACTGACGTCAATATCATTCACCGGCGTGACAGTCTGCGTGCTGGCGCAATCCTGAAAAAACGCGCTTTCGAAAATCCCAAAATCAGCTTCACATGGAATTCTATTGTTACGGAAGTGCTTGGCGAAAACGCGGTGAACGGCGTACGTGTGCGCAATGTCAAAACAAATAATGAGACCGTCATCCCGACAGATGGTGTCTTCATCTTTATTGGACACACTCCAAACACGCAGCTATTCACCGGTCAACTGGAGATGGATGATCGCGGCTATATTGTCATAGATATGCTGATGCGCACCAGCGTTGCAGGTGTGTTTGCGGCTGGCGAAGTAGCTGACCCACATTATCGCCAAGTCATCACCTCAGCAGGCATGGGCGCTGCGGCCGCTATCCAGGCTACGCGCTATTTACAGGAAAAACAACAATAGCGAATGAATCAGGGGGTAGGCGTAATTCCCGCAACACCACCCATCCAGCTAAAGGTGCGCTGTATGCTTTCCGCACCTGCCGGCTGCCAGATGGGTTGGCCATCCTTTGTGCTGCCCATTTGCCGCACAGGAACCACCCACCAGCGGATGATGTGAGGAACGTTTCCCACTGGTTGAAAACTGGCAGGTACGGTGAATTTGGTATCGGTCACATAATCCACCAGTTTGCGCCCAGTACCATCAGTAACATCCTCCACATTTACCTGATAGGCTTCATTTTCCCGCAAAGTGCCAACAGAAGCCCATTGTAAAGTGATTGTGTTGGTGTTTGCCATAAAAGCCGTACCATCCGCCGGTAACAACAAATTTGGAGCCGGATACGGCGGCGGCAGCGTTGGCGTCGGTGTCGGGCCTGGGGTTGGCAAACGCTGGCATAGGGGAATAGTCAGCGTCTGACCAGAAAAGACCACATCACTGGTCAAACCATTATATTCCTTAATGGTGTCAATCGAAACGTTGTAGCTACGAGCGATGCCGCTCAGCGTATCGTTTTCCTGCACCTTATAATATTCTTTAGGGCAGGCTGCTTCGGTTGCCTCAGCACCACTCAAGGTTGAAGTGGGCAAAGGCGAAGCGGTTGGTGTTGGTTGGGGAATCAGTAGTTTCTGTCCAATGTAAAGCGTGCCACAATCCGCAGGCAGATTATTCAAAAGAACAATGCTTTGCACCGAAACCTTGAAGAACGCGGCAATAGTCGCACAGTAATCCCCTTCCTTAACCTCATATTCCAGAGGTGGAAGCGGGGTAAAAGTGGGCATTGGTGTTTCGGTTGCCGTCGGGCTGGGTGTCAATGTCAGAGTTGGTGTCTGGGTTACTGTCGGTGTTACAGTGGGCTCAATCACCCGCCCTGTCGAACGCAACAATGCAAACACAACCGCAGCGCCAATCATCAACACTAGTGCCATCATGCCAAGTGCAACCGGCAGGCTCAGCGTAATCTCCGGCATACGCGGTCCCTGAACTTTTTTACCACTGATTTCAGCCGCACTGAAAGTGCGCCCGCACACCACACAGCGAGTAGCGTTCTCGTTCAAACGGGTTCCGCAGGTGGGACAAATCTTGGTTTGGGAAGATACAGTATCAGGACTCATAGGCTTTTTCAAACAATCGAACACCGGGGAACCCCTCGGCAGTTCAGGATTATACCATAAGCCAAATCTTGTAAAGAAACTCGCTGCCCCTACTCATCTGCCCTGCCTTATGCTATCCTTTTTATCATGATCAGTACACTTTACAGCATTTATATTCATATCCCCTTCTGCCACTGTCGCTGTGGATATTGTGATTTTAATACCTATGCCGGCAAAGGAGATTTGATACCCCAATATGTCTCTGCACTCTGCCGTGAAATCGAATTGGTCAGTCGCTCAGCCAAACAAAAGTTGCCAGTACACACGGTTTTTTTTGGCGGTGGAACACCTTCGCTACTACCAATTGACGCACTTCGACAAATCCTTTCTACCCTTCATGACTGCTTTAATATTCAACCCACTACCGAGATAACGCTTGAAGCCAATCCCGGTACAATTTCCCAAACCTACTTGTCCGAATTGCATGGGCTAGGTATCAACCGTCTTAGTCTGGGAATGCAGTCTGCACATGATACTGAATTGAAACTTCTCGAACGCCAACACAGCCTTAAGGATGTAGAACAGGCGGTAGATTGGGCAAGACAGGCAAGCTTTAAGAATCTCAATCTGGATTTGATTTATGGGCTGCCGCACCAGACGCTGGAATACTGGTTACATACCCTCAAAACAGCGCTCACCCTTGCTCCGGAACATCTCTCACTCTACTCGCTGACCATCGAACAAGGTACGCCGCTTCACCAAAAAATACAGAATGGTATCTTACCTGTGCCAGATGATGACCTGTCTGCAGATATGTACGAGATTGCCACAGAGCAACTTGAAGCAGCCGGATATGCCCAGTACGAAATCTCAAATTTTGCCATACGCAATCAAAGCGGGCATATGATGGCTTGTGAACATAATCTGCAATACTGGCGCAACCTGCCCTATCTGGGTTTTGGCGCTGGAGCACATGGCTATGCCGGCAATTACCGGCTTTCCAATGTCCTGCGCATTCCAACGTACATCCAACGTGTACAGAACGGCAGAAACATGTCATTTCCCCTCAGTCCCGCCACTATCCACCACACGCGCATTGACGAGGTGACTGAAATGCAGGAGACCATGATGGTAAGTCTGAGATTAACCCGTGAGGGAATCTCGAAAAGAAAATTCGTTGAACGGTTTGGGAAACCGTTAGAATCCGTCTTTGGCAGGGAAATCCAGACTCTTGCTCAAAATGGTTTACTGGAATGGGTGGGGGAAAACGGTGACACCTTGCGATTGACACGACGTGGGCGGCTGCTTGGCAATCAGGTATTCATGCAGTTTATCGGTAAATCCATATAAGCAAAATAAGCTATCAAACCGTTCTACGTATAACACGCGCTGGAAACCTTATACCCTGACGGATCATCCCCTGTTTGCGTAGCGCTTCTTCCGATTCTCTTACACACCGCGGATCACCTAGGTAATGAAAATTGACAATTCGGAGATCACGCGTGAACTCGTAGAGCAATGGAATACCGGTTGGAATGTGCAATTCAGGTACCTCTGACTCTGGAATCTGGTTTAAGTAGGTAACTAAAGCTCGCAAACTGTTGCCGTGCGCTACAATTAAAACCCCCTGTCCAGCGCGCAGACGTGGTGCGATGCTCTGCTGCCACAAAATCAGTACTCTGCGCTGAGTATCCTCAAGCGATTCGCCAAGCGGTAAATCTTCTTTTGGCACTTCAGCATAGCGCCGGTCAAAATAAGGAGAACGCGGGTCACCTTCCTGCAATTGTGGCGGGCGCACATGGAAGCTGCGACGCCAAAGATAGACTTGCTCGTGACCGTATATTTTTGCTGATGCCAGCTTATCCAAACCTTGCAAAGCACCATAATGCCGCTCATTTAAGCGCCAATGCTTTTCTATCGGCAACCACATACGATCAAGACCATCCAGCACAATCCACACAGTCCGAATAGCGCGTTTTAAAACAGAGGTAAAAACAACGTCAAGTTCTATCCTGGCTAAACGCAATGTCTCGGACGCCTGCTTTGCTTCACGCACCCCCTCTTCCGTTAAATCTACATCCGTCCAGCCGGTATAACGGTTCTCCAGATTCCAGATACTTTGACCATGACGCAGTAATACCAGTTTCACAAGCCCACTCTTCATATGCAAAATTATAGTCTCAAAATCAACCAAAACCCCAAAACATACGATCACAAGCCCAGCTTCGAGACAAAATTTTATTTCTGTTGTTTTGCAGAAACAGATGATTTAAGAAAAACTGTAATGAAAGTTGTAGACTAATCCGCTACTGACCAGCATTTACCGTTACAAGTTACATGTACATAAACAAATATGTCACGCCGGATTTACGTCTGATCACCAAGTTGACGATTCCGTTTCTCACAAGCGCTATAACTTAGGTGCCTTACCCGCCTGTAATCAGAGACATCAAAATCAGACGGTCTCCATCCCGAGGACTTTCCTCCATCACCATTGCGGGCGACACCATATCGCCATTGACAATAAACATATTCGAGCTTAGAAAGGTCTCGCCGTCTACGTCAATCAACAACCCAACCAGTTCAGGATACTTCTGACCCAGCAGTTTAACAATCTCTCGATATGTAGTGCCTTCTGGGAGCTCCAGCTGAATCACCTTCTGATGGGTGATCGCCTGCGCAAAACCAGTAAACTCGACCTCAATCTTCAATTCTCATCATCCTTCCTTACTTACCTCTATAATATTACAATAATATTACAATTGGACAACATTATGCAAGATTTTACGCGATAGACAAATTTCCATGAACACTCATGACTATTCAACCCTTGCAAAACGCATCGAAGCACTTTCAGTTGGCAAGCGGGCAGCCGAAATAATACCTGTGATCAAAAACCTTGCTATTATAGGTATTACCTCGCAGGGAGTCTTTCTCTTGGCTGGTGATGATGTTTTTTTTATCTCATTTGGTTCCAATCGTGGTCCTTTAACCATCACTCTCGGTCGGGTTATTGAAGAATTTCAAGAGCTTCATATCGGCTCAGATGTCATTTTCCAGTCTGACGAACTCTTTTTTCCCAACATCAAAACAGGAATCCTGTGGAATGCAAACAAAATCTGGACCCCCCCTCCTGCTGCCACATTTATTGCTCCCCCTGAACAGCGCCGGACGACTCTCCAAGAGCTGGCTGCTGGAGTCTTGCAAAACAAGGAGGGGGAACAGGGTTTTACGCCTTTTTTGGGGATACTGATAAATGGTAGAGGAGCTGAACAACTATCCAGCGAGTTACAATCCATCTGGCATCACATCCCTGTCATTCAAAAATCCCTGGCAAAAAAAGACGTTAGCGAAATTGTATCCAGCCTTTTACCAATAATGGGATTGGGACGTGGCTTAACCCCATCTGGTGATGACTTAATCGCTGGGATCCTCTTGACGCTCAACCGCTACCCAGCACAGGTTTTCCCTGATTTGTCGCGCAAGGAGTTAAATCTTGCGCTGATTCAAAACGCTCGGCAAAAAACTACCCGCCTCAGCACGAACATTATTGAGCAGGCTGCTACAGGAGTTGCCGACGAGCGCTTGCTCAAAGCTCTGGATAATATCATGATCGGAAGCAATGCCATTGATGCCAGCATTCAAGAAATCTGTCATCTCGGTCATTCATCAGGGGCAGATACGCTGGTAGGTATTACTATTGCCCTGACCTGTTAACTTTTATTACACATGATAATTGCCATATTCTAATAGTTACATTCTTCCCAAGCGCGTGAAGTTGTCTGATAACTTGTTGACATGGCTTACTTTTGAGTGCTATACTCAAAATATCCTGTTTTGGCAATATCCTTATCAAAAGAAAGGAATCACTATGAGAGTAGAACCCCCAACCCCCGTATCTTTTGAGGAAATAAAGATCAACGTCCGCGAGATTGAAGCTTTATTGCAAGCTCCTCCTATGAAGCTACCACCATGGCCCGAAGCTCAGATCACGCTCAAAGATGGACGCGTTTTGTATATCCGCTCTCTCCAGGAGAGCGACATTCCTCAGATGCTTGGCTATCTGGAAAAGGTCATGAAAGTCGAGAAGGACTTCTATGACATTGTGGGCGTCCGAGTATATGGCGAAATTCTTGCAATGGTACGCAAACGCATCAAAGACCCCTTTGCAATGGTCGGTCTGGTTGAAGGTGAAGTTGTTGGTTTTGCCAATGGGCGTGTCTGGAACAAAGACATTGCAATCAGTCTACACACTATGGCTTTCTCCCGCCGGGCGCGCGTAGGCTGGCCCATGTATTACGCGAAAACCTACTATGCGCTTGAAATCCTTGGTTGTAAAGAATGGTGGTCCACCTTTGAAAGCTACAGCGGCTGGCGCATGGCAGGTTTGGAAATGGCTCAGCCCACTAAACCTTGGCCAGAATACCAGCATGAACTGGGCGGCGCTCGAGTATACTACCTGACCAAAGAAATGTGGGATGCGGGTGTCAAAGACTACTGCAAGCAAATGATTGGGGAAGACCTGAACTTCAATGTTTCCGACGAGGTCCGTAAAGCCAACGCAGTGTTCCGCGTCCCCGAGACAGTAGAACTCTAAACTCAGCCGAACGAGACATGAAAAAACATCCCTTGATCAACAACACCACTCATCACGCTGTATCAAGGGGTGTTTTTATTAAAAAACTGTGGACTTGGATGATTAGTCATGTGTAATTTGTCATACAAGTCACTGCCAAAGATAAGTTGACTCACTTTTTTGATAATGCTATACTGAAAAGTGCCCCTGTACCTGTGATGCTAATCAAAATACCCATGAAGTTGAACACAACAACTCGCAATTTCATGAAATCCTTATTCACATCCTGCCCTCTTGAGGGATGATTTTCTGGGATGTGCCCTTTCTATATTTACATTCAGGAGTAAAACCAATGGCAGTTATCCAAACACAAATTCGAAGCGGCGTCTACTATGACTCAGCCAAGCTGATGCAGCTACAACGCCAGTTATCTGACCTGCCTGGCATTCAGGATGCTGGTGTGGTCATGGGGACCGAGTCGAACAAGGAGTTGCTTTCACACATTGGGCTTGTATCGCCCGAAATGCAAAGTGCAAAACCAGATGACCTGGTCATTATTGTTAAAGCGGATAATGAAAAAGCCGCTGAAACAGCACTCAGTAGAGTGGATGAATTGCTGGCAGCACGCAAATCTACCCTTGATCAAGAATACCTACCGCGCAGCGTTGAAGCAGCAGCTCAGATGCTACCTGGCGCAAGCTGGGTGCTGGTCTCCGTCGCTGGACGCTACGCCGCTGGTGTTGCGCGCGACGCACTGCGCTTGGGAAAGCACGTGTTTCTCTTCAGTGACAACGTCTCTGTTGAAGATGAGATCGATCTAAAACAGAAAGCGCGCGATCTGGGTTTACTGGTCATGGGCCCCGATTGCGGCACTGCCATGATCGGCGGAGCGGGCCTTGGTTTCGCAAATAAGATACGCCGCGGTCCGATTGGTGTGGTTGCCGCAGCCGGCACCGGGCTGCAACAGGTGACCAGCCGCATCCATCAACTGGGCAGCGGTATCACGCATGGCATTGGCACCGGCGGACGCGATCTCTCCGAAAAAGTCGGTGCAATCACTTTCCTGATGGGTCTGGATGTATTTGTAAGAGACCCAGATACCAAAGTGATTGTCCTGGTTTCCAAACCCCCTGCTCCTAAAGTAGCTGAAGAAGTGATCAAGGTCGCCCGCAAAGCTGGCAAACCAGTAGTGATTAGCTTTGTGGGTCGTGCAGTAACTACTCGGCAGGATGGCAACCTCTATTTTGCCACAGGAATGGACGATGCTGCCAGTCTGGCGGTGGAACTGGTGAAACATCCGCCCAAACTAGAAACCGATAGCGACCTCAACTTGAATCAGTTCGCATCGGGACAAAAGTACTTCCGCGGTCTATTCTCTGGCGGCACGCTGGCTTACGAAGCGCAGCACATTCTTGCCGATTATGTTCCCAAAGTATGGGCAAACGCACCCATCAATAAGGAAAATAAACTCCCGAATTCAATGGTCAGTCAGGAACACTGCATCGTTGACTTGGGCGAAGATGAATTCACGGTTGGACGCCTGCATCCAATGATGGACAATGAACTGCGCATCCGCCGTCTGATGGAAGAAGCCAATGATCCTTCAGTGGCGGTCATCATGCTCGATGTGGTGATCGGTTATGGTTCACACCCCGACCCAGCCAGCGAGTTAGCTCCAGCAATCGCTGAAGCAATTGCCAATGCCAAGAAAGCCGGCCGCCATCTGGAAATTGTCTGTGTCGTCACAGGCACAGATGAGGATCCGCAGAACTTCGACTCACAGGTCCGACAGCTCAAACAGGCAGGTGCCTTCGTGGATGCCAGTAACGAAGTGGTTGTCCGTCGGGCAGGTCGCATCCTGCGGGCGCTGGCAGAAGGAAATGGTGCAACCAGCGTTATAGGCACATCGGTTGACCTGGACACCCTGAAAAAACCGCTGGAAGCCATCAACGTTGGGCTGGAATCTTTCGCCGAAAACCTCAAGGCACAGGGCATTCCCACCATCCATGTGGATTGGAAGCCTGTGGCAGGAGGCAACGAAAAACTCGCTTCCATTCTGGAAAGAATGAAAAAGCAATCCTGACACAAATGCCAGGTAAATAAACTGAACTGGAGGAAAAAATGGTTGATATAGAAAAAGCAAACCAGTATGTTTGTGAGCAATTTATGGAAGCTCGTCCAGTAGTGGTTGGTATGGGCAAAGCAATTGAGGTTGTTCCGGGTATGCACGAAAACATGCTGCTCCATGCTGGTCCCCCAGTCACTTGGGAACGCATGGCAGGCCCGATGCGTGGCGCAATGATCGGCGCGCTGCTCTTCGAGCGCAAAGCCAAAACAGCCGAAGAAGCCGAAGCCATGCTGAAATCGGGTAAGATTGAATTTGCCCCATGTCATGAACATATGTGCACTGGACCAATGGCAGGTGTGATCTCCCCTTCCATGCTTTGCTATATTGTTGAAAATAAGACCCATAACATCAAATGCTTCTCTAACCTGAATGAGGGGCGCGGTAAGGTGCTGCGCATGGGTGCTTACAGTCAGGATGTGCTAGACAAATTGTACTGGATGGAAAGTGTACTGGGCCCAACGGTCAAAGCTGCCCTGGAAGCCAGCGGCGGTATTGACATTCGCGCCATCCTTTCCAAAGCCTTGCACATGGGGGATGATGGTCACAACCGCCTGGATGCTGCGTCTGTCTTATATACAACGCAGTTGGCACCATATATTGCAAAAGTTGCCAAAGATACGCAAACCGCCTTTGATGTGATCAAATTCCTTGGTGAAAACGCCCTCAGCATCCTCAATCCGGTCATGGCTGCGTGCAAGACAATGACTGCCGCTGGCGAAAACGTGGAGGGCAGCACCATTGTAACGATCATGGCGCGCAACGGAACCGATTTCGGCATTCGCGTCAGCGGGCTTGGCAACCGCTGGTTCACTGCCCCAGCTCCACACGTCAAGGCTTTGTACTTCCCAGGCTTCACCGAAAAGGATGCCAACCCTGACATTGGCGATAGTACAATCACAGAGACAGCCGGCATTGGCGGTTTTGCCATGGCAACCGCTCCAGCGATTGTCACCTTCATCAGCGGCACACCTCAAGACGCCATCAAGACCACGCTGGACATGTACGAGATTACCTATGCAGAACACAAATACTTCACTATTCCATTCCTTGATTTCCGAGGCACACCGACTGGCATTGACATTCGCAAAGTGATCGAAAAGCAACTGCCGCCGCGCGTCAACACCGGCGTCGCGCACAAAGACCCCGGCGTTGGTCAGGTTGGCGCTGGTGTTGTAAGCGCCCCAATGAAAGTCTTTGAAGATGCTCTGGTTGCTTTTGCCGAAAAGTACGGTTTCTAATTTATCTAACCAGATTGGAGGAAAATCATGGATAGAGAACAATTTATCAAGATGATGTCTGAAGCAAAGCTGTACGACCTGACACAGGATTGCAGCATTTTCACCCCGCCCTGGCCAGGCGAAAAAGCTCTGGAAGTCCACTTTTTCAAGCGCGTTACCGGCGCCTACGGCGGCGGGCAGGGCGCTAACGGTCAGATTCTTAACTGGAGCAATACCGTTGGTACTCATCTGGTGGGCGAGCGCGCCTTCCACTCTGGCGGCCGCGCTATTGCCGATATTCCCCTAACTGATCTTTGCGGTCCCGGTGTTGTTGTAGACATTTCTGACATGGTCTCTGACTACAGTGTGTATACGCCGGAAATGGTTATGAAGAAGGCGGATGTCCGTCCGGGTGACATTCTGATCATCAACACCGGTTATCACAAATATTCCTGGGATCAGCCAGATGTCTACAACGAAGCAGCTCAGGGCGGCGTTGAATCCAAAGAATTTGGCTTTCTGGTACGCCATCCTGGACCCTCGATGGACTTCTACAAATGGGCAATGGACATGAAACTGAAAGTGATCGGTGTAGATTGCGGTTGTGCTGAGCATCCGATGAACACTCCCATCCGCCGCATGCACGAGAATCACTTCAAGCTCGCCGAAGAAAAGCTCAAACAAGAATATGGTAAGAGCTGGGATGAGATGTTCCCGCCGGATGAATACTATCAGCTCACCCACATTGCCATGCCCAAAGCGCATCTGGTGCTTGCCGAGTCCATCGTCGGAGAGATTGACAAGCTCAAAAACAAGCGTGCCTGGATCGCTATTATGCCCATTCCCTTCATGGAAGTTGAGACCGCGTGGGCGCGCGTTTGCGCTTACACTGCGCCAGATTGGATGAGCGATGACGAATTCTTCAAGGCGATGTCCGAATCCGAGATGATCGACATGACCGTCCCCTTCAGTTGTCAGACGCCGCAATGGTTGAACTACGTGCCGCTCAGCATCACCTATACCAAACGCGTCGGCGGGCAGTTCTTCGGCATGGGGCGCAACGGATCAATCTGCAACGCCAGCATCCACCTTGCTACACACATGGACGGCGAAAAACATTTCTATCCCAATGGTCGCACCATTGGACAGGTGCCGCTCTCTGAGTGGGTTGGACCCGGCGTCATTGCCGACATATCCCATCTCGTCAGCGACTCGAGTGTCTATACACCAAAGATGATTCACGACGTGGTGGATATCCGAAAGGGCGATATTCTGGTCATCAAGACCGGCTGGAACAGGTTTGGCTGGTACACCGAAGATTCGGACGAATTCCGTTATATGGTCAAACATCCTGGTCCATCCCCCGATTTTTCCAAATGGGCTGCGGATATGGATCTGAAGTGGATCGGTGTGGACTGCGTGAGTGCAGATCACCCCATGAACACTATCATGCGCATCTGGCATCCCAAGACCTTCGCCGAAGCCAATGCAAAACTGATCCGCGACTTTGGCAAAGATTGGGATGAGATGTATCCCCTGGATAAATACTATCAGGATATGCATCTTAACCTGTTCTCCAAGCAGATCGTCCACGCCGAAAACTTGGGCGGTGAGATTGCAACAGCCAAGAGCGGTCGCTACTACATTGGTTGTTACCTCCAGAAAGCTATGGAAGCTGAATCCATGTGGGGCCGCTTTGTAGCATTCAAGGAGAAATAAATTGTGCACAGACCTCCAAGACATGGCAAATTACCAATCCTGGAGGTCTGTAATACCGGAAAAGAAGCTGGATGTAACAGAAAACTTTTCCAAGCTTTTATTGCCGATGCAAACTTTTTCCGGTGATCAAGATAATGACAGCGCTTAGGAGGTAAGATTTTCATGAAGCCAGTAAATTTTGATTACTATGCTCCGGCTAGTATTGAAGAAGCACTGGATAATCTGGCGGAGCTTGGCTACAATGGCAAGGTGTTGGCAGGCGGGCAGAGCCTGATCCCAACCCTGAATTTCCGCATGGCTCGACCGGCAGCTTTGGTGGATTTGAACAATATCCCGGAGCTGGCGTATATCAAACCCACCAGCGATGGCGGTTTGGCAATTGGCACAATGACGCGTGACAGCAAAGTTGAACACGACCCGGAAGTTGCAAAGCGCTTCCCCCTCTTGCCAGAAGTAATGAAATTTATTGCCCATCCACAAATTCGCAACCGCGGCACTTTTGGTGGAGCAATCGCTCATGCTGATCCTGCCGGTCAACTGCCGGCTGTCTCAATTGCGATGAATGCAACGATGCGTCTCCGCCGCAAGGGACAAGAACGCACAGTTAGCGCAGAGGAATTTATCATCGGTCCGTTCATGACCGTTCTCGAACCGGATGAGATGCTGGTTGAAGTGATACTGCCACCCAATTCATCCCGCACCGGCAGCAGCTACAAGCAGGTGTCCAGGCAAAAGGGCGGTTATGCACAGGCTGCCGTTATCTCTGTTGTGACCCTGGACGGGCAAAACCGCTGTAAAGATGTGCGTATGGTTCTGATGAGCGTGGGCGAAACGCCTATTTTATCCCGCAAAGCACGTGAAATCCTCATTGGTCAGGAAGCAAGTGAGGAAGCCTTCCGCACAGTGGCTGAAGCAGCCGCGACACAAGAGGCAGATCCGGCAACGGACTTGCACGCCACAGCCGACTATCGGCGCAGCCTGGTACGGGTCTTGGTGGTGCGCTCGTTGACAGAAGCTTTCGAGCGGGCAAAACGAGGAGGTTAAGATGGGTAAACTACATCATGTTACTGTGACCGTCAATGGAACACGCTACGAACGCGATGTTGAAGCGCGTATGTTACTGAGTGACTTTTTGCGTCACGAGCTTGGCTTGATGGGCACTCATGTTGGCTGCGAGCATGGCATTTGCGGTGCCTGCACGATCAACTTTGATGGCGAACCTGTGCGTTCCTGTTTGATGTTTGCTGTTCAAGCCAATGGTCATGACATCCGAACTGTTGAGGCGCTGGGTACTGCTGAAAAGATGCATCCCCTTCAGGAGGCTTTCCATGAAAAACATGCCCTGCAGTGCGGCTTTTGCACACCCGGCTTTTTGATGACGCTGGTGCCATTCTTAGAGAAACATCCCAACCCAACTGAGGAAGAAATCCGCGAAGCGATTGATGGAAACATCTGCCGCTGCACAGGGTATGAGAGTATTATTGAAGCCGCTAAACTGGCATCCGAACGGATGTCCGCTCGCGACCAATAGAAATGCGAGGTGATGCTATGACAGGTAAAGTTTTCGGTCAACCCATTCCACGTCTAGAAGATCGGTTTTTATTGACCGGCACTGCCAAGTTCATTGACGACATTGAAATTCCCGGCATGGTGCACGCGGCATTTTTGCGCAGCGATTATGCTCATGCCCGTATTAAGAAAATTGATTACTCTGCAGCACTCAAGCGACCAGGGGTGATTGCCGTATATACCGCCGAAGACTTTGGGGATTACTGGCGTCCTGGACCGCTTCAGGTGCCACCGCCAACCGCAATAAAGGGTTCACAGTTCAATGCCCGTCCTCTAGTACCTATCGCCAAAGACAAAGTGCGTTTCTCTGGCGAACCGCTGGCGGTTGTCATTGCGGAGAGCCGCTACATTGCAGAAGATGCCTTTGATGATATCATCGTTGATCTGGAGCCATTGCCGGCTGTGGTGGACCTGGAAGAAGCTTGGGAGAACAGACCGGCTCTGGTGCATGATGATTTGGGCACAAATATGGCTGCGCTAGTCAAGCAGGAACGCGGCAACTACGAGGAAGCCCGCGCCAAAGCGGATGTGATCATCTCACGTAAAATTTTGGTCAACCGCAATGCCGGCGCAGCAATGGAAAACCGCGGCTTTGTGGTCAACTGGGACGAGCGTGAGCAGGAGATGACCGTCTGGGCTACCACTCAGGCGCCGATCCCATTGCGCAATACCATCGCAGCGCGACTTGGATTGTTTGAAAATCAGGTGCGCGTCATCACCCCGTTCATTGGCGGCGGATTTGGTCCAAAGATTATGACCTCGCAAGCGGATGATGTCCTGCTGCCCTGGATCGCTATGAAATTGAAGCGTCCAATCAAATGGATTGAAGACCGGCGCGAGAATTTCCTCGCCACCACTTCTGAGCGCGATCAGGTACATTATGCAGAAATCGCCTTAACCAAAGACGGTGTAATTCTGGGTGTAAAGGATGTCTTCTATCATAATACTGGCGCGTACGATCCCTATGGGATGACTGTACCATTGAACACACAGACTCATACGATTAGCAATTACCGCGTGCCGAACTTCTATACTGAAATTCGTATGGTTTTCACCAACCAGATGGTCGTCACGCCGGTTCGCGGCGCCGGTCGCCCGGAGGGTGTTTTTGTGATGGAACGCCTGATGGACGCTGCCGCCCGAGAGCTAAACATGGATCCGGCTGAAATCCGGATGAAAAACTTGCTCGAGCCGGGAGAGTTGCCGTTGCGCACGGGCATTATTGGACAAGACTTTGTTGAAGGCGTTCTGGACAGCGGTAACTACAAAGCTAACCTCCAGAAACTCATGGAAATGGTGGAATACGAAAAATTCCGTAAAGAGGTTCAGCCCAAACTGCGCGCAGAAGGCAAACACGTTGGCATGGGTATCGTCTGTTTCACCGAAGGTACTGCCGTTGGGCCATATGAAGGTGCCCGGGTTACAGTTGGAGCTAATGGTAAAGTCAGTGTTGCAACTGGCATTAGTACCCAAGGACAGGGGCATTTCACAGCTTTTGCGCAAATTGTTGCTGAGCAATTAGGCGTCAGAGTCGAGGATGTCAACGTTGTCACAGGTGATACTGCTCATTTCCACTGGGGCGCCGGTACATTTGCCAGCCGCGGCGCTACTGTAGCGGGCACAGCAATTTACAACGCGGCGGTGAAAGTACGGGAAAAAATCTTTGCTACCGCCAGTAAATGGCTGGAAGTGCCACCGGAACAAATCGAATTGGGTGATGGAAAAGTCTGGGTAAAGGGAAAACCGGAACAATTCATCACACTGGGTGATCTGGCGTTTAGAGCCAACCCCACACGCGGGGTGATTGAACCTGGCGTTGAGCCGGGGCTGGAAGCCACTGGCTATTATGGGCCTCCTTACGGTGCCACCGGCGCAGGTGCAGTCGCCATGATGGTTGAAATTGACCCCGAAACAATGGAGGTTAAGATCAAGCGTTTCGTCATCGTGCACGACTGCGGCACAGTCGTCAATCCGCTGATACTGGAGGGACAGGTGGAAGGTGGTGCTTCCATGGGCATCGGTAATGCCTTTTACGAAAAGATGGTCTATGATGAAAATGGACAATTGCTTACTGCGTCGTTCATGGACTATCTGATGCCACAGGCAACTGATATGCCGCCCAAATTCGAAATTGGACATCTAACCACCACCTCACCGCTGAATCCATTGGGGATCAAAGGCGTTGGTGAAGCGGGTGCCATCCCCACGCCATCTGCCTTTGTGCAGGCTGTAGAAGACGCCCTGTATGAGTATAAACTTGAAATTCCCGAATCCAACCTCAGCCCAAGCAAAATCTTTGAGTACGTTCAGAAAGCATCCAAGAAGGAATGATCCTGGAAAACACATCCGGATTAATTTTATGTGTACAATATAATTAAGGAGGCATGTTTTTGCAATGAAAATTGAAGGTGAGCACGTTTTCAAAGGGCCGCGTGAAGCAGTATGGGAAATGTTCCGCGATCCCGAAGTCCTGGCAAGTGCCATGCCCGGCACTCAGGCACTGAACAAAATTGATGATCAACACTACGAAGGCACCATGAATATCCGCATCGGACCGGTGTCGGGGACGTTTGCTGGTACTCTGGCGGTTTCCGACGAGAATCCGCCAGAGAGCTGCACCCTGACTGTAGATGGGCGCGGCGCGCCGGGCTTTGCTAAAGGCGTCGGTAAAGTCCATTTTACCGATCTGGGTGACGGAACGACCAAGATGACTTATTCCGGGGAAGTCAACATTGGCGGAACGCTTGCCAGTGTCGGTCAACGCATGATTGATAGCGTCAGCAAATCCATGATCAAAACCGCTTTCGATACCCTGGATAAAGCCCTGGAAGCCCGGCTGGCGGCAAAAGAAAGCGGTGCAGCAGTGGAATTCAAAGCTCCCTCTGAAGCGGAATTCGCTAAAAACGTAGCTAAAGACATGGCTGGGGGTTTAACACAAGTGACCGAAGTTCGCATGTTGTTCTATATTATCCCGGTCGCTTTTGTGCTGTTCATCATCGCCTTTACGCTCAGCAAGTGCAGTGGTGGAGGGTAATCCCCTCCACCCACACCATTTTCAGCCTGTTATAGGCTTGACAAAATGGTGTATATTAATAGAGTATTAAGGTGATGGCGGCAAAACGAAGAAAGGAGGTGTTTATCGGATCAGGATAGCAGAATAACACAACTCTTAAACCGGGAAAAGCCAAAACCCCCAAGCGAATTGATCTATGATTATCCAAGCGGGTAGCGGCTGGAACCACCCAAAAATCAATTTTATTCTTCAAAACCATATCATATAAAAAGGATGGAAGGAAGAAACCTATGGCAACTACCGCTCCTAAAGTGATGGGCTATCTCCCGCAAGATACCCCGCCTTTTGGTCAAATGATTCTGCTCGGCTTTCAGCATGTGCTGACAATGTTCCCCGCCACCGTGCTGTGCGCCCTGCTGATGCACTTTGATGTCTCAACCGTTCTGACCATCACCGGTCTCGGTACGATTGTTACCCTGATTGGCGCCAAGCTCTCCATGGGCAACTACATTCCGCTGTACTACGGCTCAAGCTTCAGCTACATTGCTGCGGTCACTGCCGTTGTTGCCGTGATGGAGCCCGATCTCGCCTTCGGCGCCCCCGCCAAAGCCTATACCATCTCGGTTGTTCAGGCTGGCTTCATCTTCACCGGGTTCCTCAACATCATCGTCGGCTTGATCATCCGAGCCACAGGCGGTAAGGAAGGATTGGATAAAGTCCTGCCGCCAGTGGTGACCGGCTCCGTCGCCTGCACGATTGGCATCGGCTTGGGCGCTGCTGCTCTGGGAATGGCTGCCGGCACCTGCTGTGGTGTTGATCCCGCTGCCACCCCTGACATCACCCTGAAATGGTGGCTGGCTGCTGTGCTCACCCTGCTGGCAGCGTTCGTTTTCTCCGTCTATTTGCAGGGAAAAGGCTTCATTGGCATGCTCCCAATCCTCCTGGCTGGCATCTTTGGGTATATCATCTCTATCCCGCTAGGGTTGGTTAATCTGGGAGGCATTTTCCAGACCAGCTTCTTGACCGTGCCGAGAATCACCTTCCCAACCTTTGCTGATCCACTGACCGCCACCGTATTGGTTGGCGTCGGCATCATGTGTATCGCCACCATCCCGGAGTCCACCGCCCACCTTTACCAGATCAGCCTCTATGTGGACCACCTGGCTTTGGAGCAGGGTCGCCCGAAACTGGGATTGAACCGCTACATTGGCTTAAACCTGATGCTGGATGGTCTGGATGACATGATCAATGGACTTTTCGGCTCCACCGCCGGCACCAACTATGGCGAGAACAACTCACTGATGGTGATCACCCGCAATTACTCTGGTCCGGTGCTGATCACTGCTGGTGCCATCGCCATTCTATTGGGCTTCATCGGACCGCTGCGCGACCTCGTGTACAGCATTCCAACCGCAGTATCGGGTGGTCTGTCCATTTACCTGTTCGGTGTCATCGGTATGCAGGGTATCGCGTTAATGATGGCAGAAAAGGTTGACCTGTACGATCCGGCGCAACTGGCAATTGGCGCAACCATCCTCATCGTCGGTATTGGCGGTAACATCGGCTTCCCCGGCGGCTTCCTGCCTATTCCGCTGCTGAAGGGCGCTTTCCCCTACGGCTGGCCCGCCATCGCTACCGGCGCAGTTGCAGGTATTGTCATGAACCTGATCCTGCGCGCCTTCAAGCCGCCCAAGGTTCGCCCGGCGGACGTGCTGGAGTAATTTTTTCAATGCGGTTATCTTTGGGGGAACAGAGATAACCGCCAAAAAGCAATCACAGCTCCCCGATGCTTACCCATCGGGGAGCGTTGCTTGAAAAAATCATCTGGTATAATGCTACTGTTCCAGTCAGGAGTTTCCATGATATTCATCACAGGTGCGTCAGGCAAAACCGGACAGGCTGTCATTCAAGCGCTTGCCAAACGCGGCGCAACCATTCGAGCCATCGTTCACCACCCTCATCAAATTGAGACCGTTAAAGCGGTGGGCGCCAACGAAGCCTTTGCAGTTGACCTGCATGATAAAGAGGCACTGCTAAAAACTGCTCAAGGCGCGCAGGGCATTTATCATATCTGTCCAAACGTCAACCCTGATGAGATAGAAATCGGGCAGACGGTGATCGACATTGCACGGGCTTGCAGTATCCAGCGCGTAGTGTACCATTCGGTATTGCACCCTCAGGTAGAAGCCATGCCCCACCACTGGCTCAAAATGCGGGTTGAAGAAGTGCTTTTTGAGTCGGGGTTGAATTGGACAATTCTTCAACCCTGCGCGTATATGCAAAATATCATGTCTGGCTGGCAAACGATTATAAGCGAAGGAATCTATTACGTCCCTTATCATACCAAGGCACGTTTGAGCATAGTTGACCTGAAGGATGTCGCCGAAGTTGCTGCCAGAGTGCTTCTCGAAGAGGGGCATGAATATGCCATTTATGAGCTGGCAGGTCCGCAGCCGCTATCGCAAGACGAGGTGGCAGAAATACTGAGCCGGGTGTTAAAACGGTCGGTCTCCGCCAGAACTCTTGACCGTACACTCTGGAAAGAGCGAGCGCAAGCAGGCAGTATGTCCACCTATGCCATTGAAACGCTGGTCAAAATGTTTGAATATTATGAAGCGTTTGGTTTCACAGGCAATCCGAGAGTCCTGAGCTGGCTGTTAGGCAGGCCACCCGCCACACTGGAACAATTTCTCAACCGGCAGGTTGCATTCAGTTGAGTTCATCACTTTGAATTTCGGGAGGCACAATTTTTTATGGAAAAATATATGAGCCAACACTACCTGTTCGCCTTCGAAGCTCTGCCAATCCTGTTCCACAGCCAAACCAGTGAGTTTATGAAATACCTTGAACGGGATGGGATCAAATTCCTGAAATTCTGGTGGGATCACGCTGGAGATAAGGTAGCGCTTGACAAACGGTCTTCCTCTAGCGGGATGAATTTTGAAATCCAGCAAATAGACCCAAACACAAAGCTGGTCATCATTACAATGCCAAAACCACAAAATAATGCCGAAGCCTACTACCTTGCAGCGCTTGCAAAACCGGAAAAGCGATTTGCCTGGGTGCGCCTGCCCAACACCCGCTTCTTCGCCCTGCGGCGGGCAGACCAGCTCGGTGAAGGATGCAGAACGATTTTTGGCGAGCTGACCCCACGCGCCCTTTTCCGTGAGCTGGCGCAAAACATCAATCCCACTAAGCGCGATTTTGTTCAGGCGGTTGAAAAAGCAATTCGGAGGAAAAAATGAGGTTCAGTCCCGGTTTGATCGTGGTTGCTGTCACGATGTTGATTTTCTACCTGCGTATTGCCATGCTGCGCGGACGGAAAAAGCGCCTGGAAAAACAGGCTGTTTTGGAGCGCCGAAAATTGAGTAAGAAAGGGGTAAAACTCCCCCCCCTACCAGATAAAAACCCTTATCAGCCACCTTTTCAGGTAACCAGCTGGTTGCTGGTTGTTCTGGCAATGTTGTTGATGCTCGTTGGGCTGGCAGTTTACAATATGACGTTTTTAACCGCCTACAAAGACTACTGGTGGATTCCTGTTTCGCTGGGCGTTCTGGCGTTCACATTTTGCTTTAAAGTCGAGCCCAACATCTCAAAATAGTTGTCATACAATTTAAGAAACCCGTCATACAAAAAAATATGACGTTTAAAACTTGTCAACCCGTTTCAGGTATGTTAATATCATAAAATGAAACCAGATTTTGTTGTTGCATCATTCCCCCCTCTTTTCGTATAACATTGTTAAACAACCTGCATAAAGGAGGTGACCTGTCAGTTTAGAAAAAAATCCTTTGCTTTGGACGATTTGGGTGTTTCACACCACACTCCCAATCAAGATGGCAACTTTTGTATATCTGAAAACACATAATATCAGCTTAAAACTCACGGAGAGGAAGTTGCTATGATCAATCCCCATCCCGGTCTACCGGAACTTGATTATATCAAGCCCGCCTCGCTGGAAGAAGCCAGCAAGTTTCTGGCCGCACATGCCGGCGAAGCCAAACCCTTTATGGGCGGCACCGATTGTTTCGTTCGTCTGCGCGATGGCGCGTGGGAATTGAAATATCTGGTGGATGTCAAAGGACTGGATGGTACGAACACCATCACGTTTGAGAGCCAGAAAGGTCTAACTATTGGTGCTGCTGTACCCATGAATCAAGTCATCAGTCATCCAGATGTTGTTAAACACTACCCCCTGATCGCTGAAGCCGCCCGCACTGTCGCCAGCTATCAACTGCGCAACCGCGCTACAATTGTCGGCAATATCTGTAATGCTTCACCTGCGGGTGACACCACTGGAGCGTGCATTGTTCTGGGCGGTGTACTGAATGTCTTTGGTCCAAAGGGAAAACGAACAGAACCATTGAGCACATTCTTCAAAGGTCCCGGCAAAACTGTTCTGGAAGCTGGTGACATTGTCACTTCAATTTTCTTGCCTCTGCCGCCCAACGGCGCCGTAGGACGCTATATCAAACTGGGTCGTAACATGCTCAGTGATCTTTCCATTGTTGGCGTAACAGTACTGGGCTATCCGGACAAGACGACAAAATCAGGGTACCGCTTCAAGATTGCTCTGGCATCGGTGGCACCTACCCCGCTGGTTCCAACAAAAGCAGAGGAAATCCTGGCAGAGAAGGCAATCAACGGGGAGACCATCCTGGAAGCAGCCCAAGCCGCCATGGATGCCGCAACGCCCATTGATGACGTGCGCGGCTCAGCCCGTTACCGCAAGTACATGGTACGCAACCTGACACGCCAGGCATTGACTGATGTCTGGTCGAAACTCACTCAATAGCCGCGCTGATTAAATTTGGAGGTCCCTATGTCATTTCACAGAATTGTCCTGACCGTTAATGGTTCAACAGAACAGGTTGATGTACCTGGGAATATGACCCTGCTACAAATGTTGCGCGAAAAATTGGCTCTGACTGGCACCAAAAATGGCTGTGCAGCTGGAGAGTGCGGTGCCTGTACCGTTCTGATGAATG
>Ga0068707_1000372_pt1 | contig 28359 bp, 20 predicted proteins | sample YNPNPMetaG_FD_66600 | JGI IMG/M metagenome (GOLD analysis project Ga0068707, IMG submission 66600) | Anoxygenic and chlorotrophic microbial mat microbial communities from Yellowstone National Park, USA - YNP NP MetaG | ecosystem: Environmental > Aquatic > Thermal springs > Hot (42-90C) >... | reverse complement strand
TACGGGAGACCGGTTCTTCCGGGACGACCTGGCGGACCGTCTGGGAGACGACGGCGCCGCCCCGGCCCTCCGCGCCCGCGGCATGGCCATCCGGGAGGATCCCTCCGGGGCCGCCCCGCGACAGATCCACCGGGTGGAGGTCCTCGGGATCGACCGCCGCTTCCTCGCCTTGGCCCCTTCTCCCCCTGGGATCGACCTGGCGGAGGGCGAGGTCGCCGTCAACCGGAGACTCGCCGACGAACTGGGCATCGCTCCGGGGGACGAGCTGGCCCTGCGAGTCTTCAAGCCCGGACTTCTTCCCTTGGACGCCCCCCTCTCCTCGAGGAAGGACCGGACCACCCGGCGGGCCCGGTTCACCGTGAAGGCCGTCCTCTCCGACGACCAGTTCGGACGCTTCAGCCTCCGCACCGACCAGGTCTCCCCGCGGACGGCGTTCGTGAACCTCCGGGGGCTCCAGGACCTCCTGGGCCTGGGGCGGCGGGCCAACCTGGTCGTGACGGGGGGCGCGGCGGCCCCCCGCGTGGCGAAGGCGTGGGACCTCGAGGACGCGGGACTGGGGATCCGGTCCCTGGAATCCCGCGGCTTCCTCCAGCTGGAGAGCCCCCGGATCTACATCGACCCTCCCGCCGCGCAGACCGCCTTGGGACTCCGGCCCGGAGCGGTGGGGGTCCTGGCCTATCTCGTCGACGGCCTGTCCGCCCCCGGCGGACGATCGACCCCCTACTCCTTCCTCGTGGCCCTCTCCCCCTCGGAGGATCGCCGGCTGAGCCCCGTTCCCCCGGGGATGAAGGACGACGAGATCCTCGTGAACCGCTGGCTGGCGGACCACTTGGGGGTCCGCCCGGGGGATCCGGTCCGGGTCGCCTATTCCCGGCTCGGACCGGCGAACCGGTTCATCGCCGGAGAGCGGACCTTCCGGGTCCGGGAGATCCTCGAGATGGAGGCCCTGGCGGGGGAGCGGGAGGCCTTTCCCGACTTCCCCGGGCTGACCGACGTGGACTCCTGCGCGAACTGGGACATCGGCCTGCCGCTGGAGGAGGAGAAGCTCAAGGACAAGCCGAACGAGGAGTACTGGAAGCGATACCGGCAGACCCCCAAGGCGGTGGTGACGCTGGCGGCGGGCCGGGAGATGTGGTCCAACCGGTTCGGGGATCTCATGGCGGTCCGATACCCGGCGGGGGCGGGTCCACCGGAGACCCTGCGGGAGGAGCTCCGCGGCCGCCTGGATCCCTCCGAGGCGGGGCTGATCGCGCGGCCGGTGGCCGAGGAGGCGCGGGAGGCGGTGAAGGGGTCGGCGGACCTGGGACCGCTCTTTCTGGGCCTGAGCCTCTTCCTGGTGGCGGCCGCGCTGACCCTGGCGGCGCTGCTGTTCACCTTCACGATCGAGCAGAGGAGCCGGGAGGTGGGGCTGCTCCGGGCGGTGGGGTTTCCGCCCCGCCGGGTGAGCCGGCTCCTCCTGGCGGAAGGAGGTTTCCTGGCGGCGGCGGGGGCGCTGGTGGGGATCCCGCTGGGCGCCGGCTTCACCCGGCTGCTCCTGTGGGGCGTGGCCCGCTGGTGGGGCGGGGCGGTGGGGCACACCCCCTTCGCCTTTCATGCGGAGGCCGGTTCGGCCGCCGCGGGGGCGCTGGCCGGGGGGGGGATCTGCCTCCTGGCGATGGCGGCGGCGCTGCGGCGCGGGATTCGCCGGCCCATCCGGGCCCTCCTGGCCGACGATCCCTTCTCGCCCGCGCCCGCCGCCTCCCCCGGCAGGCTCCGGGCCTGGCGCCTGCTCTTCGGCCTGGCGGCGGCCGCGGCGGTACTGGCGGCCGCGGGGGCCGAGGGCTCGCCCGTCCGCTTCTTTTTCTCCGGGGCGCTCATGCTCGTCTCCGGTGTAGGGCTCCTGAGGCTGGTGCTGGCCCGCTTGGCGTCGGGCCCCGCCTCGGCCCGCCTCGGCACGGGCTCCCTGGGGATCCGCAACGCCGCCCGCCGGCCGGGACGCTCCCTGGCCGTGGCGGGGACGTTCGCCGCCGGCTGCTTCCTCGTCCTGTCCGTGTCAGCCATGCAGGAGGATCCCGCCCGGCATGCCCGGGAACGCTCGTCGGGGACGGGGGGATTCGCGCTCTACGGGGAATCCAGCGTCCCGGTCCACCGGGACCTCGAGACCCCGAAGGACCGGACGGCCCTGAGGCTGGACGAGGCGCTCCTGAAGGGGGTTTCCATCCTCCCCCTCAAGATCCGCGAGGGCGACGACGCCAGCTGCCTGAATCTCAACGCCGCGATCGTCCCCCCTTTGGTGGGGGTGGATCCGCCGAGACTTGCTGCCCTGGGGACGTTCGCCCGCCCGGGGGAGGCCGACCGTCTGTGGTCGCTCCTGGAGGAGGAGGACCCCGAGGGGGTGGTCCCCGGCCTGGCGGGGGATGCCGACACGCTGGCCTGGAAACTCAAGAGGAAGGTCGGGGATACGCTGGAGTTCCGGGACGAGCGGGGCCGGCCCTTCCGGGTCCGGATCGCGGGGGCGCTCCCCATGCGGCTGTCCGTCTTCCAGGGCCGGATCCTGATCGACCGGCGGCGGTTCGAGCGGCTCTATCCCTCGGAGGGGGGGCATCGAGGGTTCCTCGTGGACGTCCCGCCGGGGAGAGAGGCGGCGGTGGCCCGGCACTTGGCGGAGCGGCTCGAATCGGCGGGGCTGGATCTGGTGCCGTCGGCGGCGCGGCTGGAGGAGTTTCACGCCATGGAGGCGGCGTATCTGCGGATGTTCCTCGTCCTCGGCGGGTTGGGGCTCCTTTTGGGAACGGGGGGGATGGGGATCCTGGTGCTGCGCCACGCGCTGGAGCGGCGGGGCGAGCTGGGGCTCCTTCGGGCGGTGGGCTTCCCCCGGGGGACGATCCGGCGCCTGTTGGAGGCGGAGCATCTCTTCCTGGTGGCGGCGGGGCTGGCGGTGGGGGCGGCGTCGGCGGCGGTGGCGGCCCTTCCGGGGGCGGCGGCGGGGAGCCGGGTACCCTGGGGGACGCTGCTCCTGTGGCTGGCCGCCACGGCGGGGCTCGCCGCCGTCTGGATCGGGGCCGCGTCGAGGGCGGCGCTTCGAGGGACGCTCTTGGAGGCCCTGCGGGGGGAATGAGCGTGTCCGCCTCTGAGGCGTTTTTCACGCCCCATTCACCGCTCCTTCATCGGCGGCAGCGCATCCGAGCCGGGATGAACGACCTCCCGCTGGCGCGCCTTCCCCGCCGCGTTTTCCGCGGGACGACATCTGGCGTTTTCTGCCTCCTGGCCGCCTGCCAGGGGGTACCTTTCCTGGAGGGGGGGCGTCACCAGGCGGGCGACCGGATGTTCGTCGGGCGCGTCTTCCACGGGGAACCGATCGTCGGGAGGACCTTGGTCTGGATCGCCTGGGGGGACGTGCCCAACGACGGGGCCTCCCTGCAGAACTACTGGTATCCGGCGGACCGGCTGGCGGTCGGGGTCGGCGTGGACCGGGTCGCCTTCCGTCCCCCCGGGGGGAGCGTCATCGGCTGGGAGTTCGAGTCCCGCCTGCGCTATCACGGTTTGGACTTGGGCAAGATCGGACTGTTTGCGGACTTCAACTGCGGATGGATGGTCACGGAGCATCCCATCCCGCCGGAGGGGACGCGCAGCAACTATACCTTCTCGTTCGGCCCGGGGGTGGAAATCCCCCTGAAGGCCGGCTTCTCCTTCCTGATGGGCTTGGAGATGCATCACTGGTCGAACGCGCGGGGGCGGTACGCCAGCGACAATCCGGCCCAGAACGAATTCTTCCCCTGGGTGGGATTCGGGATCCCCTGGTAGGGACCCCGCGGGGGACGCCAAGAATCATTAATATATATTCATGTTTATTTCATATACGATTCACCCCATCATCCTTAGGATTCCGCCATGGCCATGGAGGGACTGGGAAGCGCCGCGTCGGGAGAAGGGAACTCCTTCCCCGCACGGCTGGGAGCAATCGTTTTGGCCCACGCGGCGCTGATCCTTCCTCTGCTGGGCCGGACGACGCTGTACGACATCGACGAGGGCCGGATCGCGCAGGTGTCCCGCGAGATGGCCCTCTCGAAGGACTTCATCACCCCCCGTCTCGGCGAACTTCCCTTCGCGTGTTATCCCCCCCTTCCCTACTGGCTGATGGCGGCTTCCGGAAGCGTCTTCGGCTGGAACGAGTTCGCCATGCGCCTCCCCGGCGCGCTCTGCGGAATCGCCCTGGTGGCGATGACCGGGCTGGCCGTACGCCGCCTGGGGGGGGAGAGGGCCGGCCTCCTGGCCGCCGCCGTCCTCGCCACGCTCCCCGGCTTCCTCGGACAGGAATCGACCTGCCGCGCCGACGTGACGACGATGTTCCTGGCGACGGCGGCCCTGGACCGGTTCCTCGTCTGGGCCGAGGCGGAGGAAAAGGACCGGCGGCGGCGCGACTTGGCGCTGGTGTATCTCCTGGCCTCCCTCGGGGTCCTGGCGAAGGGCCCGATCGCGCTGGCCGTCTTGGGGGTGGGAGGACTGGCGTGGTTCGCCGTCCGCGGGCGCTGGGGCCTTCTGCGCCGGATGGGCTGGTCCTGGGGGATTCCCTTTTCCGCGGCGATCGTCCTCCCCTGGTACCTGTTCGTCTACCTCTCGGCGGGGGCCGGCTTCCTGAGGGAGAATCTCCTGCTGGAGAATCTGGAGGCCTTCACTCGGGGGTACCAGCAGAGGCGTCCCTGGTATTTCTACCTCAAGGTGGCCGCGGCGGCGCTGTTCCCGTGGTTCTTGGCGCTGGGGTTTTCCTGGCGGGTGCGGGGCGCCCGCGGGCTCGGATACGCGCTGGCGTGGGCGGCGGGAGTCTTCCTCTTTCTTTCGATCTCCTCCGCCAAGCGGCAGAGCTATCTGGTCTATCTGGATGTCCCGCTGGCGATGGCCGCGGGCATCACCCTCGCCGCCCTCCTGGAGGAGGTCCCCTCGTTGCTCCGGAAGTCGCTGGCGGGATTGGGGGGGCTGTGCGCGGCCACCGCGGCGGGGATCGCCGTCGTCCCCTCCCCGACGTGGACCGCGGAGCGCATCCAGGCGATCCTGGACCTCATGCCCCTCCTGACCCTTCTGCTGGGCGCCGGGGGGATCGCCCTGGCGGGGATCTCCTGGAGAGGGGGCGCCCTGGCGGGGACGGCCTCCCTGGCGGCCCTGATGGCGGGGGGATTCGTGCTGTTCCGCGCCGCGATCGCACCCCGCTGGGACCGGCCGGGACTCGCGGTCGCGGCGTTCTGCCGCCGGGCCGCCGCCGCCGTGCCCCCCGGCCGGCGGATCGGGTACCTCGTGACCGCCCAGCCGGACGGGGCCTTCCATTTCTACGCCGGCCATCCCCTCCAGCCCCGCCGCGGCGAGCCCGGCTATTATCTCCTCTCCCAGGATCAGATGAAGCAACTCGAGGAAAGGGGACGGAAGATCCGCCTCCTCGATTCGGTGCAAGACGAGCGCCAGCGGGGCCTCCATCTGGTGGAGGTGCTCGAATGACCGGCCCCCCGCGCCGGGCGACCTTCCTGCCCTTCTCCCGGCCCTCGATCGGCGAGGAGGAGATCCGCGAGGTAACCGACTGCCTCCGATCCGGATGGATCACCACGGGGCCCCGTACGGCCCGCTTCGAGGAGGCGTTCGCCGCCTACGTCGGGGCCCGGCACGCCCTGGCCTTCGCTTCCGGCACGGCGGCGCTCCATGGGGCCTACTGGGCGCTGGACCTTCAGCCGGGGGACGAGGTGATCTGCCCCTCCCTCACCTGGCCCGCCACGGCCACCATGGCGCGGGTGCTCGGGGCCCGAATCGTCTTCGCCGACATCGACCCCGCCACCCGGCTGATCGACCCGGCCGACGTCGCCCGAAAGATCACCCGGCGGACCCGCGCCGTGGTGCCCGTCCACTTCGCCGGCGCCCCCGCCGACCTCGACGCCCTCCGTGAGGCGGTCGGGAAGGACGGCGTCCTCGTCGAGGACGCCGCCCACGCCGCGGGGGCGGAGTACAAGGGGAGGCGGATCGGCGGCGGCGGGAACCCGGCGATCTTCAGCTTCCATCCCATCAAGAACCTGACCACCGGCGAGGGCGGCATGCTCACGACCGGCGAGGACGGCCTCGCCGCGCGCCTGCGGCTCTTCCGCTTCCACGGCGTCTCCCGGGACGCCTGGAAGGCCTATGGCGCTGCGGGAGCCGCCCGCTACGACACGGTCCTCCCCGGATTCAAGTACAACCTGACCGACCTCGCCTCGGCCCTGGGGATCCATCAGCTCCGCAAGCTCGACGCCTTCCTCGAGCGGCGCCGGCAGATCGCCGAGCGCTATCTCCGCGGCCTGAAGGGCCTCCGGGGGATCGAGCTGCCGGCCGCCCCCCCCTATCCCCACCGCCACGCCTGGCACCTTTTCACGGTGCTGGTGGAGCACCGGGACGCGTTCATGGCCCGCCTCCGGGAGGAGAACATCGGCACGGGGCTCCACTTCGAGGCGGTCCACCGCTCCACTCTGTACGCCCCGGGGGCGCCCTCCCTGCCCCGGACGGAGTACGTCTGCGACCGGATCGTCTCCCTCCCCCTGTATCCCGGCATGACCGACCAGGACGCGGACGACGTGCTCGTCGCCGTCCGGAGGGCGCTGGCATGAGCGACGCCCCCCGCGTGTCGATCGTCATTCCCGTCTACAACGAGGAGGCGAACCTCCCGGAGCTCCACGAGCGGCTGGCGCGCACGCTGGAGGCCATGGGGAAACCCTGGGAATGCATCTACGTGGACGACGGCAGCTCCGACGGGTCCCTGGCGATTCTGACGGGGCTGGCCGCGCGGGACCCTCGCGTGCGGGTCGTGGAGTTCAACCGCAACTACGGCCAGCACGCCGCCGTCTTCGCGGGGATGACCCAGACCCGGGGCGACATCGTGGTGACCCTGGACGCCGACCTGCAGAATCCCCCTGAGGAGATCCCCCGGCTCGTCGCGAAGATGGAGGAGGGGTACGACGTGGTGGGCTCGTTCCGGAAGAACCGGAAGGACCCGCTTTTCCGGAGGATCGCCTCGCGCCTCATGAACGCCATGGTCCGCGGCGGCCCCGGGGCCGCGGCGGGGATGACCGACTACGGCTGCATGCTCCGGGCCTACGTGCGGAACGTGGTGGACCAGATCGGCCGCTGCCGGGAGCTTTCCAGCTTCATCCCCCTGCTGGCCATGCAGTACGCGAAGAAGACCGCCGAGATCCCCGTCGAACACGCCGAGCGCGCGCGGGGGAGGTCGGCCTACGGCTTCCTCCGGCTCCTCCGCCTGCAGCTGGATCTGACGACCGGATTCTCGCTCCTGCCCCTGCGCCTTCTCAGCGCCTTCGGCGGTTTCGTGGCGCTGGGGGCCCTCGCTCTGGCGGCCTTCATCTTCGTCCGGCGCCTCCTGCCGGGGGGCGACCAATGGGCCCAGTTCGGGGTCTTCACCCTCTTCGCAATCCTCTTCCTCATGGTGGGCGGGCTGTTCGTCGGCCTGGGGATCCTGGGGGAGTATGTGGGACGCATTTACGGCGAGGTCCGGGGACGTCCCCGCTACGTGATCCGCCGGATCCACGGGGGGTCCCCCGGATGAGGATCGTCCTATTCGGCTACGGGGAGATGGGCTGCACGGGCCTGGAGTTCCTCCTCTCCCGGGGCGAGGAGGTCGCCGCCGTGATCACCCACCGGGACGATCCCGCCGAGCGACGGTGGTTCCGCTCCCTGGCGGAGACGGCCGCCCGGAAGGGAATCCCCGTGCTCTATGGGGAGGAGGCGGACCTCGAGGCCGAGGTACGCCGCCTCGCCCCCGACCTCCTCCTCTCCTTCTACTACCGCCGCCTGATCCCCCCGCGGGTCCTCCGGCTGGCACCGCGGGGGGCGCTCAATCTGCACGGATCCCTCCTGCCCCGCCTCCGCGGCCGGGCCCCCCTCAACTGGGCCCTCGTCGAGGGCGAGGAGGAGACCGGGGTGACCCTCCACCACATGATCCGGGAACCCGACGCGGGGGACATCGTGGCCCAGCGGGGATGGAAGATCGGGCCCCGCGACACGGCCAAGACCCTCTTTGACCGCGCCGTGGCGGAAACCCGGATCCTCCTGGGAGAGATCTGGCCCCGGATCGTGAACGGCACCGCTCCCCGCATCCCCCAGGACCCCTCCCGAGCCACCTACCGCGGGCGGCGCCGGCCCGAGGACGGGGAGATCGACTGGAGGCAGCCCACCCGGCGCGTGGACGGCCTCGTCCGGGCCGTCACCGAACCTTTCCCGGGGGCCTTCACCTGGCTGAACGGACGCAAACTGATGGTCTGGGAGGGCGAGCCCGCCTCCGGCCGGGGCGATCCCGGCCGCATCCTGGAACCCGCCGTCGTCGCCACCGGAGACGGCGCCTATCGTATCACGCGGACGAACTTCGCGGACCGGCCCGGCGAACCGCCGGTCCTCCCTATCGGCGGCCTTTTGGGAAGAACGCCATGAATGTCCTCATCACCGGCGGCGGCGGGTTCCTCGGATCCCACCTCGCCGAGGGGCACCTCCGCCGCGGCGACACGGTCTGGGCGGTCGACACCGGAATGAACCTGAAGGTCCGCCACCTCCTCCCCGACCCCCGCTTCCACTATGTGAAGGCCTCCGTCCTGGATGCGGAGGCGCTCGAGGCCTTCGTCCTCCGCTGCGACCTGGTCTACCACCTCGCGGCCGTCGTCGGCGTGGAGCATTACGTCGACGACCCCTTCAACGTTCTCAACGTGAACATCCTGGGCACGCTGAACCTCCTCCGCCTCGCGCACCGCCACGGCCGCCGGATCGTCTTTTCCTCCACCAGCGAGGTCTACGGCCGGAATCCCCGCGTGCCCTGGAAGGAGGAAGACGACCGGGTGCTGGGCGCCACGACCCTGGACCGGTGGTGCTACTCCACCTCCAAGGCGGCGGCCGAGCACTACTGCTGGGCCTACCGCCGGATGGGGCTGGAGGTGACGGTCGTGCGCTACTTCAACGTCTACGGCCCGCGCCTGGACCGGATCGACAGAGGCCGCGTCCTCACCATCTTCATGGGCCAGATCCTCCGGGGGGAGCCGCTGACCGTCATCGGGGACGGGCGGCAGACCCGCTGCTTCACCTACGTGGACGACGCGATCCGCGCCACGATGGCCGCAGGCCTCAAGCCGGAGGCCGCCGGCGGCGTCTTCAACATCGGCGACGACCGCGAGACCTCCATCCTCGAGCTGGCGCGGACCATGCTGGAACTGGCGGGGCGCGACCCGGACCGGGACCTGAAGTTCGTACCCCAGGAGGCGGTCTACGGCCCGAGCTATGAGGACATCCCCCGCCGCATCCCCGACATCACGAAGATGAAAACGGTCCTCGGAGTGACGCCGAAGACGGCGCTCCGTGAGGGGCTGCGGGCAACGATGCAGTGGTTCCGGCACGAGCAGGAACACCGCCCTGCCCTCACCTCGGCCTCCCTGGAGACGCCACGGACGTGACCCCCCTCCGCCTTCGGGTGGACGTCTGCACGCGGCGGGCACTGCAGGACGGCGTCCCTGGGATTCTCGCCGCCCTGAAGGCGGCCCGCGTGCGGGCCACGTTCCTGGTGACGTTCGGACCCGACGCCTCCGGGCTGGCGCTCTTCAAGCTGCTGCGGCCCTCCTTCACCCGCAAGGTCTGGCGATCGGGCGGAGGGGCGACCTACGGGTGGGCCTCCGCGCTCTACGGGACCCTCCTTCCCGCCCCCCTCGTGGGCGCCGGCCTGCCCGACATCGTGCGCCGCATCCGAGACGAGGGTCACGAGGTCGCGCTCCACGGATGGGACCACCGGCGCTGGCAGGACCGCATCCCCCGCTACCCCCGAGCCCGCCTCCGGGAGGAATTCCGGCGGATGAGGGACGCGGCCGAGGCCGTCCTCGGACGGCCCCCGGCCGGCTTCGGGGCCCCTGCCTGGCGCGCCAGCGCCGATCTTTTGGAACTCGAGGAGGAGGCGGGGCTCGCCTGGGCCGGGGATACCCGAGGAAGCACGCCGTTCCTCCCCGTCCTCGACGGCCGTCCCTTCCGCGTGCCCCAGCTCCCCGTGACCCTGCCCACCCTCGACGAGGCCCTGGGGCTCGGGACGGCCGGCGGATTCGCCGGGGAGGTGCTCCGGAGGTCCCGCACGCAGGTCGAATACTGCTGCTACGCGGCCCACGCGGAGATGGAGGGCCTCGCGTTCCGGCCCCTCTTCGAGGAGATCCTCCGCGGCCTCGACCGGCCCGTGGCGCCGGTGGGAGAGACCCCGCTCGGGGAACTCCCCCGGCGAGCCATCCTTCCCGGACGCGTCCCGGGACGCCCCTACGACGTGTGCCTGGAAGAGGAATTCCCTCTCCCCGGACCGGGAAGCGGAGAACCCCGTTCCTCCTGAGCCGCCGCCAGCAGAGGAGCATCGCGACCATCCCCGCGCGGCGCCCCCCCGTCAGCCCGCCCAAGGCATAGACCAGGGCCCGCGTCCCCACCCCCGCCGCCGCACGCCGACGATCCATCCAGGAATCCGCCCTCCCCACGGGACCGATCTTCGGGAAAGGACGTGAAGCAAACCTGAAGAAAGAGGGAAAAGAATCTCATGTCCGGCCCGAAGCGGCGCCGTCAGAAGCGGACGTCGCACCCGAGGAGGGGCCCCCGGCTCGTCTCCTCCATCTCCCATCGGCCCGGTCCCCGGTCGAGGGCGCGGTGATAATCCCGCAGGCGGATCCGCAGAACCTGATAGCCGAGGTGAAGGGACACGCCCTCGGAGAGATCGAGCCGCACCACCGCGGAAAGATTTGTGAGGCTCGACACCGACCCCGTCAGGTTCGCCGGGATGGACTGGGCCGCGCGGAGGACGAACCCCGCCGGGCCGCCCTGCCACACCCCCGCCTCCACCGCCGCGTGAGGCCCGGGGCGCAGGGAAGGATCGATCGGCGCGGCCTCGAAGGCGTCGACGCTCAAGCCCGCGGCGACCGCCAGGTCGAACGGCGCCTCCCGGGCGTACCCGAAGAGACGCCGGACGTACTCGAGGGTCGCATGGTGCCAGACGAGGGAAGGTCCGTGTTCCAGGCTGCCCTCAAGGTTGCCCTCGTCGAAATAGACGCCTGCCATCCACGTGGCACGGACGAGGTCGCAGGCCCCGATGGGGATGTCGGCCCAAAAGGCCATCCCGAGGCCCCAGTCATGTCCGTCGAGGTCCAGGCGAATGAGGTCCAATCTGAACTCGGGGGGCGGCCACATCTCCCCTTCCGTCTCTCCCAGCCCCAGGCGGGCCACCTTCGGCGGCTCCGGATCCCCCGGCGTCCGGAACGGATCCGGATCCCACCAGGGGAACCGCGGCATCAGGCCGAATTCCCCCTCCTCCGCCGGGACGGGCGCGGCGGCGGCCTCGGCGGGGGAACCGTCGGCGGCGGGAGGCAAGGGAATCTCTTCGCGGGGAGGGGGAGCCTGGGCCACCGGGGGGAGGGCGGGCCTCTCCGGAGGGGCGGCCGGCTCCACCTCTGCCCTTCTCTCCGGTTCGGGGATCGGTGCCGGAGAGATCCTTGTCCGCGGGAAGACGCAAAGGGACTCCCGTGCCCGAGGCGGCTCCCGCCGGTCCGCCTCCCGGAAGGCGCCGGGGGCGAGGACGAGGATCATCATCAAGCCCAGGGAAAAGGCCACGGCGCCGCGGGAGAGGCCCAGCCGGGCCCGTATCGATCGGGCCTCCCCGGACCGGCCCCGCGCCAGGAGGACGGCACACGCGGCGGTCTGGGCCAGGAAATACCCCAGCAGGAGCAAGGCTGCCCCCGCCAGCGGCAAGGCCGCGAGCTTGAGCCACAGGGCCGCCTCCGGATGGACGACGAACCAGACCCCCGTGCCGAGGACGGCAAGGAATGTCGCCCCCAGGACCGGGATGCGCCGCGCCGCCCAGCGGCGGCAGATCCGGGACCGGTCCACCATGGGTTCCCCGATTCTAGGGGTTTCTCCGGCCCGGGACAATTCCCGGCCGCCCGCCCCCCCGTCGGGGACCCCGCCCTACGTGAATAAATCCTCATTCTAGGCTCATCCCAGATTCATGCCGCGATCCCACCCTGCAGTCGTCCCTGTATTCCCGCGGGCCGCGGACGTAAGATGGAGGAACCCCCATGCGGATCCTGGTGGTCGAGGACGAAAGGAAGCTGGCCCATTTCATCAAGAAGGCGCTCCGGGAGGACGGCCACGCCGTGGACCTTTGCCACGACGGAGAGGAGGGGACCCATTTCGCGGTCAACGAGGAATACGACGCCATCGTGCTGGACCTGCTCCTGCCCCGGCGCGACGGCCTCTCCCTCCTGAAGGAGCTGCGGGACCGGAAGAAGGCCACGCCGGTCCTGATCCTCACGGCCAAGGACACCGTGAAGGACCGGGTCCGCGGGCTCGACGCGGGGGCGGACGACTACCTGACCAAGCCCTTCGCCCTCGACGAGTTGCGGGCCCGGCTGCGGGCCCTCCTGCGCCGCGGCCAGGGGAGCACGGCCACCGTCCTTCGGTTCCAGGACCTCGAGATGAACCTCCTGGACCGCGCCGTCCGTCGGGGGGAGCGGGAGATCGCGCTGACTCCGAAGGAATTCGCCCTCCTCGAATACTTCCTCCGAAACCCCCGGCGCGTCCTGACGCGGACCTCCATCGCCGAGCACGTCTGGGACTACAACTTCGACTGGCAGTCCAACGTCGTGGACGTCTTCGTCAAGTCCCTCCGGAAGAAGCTGGAGGAACAGGGGGAGCCCCGCCTCCTGCACACCCTCCGGGGGGTGGGCTACGTCCTCCGGGAGGCGGAAGGTGCGGTCCGTTAGCACCCGCCTCACCTTCCTCTTCCTGGCCGCCACCGGCCTCCTCCTGGGGCTCTTCGCCGCCAGCCTCTGGGTCTGGGTGCGGGCGAACGCCGAGCGGGACCTGGAGCGGGAACTCGAGATGCAATCGCGGGCCTTCGGCCGCTTCTTCGCGGAGGAATACGCGGAGCTCCTCCGGGGCGATCCCGTGGACCTCGCCCGGGAGATGCAGGCCTACCTCGACGTCGGGGGAACCGTCGCGGAGGTGCGGAGCGCCGACGGCCGCGTGCTGTTCTCCTCCTCCGGCTTCTCCCCCGCCCGGCCCGGCTTCCGGTTCGCCGTCGAACCGATCCCGATCCCACCGGCGGGAACGGGGACACTGCGCTACGGCATCACCGAAGAGCCCCTCCGGAATCTGATGGGACAGCTGCGCCTGTTCTTCGCCTTGTTCCTGCCCCTGTCCCTGCTCCTCTCCTGGATCGCGGGGCTCCTCTTCGTGCGCCGGGCGCTGGCCCCCGTGGAGGAGATCCGGCGGCGGGCCGAACGGATCAGCCGGGTCAACATCGCCGAGCGGGTCCCGGTTCCCCCCCCGAGGGGCGAGTTCCACAACCTCGCCCGGACCTTCAACGAGATGCTGGACCGCCTCCAGGGGGCCATCGAGGATCTCCAGAATTTCGCCTCCGATGCCGCCCACGAGCTGCGCACCCCCCTGGCCAACCTGCGCACGGAGATCGAGACCGCCCTGCAGCATCCCCGGCCCCCCTCCGAGCACGCCCAGACCCTTGCCAGCCTCCTGGAGGAAGTCGTCCGGATGAACCGGATCGTCACGGACCTTTTCACCCTGGCCCGGCTGGACCTGCGCCAGTACGCCCTCAGCCGGGAGCGCGTCCCCCTGCTTCCCCTGCTGAGGGAGGCCAGGGAGACCTGGTCGGCCGTCGCGGCCGAGCGGGGGATCTCCATCCGGGTCGAGGGGGAGGAGGCCGCGATCGAGGGCGACCCCCAGGCCCTTCGGCGGGTCCTGATGAACCTGACCGAGAACGCCGTCAAGTACAACCGCCCCGGGGGGAGCGTCACGCTCTCCCTGCAGCGGGCCGGGGACAAGGTCCTCCTCAAGGTGGCCGACACGGGGATCGGTATCCCCGCCGAGAGCCTGCCGCGCCTGTTCCGCAGGTTCTACCGGGTGGACAAGGCCCGCTCCCGCCAGAGCGGAGGGACGGGCCTGGGACTGGCCATCTGCAAATCCTTCGTCGAGGCGCACGGGGGTCGGATCGACGTCTCCAGCACCGAGGGACGGGGGACGGTCTTCACGGTGGAGCTGCCGACACCGCCTCAGGGCAGCGTCCAAGACGTGAACCACCAGGCCCCGGCGCGGAAGTGATTGAGCACCTCCGCCGCCAGGGGAATTGCCATCGCTCCCAAGGCCCGCAGGGATTCGTTCCTGAGCGCTCGGAGATCCACCTCCACCCGCCCCTCCCCCGGCAGTGGAGACTTGCGGGGAAAGACGCGGGGAACCGAACGGGCGTACCTCCCCCACGCCTCCGGGAACAGGCCGGAGAGCTGCCGCTCCTCCGCCGGGATGACGGCCAGGAGATAATAGGCGGCCAAGAGCCCCACGCCCGCCAAGAGCGTGAGGCTGTGGAGGAAGAGGGCCGCGGAGACGGCCAGCAGGAACGAGCCCACGTAGAGAGGGTTCCGGCAGGCCCTATAGGGCCCATCCCTGACCAGGGTCTCTCCCTTCCTGCCCCCGATGAACAGGATGCTGGAGAGGCGGAACGCCAGGCCGGCGGCCAGAAAAATCCATCCCGCCGCGTGCAGGGCCAGGGCCTCGGCCGTCTCCTCCGCGACGCGGGGCCGGGTAAGGATCACGACGAGCCCCATCGGCACGAGGATGCCGATCCCCACCCATCCCCGCAGGCGAAATACCCGATCCTTCGGTCTGGACACGTCCCGTTTCGACCCCGTCGGACCCCGCCGACGGGTAGCCTTTCTGCATTCATTCAATCCCCACGGCATGAAACCCCCGTGAATTTTGCATGAATATCCACGCTGCCGGGGCTCGCCTCCTCATGAACATTCTTTCATCCTGGACTCATCGCCGCTTCATTCCCGAATCCCATGATCGGCGTCCATGAAGTCCCCTTCCCCGGGCGCGCCGGTCACCATCGTCATCCCCACCCTCAACGAGGCCGCCACCATCGAGAACCTGGTCCGGCGGGTCCTCGCGACCTGCCCCGGGGCCGAGGTGGTCGTGGTGGATGACGCCTCCGGGGATGGCACCGCGGATCGGGTGCGGGCCCTGGGCCGGACGAGACCCGTCCGTCTCGTCGAGCGCCGGGGGGAGCAGGGACTCTCCACCGCCGTGCTCCGCGGGTTGGCGGAGGCACGGACGGATCTCGTCGTCGTCATGGACGCCGACCTGAGCCACCCGCCCGAGGCCGTTCCCGCGCTCGTCCGGGCGGTGGAGGAGGGGGCCGACATGGCGGTAGGCAGCCGGTACGTCCCCGGCGGCGCGTTGGACGGCTGGCCGTTCCTCCGCCGGCTGGCCTCGGCGGCGGGCACCCTGCTGGCCCGCCCCCTCGTCCGCGTCCGCGACCCCCTGGCCGGCTTCTTCTGCCTCCGGAAAGGCCTCCTTGAGGGGATCGAGCTCCGGCCGCGCGGATTCAAGATCCTCCTGGAGATCTTGGCGCGGGCACGGCCCCGGAAGGTCGTGGAGATCCCGATCCGCTTCGTGGACCGCGCCGCCGGACAGAGCAAGTTCGGACCCCGCGAGCGCCGGGAATTCCTCCGTCAGGTCTGGGCGCTTTACCGCGACCTCCTTTGGAAAAGCCCCCGATGGGCCCTCCGAAGGCACTGAGGAGGATCCCTCCCTGGGCGGTGTTCCTGGCCTTGACGGCCCTTTTCCGGGCGGCCGCCGGAGCGGTCATCCCCCTCACCCCCGAGGAGGCGTACCACTGGAACTACGCGGCCCACCTGGACTGGAGCTACTACGACCATCCCCCCATGATCGCCTGGGGCGTCGCCGCGGGGACCCTCCTCTTCGGGGACACCCCGTTCGGCGTCCGGTTCGTGCCCAACCTGATGGGGCTGGGGACGGCGTGGATCCTGGCCCTCCTGGCCCGCCGGTTGTACGGCGAGGCGGGCGCCCTCTGGGCCGCCCTCCTGGTTTCCATCGAACCCCTCGTCTTCCTCGCCTCCGGGGCCGCCTTCCCGGACGCCCCCCTGCTTTTCTTCTGGACCCTGGCCCTCTTCCTGGTCTGGAAGGCCCTCGAGAAGGGGAAGGGCGCGTATTGGATGGCGGGGGGCGCCGCCCTCGGGGCAGCGATGCTCTCGAAATACACGGCGATCTTCCTGGTCCCCGGCCTCGTGCTGCACCTGATCTTTTCGAGACGGGACCGGCGCGGGTGGAACACGGCGTGGCCCTACGCAGCCGGGTTGGTCGCCCTCGCCGTTTTCAGCCCTGTCCTCCTCTGGAACGCGGGCCACGAGTGGGTTTCCTTCCGCTTCCAGAGCGTGGATCGCCTGGGAAAGGCCCGCGGCCTCGACCCCCTGGGGGCGCTCCGGTTCCTCGGGCAACAGGTACTGGGGTTCTTCCCGCTCACCCTTCCGCTGGCGGTGACGGCCTTCCGGCGGGGGATGCGTTCCCCGAGAATGGGAGAACGATTCCTGTTCTGGTCCACCCTCCCCGCGGCGGCCTTCTTTTTCACCCTTTCCTGGGCCCGGCCCATCCACCTCCTATGGCCGATGCCCGCCTGGTTGGGGTTGACGGTGCTCATGGCGGGGACCGCGGCGGAGGGCCGCGGGGCCCTCGCCCGGTTCTATGCCGCCCGGCGGGGCTGGCTGGGGGGGATCTCGGCCGCCGCGCTGGCGGGCGGGGCCTTCCACGCCGCCTTCTTCCTTCCCGGCATCTCCCCCTTCCAAGGCCTGTACGGATGGAAAGAGGTTGCCTCCCGCGCCGCGGCGCTCCGCGCGGGGATGCCTCCCCACACGTTCTTCCTGGGACTGGGCCGGAAATACACCTGCCCCAGCCAGCTCGCTTTCCACCTTCGGGCCCCGCGGGACGTTCACGGAAAGAACCTCCTGGGACTCGAAGGGCTGCAGTACGGGTTCTGGGACGACCCCGAGGCGCTGCGGGGGCGGGACGCCGTGGTCGTACTCGAGGCTGGGGACCGGGAGGCGGGCTACCGGGAGCTGCTGGGACGGGCCTTCGCCTCGGTCGAGGAGGCCGGTCGGGTGGTCGTCCCGGTGGGCCGCGCCCCGCTGCGGGAACCCCCTCCGCTCGCCTTCCTGCTGTTCCGTGCCCGGGGGTATCGGCCGCCACCCCGGCGGACCCTCTCCCCGGTGAAAAATTTCATGTAAGATGGCCGAACCCTCCGACAATGGCTAGGAGAGGTGGAGGGCGCGGGACGCCATGGAACCGCAACCGGCCGGGATCAACGAACGAGCCTTCCGGACGATCTTCAACCATCGGACGATGCTCCACGCCTACATCCTCGCCCTGGTGCGGGACCCGCACCGCGCCGAGGACGTCCTCTCGGATACCGTGGTGGCCCTCGCCCGCGAGTGGGACCGCTACGATCCGGGGCGTCCCTTCGCCCCCTGGGCCCGGGGCGTCGCCCGCCGCATCGCCCTGGCACAGCTCCGCCGGGACGCCACGGGCCCCGTCCTTCGGGACGACGCCTGGCTCGACGCCGTGGGCGCGGAACTCGACCGGTTCGGCGACCAGGCGGCCCTCGAGGAGCGCAAGGTCCTGCTCCGCCGCTGCCTGGAGCGCCTCGAGCCCCGCCATCGCCGGCTGATCGCGTGGAGGTATTTCGAGAACCGCAGCACCCGGGAGATCGCGCGCCGGACGGGCCGAACCCCCAACGCCCTCTATGTCGCCTTCGCCCGCCTCCACGCGGCCCTTCAGGCGTGCGTGGAACGGTACCTGCACGCCGCGGGGATGGAGGGCTAGAACGATGTCCGGCGGAACCGGGGCGGAGGACCTGCTGCGATACCTGGACGGATCGCTCCCCCCCGGGGAGGGGGAACGTCTCTCCCGGGAACTCCAGGACGACCCCCTCCTTCGGCGCCGCCTAGCCGAGATCGCGATGCAGAGCGTGATGCTCCGGGAGATCGGAGAGGAGGAGAGGGCGGCCGTGTCGCGCCGCCGGGGGCTCCTGCCGGCCCTCGCCGCCGCGGCCGCCCTTCTCGTCGTCGCCGCCGCGGCCTACCTCGCCGCGCGCGCGCCCATGCTGGCGACCGTCGCCTCCGCGACCGCCGCCGCGGGCGGGCCGCCGCCGCGGATCCTCCGCGGGGGAGACCGCCTCCCCGCCGCCCCCGGCGCCGCCCTCCGCGAGGGCGACCGCCTCGAGACCGGCGGCGCGGCCGTCCTCTTTGAGTATGCCGGGGAGGCCACCGCGGTCGAGGCCCCGCCCGGCACGTTCCTGTCCCTGGGATCGAGGGGCGGGGCCAAGACGATCCGCCTCGACCGGGGCGAGCTCGCCGCCCGGATCGCCCCGCAGCCCGCGGGCCGGCCGATGCGGTTCCTTACGCCGCAGGCGGAGGCGGAGGTCCTGGGGACCCGGCTGCGGCTCTCGGCGGGCGGCCGGGCGACCCTGCTGGAGGTGGAGGAGGGACGGGTCCGGCTGACGCGGACCGGCGACGGGGCGGCCGCCGAGGTGGCGGCGGGATTCGTGGCCGTGGCGGCGGCGGACGCGCCGCCGGAGGCGCGGCCCCGGCCGGAAGACGTCGAGGCCCTCAGGAGGGCCGTGCGGCAGGGGACGGTACCGGGCGCCCCGAAGGCCGCGCCGGTTTCTCCCGACGAGAAGGTGCTGGAAGCGCGCTTCGACCGGAACCTCGAGGGTCTGGAGACGCCGCCCCGGAAGCTGTGCTATGTCTACAAGAGCGAACTGACGCCCGCCCTCGCGGTGCTCTCCCGATCCTCCGCCGTGAGGATCTTCCACCGCATCCGGGACTACGGCCTCTCCGGGCCGACCGCCTGCGCCTACGTCTCCGGCGGGCGGGTCCGCACGGCCGGGCGCGGGACGGTCTCTGGCCTCGACGAATCCTGGCTGCTGTTCTGGTTTTCCGGCGGGACCGGCTGGGACCGGATCCGGTACTCCGATTACGTAAAGAGGCACCTCAAGGACGAGCGCTCCTTCGCCTTCGACGTCCCCTTCCTCGTCTCGCTCCAGAAGAAACCCCGGAGCGTGACGGTGGGCGAGGACGGGGTCGTGCTGGCCTTCCCGGGCGAGGCGGGCCTCGTCCAGCTCATGCCGCTGTTGGGGGTGCACCGGCCGCCGCCCGAGGCGACGGCCCAATGGAGGGAGGGCCTGCCGCCCGAGATCGTCCAACGGGCCCGGGAATGGAACGCACGGTTGAAGTGGTATCCGGCGCAGGTCCGCGAAGACTACGCGATCGACGCGGCGCGGGACATCGTCGACATCACCTACTCCTACCGGTTCGTGCCGGTCGCCGACGAGTGGGGCACGGCGGGTTCGCCGGACGCCCCGCTCCCGCCGATCGTGGCGCTCGCGGCGGAGCACGGGATGCCGCTCAAGTTCTCCGCTCGAACCCGGGACACGCAGTGTCCGACCCACTTCGGCCCGCTGTGGGTCGCCCCGGCCGCGAAGTCCGTCACCGTCTCCATCCCCGGCATCGCGAGCCTCGTGACGCGGATCCCGGTGCCCGACGTGGATCCGGCCCGGGACGCCGAGCTGATCAAGCGGATCGAGCAGCGCGTCCTGGCAGACGTGGACCAGCCGGGTGGCGGCTGGTGGGCCGGCGCGTCCATCGCCATGAACCAGGGACACAAGGCCGCCTGCATCCCGTACGTGAGCCCCGAGGCGGCCGAGGTCATCAAGGCGGCCTCGATGAGAATCGTGAACACCGAGGTCTTCGACTTCGGCCGCAACGCCGCGCGGCTGGTCGACGAGCAACGCGGACGGGTCTACGTCGTGGACTCCGTCAACCACTTCCAACGCTACGCCGGGGACGACGAGTCGCCGGCCTGCGAGTTCCCGCGGGGGCTGTGGAGCTACGCCTTCCACACCGGCGACTGGTATTCGATCCGGCAGCTCTGGCCGAATCTCCAGGGCGCCGGGGTCGGCTCCTACGTCAAGAACAACTGGGTCCTCCAGTCACGATTCAACTCGGGCGGAGACACCTTCCACGACATCATCATCGGGACGTGCGCCATGGCCCGCCTGGCGGCGGCCCTGGGGGAGGAGAAGGACTACGGCCTCTTCACGTACCTCCTGGCGCGGCACCTGGTGGCCTACTACGGGTTCGAATATGCGCTGGCGAGGCACGCCGTGAAGTACCCGCCGTGGTTCGTGCCCCTGGACGAGCGGAAGCCCATGCTCGTCTGGGACATCTACGCCCCGTTCGGCGGGTTCTTCGCGCCGTACGACGCCTCCGGCTTCTACGGCCCGTTCAGCGGCTTCAAGGAGCACTATGCCCGGATCGGCGAGGGATCAGGGGAGATGCCGGACGTGATGGGCCGCTTCTACCGGCGGTTCCTCGCCCGGCACGCCCGGGAGAGGTTCGCCGGCGTCGAGAAGGAGGTGAAGCTCGACGCCAAGGACGGATTCTGGGGCCTTCTTTTCCACCTCAACGCCTGCCTCAACGGCTGGGACTACGAGAAGACCCGCGCCTGGCTGGACGCATGTCCCTGGACCGGAAAGGACGACGTCCCCGTGCTCCGGACGCTCCACGACCAGAAGCACCCGCCCCGGGAGGTCGAGGTCCTGCATCCGAAGCTGCGCAAGGCCGTCGCGGGGCGCGGCGTGGACCTCCAGGCCGACGGGGAAGGGCACCTGAACCTGGATCTCGACACCGAGGGGCGCCGGGAGCCGGCCGTCTTCTGGTTCGGCTTCAACGCCGCGGACGCGAGGATCCGGGAGGGCACGCACGGCGACCAAACGATCAAGTTCGGCGAGATCGTCCCCGGAACGGGGAAGATCGTCGCCCGGGAGTGGGACCGGCCCAACTGGGTCACCGCCGTCTATTCCTTCAACCTGAGCCGGCCCAGCGCGGAACAGGCGGCCGCCGCGGAGGAGCAGGGCCGGGCGCGGTGGCTGGCCGTCGGGCCGTTCGGCGACCAGCGCCGGGCGGACGAGCAATTCGACACGGTCTTCGAGCCGGAGAAGGACAAGGTCGGCATCCCCGACCCCGGCCGCGAATTCGCCGGCGGCGTGAAGTACCGCGGGACCCAGGCCGAGCCCCCGCTCCGGGTCCGCTGGCGGGAGATCCAGCTGGGGGTCAAGCCCCTCGGCGACACCGGCCCGCCCGTCCCCTTCGCGGCCTCCTGCCGGCTGGGCTTCGACCACTTCGGCTACCAGTACCTGTACACCCGCGTCCGGGCCCCGGCGGACCTGGACGCGCTGGCCGGCCTGGGCTACCGCGGGCCGAACAAGGTCTGGATCAACGGGCAGCTGGCGTACGTCACCACCCGGCGCACTTCCTTCAAGCCGGACGCGCACCTGTTCCCGGTGAAACTCAAGAAGGGCTGGAACGCGATCCTGATCAAGGCCCGATGCGTCGAGTTCTGGGAGAGCTTCTCCTTCGCCCTGTACGACCCCCAGGAGCAGCCCATCGCGGGACTGGTGTTCGACCCCCGGGGAACGTAGCGAGGCCCAGGCGATGCGAAAAGGCACCATGGCGCTGGCGACCGCGGCCGCCCTGGCGGGCGGGATGGGGGCGGGCGGGACCTGCAGCCAGGAGGACCTCCAGTACAACCTCTTCCGGAATCCGGGATTCGAGGAAGGCGACGCCCACTGGAGCTTCGGGCGGGGGTGGGGTCCGCTCCCGGAGGCCGAAAAGGCCGATCACATCGAGATCCGCACCGACGGGCCGAAGGCCGGCCGGAGGTACCTGCGCGTCAAGAACGAGGGAAAAACCTTCATCAGCGTCGCCCCCGCGGACCGGATCCGGTTCCAGGCCGGCCGGACCTACCAGGTCTCGTGGTGGAGCCGCGGGTGGGCCCCGCGGGCGGGCCACGAGCAGGGCTCCAACCGCCTGCACATCAGCGGGGCCGGGGTCCCGGAATACACGGGGGATTTCCCCTACACGTCGGAGGACTGGACGTACCATGAGTACGGGTTCACGGCCACCCGCGCGGGCGAAGGCCGGGTGAGTTTCTGGGTCTGGGGAGGCGGCCACTGCGACGTGGACAACCTCATGGTTCGCCCGTCGTTCTGGTCGACCGACAAGGACCGCAACGCCGCGAGCCCCGGCGAGGTCGTGAAGATCGCCTTCGACATGGCCGGCCGGGATGCGACTCCCGCGGCGGTCGCCTACCGGATCACCGCCCCCGACGGCAGGGAACTCCTGGGCGGGAAGATCGAGGGGCGGACGCCGCTCCGGAAGGAACTGGAGTTTTCCGCCCGGTCGCCCGGCTGCTACCGGCTGACCTCGGAGGCGAAGACCCCCGGCGGCGTCTTCCGGGATACCCTGACGATCTGCATCAAGGCGCCCAAAGGGGGCCTCGACGGCGTGAAGGCCTTCTGGGAGGACCAGGGAAAGTAGGAGTCGGAGGAATCGAAGCATGGGCGGATGCGTGGTGGCGGCGGGGTTCCTCTTCCTTGGTCCCCCGCCGTCCGCGTCCGACTGGCCGCAGTTCCAGTACAACGCCCAGAACCACGGCCGCACCGACGCGCCGGCGGTCGAGCCCCCCTATCGCCTCCGCTGGGTCTGGTTCGGCGAGGGCCGGGTGGTGGTGCCGCGCGGTGGCGAGCACGCGAACGGCCGCTTCGGGCCCCTGCCCCGGGAGCCCTACGGGAAACTCGGCTTCACCATGCAGGGAATGGTGGCCGACGGCCGGGTCCTCTTCGGGGACCTGGAGGGGAAGCTCTTCTGCCTGGACACGAGGGACGGCTCGGAGGTCTGGAAGGCCCAGCTCCCCGGCGCGATCGTCCACGCGGTGGGGATCTGGAAGGCCGGCGGCGACCCGGGCCGCAACATGATCGTCGTGCCCTGCCAGGACGGCGGCGTCTACGGGCTGGACTGGGGCGGGAGGCAAAAGTGGAAGGTGCGGGGCCGGCGGGGATTCGTGACCCCGGCCAAGATCTCGGGGAGCACGGCGTACCTGGGATCGCTGGACGGCTCCCTGTACGCGGTGGACATCCCCACGGGCAGGCTCGCCTGGAAGTTCGACGCCGGGGCCCCGATCCGCCAGCCCTGCGCCATCGCCGGCGGCCGGGTCTTCTTCGGTTCCGAGGACATGATCTTCCACGCCCTCGACGCGAAGGACGGCTCCGAGATCTGGAGGACCGCCCCGGGCCAGATGAAGGGCCAGAGCTTCCGCAACACCTGGCCGATGGCCGCCGGCGACAAGGTGCTGACCTTCCAGATCCTCGTGCACGGGCTGGCCGAATTCGTGATGGAGGCCCTCCTCTGGCACGCCACGCCGGGTTCGCCCCTCGGGAAGACCCCCGCGGAGCAGAAGCGGATCGAGGACTGGCCGAAGGAGCGCGAGGCGATCCTCCAGTGGCTCCAGGGCGACGAGACCTACGCGTACTCGGTCGAGCCGCCCTGGTCCAAAACGCCCGGCGCGCGGCGGGGGGACAAGACGGACCCCCGGGAGCGGGGCGGCCCCTTCCGCAAGACGCTTTTCGTCTTCAACGCGGCGGACGGCACGGAGCCCTACCAGGTCCCCATGGGCATCGTCGGCGGCACGGGCAACGGCAACGTCTTGGCCCTGGATCCCCAGGGCCGCCCCGTCACCTTCTGGCGCGTCTCCAAGGCGACCGTCCTGAAGGGCGGCAGCTTCGGGACGGCCTTCACGCCGGACCTGAGCGCCCTCGACCTCAGGACCGGCGACCGCCTTCCCTATCCCGCCGGCCCCGGCGGCGGGCCCGGAGTCGAGCTGGACAACCACCACATGCTCACCTCCGCCGGCGACGTCGTCTACTGGTTCAATCCCTTCCGCCAGGCCCGCTGGATCCGGCTCGACGGGCGGAACAACCCTTCCGGCACCATCAGCGCCGTCTACGGCCGCCACGACGGCGGCGGCTGGGGAGGCGACGTCGTCTACTGGCCCACGAAGGAGGCGGCGGGCCCGCGCGCGGAGGTCATGATCGACACGCACGGGGCCGCCCGCACGCCGGTCGTCGTGGCCGACGGGGCCCTCTTCGTGAACGAGCTCGACATCCGCGCCTTCGCCTGCTACGAGAGCGCGCCACAGGAAGGGGGAAAGAGATGATCCTCATGGCGGTCCCCTTCGCGTTCCTCCTCGCCGGGGCGGGCCGGCCCGACGAGGCCTCGAAATACATCGACGAGAAGCTCGGGGTCACCGACGTCCCCCCCGAGGCGGACGACCTGAAGGCGACGCTCGCCGAGGTCGTGGGGAAGATGCTTTCCGCCGGGCCCCTCAACCCCTACTACGTTTCCCGCGGGGAGGGCGACCCGGAGTACGTCTTCACGAACCCGGCGGACGTCGTCCGGGCGCTCTCCGCGGCGATCCCCCATCTGCCGCCGGCGCTCCGGACGAAGGCCCGCGACTACCTCCTGAAGGAGATCGCCCGGCATCCCCCCTGGACCGACGCCCCCCTCCGGCCAGAGCAGGAGGCCGCCAGCCGAAACTTCCACCCCCTGCCCTCGCCCGATCCCCCCGGGCGGACGCCGATCCGCCCGGGCCTGGGAAACGTCTATGCCCTCTGGCTCTACGCCGAGAACACCGGGGACTGGGAGACCCTTCGATCGAACTACGCGGGGATCCGGGCCTTCGGGGAAAGGCACGCCGAGGAGGCGGGGATCTCCTTCGGGGCGATGGGGGGGCTCGTGGGCCTGGCGCGGATCGCGCGGAAGCTCGGGGAAGGGGCCGCCGCCGCCCGGGCCGCGGCCGACCTGGAGAAGGCGCTCTCGCAGGCCGACCTCGCGCGGATGACGGCGGAATCGACGAAGCGCGCCGGCCACGGAGAGGCCTGGAAGGTGGACCATGACTTCTTCTACGGCGGGTTCCACTACGTGGATCTCTCCCCCGAGATCGCGCGGGCGATCTCGGACCGGCCCGGGCTCAAGCGGGCGGTGGTGGAGCAGACGGCCCGGGCGACCCTCGTCTTCCCCCACTGGTTCATCTCCCAAGCCAGCGGCTTCATGCGCTACTACGGCGAGGGACACGCGATCACGCCGCTTTTGAGCGAGATGATCTTCCCGGTGAAGGCCTGGGTGGAGGACGCGCCCGCCGCGAAGCTCCGGATGTGGGCCGATGCGGAGGACGCGCCGGTGGGCGACCTGTATTTCATCAAGAGGCTCGCCGCGGCCATCGAGGCCCACGGGAAGCGCCGGTGGGTAAAGGTGGGGTACTGAGGATGAGGCGCGCCCCGGTTCGCGGGGGCCGGCCGGATCGGCGCCGCGCGCGCAGCCCCGCGGCCGCCGGGGGAGGCGGCGCGGGTCGACCGGCCCTGAGCGGGCCCGTCCTGGCCGCGGCGGTGCTCCTGGGCGGCGCCGCGCAGGGACAGGACTTCGTGCCGGGCCCCTCGGGACCGGCGGAAGGCGGCGCGCGGTTCCAGGAGAGCTACGCCCTCCGGGGCGGCGACATCCTCATCCGGGAGACCGCCCTGGACGAGGGCGGCCTGTTCCTGCCGCCCTCCGTGGCGCTGGCCCTCAAGTACGGCCTGAAGCTCAAGGTGGAGGATTCGGCCGGCCGGGAGCTGCGGCTTACGGACCTCGGGAAGCCCACCCGCCACGGGCCCACGATCAGGGTCGAGGGGCGCGGCGAGTACGTCCTCCGTGCGCCCCTGGGGAAATACATCTTCGAGGTGCCGGCCTCGCCTCCCGCGGCGGCCGAGGACGGGATGCTGGTCGAGGAGCTGGCGCGGCGCGTCGGCCGGTTCGTCGAGTCCGGTCATCAGGGGCCCGTGCCGCGCGAGTACGGCTACACGGGGGACCTGGTCTTCTGGTTCGAGGGGGAAACCGTCTGCGCCCTGTCGCAGGCCCTGCCCTACCTGCCGCCGGGCACGGCCGCCAAGGCCCGGGCGTACCTCGCCCGGGAGGTGGAGCAGTTTCTCCTCGACCCGAAGAACCTCGACTTCGAGCGCGCCGGGAAGGCAGGGATCGTGCGCTGGGGGGACAACGACGCGACGAAGGGGCAGGCCCTCGCCGCCCTCTTCGACTATGCCCGCCACACCGGAGACTGGGCCCTGGCCGGAAGGCTGTGGGAGGCGTGCAAGCGCGAGTTCCAGGCGTACCTCCGGCTGGATTGGCAGGCGGGCTGCAATCCCCGGACCCGCCTCCACAGCCCCCTGCGGAAGCCCAGCGATCTCCCGGCCCAGGCCGGGGCCGCCGCCGCCGTGGCCCGGCTGGCCCGGAAGCTCCGGGATCGCCCCACGGAGATCCTCGCGGCGGGGCTGGCCGCGCGCCTCCTGATCACCCGTTACGCCTGGGGGGTCTACGTCCGGCCCTACCTGTACGAGAACAAGATGATTTCGGTGCCCACCCGCACGGAGCAGGGCCGGGCCCTCGACACGCTTCCGGCCCGGGAACGTTACCCCCTGACCGCCTGGCCCTACGACGCCCCGCCCACGACCCTCTACCCGAAGGAGATGCGGTTCCTCCCCGACGGCTCCAACGATCCGCGGCTCGTGGTGGAGCCGACCGACGGCAAGACCTATCGGGTCGGGATGCTCCACGGCGACTACAACCTCAAGAGCCCCGCCCTGCACTACCCGGCGCCGCCGGAGCTGATGCGCTTCCTGGGGGACACCTTGAGGGAACGGGAACGCGAGTTCTTCGAGGCCTTCCAGGCCCACATGCCCTGGTGGCACTGGAGCGACTTCGAGACGATCCCCGAGCGCGGCGACGAGACGATCGCCTCGCCGGACATCTCCTTCTCCCTGTACCAGATGCTGGCCTGGACGCTGGGGGCGGACGGAAAGGAACTGCGCCGGCGGCTGCCGTGGGAATACCTCAACGTCGGGTTCCGCGACCGGTACCGGATGATCAACATCGGCACCTACCTTCGTGCCAAGGATGGCGCCCGATGGGAGGAGGTCCCGTGAGCATTCTGCCGGCGGTGCTCCTCTGGGCGGCGGCCGCGGACGACGACTGGCCCACCTGGCAGCACGACGCCGCCCGCACGGGCCGCACGACCGAGTTCGCCCGGGTGAAGTCGTTCCCCGAGATGCCCCGGGCGGCCTGGAAGTTTTCCTTTCCCGACCGCGTTCACTTCCGCATGCAGCCCATCGCGGTGCGGGGCGTGGTCTACGTCGGATGCATGGACGGAAGGATTTACGCCTTCAACGGGAGGGACGGAACGCCGCGGTGGACCTTCCCGGCCGACGGCGAGATCACGAACGCCCCGACCGTGGAGGCGGGCCTCGTTGTCTTCGGCACCGCCGCGGGCTCCGTCTACGCCCTGGACGCCGCCGACGGCAGGGAGGTCTGGAGGAGAAAGGTGGGAGGCCCGGTCCTGTCCAGCCCCGCCGCGGCGGAGGGGATGGTCTTCGTCGGCAGCCTCGACGGCCGCCTCCACGCCTTCGACACGAAGACCGGCGCGGAGCGGTGGACGCTGGCCACCGGCGGGAAGATCGTCCAGTCTCCCGCCGCCCGCGACGGCCGGGTCTTCGTCGGATCGGAGGACCTTTGCGCCTGGGCGGCCGACGCGAGGACGGGGAGGCTGCTCTGGACGTCCCCCGTGGGCGGAATCACGCTCCGGTGGGGATACCCGGTGGTGGCGGGGGAGACGGTCGCCTTCACGACCGTGCAGCCGGGGAAGGGATTTGCCGGAGGCTACAAGGGCGGCCGGTACAGCCCGCAGGAGCGCGAGGTCTCGGTCAAGGACGAAACCGTCCTCTTCGACGCGAAGACGGGGAAGCGGAAGTTCCCCGATCTGCGGGTCGCCTGCTGGTACTACAACCTGATCCCCCCCGTGGCGAAGGACAACGACACGCTCTGGCTCCTGGACGCGGAGCTGCACGCGCTGGACCTGAAGACCGGCACGGTGGAAACCTGCGGGCGGCATTCCACGCGCGGCGACGAGCGGCCCTGCCCCTCCATCGGCGGGGACGGCCTCCTCTACGGCGTGATCGACCAGAACATCTTCACCTACGACCCGGCCCGAAGGAAGGTCGAGCGCAACCTGTGGGGCACCCCCTACCTGCATCGCAAGCCCCCGGACTTCATGATCGGCGACAACCTGATGCGATTCTCCTCCGGCACCGGCGGCGGGGGGGCCGGCTGCGGTTCCTCCTTCGTCATGTCCCGGGGCATGGGATACGTCCTCATCTATGGCTGGCTCTACGCGTTCCGGCTGGACGCCTGACGTCCCGCCCCGCCGCCGGGCCTCCGCGCCCGTACTATAAGGGGTGACCGGAACCCTGGAGAGACGACCATGAACCTCCTCGCGCCCGCCTTCCTGCTCCTGGCCCCCGCCCTCCAGGAGCCCCTGCCGAAGGACGACGGCTACCGCGGGATCTGGTACATGAACCAGCCCACCAAGGACGAGTACCGGTACAAGTACAGCGGTGGCCTCGGCACCTACCCGCAGTGCATCCTGCCGCTCGCCGTCCACGCGAAGGAGGCGAACCGGACCTTCTTCTGCTGGGGCGGCTCCCGCAAGGACCGGCGGGAACTCCTCATCATGGTCTCGTACTTCGACCACGCCACGGGCCGGGTCCCCCGCCCCACGATCCTCATGGACAAGAAG
>Ga0068707_1000370_pt1 | contig 28375 bp, 24 predicted proteins | sample YNPNPMetaG_FD_66600 | JGI IMG/M metagenome (GOLD analysis project Ga0068707, IMG submission 66600) | Anoxygenic and chlorotrophic microbial mat microbial communities from Yellowstone National Park, USA - YNP NP MetaG | ecosystem: Environmental > Aquatic > Thermal springs > Hot (42-90C) >... | reverse complement strand
CTCCACTGGTCGCCGTAGTGGCCCGAGAAGCGGTGCCCGGATTGTCCGGTGGGGAGCACCACCAGGCTGGAGTCGAGGTTTGACAGGTCGGCGACAAACCGCAGCGAGGGCCCGTAGGCCTCCGTTACCGCGCGCACGGTGGTCGCCGAACCGTCCATCTCGACGGGGCCGAAGTTGAAGTAGCGGCCCAGCCAGGGGATGCGCCCCATCACCGGGTGTTCGAGCGCGACCTGGTTGGCGCGCCCATAACGCCACTTCTCCGGCCGCCGCCCCTGCATCCGCCTGCCCTCTTCCATGGCGTCGGCGAGGGCGTTCGTCAGCATCAGGTCGAAGTTGTCGAACCACTCGGCCCGGCGCTCGGCCACGACGCGGGCCACCACGCCCGGCGCCATGAAAGTGCGCCAGGCAGCCCCGAATTTCGGCGAGGCGCGTTCGGCGATGGCCCGCCGCACGTGCTGGTAAAGCAGGTGGGCCAGCAACGGCGCCGCGGCGCCGGCGCGCATCTGCCCGTCCCAGTTTTCGAGCAGAGCGGCGCCCTCGCGCACCAGGGGGTTCTGGTCGCTGCGGCGCCTGGCCGCCGCCACGGCGGCCTGTGCCAGGCCATGGCAAAGGGCGGAATAGACGTCCTGCTGGATGGCGAGCATGTCCGCGGCGGCCAGGCGCCGGGCGCCGGCCAGGCGGCGCGTGATCTGCAAGGCACGGTCGGGCGAGGAGAAAAAGCCGCTGACCTGGTACGGCGTATTTTCCGGAAACGGATTATGATTTGCAGAGACGAGAATTCCGTTTTTCGGATTCAAATACGAAGGCAATTGATCGAAAGGGACGAATCCTTTCCATTCGAATTTTCCGGAGGCGCCGTCGGCCGGGACGGTTCCGTCAAAGCCCTCGCGCACCGGCAGCCGTCCGGCCACCTGCCAGCCGGTGTTGCCGTCGACGTCTGCATACAGCACGTTGATGTTGGGGCCGGGGAGCCGCCGCAGCGCGTTGCGGAACTCCTCCCAGTTGCGGGCGCGGTTCCAGTCGAGGACCGGGAATTCGGCCTCGTCGACGGCGGCCGCCGCCCAGGCCAGCGCCAGCGGCTTGCCGTCCTCTTCGGCGACCACTGCGCCGTGCAGCGTCACCCACTGGGCCAACTGCGCCGGCTGCGATCCCTTCACGGCGATGCGCTCGGTTTCGCGCAGCGCCTGCATCTGCCGCCCGGCGTGCTCGTAACGGCCGGAGCTGCCGTCCAGCCGTTCGATGTAGAGATCCATGTTGTCGAACTGAAGCGCGGTGATGCCCCAGGCGATGCGGTCATTGTGCCCGATGATGACGCCCGGGATGCCGGGCAGCGCGGCTCCGGCCACGTTCAGGCCCGGCGCCTGAAGATGAACCAGGTGCCACGTGGCCGGCTGCGTCCACGGCAGGTGCGGGTCGTTGGCGAGCAACGGCTTGCCCGCAGCGGTGCGCGCGCCGCTGACCGCCCACGCGTTCGAACCCGGCAAGGGTTCGATGCCCAGCCGTGCCGGAAACAGCTGTTCGACCAGGGCCGGCACTCCGGTGCGCAGCATTCGCCACTTCAGCAACTCGTGCTCCCAGTTGCCCGACAGCGTGCGGTTCATTTGCAGGGCGCACAAGAGCGAATCCTGGATGCGCCACGGGCGCGGCGAATAGCCGAGCAGGGCGAACTCGGGCGGAAGCCGTTGGAGGTTCTGCTCGATAAAAAAGTTCACCCCGCGGGCATAAGCGGCCAGATGCGCGCGCTGTTGCGCGGGCAATTTGCGCGCCCAGCGCTCCGCGATGCGGCTCATGCGGAGCTGACGGGCCTTGATGTCCAGATCGAGCGCGCCCTTGCCGGCGATTTCGGCCAGCTCGCCGGCGGCGAAGCGGCGAAGACTGTCCATCTGCCAGAGCCGGTCCTGGGCGGTGGCGTAGCCTTGCGCGAAGAGCGCATCCTCGAGCGAAGCGGCGCGGATATGCGGAACGCCCAGCCGGTCGCGGTCCACGCGCACCTCGGCGCTGACGGGCGCCTGGATGTCGCCGGTCAGCCCGCCCCCCGGCCTCCACAGGAACCACCACGCGGCTGCGGCGATGGCAACCGCCAGGATCGCAAGGAGCCAGTTGAGAAAGCGTGCTGCTTTTTTCCACACGTTCTCTTCATGGTACTGTTCCGGGAAAGTCCCTGGACGGGCACACCTGAGCGGGATCATCTTTCTTCACCCGTCAAGCCGTAAAATAGAGGTGATCCAAGTGTCATGGAGACGGGTGCGCAGTCATCCCCCGTTGGGGGTCAGCCCCATCCGCCCGCTGCGATGGACTTCCCCTGGTATGCCGTCCGGGTGAAACCCAAGTTCGAGCGGGTGGTGCACCAGAACCTGGCGGCGAAGGGCTATCCTTCCTTCCTGCCCCTGTACAAGGAGCGGCGGCGGTGGTCGGACCGGGTAAAGCTGGTCGAATTGCCGTTGTTCCCGGGGTATGTATTTTGCAGTCTGGACATCCGCCAGCGGCTGCCGGTTCTCCAGACGCCCGGAGTGCTGCACTTTGTCAGTTTTGACGGCGAGCCGACCCCGGTGGATCCCGAGGAAATCCAGGCCCTCCAGCGGGCGGTCTCCTCGGGCGCGCCGCTCTCCCCCTGGCCGTATTTGCGCGAGGGCCAGCGCGTGGTGGTGGCGCGGGGACCCTTGCGGGGGCTGACCGGCATCCTGCTGAAAATCCGTGACGAGTTCCGGCTGATCATCAGCGTGACCCTGCTGAACCGTTCGGTGGCGGTCGAGATCGACCGGGAAGCCGTGACTCCTGTTTAAGGCTGTCGCGGAAGCCCGGGCGGGAAGGCCGTTCCGCGCCCGGGTGGCAGCCGGGAGCCGCCTGCGGGCGCCTTTTGACGCGCTTCACCAACCCCGCCTTTGACGCATGCGCCTCACGGCTGCCAGGTCAGGCCGGATGCTGGTTCCTGTGCGGTTGGACTGGGCCAGTGGCTCGCTCTGCGGACGATCCGCTAACCGCGGCAGGGTTGGCGTAGCTCGCGCAGATTTCCTCAAACGGGGCCGTTTTTGGCCGATACGTTTCCTCGACGCGACGCACTGTTTTTTTCAGGAGGCAGAACCGTGGTTCTGTATCACGCTACGGGGCGTGCCATGGTGATCAGTCCCGCGCTCTGGCGCCAGGCTCTTGCCGTGGCCCGGGACTCAGGCTGGAGACCGGCGGGGACGCTGCCCCCGCCCGCGTCTCTGGAAGCACCGGGAGAAAACTGGCATGGAAGCTACGAGCCGGCCGAGGGCCAGGAGGTCATGCGCGCGGACGCGCGCGGCCTCGGCCAGGCACTGGAGCAGGGCCTTGCCGTTCCCGGCGGTGCGGAGCGGGGTCTGGCCGAGCTGGCCGAGTTCTGCCGCGCGGGGGGCTTTCTGGTGTGTCCCTCCCCGGGCAACACCGACGCATTGCTGATGCTGGCCGCGCATACGGGATCGGCAGCGCCAGTGGTGGAGCAAACCGGCCAACAGGCGGCGGGCCGCCGATCTCCAACAACGGCAAGCTGATTCGCCGAGATGCACTGCGCCACCCCGGTTCAAATGGTCGGGTGCGAGAACGATGTCAGCGTAAGCACGCAGGTAGCAGATTGACGGATTCAGAGCCGCGAGCGGAGCAGGCCGAAGGCCTGCGGGAGCGAGCGGTCGCCACCCCCGGCGCTTCCGCACCACGCGTCCGCGAACAGCACCCCCGGCCGGCGAATGCGGCACCGCGATCCCGCGCATGGATCGCTCACTCTGGCCGTCGTTTAATTGAGCGCCGGCCGCCATTCGCGGCTCCGAAACATTGGCACCGCGGCGCGCGGGCCCGACCCATCCAACAGAGCCGGGCCGCACCGTCCGTCAAGCGCGGCGCCAACGGCACACATGGGCAATTTCCGCTGTGTTCTGCAATCAGAAACGGGCCGTTCAAGCCAGATATTCGCGAATCAGGCGGATATTTTCGGGCGGCGTTTCCAGCGGCAGGCAGCCGGTGCCCATCAGGCAGTTCGGGCGTCCCGCGGCAATGGCCAGAATGCGGTCCACTTCGCGGAAAATCGCCTCGCGGTCGTTGCAGGCCACGATGCGCGGGTCCATGTTGATGCGCACCTTCACATGGGGACTGGTGGCGCAGAGGCGGTCGACGAACTTCTGCTGGTCTGTTTCCACGTTGCAGACCACGTAATTTGTCCCTGTGGAGAGCAGATCGTCGAGGATTTTCACCGTATCGCCGCCCAGGATGCAGGGCGAGGCAAGCCCGGTGATCTCCTGCGTCAGCGCGAGCGCGCGCCGCAACGCGGGCAGTTCCACGGTGCGGAACTGCCGCGGGGAAATCAGCGGCGGGGCGGCGGCGGACTCGAAGAAGGCGACCTTGAGCCCTGCATCGCGCACGGCGCGAATGAAACCGGCCTGGTTCTCCGCCAGCCGCATGAGCAGGCGGCCCGCGTCGTCGGGCCGCTCGGCCACAGCCTCGCACATGCGGCTGATGCCGAGCAGGTTGATGGCGATGGAAAAAGGCCCGGCCACCGGGATCCGCACTTCGGCCTCCGGCAATTCGGCTTGCAGGCGGCGCCCGACTCCAATCACCATGGCGATGCGCCCGTCCCGTTCCGGGTCGAACGGGGCGAGGTCGAGAATCCCGTCCAGCGACTCAAACGGGGGTTCGGCCACCGCAGGGATCGAGTCCTCGCCGCTCGGCGCGGTGATCCGGGCGCCGTAAGCCTCCGCCTCCAGGTTGTAGATGTCGATGCCCACGACGATCGGCGTGTGGTGGTAGGCGAGCCACGCATCCCGGTGCCCGCGGAACATTTTTTCCGGATCGCGCGACGCCTCCCAGGGGCTGCACCCGGCCCACCGGGCGGCGTGTTCGTAGACGGAGGGGTTGAACGGGATCTTCATGTCCGGTTCCGCCTCTGATTGGATCACAGGCGGGCGGATGCCGGCGCGCCGGCTGCGAGGACGCGGCGCACGAGGGCGGCGTTGTCGGCCACCTGGTCGCTGTGTTTCGGAAACATCCCGATCACCACGCAGTCGCCCGGCTTGGCGGAGGAGAAAACCTCGCCGAGCGCGGCCAGCCGGTCTTCGCGGGTGGCGCAGCGCCTGCCGGCGCCGTACACCTTGAAAACAATACACTGCTTTTTTGTTTTGGCGACACGCGCAAGCATCCGCGCGCGGTCCGGCTCGTAGAAGAACTCGCCCGTGACCGGGCCGCCGGCCAGCTCCAGCGCCTCCTCGTGCGGCCGGCTCAGGTTGTAAAGGCACGCCATGTAAAAGTCGAGGTCGAGCCCGCGGTCCTCGCACCAGTCGATGACTTCCGGGATGTGGGTGGCCAGCCCCGCGCGCACGCCGGAGTCGCGGATGCGCTTGAGCCGCTCGCCGATCTCGTCGCGCCGGTGGGCCATCCAGAGCCGGTCCGTCTGCGCCCCGTGCAGATAGATGCCCAGCGGACGCATGGAGGCGGCCTCGCGCACGTTTCGGGCGAAGTCGGCCAGCTCGCTGGCCGTCTGGGCGACCCACTGGATGCGTCCGCCCTCATTGCGGTACTCGCGCAGCAGCCTCATGACGTGGCGGTCCGCGCGGGACTGCCAGGTGTTGATCCCTTCGCGTTCGCACTGCGCCAGCATCTTCTTCACATTCGCGGCGCTGAAGTAGTCCATCATCTCTTCGTCGAGCGCGCGGTTCTGGTGAGAAAACCCGCTCACCGGGTTGCCGCCCACGATGAGGCGCGACACGGAGGCGGAGCCGAAGGGAACCTGCGGCAGCGGCGCGCCCCCCGCAACGGCGGAGGGCAGCGCGGCCAGCAACGTGCGGCGGGAAACTTTCATGGCTTGATCATACCCGCGAAAATCCGCGAGCGGAATCCGTTCTTTTTAATGGAACGATCAGGGCGCGGCGGCGTCTGAACAAGTGGAGAGGCCGGAAGGCCGGGAGGAAACAGTGAACCTCAACGAACGGCTGCGACTGGAGAAAGAAATCCTCGAGCGGCTCGATCAGATTCGCGACCTCGAGGACGGCGGAGACGTGCCGGAGGAAGTCGAACGCGCAATCCTCGAGCGGGAGCTCGCGGAGCTGGAATCGCAACTGGAAGCGGAAGAGGTTTTGGTATTGCGCAGAAAGCGCCGCGGCTGATGTTTGCGCCGCGCGCGCAGCCACACTCATTCAAATGCACGCCAGCCCGCCCGAAAGGGCGGGCTGATGCTTTTTCTGCACCGCTCCCGTTCTCCTGGCGGTCCCATGCACGCGGGGTCATGCCCCATGCGCCGGACCGGTTCCGGCATGGTTCAAGGCCGGCGGAAGGACGAACCCGGCGGCGATGCGCGGGCGAAGGTGGCATCAGCCGCCGGAACAGGCAAGCGCGGCCGCAGCAGCGGTTCACGGTTCAGGAAGACGAGGCGCCAGCCAGTCGGAGACGCGCTGCGCCGAGGGAGGCAGGTTGGACAGCACGGCCACAACGTAGCCGGCTTCCGGAAAGATCTTCAGGTCAGAGTTGATTCCAGGGGCGCCGCCGCCATGGCCGAACCATCTCCAGCGGCCTTCGCCGCCGATGATGAACCCGTACCCGTAGGAGCCGCGGCGGCCGGTGGAGGCATGCGGCGTGACGAGCAGGGCGGTGTGGCGCGCGTCGAGCAATTTGTGGCCAAGCAGCGCGGCGGCGAAGCGCTGGAGGTCGTCGACAGTGGAGTAGCCGCCGCCGGCCGACGTGCCGCGCATGGGCAGGGTGTCATCGTTGCGGCGCGCCTCTCCACCCGGCCCGGCGATGTAACCGCGTGCGAGGTTGTCCACCTCTTCGGTCTTCCAGTAGCTGCCCGTGTCTTTCATGCCGGCGGGGAGGAAGATCTTTTCGCGGACGTAGTCGTAATAACTCATGCCGCTGGCCTGCTCGATAATGCGCCCGAGCAGGATGAAGCCGTAGTTGCTGTAAACCCAGCGGGAGCCGGGTTCAAATTGCAGGCCGCGCCGGCCGTAAAGCGCGACGTAGTCCCTCAGGTCCCGGAGCTTTTCGATGTTGCGGTCGAACTCGGGGCCGAAGATGTCGCCCGTGCCGCCAGTGTGCGTGAGCAGGTGATGGATGGTGACCTTTTCGGCGACATCGCGGTTCGGGTAGTCCTTGAGGTGTTTGCCCACCGGGTCCTCAAAGCGGAGCTTGCCGGCCTGCGCCAATTGGGCGATGGCCACGGCGGTGAACATCTTGTTCATCGAGCCGAGGTTGAACTTCGTGTCCGGACGGTTGGGGATTCTCTTCTCGCGGTCGGCCAAGCCCCAGGCGCCGCGTAACAGTTCCCGGCCGTTGCGGGAGACGCTGACGGCGCCGGAAAAACGGCCCGAGGCGGCGAGTTCGTCCAGGTGCCTGCGGACGGCGGCGGGGAATTCCGATGAAGTGAAGCGTTGCGGCGGAGGTCCGGACGGCTCGTCGGGGCGAAGGCCGATCATGATGATGCGGTGGGGCGGCGCGGGGTCGAGTTCCAGCTCGACGAGGAACGGTTCGCCGGAGCTGTTCATGCGGAGCTGCGCCGCGGCGCGCAGATCGGTGGCTTCGAGCACCTTGAGCAGGGTGAATCCGCCGCTTTGCTTTCGCATGGCCAGCTCGCGCTGGACGCGCTCTTCCAGCGGCATGTCGCCTTCGCCGATCCACTGCTCGTGGAACTGCCGCACCTTGGCGGCGTCGCCGCTGTTGAACATTTCGAGCCAGGCCTCAAGCGCGCGCCCGGCGGTTGCGGGTGCGGGCTGGCCGCAGAGAGCAGGCAACGCGGCCAGCAGGAAGGCCGTTGCGAGGGTGTGAGGGTTTGCCATATGCAGCGGGATACGCAGCCCGAAGAGGAAACGTTCGCGGGCGCGCCGTTGTTTACAGGCGTTGCAAGGAGGCACAGGCGGAACCAGGCTGACAGGCACGGGCCGGGCGGGCCCTGCCCGCCGCGGCCCCTCAGAGTTTACATCCGTGTGTAATAATCGGCTCGCCCGGTCGTATGGCAGGGTGAGGCGCAACATGAGATTGTCAGCGAGCCCTGCCCGGCCGGAGACGCCGCCCATGACGCCGCCGGAGGAATTCGCGGCCATCTACGAGAGGTACTCGGGCATCGTCTACCGGACCGCCTTGCGGATCACCGGCCGCCCCGAGGATGCGGAGGACGCTCTCCAGACGGTGTTCCTGCGCGTTCTCCGGCAGGGCGCGCGCATTGACGACGCGCTGGCGCCGGAAAGCTACTTCCGGCGCGCGGCCGTCAACGCCGCGCTCGATGTGCTGCGCGGTCGCAGCCACCGGGCCGAGGCGCAGCTCGACGAGAGCCTGCCGCACCCGGCTGCCGACGCGTCGCCTTATCTCAAGGAACGCCTCCGCCGCGCGCTCGCCACGCTCGAGCCGCAGGACGCGGAACTGTTCGCGCTCCGCTACATCGAAGGGGTCTCGAACACCGAGATCGCCCAGATGTACGGTCTGGAGCGCTCGACCATCGGGGTGCGGCTGCACCGCATCCGCCGCTGGCTTCAGGAGGAACTGGAGAGATGAAGCGGGAGGGAGACATGCAGGACGACAAGCTGGAAAAGGCCCTGGAAGCGATGCGGGCCGAAACGGCGCCCGCGGCAGCGGAAGAGGCGGCGCGGGCGCGGGTGTGGGAGAAACTGATGGCTTCGCCGGAGGCGCGCTGCGCCGGATTCCGGGCGATGCTGGAACCCTATGCCGAAGGGCGTCTGGAAAAGAGCCGCCAGTGGCTGCTGGAAGACCATCTGGCGCGCTGCCCAGCCTGCCGGCGCGCGTTCGCGCAACTGAAGGGCGAGCCGCGAGTGGCGGCGATGCCTTCTCCGCGGGCTACGCTTTGGCGCCAGGCGCGCGGCTGGGCGGTGGCGGCCGGCGTGGCGGCGCTGTTGATTTACGCCGGGCGGGACCGCATCGACCGGTGGATGGCTCCGTCCGGCCCGCGCGCGGTCGTCGAGCGGGCGCAAGGGCCGGCGTTCGGCGCCAACGGCGAGCCGTTGACGGCCGGCGCGGCCGTCGCCGACGGCGCGCCGGTGCGGACCGCGGCCGGCGGACGCCTGCTGCTGCGGCTGGCGGACGGCTCGCGGGTGGAGCTCAACGAGCGCACCGAGCTGGCGCTCATCGGCGCCTGGAGCGGCGCCACCGTGCGGATGCAGCGGGGAGACGTGTTTGTGGAGGCGGCCAAACAGCGCCGCGGCGCGCTGCGCGTGCAGACGCGCGACGCGGAGGTCCGCGTCCGCGGCACCGTGTTCGCCGTCAGCTCCGGGCTGAACGGCAGCCTCGTCTCGGTGCTGGAAGGCGCGGTGGAAGTCAGGAACGCCACCGGCGGACGCCTGCTGAAGCCTGGCGAGGTGGCGGCGACGAACCCTGCGCTGGAGTCCACCGACATCCGCCGCACGGTGGAGTGGAGCACGGAAGCGGAGAAATACCTGGCGGTGCTGGCCGAGTTCAGCGCGCTGGAAAAACAGCTCACGCAGCTCGCCTCGACCCCGGCGCGCACCGCGCCCGCCGTGCTGGCGGCGCTGCCGCGCGACCCCATCGTCTACATCGCCGCGCCGAACGTGGGCGGCATGATGGATGAGGCGCTCGAGTTGCTGAATTCGCGCGCGGGGCAGAACCCGGCGTTCGCCGAATGGTGGAACTCCGCCGACACGGTCAGGCTGCGGGAGCTGCTGGCGGATCTGTCGCGCATCTCGCCGATGCTCGGCGAGGAAACCGTCTTCACCGTGTCGCTGATGGAAAACGGCGCCGCGGCCGCGCTGCTGGCGCCGGTGAAGCCGGGGCTCGAACAGGCGCTCGATGCCGAGCTGGAAAAGATTCGCGCAAGCCGCAGCGCCGCCTTCGTGTGGCGCATCGCGGGAGGGCGGTTGACGCTGGCTCCGGCGCAAGCGCACCTGGACCATGTGCTGCGCACGGCAGGCGAGGGCGCGGCCACGCCGTTCGCGCAGGAGATCGCCGCTCATTACCAGCGCGGGGCGGGCTGGATGGCCGCTCTGCAACCCGGCGCGCGGCTCAGGCAGACCGCAGGCAAGGAGTTCCCCGTGCGGTTCGTGTTTTTCGAACAGCGCCGCACGGCCACGGGCGACGAGAACGAAATGATGCTCGGCTTCGCGCCGGGCGCCTCGACGCTGCCGGCGTGGCTCGACTCGACGGGCAGCTCCACGGCGGCGGAATACTTCTCCAGGCAGGCGAACGTCGTTTTCGCCGGCAGCACGCGCGAGCCGCGGCAAATTTACGAGGAAGCGGTGGCGCAACTGGCGAAGATCCGCCCCGAAGCGCTGGAGCGGCTCGGCGAGATCGAGCGCAAGCTCGGCATCCGGCTCGCGGATGACTTCGCCGCCGCGCTGGGGACGGACTTCGCCGTGGGCATCGAACAGGCCGCCGTGCCTGTGCCCGCCTGGCTGGCGGTGGTCGAAGTGCGCCGACCCGCGACGCTCGATGCGTCCATTCAGAAGGTTGTCGATGCGGTCAACGCGGAGCTCGCCGCGCAGAACAGCAGCCGGCGCCTGACTCTGAACCAGGAGACTGCGGGCGGACGCGTCTGGAAGACGCTCTCCGCCGAAGGCTCCCCCGTCGCAATCACGTGGACGTGGCACGGGGGGTTCCTGGTGGCCGGGCCGGACCGTGCGACCGTCGAGCGGGCCATCGCCACGCGCGAAGGCGGCCTGACGCTCGTGCAGCACCCCGAGTTCCGCACGCTGCTGCCTGCGTCGACCGGAGTGCACCCGGCGGGCTTCCTCTGGGTGAACATGGCCGATGCTCTGCGGCAGCTGGCCGCAGGCCTTTCGAACCCGGCCGTCAAGGCGCTGCTCGAAAGCCGCGGGCCGGCGCTGGTCACTTTCACGAGCGACGGGGAACGAATCCGCGCCGCGAGCCGTAGTTCCTTTGCGAGCCTGCTGCTCGACGCGATGGTGGCGTCCGGGGCACAATCAGTATCAAGATCAAGCCCCGCAGCCCGGCAGGCCCGAAAGGGACCCCATGTCGCAGCCCGTCGTTGAGATCGAAGACCTGCACGTGGAACTGGGGCGGCGGGAGATCCTTCACGGTGTCTCCTGCCGCCTCGGCGTTGCCGGGACAGGCCGCGCCATAGGCCTGCTCGGGCCGAACGGAGCGGGCAAGAGCACGCTGATCCGCACGCTGCTCGGGTTCCACCGGCCGTCGCGAGGGTCGGCGCGCGTGCTCGGCTTTGATTGCCACCGGCAGCGGCGCCGGGTTCTCGAGCGCATCGGCTACATGCCGGAGACGGACTCCTTCATCGCCTCGATGACCGGCGTCGAGTTCCTGCGCGTGATGGGGGCGCTGAGCGGGCTGCCCGAAGAGATCGCCCTCGAAAAAGCCCATGAGACGCTGTTCCACGTCGGGCTGGGCGAAGCGCGCTACCGCACGCTGGGCACGTATTCGCTCGGCATGCGGCAAATGGCGCGGCTCGCGCAGGCCATCGTGCACGGACCCGAGCTGGTGATTCTGGACGAGCCCACCAACGGGCTGGACCCGTCGGCGCGGCGCCGGATGCTGGACCTGATCCGCCAGATGAAGGAAGAGCACGGCATGAGCGTCATCGTCTGCTCCCATCTTCTGGCGGACGTGGAGCAGGTGTGCGACGAGGTCGTCATTCTCAAGGACGGCGCGGTTGTGCATCACGCGGATCTCGAAGCCGAGCGGCGCGCGAACCGGCGATTCGTGGAGCTCGAGGTGGAAGGCGACGACAGCGCCCTGGGCGCGGCGCTCGAGGAGCGCGGCGCGGCCTGCGTGCGCGAGACGGCCGGGCGGTGGCGCATCGTGCTGCCGCCGGACTTCGACCTGCGCGCGCTCTGGGCGCTAGCCGCCGCGCAAGGCCTCAGCGTGCGCCGGCTCACGCAGCGGCGCGACACGCTGGAGGAGATTTTCATGAAAGCGATGGGGCTGCTGCGCCAGACGCCCGGCGAAGCGGCCGCCGGCGAGGAGGTGGAAATCCGTGGCGATCTATAAGCGCGGCTACCAGCGCTACGACGGCCCGCGCGCATCCCGCGCGGCGCGGCTCGCGGTGCTGGTGCGCGACGCCTGGCGGCGCGCCACCGCACAGCGGCTGGTGACGGTGCTGCTGGCGGCGAGCTGCCTGTGGCCGCTGCTGTGCGCGTTTTTCATCTACATTGCCAACCACGCCGAATTGTGGGCCGGCATGGACCGCAGCTTCGCCTCCATTCTCAGCATCGACCATCAGTTCATGCTCACCTTCATGAAGGTGCAGGCGGTGTTTTCGGTCATTCTGGCGGCGCTGGCCGGGCCGGGGCTGGTTTCGCCGGACCTGGCCAACCAGGGCCTGCCGCTCTATTTCAGCCGGCCCATCTCGCGGTTTGACTACGTGTTTGCGCGGCTGGCGTCGCTTGCCGGGCTGCTCAGCCTGGTGACGTGGATCCCGGGACTTGTGCTTTTCCTCATGCAGGTCTCGATGGCGCAACCGGGCTGGCTGGCGGCGAACTGGCGGCTCGGGTTGGGCCTGGCGGCGGGATTCTGGCTCTGGATCGCGATGGTCGGGCTGGTGGCGGTGGCCTGCTCGGCGTATGTGAGATGGCGCCTGATCGCCGGCGCGCTGGTGCTCGGCTATTTCTTCGTGCTGTCGGGCATCGGCGCGGTGATCAACGGGATCTTCCGGGTGGAGTGGGGCGACCTGATCAACCCGCTGCGGGCCTCCTACGGGGTCTGGTGCGCGCTGCTCGGGGCGCCCATGCCGTCGGGGTTGACCCTGCCGATGTCGCTCGCCGCCCTGGCGCTGATGGGCGCTTTGCTGGCGCTGGTCGTGGAGCGGCGGTTGCGCCCGGTGGAGGTGGTTTCGTGAGCGCGCCGGAGATCGTATTCGAGAACGTTTCGAAATTCTACGGCGACGTGCTGGGCGTCAACCGGGTGGACCTGCGCATTCCGCCGGGGCTGACCTCGATCGTCGGCCCGAACGGCGCGGGCAAGTCCACGCTGATGAACCTCATGTGCGGCCTTATCTATCCGGACCGCGGCGAGATCCGCGTGCTGGGCATCCCGCCGCGGGATACGGAACGGCTGATGCGCATCACCGGCTATGCCACGCAGTTCGACGCCGCGCCGCGGTGGGCGACGGGCTTCGACTTCGTCGTCTCGTCCCTGCTGCTGTTCGGGTATTCCGCAACGCTGGCGGAACGGCTCGCATGGGCCGCGCTGGAGCGCGTCGGCATGACCGAGGCGGCGCACCGCAAGGTGAGCGCCTACTCGAAGGGAATGCGGCAACGGGTGAGACTGGCGCAGGCGATCGCCCACGACCCGCAGGTGCTGGTGCTCGACGAGCCGCTGAACGGCCTCGACCCGGTGGTGCGCGCCGAAACCATCGCGCTCTTCCGCCAACTGGCGGCCGAGGGCCGCCACGTGATCGTTTCCAGCCACGTGCTGCACGAGGTGGATTCGATCAGCGACCGGGTGGTGCTTCTGGCCAACGGCTCGGTCATCGCCGAGGGCGACATCCGCGGCGTGCGAGAGGAGATCCGGGAGCACCCGAGCCAGTATGTGGTCCGCTGCGCGGACCCGCCGCGCCTGGCCGCGCTGCTGTTCGAGCGCGCGCCCGTGACCGAAGTCCGCGCGCTCGAGGAGGACGGCGCGCTGCTCGTGCTGACGCGCGACCGTCGCGCCTTCAGCCGGGTGCTGACCGCGCTCGCGGCCGGCGGCCTCGCGATCGAAAGCGTCGTGCCTGCCGACGAGAACGTGAACGCGGTCTACGAATACCTGATCGGAGGCGGGGCATGACGGCGCGTTTCCGCTTGCGGCAGGCCTGGATCATCGCGCGGCTGGAACTGGCGCGGGTGTTTCTCTCGCGGCGCGGCCTCTGGGTTTACGCACTCGCGCTGCTGCCGGCGGTGCTGTTCCTGATCCATGGGGCCGACATCCGCTACCGCCTGGCGCAGTATCGCCGCGCGGGCGTGGCGCCGGCGGCCGTGCTTGAGTCGGTGCACGCCGGCATGACGGAGGAGCAGGTGACGCAGGCCGCCGGGAAGGCGCCGGAAGACCGGCAATGGCGGCGGCGGAAGTGGACCGAGCGCGAAGAGGGGGGCAAGCAGATCAGCGAATCCAAAGAGGTCCGCGCGCGGCGGATGGTTTATTTCGACGGGCAGCGGCGGTTCATTTTCTACTTCGAGGACGGCATTCTGCGCGACATCCACCGCGTGCAGATCATGAATTTCCCGGAAGACCGGGAGGTTTTCGCGGCGCTTTTCGGGTATTATTACCTGCGCCTTGCAATATTCTTCGGTTGCCTTGGAATTTTCCTCAACCTTTTTCGCGGCGAAATGATGGACAAGACGCTGCACTTCTGGCTGCTGGCGCCGGTGCGGCGGGACGTGCTGCTGGCGGGCAAGTTTCTCGCCGGGTGGGCCGCGGCAACCACCATCTTCGCCGGAGGCGCGCTGCTGGCCTTCGCCGCCATGCTCTGGCCGCACATGGGCGCCGAAGGTCAGGCCTACTGGCAGGGGCCGGGGCCGATGCACGCCTTCCGTTACGCGCTGGCGGCCGCGGCAGGCTGCGCCGGCTACGGGAGCCTGTTCCTCGCCGCCAGCCTGTGGATCCGCAACCCTGTCGTGCCGGCCGCGGTGCTGCTGCTCTGGGAAGCCGCGCGGGGGTTCCTCCCCGCCCTGCTCCAGAAGCTTACCGTGCTGTACTATCTTGACTCGCTCTGCCCGACGCCCGCGCCGCTCGATCCGGAAATGCCGACGCTGCTGCGTCTGCTTCTGACTCCGGCGGCGCCGCTGGATCCGTGGCTGGCCGTGGCAGGGGTGGCGGTGTTCAGCGCGCTCGTGCTGCGGGCGGCAGCCGCCGGGGTCCGCCGCCTGGAGATCAACTACAGCACGGACTGACGCCTCAGCTCTGGAGCTCCTTCACAATCTCCAGCGCCGCCTTGCGCGCCGCTTCCACCTCTCCCGGCGGAAAGCTGATGGCGCCCACTCTCGGGTGCCCGCCGCCGCCGTAGCGCTCGCACAGCGTGGCCAGATTGTGGCGCGGCGCTTCCCTGGCCCACGGGTTGGACCCGACGCTGACCTTCGTGCGGAAGCTCGCCGTGCTCACCGAGACGGTGTACGTCCCCTCGGGGAAAAGATAATACGGAATGAATTTGTTGTACCCTTCGAGATCGTAGCCGGTGACGTCAAAATAAATGACGCCTTTTTCGCAGCGGCCTTCCTTGCGGATAATTTCGATCGATTCCAGGTGCCGGTCGTAAAGGGGCCGGAATTTCTCCTGCACGAGCGGGTCCGCCATGATTTCCGCCAGCGTCTTCGTCTGCATCTGGCGGATGATGTGCTGCACGATTTCCGAGCCCTTGGCTGCCTCGATGACAAGGGTCAGCTTCATCGCCGGCTCGCGCATCGCCACCGCCGCTTCGGCGCTCTCGTAGTTGGCGCCGTCGACGATGCCGGCCCATTGGACGAGTTCCGCCAGGTCCGGCGCCTCGTAGCCGTAAACGGTGCGCGCGACGTGGGCGATCCACTCCGTGCAGGAGCGAAAAGCCGGGTCGAAGTAGAACCGGCGGCTGCTCTTCTTGCGTTCGTAATCCTGTTGGTCCTCCGGGGAAAGGAATGCGCTTTGATGGTGGTCGAACCACCAGGTGAGACGGTCGCTGGGCGAGTATTTGAAATCGACAATGGCGTTTTCGTCGCCGTCGAATTCCGCCTCGTCGAACAGCTGCGCCGCCTTGTGCGCCATGCCGGTGTAGGCGTACTCCGCGCCGTTATAGAGCAGGTCGCGGGTGAACCGGCTGAAAAACGCAGCCGAAGCCGCCCCGTCGAAACAGTGGTCGTGGTAAAGGACACGGACTTTCATGATGAGCGCCGAACCCGTCTGGAACCGGACAGCCTCCGCCGCCCGCACAGAGAAACCTTCTAGGTTGCCTCATTCCGGTGCGTGCGCGCAAGTCGGAAGCCTGCCGGTCGGGGAGAACGCTCAGGCGGGCTGCGCAGCGGACTGCTCCACCCGGGCGAATACGTAGGGCCCTTCCGGGATCACCGCGACGGGGGCGCCTGCGGGGAGCTCGGCAGCCAGCGCTTCAAGCGCCGAGGCGGCAGTCGAAAAGCTGCGGCCCCAAAGCCGCGGGTGGTATTCCGGCGGCAGTCCCGGGGTGTGAAACCACAGGCGGTGGGATTGTGCGGCGAGGGCGAGTTTTTCCAGTTGCCACTGGTCGATGGTCACCGGCCTTTCTGCAATTTCCCTGAGAAATGTTTCGGCATTGGGCGACTCCAGAAGCAGACGGGAGAATTCGCCCGCCCCGGCGCCTTCCTCGCAGGCGGCGAGGATCAGGATGATGCCTCCCGGACGAACAATATGCGTCGCTGCCGTCACTCCCTTCACCGCCTGGTAGAAAGTCAGGTCGAGCGGATACCCGGCTGCGGTGGTGACCGCGGCCTCCACAGGCGCCGGCAGGCGCGCCGTGGTTTTATCCCGGACGAACTCAACGCCCGCCGCGTGGGCGGCGCGCGGCTCGCCGGCAAATACGGCCGTGATTTTCCGTCCTTCGCCGAGCACGACGTCGACGATGAAGTCATGGCCCGCCATTTTCGAGATTTCGAGCAGTTCCTCGTGGAGCGGATTCTGCTCGACAGAGCCTTCGACGGCCTTTGGGTCGCGCATGAACCGGGGGCTATGCAAATGGCGGATGGTCTCTTCCGCCGCCAGCCCCGGCGCGATCAGCTTCCGGCCCCCGCTGAAGCCCGCCATCAGGTGCTGCTCGATGAAGCCCAGCGTGATGTGCAGGTCCGCCTCCACGTAGCGGCGGTCGATCCAGACCGGCGTGCCGCGGCTGGCCTGGCCGAGGAACACATGGTCCTCGCGCCGGCGGGCGTTGTGATTGACCAGCGGAAAAGAGTCAGCGACCCCGGGGCCGAGGATTTCCTCGAGCTCGGCCGGCGTGGCAGGGCGATGCAGCCCGGTCGCAATCAGGATGGTCGTCTGTTCGGGGGGAATTCCGGCCCGCCGGAGCCGCTCGAGCAGCGGTGGCAGGGTGAGCCGGTTGGGCGCGGGCCGCGTGATATCGCAGACGGCGATGGCGGCTGACCGCCGCCCGCGGGCCAGCTCGGTCAGCGGCGGGCCGGCGGCCGGGGCATCGAGCGCTGCCTCGATGGCGGCGCGTTCGTCGCTGACAGGCTCGGCATAGCGCGGCTCAAGGATCATCCAGCCGGGCCCCGGCGGCAGTTCCGCCTCGAGGCCCGATTTTCCGAAAGCGAAGCGCACCCGCATACTGGCACGCTAGCACAAGCCCGCTTTGCCGCGGCGCGGGCCGGGGACAGCGGTCTGGCGCCGGATCCCCGCGGCGATGCACGCCTCTTTGCCGTTTGGGCCGGTGCGGCCGGGGACGCGCAGGGACCGACAGTTGGCGGGGGCTTGTCAGAGCAGGCCGTTACACTGGACAGTGATGCGTCTCTCCTTCCAGCCCTGGCCATGGCGGTTGGCCGTAGCATCGGTGGCAGCCATTGCGCTGTGGTGGGCGCTGGTTGTGCATTTCGCATACGGGGGCGCGTGGAACGGGCTCTACTGCACGGGGCGCGCGATACGGATGCCGGAATGGTTGGAGAGCCGGGAGCCCGTGTATCGCATGGCAGGACCGGTCGGCTACGACGGCCAGTGGTTCCATATTCTGGCGCACCGGCCATTTGCGTTCCGCGAACATGCACGCTACATGGATGCTCCCCGCTTGCGCGTCCAGCGGATCCTGTTGCCGCTGTCAGCATGGTTGTTCGCATTCGGGCGGTTCGAATGGGTGGACCCGGCCTACTTCGCCCTGATGCTCGCGTGGCTGGGCGCGGGCGTGTGGTGGACGGCGCGGCTGGCGGAGCTCCGCGGGGCCTCGCCGCTGTGGGGCCTGGTGTTTCTCGCGTTGCCATCTTCGCTGAGCAGTATTGACCGGATGCTGTCCGACGGGCCGCTCGCCGCGGCGGCGGCCGGCTTTTTCTGTTTCGCCGAGACACGCCGGTGGCGCGCATCCTGGGTTTTGGCGATGCTTGCTCCTTTCATCCGCGAAACCGGCCTCTTGCTTGCCGCCGCCGCGGGCCTCGTATCCCTGCAACAAAGGCGCTGGAAGATGCTGGCCGCGTGGCTCATCGCGACGGCGCCCTTCCTTGTCTGGGTGTACTCGCTCCGGGACCTGGCGGGCAGCCTCTCATTCCACTGGAAGGGTTTTTTCGCATCGGCAGTGAGGCAAGTCGTGCAACCAACCGGGTACCCTTTTCAGCCGTGGGTGCGCTGGACGTTGCAAGGGATGGATATGTTCTCTCTGGCCGGGTTTCTCGCCGCCATCTTTCTTTCCCTGCACCTTCTCTGGAGCAACCGCCGCCGGTTCGACAGCGAAAGGGCGCATTGCTGGACAACCGGCGCCATCTTTTCCGCGGCAGCGCTCCTCCTCGTCCACCTGGAGCCGACGGCGGCATGGGACGACTTTTACTCTTACGGGCGCGTATTCAGCCCTGTCTTCCTTGTGCTTCTGCTGGAAGGGCTGGAGCGGGGGCGGCCGGCGGCGCCGCTCGCTGTGCTGACGCCGGTGACGGCGCGGATGGGCATGCAGTTTGTATCAGCGGCCTGGCGCATTTTGCGCGCTCTTGCGGGAATATAGTCCCTGCCAATCACATATAATCCGGCACCGGAATCCCGAGAATCTGCTCCAGCGTTTGCTGCAATTGCCGCTGGAAATAGACGGCCAGCCAGAGCAGGAATGTCCGCCTCTCAGGATCCTCTTCCGCGAGAATCGGATAGTCGTGATAGAAGGAATTGAAGGCCTGCGCCAGCTGGAATGCGTAGCGGGCCACATGCGAGGGCTCTCCGGCCTCGAGCGCCGCCGCCAGCGCCGCGCCGGACTTCGACGCGGCCAGCAGCAGCTGCCAGAAATCCTCGCCTGCAAGCTGCCTGCCCATCGCCCCGGCGTCCAGCGCAGCGGCGAAATCCGGCAGCCGTTCCCCGCGCTCCTCCAGCTTGCGCAGGATATTGCGCGCCCGCACGGCTGCATACTGCACGTAAGGCCCGGTTTCGCCCTCGAAGCTCAGCGCCTCCTGAAGATCGAAGGCGATCACCGTGTTGCGCGTGAATTTCAGCAGGAAATACCGCAGCGCCCCGACGGCGATCTGCGTCGCCACGCGCAGCCGTTCCTCTTCCGGGCGGTCCGGATGCCGCGAATCGACTTCTTCCTTCGCCTTCTCGATCAGCTTGTCGATCAGGTCGTCGGCCTTGACGCCCAGGCCCTTGCGGCCGCTGACCTCCACATAGGGCCGCTTCCGGTCCTCCTCGGAGAGGGGAATGCCGAGGATTGCACAAGTGCGCGGAGAAAGCGCCACCATTTCATAGGAAAAGTGGATCGATTTTTCCGCCTGCTCGTGGTAGCCGAGCGCGCGCAGCCCGGCCACGACCACGTCCTGAAGATAGCTCTGCCGCGAGTCGATCACGTTGTAGACTTCCGTCCCGTGGCCGAACTGCGGCGCGGGCAGATCGCACGGCTCGTCCGTCGCCACCCAAACCCAGTGCCCGTCCGGGTACTGGCGCAGAGGCTTGTAGTGAAAATCGAGGCCGAGCAGTCCGAACTTCCAGAGCTGGTAGGCAATGTCCTTGCCGACGTAAGTCACCGTGCCGTTGGAGCGCACGATCACCTTGGCGTCGTCGGCGGAATCCTCGTCCCCGTCTGTCTTCTGCCGGAAATGGGACGAGGACATCACCCAGCAGCCCTTGTTTTTCCCTTCTTCGGCAAAATAAATCGCGCCCTTTTCCTTGAGCAGTTCAAAGGCTTTCGCCCAGAATTTCAGGTGCAGGATCTCGCTTTCCCGCGGCAGCACGTCGTAGGCGATTCCCAGCCGCCACATCGTGTCGAGGTGGCAATCGACGATCGCGTCGGCGACCAGGTGGGCGATCCCGGCCTCGACTCCCTCGCCGTGCTCGATGGCGTGCAGCGTGTCGCGGCGCCACACGAGCGCCTGCGGGTGTTCGGCGTAATATTGCGAAACGCGGGCGTAAAGATCCCAGCAATAATAGTCGAATTTCGGCTGCCGGGTCAGCGCCCGGACCTCCTCGGGCGATTTCTTTTCCAGATAATGGAAGCCGACCACGACATCGGCCACCTGCACCCCGGTGTTGTCAATATAGTTCTGCACCTCCACCCGGCGCCCCGCGGCCCGCAGCATCCGCACGAAGGTGTCCCCGAGGACGGCATTGCGGAGGTGGCCGATGTGCGCGGCCTTGTTCGGGTTGATGTTGGTGTGCTCGACGATCACCTTGCCGCTGCCGGCCGCCTCCCGCGCGCCCTGCTCTCTGCCTTCAAGCAACGCCCGGCCGTACCAGCCGCGGTCGAGGCGGATGTTGAGGTAGCCGCCGCCGGCCGCCTCCAGCTTCGCCACGCCCGGCACTGCGGGCGCCTGCGCCACGATCTCTTCGGCGATCGCCCGCGGCGGCCTCTTCAGCGTCCTGGCCAGCGCAAACGCCACCGGCAAGGCATATTCGCCGAACGACGCCTGTCTGGGCTGCTCGATCACCACGGGCACTTCCGCGCCGTACCGCTCGCGCAGGAAGGAGGCAAACGTTTCCCGGATCTTTTGTTCGATCAGATGGAACACTTCTTCTGGAACCCCTTGAAAACCGGAGCTGGAACCTTTCAGTGTAGCGCGCCGGCGCGGTGCGGCCCCGCCCTTGACACAACCAAGACCAAATTGGTCCAGTTTGTGCTATGATGGGGGAGTGGCCAAGGTAACGTTTCTTCCCGAGAACCGCACCGTCGAATTCGATCTCGACTCGCTCCCCTACCACGAGCACGGCAAGCCGAAGTCCTTTCTCGACATCGCGCTCCACTTCGGCATCCACCTCGAGCACGCCTGCGGCGGCAATTGCGCCTGCACCACCTGCCATGTCGTGGTGAAGAAGGGCGCCGAGTGTCTGAACGAGATGGAGGATGACGAAGCCGACCGCCTCGACATGGCCGCCGATCTTCAGCTCGGCAGCCGGCTCGGGTGCCAGGCCCACTTCGTCAAGGACGGCGAGGTGGTGGTGGAGATCCCCTCCTGGAACCGCAACTACGTGAGCGAGGGCGGCGGCTCCATCAACCTTGGCGACGCCATCCCCGCGTCCAACCGCTGAGGCCGGGCGCACGCCTGCGGATCCCCGTCACCCCGTCAGCGCTTGCCAGGCGTCGTAATCGAGAGCCAGCCGGGCGACGACCTCTGACCCCACGCTTTCCAGGCGGGCGCCCGCGGCAAGCTCGAGCAGTTTTTGGTCGCCTTTCCGGAGCTTCGCCATCTGCCGCAGGGCCTCCAGCCCGTCCAGCACCGCCCGGGCGTCTTCCGGTCCCCGAAAGCGGGCGCGAACGGTCACATCCAGTGTTTTCCCCGCCACCGCGTGAAGGCGCAACTCGTAGAGCGCGTCGAACACCGGCCCCGCCTTCAGCGGCAGCCACCGCCCCGCGGCGGCCCGCAGGCCTTCGCCCCCGCCAGCCACGGCCCACAACTCGCATGCGGGAAGCCCGGCGACGGCCCGGATCAGCTCCTGCGGGGGCTGCTCGTCATTCCGGTCCCTGTTGTCTATGACTCTTTCCACGTCGCCGGGCAGGCCCATCATCGCCACGCCCGAGCCGAGGAACAGCACCGCAAGCCCGTCCTTTTCGAGGACGTAGTACGTCTTGTAGTTTCGTTTGACGACCCCGGGGACGTCGAAGCGCGGCTCCTGGCCGAACTGTCCGCCAAACTTGCCGCGAAAGAAGGCGAGCGAGACGGCGCCGTCGAAGCTCCACACCACCTCCCAGACATCGCGCGCCGCGTCGAGCCCCGTGCGTTCCTCGAACCGCCGCAAGGCGGCAGGACGCCTGCCCTCGAGAAACGGGCGGAACCCGGGAGTCTTCTTCAGCCGGTCGATCCGAAGACCAGCCAGCGCGCGGCTCGAGCCCGGCAGCAGAGGGGCGATGGCAGCATCCACCCTAGCATTCCTCGGCGCGGGCCGGCAAGCGGCCAGAGCTGCGAGGGAGAAAAGCAGAAAGCCCCGCCGGTCGGGCGGGGCCTGAAAACTTCCGGCGCGTGGTGCGGATGAGAGGACTTGAACCTCCACGGGGTTGCCCCCACTAGAACCTGAATCTAGCGCGTCTGCCAGTTCCGCCACATCCGCACAACTGGCTTGCCTGTCGCTTTTATTTTCCAAAAAGCGGTGCGCCTGTGTCAATTCTGTGCGCTCCGCAGCCGGATCAGCAGCCCCGTCACCAGCTGCTCAATCTGGTCGCGGACCTGCCGAGCCGCCTTCTCGCCGGCGCCGACGGGATCGGGCACGCGCCATTCGATCACCTCCCGCACGGGCAGGGCCAGCGGCGCCCCGCTCATGTTCACAACGACGTCATAGCTCTTGACGTCCATGTGGAGCAGCGCCTTCGGGAAGTGCCCTTCCAGATCGATGCCCTTTTCGAGCATCAGCTTCCTGGGCAGTTCGGGGATTTCCAGCACGGGAGACAGGCCCGCGCTGGCCGCCTCGATCGCGCCGCCTCCGTAGGCCCGCGCGAAGGCCTCGGCCATCTGGCTGCGGAACGCGTTCCCGATGCAGACAAACAGCACCCTCTTCTTCACCGCGCCGCGCCCCCGTTGACGCCGATCCGCGCCAGGAACCGCCGGTGGATCCGGTCATCCGCAGTCAGCTCCGGGTGAAAGGTGGCCACCATGTGGCGGCCGAAATCGACCAGAACCGGGTCGCCCAGGTAGGTGGCCAGCACCTCGCCCCCTTTGCCCACGCGCCGGATGATCGGGGCGCGGATGAAGACGGCCTCCAGCGGGCCGTCTCCCAGCCCGTGGCCGTCGAGCCGCACGACGCGGCTCTCGAGCTGGCGGCCATAGGCGTTGCGCTCGATGGTCATGTCGACCAGCGCCAGCGACGGCTGCGGCGGGTTCAGCACGTCGCTGGCCAGCAGGATCGCGCCGGCGCACGTTCCGAACACCGGTTTCTCCCGGCCGAAGTCGCGCAGCGGCGCCATCAGGTCGTAATACTCCATCAGCCGGAGCATGGATGTGCTCTCGCCGCCGGGAATCACGAGAGCATCCAGCCCGTCCAGCTCCGCCGCCCGCCGCACCTCGCGCGGCTCTGCTCCGGCGCGCCGCAGCGCCGCGGCGTGCGCTTCATAGTCTCCCTGCAAGGCGAGGACGCCAACCCGGGCCATCGCGCCTTACCAGCCCCGCGTCGACAGCATCTCGGATTCGCTCATGGTGCGCACGTCGAGGCCCGGCATCGCCTCGCCCAGCTCCTCGCTGGCTTCGAGCACCGCCTTCGGGTCGTTGTAGTGCGTGGTGGCCTTGACGATGGCGCGGGCCCGCCGCTCCGGGTCGGAAGACTTGAAGATGCCGCTGCCGACGAACACCGCCTCGGCCCCGAGCTGCCGCATCAGCGCCGCATCCGCGGGCGTGGCCACGCCGCCGGCGCTGAAATTCGGCACGGGGAGTTTGCCGTGGTCATGCACGAACTGCACCAGCTCGAGCGGGGCCTGCAAACGCTTGGCCTCGGCCATCAGCTCGTCCTGCCGGAGCGTGGTGAGCAGGCGGATTTCCTTCATCACCGTCCGCATGTGTCGGACCGCCTCGACGATGTTGCCAGTGCCGGCTTCGCCCTTGGTGCGGATCATCGCCGCGCCCTCGGCGATGCGGCGCAGCGCCTCGCCCAGGTTGCGGCAGCCGCAGACGAAGGGGACCTTGAAGTCGCGCTTCCAGATGTGGTGTTCCTCGTCGGCGGGCGTCAGAACCTCGCTCTCGTCGATATAGTCGACCTCGAGCGCCTCCAGCACCTGCGCCTCGGCAAAGTGGCCGATGCGGCACTTGGCCATGACCGGGATCGACACCGCCTTCATGATCTCGCGGATCTTGCCGATGGCCGCCATGCGCGCCACGCCGCCTTCCTTGCGGATGTCAGCCGGCACGCGCTCGAGCGCCATCACCGCGCACGCGCCCGACTTCTCGGCGATCTCCGCCTGCCGCGCGTCGGTCACGTCCATGATGACGCCGCCTTTGAGCATTTCCGCCAGACCGACCTTCACGCGAAATGCGTCGTCAAGATAGATCATTTTTCCGTCTCCTTTTCCGGATTTGTGCGTAAATCCTCATTCGTTTTCCGCTCTTGTCACACGATCGCCGGCGCCAGCCCGGCTTCCTCCGCCGCCCGTTGCCGCTCCAGCCCGGCCTGGAAAACCCGGCCCAGAATCCGGAGCCCTTCTTCGATCGATTCGGGCGCCAATCCCGTGAAACTCAGCCGCAAGGCGGCCGGTTCGGCCCGCTGCACCGCAAACAGGCGCCCGGGCAGGTAGCTGACGCCCGCCTCTTCGGCCTTGCCGAGCAGCCGCTCGGCGTCGAGCGGCTCCGGCAGCCGCACCCAGACATTCGCGCCGCCCTGCGGCCGCGTGAAGCGCGTGCCGGCCGGCAGATGGCGGGCGCAGCCCTCCAGCACGGCGCGCAGCCGGGCGCGGCCGGACTCCACCAGGCGCCTGCGGTGGTCCGCCAGACGGCCGCTGGCGGCGAATCGCAACAGCACGGCCTGCGAGAGCTGGTCCGAGTGCAGATCCGCCACCTGCTTCCATTCCGCCAGCCTTCGCGCCACGGCGCGCGGCGCCGTCACCCAGCCCACGCGCAGGCCGGGAAGCGCCAGCTTGGAATAGCTCCGGGCCTGGATGACGATCCCGGCCGAGTCGAGCTGCTTCAGAGAAGGGATCTCGGCCCCCTCGTACCGCAATCCGCCGTAAATGTCGTTTTCGATCACCACCACTGCCGCGCGCTGCGCCAGGCGCAGCAATTCCCGCCGCGCCTCCAGCCCCATGGTTTCGCCGGTGGGGTTTTGAAAGCTCGGCGTCACCGCCAACGCCGCCACCGCCTCCCGTTCGAGCGCCCTGCCCACGGCGTCCAGATCGATTCCTTCCGGGCCCACCGGCGCCCCGATCACACGCACCCCTGCTCTTCGGAATACATCCCGCAGCCCGGGGTAGACGGGGTCTTCCACGAGGACCGCGTCGCCCTCCCGCACCAGCACGCGCGCGAGAAGGTCGAGCGCCTGCTGGCAACCGCTGGTGACGACAATCTCGTCGCCAGGCAGCGCCGTGCCTTCCGCCCGGGCCTGCTCCAGGAGCCATTCCCGCAGCGGCGCATAGCCGTAAGGCGAACCCAATTGCAGGATCTGCGGCACCTGTCCGCTGTCCAGCACCTCGCGGCAGCAGGCGCGGAAGTCCTCAACCGGCAACAAGTCCTCTCCCGGCCGGGCCGAGACGAAACTGATGCGCGCCTGCCCCGCCCAGGAGCGGATCTCGCCGCTTGCGCCGGCGAGCCGCGACTCCCAATCGACCGCTCCACCTGCAAGCGCCGGGGCCGCCACGAAGCTGCCTCGGCCCACGTGTCCCCGGATCAGTCCTTCCTGCTCCAGCAAGGCGTAGGCCGCCGCAACCGTGGCGCGATTGATGCCAAGCGAGCCAGCCAATTCGCGCATAGGAGGGATCTTTTCCCCGCGGCTCAACAGGCCGGCCAAGATCATGTCCTTCAGCTGCCGGTAGAGCTGGCGGTAGAGAGGCTCTTGCGCCTGGGGATCCAGATGGAGCGCGCCCAGCATGGCTCTTTCAACATAGCCAATCGGCAGGCAGGATGCAAGCCATGCCATCCATTTTGGCTGGTCGCGCCAAGCCACCTACAGGATGCGCCCGGACTCAGGGTTCGCGCCAGTGCAGCTCCGCGTCCGACCTGCGCACATAATTGGCGTCGAGCGCGGCCGGGTCTTGCAGCCGGTCGAAGGCGAGCAGCGCGACGGCCCCGGCCAGCGCCCGGGGCGTCGGGGTCGCCTCAACCGAAAACAGGCCCGGGTCGGGCGTCAACAGCTCCGCGCCTTCCGGCAGCCCGGCGCGCCAGGCCGGGAATTTCATCACCACTTCCGGCTGTACCAGCTCCAGACGCTCATCGTAGACGGCGCCGTAAATCTCCCCGCGGCGGGCATCGTAAAACGGCGCGCGCAACGGCCGTTTCCCGAACGAGGCCATTGCCTGAAGGTTCGAAATGGCCGCGGCCAGCGCCCCGGAGGCCTCCGCCAGCCCCTTTACCGCCGCCAGCCCGACCCGCACGCCGGTAAAGGAACCCGGCCCCGCCGCCGCGGCGAACCCGGTGATCTGGTCCCAGCGCCAGCGGTGCCGCTTCAGCAACCGCTCAAGCTGCTGGAACAGAACGTGCGCGAAGCCGTCGGGAGAGTGCAGCAGAACCTCCTCGACGACCCGCCCGTCTTCGGCCAGCGCGAGCGAGCCGAACTCGGATGTCGTGTCGATGGCGGCGATGCGCGTCATGCCGCTCCTCCGCGCGCCGGCGGCCGGCCTGGCGGGACAGGCGCGCCGCGCTCCTGTGCCGGAAACGGCAGAAAATTCCCTCGAAAATTTGCCAATTCAGTCCGCCTTTTTCACAGGAAATACGTAGTCAATGAGATACAATTTCCCGGCCGCATTCAGCGCGGCCAGCCGCACCGCCAGCGTGCCGGAGGCGGACTTCAGCAGGGCGCGGTCCACAGTGAACGTCCCTTCCGGCCCTGCTGCCAGATACCGGGCCCCTTCGCCATCCTGCACGATCTCCCCGGTCAGAACGTAGACCATGCGGCGGGTGCCCGCCGTCTGCCGCTTCAGCGCGATGCGGTAGGGCGCAGCCGCTCCCGCAACGAGGGTCTCGCCCAGGGCGGGCCGGACCAGCTCGAAGGGCGCCTTCTGGGGGCTCCGCTCCGGCTCCTGCACGGGCACGGGCCAGGACTCGAACTTGTAGCTGCGCAGCATTCCTACCTTGCGCCCGTCGCGGGAAAGGTGCAGCACCCAGTCGCGCGAGGAGTCCGGCGGGGACGCCTCGTAGAGCTCGCCCTTCCAGTCCTTCTTTTCCTTGCGCGCCTCGCCGGTGGCCGGGTTCACCCAGTAGACGTTATAGGTGTGCTTCCGCGTGGTCACGCGCACCGGGCCCGGCTTTTCGATGTAAACGACATACTCCGTCGCCGGCAGCTCGTACTCCTCCGTCTTCAGCCCCGGCAGCGCGATCGCGCGCCCCCCATCCACGTCGAAATACGGCTGCGTGTCCCAGAAGCGCACCCTCTCGCTCATGAACCGGAACCAGGCTTCCATGGTGCGCGCGTTTTGCGAGTCGGGTGAAACAGCCCCTTTCATGGCCGGGTAGGCGCCGCTCATCACCGCGTTCCAGAGGCGGCGCCGGAACTCGTCCGGAGGCAGCGCGCCGTCGATCAGCGCCACCTGCGGCACCGTGTTGGTCTGGTGCTCCACGGCGATGAGTTCGTCGCGGCCCGGACCGTAGATGGCGTGGTCCATCCAGCCGTCGCGCCCGAGAAAGGCCGACGAGTCGCGCGCACGGGTCGAAATCGGGTGGCCGTAGGGATCCATCTTTTTCAGGGCGGCGCCGAACTCCTTCAGCAGCTCGCGCGCGCCCGGCTGCGCTTCCCACTCCTCGACAAGCTGCCACGTGCAGTTGAACGCCGCATACCGCCCGGTCAGATAGCGCAGCAGACGCTCCCGCTGCACCGGCGACGGGGCCAGCCGCCGGATGTGGTCCGGAGACGCGGCCAGCACCAGGTCCACGGTGATGCCGGCCGAGTGGATTTCCGAGATCCGGGCGTCGAGCTGTTCAAACCACGCCGGGTTCGGCCTGTCCGGCTCCGGGAACGCCTGCTCATGCAGCACCCGCACGGCGAGGTGCGTGAACTTCCGCGCCGCGAACGCGCTCACGGGAACGCCGGGCACATCGTCGGCCCCCATGTACAGGTGCGGCTTCCGCTCCTCCGTGTACTGCCAGTGATGCACGTTCGCCCTGCGGATGAAGGCGGTGGGCGGCTTGCGGGAGGCAGCCTGGAAAGAGCCTGTCTGGCCGTTGAATGCGCTGATGTTGCTGGTCAGCCGGTAGGTCCAGGCGCCCGCCTCGGTTGGCGTGAAACGGATGGTCAGGCGCCGGCCGCCGCGCCAGAAGGCGTGAACCAGGTATGTCCTGAACTCGGGCGAGCGAAACTCGGCGTGCAATGCGGCCGAGACGTAAGGATTGGCGTGCTGCGCTGCCGCCGAGTCCGGAATTTCGAAATCCAGCTCGCACGGCATATAAATGGAGGCCTGTTGACAGGAAGGCTGCGCCTGCACAAGCGCGCCCGCAACCATCCCGGCAAGAACCCACAGCCGCATGCTCCCAGTGTACAGGCAGCCCGCGGCTCCGAACGCGCGTACCGTCCCTTCCCCCGCTTTCAGAGCCTCGCGTGGAGCGGTCGCAGGCCGCGGAAACGAGCGGCCGCAACGGCCGCAACGGCCGCAAAGCCCCAGCGCCGCGCGTTGACCGGACGCGCCGCCAGTGACCGCTCACTGTGGCCGGAATGCTCGCGAATTCCGGCCGCCGATTGCGGCTCCGAACGCGCGTACCGTCCCTTCCCCCGCTTTCAGAGCCGCGAGTGGAGCGGCCGCAGGCCGCGG
>Ga0068707_1000369_pt1 | contig 28376 bp, 24 predicted proteins | sample YNPNPMetaG_FD_66600 | JGI IMG/M metagenome (GOLD analysis project Ga0068707, IMG submission 66600) | Anoxygenic and chlorotrophic microbial mat microbial communities from Yellowstone National Park, USA - YNP NP MetaG | ecosystem: Environmental > Aquatic > Thermal springs > Hot (42-90C) >... | reverse complement strand
GAGGTGTCGCTGCTCAGGGTTTGCGGATCGTCCGGGTTGCTGCGATAGACGGTGAAGGTTTCGGTGCGCTGATCAAAGCGATTGAGGCCGTTGCCCGTGCCAATCCACAGCACGTAAGGATCGGCACGATCCTGCAGGATACGATAAATGCTGCCGTTGGAAAGTCCGGAATCCGAACGGGGCGGGTAATTTTTAAGCGTGTAGCCATCCCAACGGAACAGTCCCCCACCCTCCGAGCCAAACCAGAGAAATCCCAGCGCGTCCTCCAGGAAGACCTGACCTCCAGGGACGCCAAGCTCAAAAACGTGATCGAAACGCAGGGCGAAATCAAGCTCTGGGACTGCGGGAGCTGAGGAAGCCAGAGCGGGAAAAGGCATAAGGATGAGCCAGAGCCACAGCACCCCGCCTATCCAGATTCGTTTCCCAAAATTGGTCATCACTGCTTAATCCCCTGAGTGGTGTTTTTGCTAAGTTTTTTTGCCAGGTAATCCACTGGCTTCTTTTAATTTTAATCCATTCCAGCCAAAAACCATAATCGGAATTGGAATTGGTCCGTGCTTTATGACTACGCGAAAGCCAAAGCCCCATGCTTCCGACCTGGGATTGTCCAATCCGGATTGGCGGGGAAGCCTGGCTTGGCTTAAAGAGACCCGTTTGCTTGCCCGGTGGTGAATTTTCGGGCCGTGCGCAAGAGCCGGACTGGCCGCCTCGACAGAAGAGTTTGCCTCACGGGGGCAGACAGGGCCAAGACCGTTCAGGGGAATACCGCAAAAACCCGGAGTGATCCTTGACAGAATCCAACTCTGCGTTACAATAATTGAAAATAATTTTCAATTACAGAGCCAAACGCCTATGAAAGACTGGGAGAAGCTACTGAACGAACATGGCCATCGCGTGACAGAGGCGCGCTGCGCGGTGATGCGGGTCCTGGAAGAAAGCCATGTCCCGCTAACCCCGCAGGAGGTCGCCGAAAGGGGACAGGTATATCATGCCCAGTTGGGCCTGGTAACCGCCTACCGCACCCTGGAACTATTTGAAAGTCTGGGATTGGTCCATCGAATCCATCAACCCGATGCGTGCCATGGATTTGTCCTGTCTGAACCGGGCCATCGGCATACCCTGGTGTGTCGAAATTGTGGCCGCACCTTGATTTTTACCGGTTGTAGCGCGCTGGACGAGCTCATTCGGGAGCTGGAAACGACCACCGGGTATGTGATCGAGGATCACCTGTTGCAATTTTCAGGGGTATGCCAGGCTTGCCGTCAGAGCGACGGGGTATAACCCGGCCAGGCGAACCCCAATATCCAGGCCATGGGCTAAGGTTATCGTGAGGTTGAGCGATGAAAAAACTTCTGGTTGGGCTCATATTGATGGGAATGCTGGTGAGCGGATGCAATGCTACGCCAAAGTCAAAGCCGCAGGCCGACACCAGACTCAAGGTCGTCGCAACGACGACTATCGTCGGGGATGTGGTGCACCAAATCGGCGGGGAAGATATAGAGCTCAAAGTGCTCCTGCCGCCGGGCAGCGATCCCCATAGCTTCGCCGCCAGTCCCCAGGACGCCATCCTGGTACACGAGGCTGCTATCGTGTTCGCTAACGGCGCCGGCCTGGAGGAGTTCTTAACCCCGCTGCTGGAAAACGCCGGCGGGGAGGCCGAGGTAGTGCGGCTTTCAGATGGCCTGACTTTGCTGCAGGGCGGCCATGAGCACGAAGGCGGGGAAGAACACGAATACGACCCTCATACCTGGACCTCGCCGCGCAACGTGCTGGCCTGGATTCCGCTTATCGAAAAGGCTTTGAGCGAGCACGACCCGGCTCACGCCGAGGCCTATCGCCAACGCGCCGCCGCCTATCGCATCGAGCTGGAAACGCTGGATCGTTGGGTTGCGGAACAAATCAAGCAAATTCCACCGGAACGCCGGCTGTTGGTGACGGATCACCTGGCTTTCGGCTATCTGGCCGAGCATTACGGTCTGAAGCAGGTAGGGGCGGCAGTGCCCTCTTTCAGCACGCTGGCGGAACCCAACGCGCAAGAGCTGGCTGCGCTGGAAGACGCCATCCGCAAGCAGGGCGTGCCGGCGATTTTCGTCGGCAGCACGGTCAATCCGGCCCTGGCTGAACGGATAGCGGCAGACACGGGAATCAAGGTCGTCTCTCTCTACACCGGATCGCTGACCGCGGCTGATGGGCCGGCCCCAACTTACGTGGCTTATATCCGATACAACATCACGGCCATTGTCGAGGCTTTACGATAACGCAAGGCAGGTCGAGACATGAAAAATCAGGCCCTTTACAAGCCGCCTCAGTTCTGGTCCGGACCATACGCGGGACAACATGCGCCGCATGTAGCCTATCAGCCTGTTTTACAGGTGGAAGGTGTGGTAGTGCGTTATGAAGGGGTCACGGCGTTGGAAGGAATCTCTTTCGCCCTGCAGGCGGGGGAGCGCGTCGCCGTCGTCGGTCCCAATGGGGCAGGAAAGAGCACCCTGCTCAAAGTCATAGCTGGCGTGATTGCGCCTACCCAAGGGGCCATCAGGGTGTACGGGAGCGCGCCCGGCGGACATCTGTGCATCGCTTACGTCCCCCAGCGTTCTCAGGTAGATTGGCGCTTCCCCGTCACGGTAGCGGACGCGGTGATGATGGGGCGGGCGGGCAAATTGGGACTGCTGCGCTGGCCCAGCGCTCGCGATTGGGCCTACGTGTATGAGTGCCTTGAGCGCGTGGGCATGAAGGCGCTGGCCAAACGCCAGATCGGGGAGCTTTCCGGGGGGCAACAGCAGCGCATGTTCATCGCACGCGCCCTGGCTCAGGAAGCGGAATTGATGTTGCTCGATGAGCCTTTAACCGGGCTGGACGTGCCGGCCCAGACCGAAATCCTGCACATTCTGGATGGGCTTAAAGACCAGCGGGTGACGGTGCTGCTTTCCACCCACGATCTACAACAGGCCGCCCAGGCCTTTGACCGGGTGATCCTGCTGAACCGACGGCTGATCAGCTTCGGGCCTCCCGATGAAGCTCTGACCCCTCAGACCCTGGAACAGGCATATCTGGGGCAGTTGCGCCTGATTTATGCGGGCCAGGGCCTGACGGTTGTCGGCGACACGTGCTGCGAGGGTCATCACGACTGAAACGGCAATCACCAGGGACCTTATCCCTTACAGGCAGGTGACAGATGGTAACAGTATGGGAGTTTTTAACCGCCCCTTTGCATTATGCCTTTATGCTCCGCGGCATGGCGGCGGTCATTCTGATCGGAACGGTTTGCGCCGTAGTAGGGAGTTACATGGTGCTGCGCGGGATGGCCTTTTTCGGCGACGCGCTGGCGCACGCTATCCTGCCAGGCCTGGCTTTGGGCTATCTGATACACGGCGGAGCGCGCGGCTCCCTGTTCTGGTGGGGATTGGGAACCGCCATCCTGGCTGCCCTGGGCATTGGCAGCTTGAGCCGTGGGCAACGGATTCGCAGCGACACGGCAATCGGGATTGTGTTCGCCGGCCTGTTTGCGTTGGGCGTGGCGCTCATTTCCACGGCCCGGAGCTACACGGTAGATTTGACGCATTTTCTCTTCGGCGACGTGTTGGGCGTGACGCCAAGCGATTTGACACGCGTGGCCATATTCGGCGCGCTGGTCCTGGGCTGTGTGCTGCTTTTCTACAAAGAGTTTCTCATCCTGGCCTTCGATCCCATCCTGGCGATGACCTTACGTCTACCGCACCGTCTTTTCGATTACTTATTGCTGGTGCTGATCGCCATCAGCGTGGTGATCGCCCTGCAAAGTGTGGGCGTGGCGCTCATGGTGGCTCTGCTGATCACGCCGGCCGCGACTGCCTCGCTGCTGACCAAAAAACTTCCGGTCATGATGGGAATCGGCGCGCTCCTTTCCAGCCTCTCCGGAATAGCCGGCCTGTATCTTTCGTACTATCTGAGCGTTGCCTCGGGGGCAGCCATTGTCCTGACAAACACGCTGATTTTCGTGCTGGTATGGGCGCTGCGCAGAGCCTGAGGGCTAAGCCGTTGCGCTGGCTTTTTTGAACTGAGGGAACAGCTCGGCTATAAGCATCCCGGCCAGAATGAGCGCACAGCCCAGTAAGTGGCGACCGGTAAGATGCTCGCCATCCAGTAAAAAGGCGAAGCCAGCGGCAAAAACCGGTTCCAGGGCGAAGATGAGGGCCGTATGGGTAGCGGAAGCATAACGCTGGGCCCACATCTGCAGGATGAAGACCAAAGCGGTGGCGCCGGACGCCATGTAGATGATCGCCGGCCAGGCCGACCGGGGCGGGAGTAACGCGCCGCGCTCGAAAAAGAGCACTGATATGCCGGCCAGAAAGGCAACCGTCAACAGTTGGACCAGGGTAAAGGGCAACACGTCCTGCCTGGCGGTAAAGCGCGCGGTAGCCGTGATGTGCGCCGCAAAGCCAAAAGCGCAAAGCAGAACCCAGAGATCGCCCGTCTGTAGCCGCAGGCCGGGCTCAAGGGTCAAAAGGCCCAGGCCCAGCGTCGCACAGAACACGCCGATCCAGGCGGTAGAAGCCGGCGGTTGTTTTAAGACCAGCGCGGAAAAGAAGGGGACCAGCACGACGCTCAGGCCGGTGATAAAGGCAGCCTTGCCCGCCCCGGTAGTCTGCAATCCAAGGGTCTGGGTGATAAACCCCAGGGCGAGGAAAAAACCGGTGAAAACGCCCTGACGAACCAGGCCGGGGCGCCGGGCGCTGGAGAAGAAGCGGCCTATCACCAGCAGGGTCGCTGAAGCCAAGGCGAAGCGAGCGGCGACAAAAGTAAAGGGGCCAACCTGATCCAGGGCATGACGCACGACGACGAAGGTAGAGCCCCAGATAAACGTAACCAACACCAACGCAAGCTCAGCTAAAATTCGCATAAGCACTCCTTGGATAGGATCAGACAAGCCCTCCTTTGTACGCGAAAATAGCGGATTGTCAAAGCCATGATAAAATTCTGTAATTGCTCACTCGGAGCGCCTGTCGGGACGGCATCCCTATGCCGCTACGCCAGCCCATAGGGATGCGCTGGCGGTTGAGCAGTTACAAGTTCTTCTGAAAGGAGTCAAAGCCATGCCCAAGCCACCGCTGGACCATTTCGGCCTGATCGCCCCCTGGTTTGATCGGCTCATCCCGCCCCCAAGGCCAGAGAGGTTATTGGACCTTCTGGAGCTGCATCCCGGTATGCGTCTGCTGGATGTAGGAGGCGGCACAGGCCGGATAAGTCAGGCCTTTGTGAATAGCGGGGCAGAGATCGTCCTGCTCGATCCGTCTCCGGGGATGTTGCGCGCGGCGCAGCAGAAGAATCCGCAGTGGGTGTTGTGCCAGGGGATCGCCGAAGCCCTCCCCTTTGCCAGCGGAAGCTTCGAGCGGGTGCTGGCGGTAGATAGCTTCCATCACTTCTGGGAGCACGCCCGCGCGGCGCAGGAACTGACGCGGGTGCTGGCACCCGGCGGGCGATTGGTCATCGAGGAGCCCGATATTCGCCGCCTGGCGGTGAAGTTAATCGCTTTAGGTGAGACGCTAACCCTGATGCGCAGCCATTTCTATCCGCCCCAAGCGCTACAGGCCTTTTTCCAGCAACCCGGCATACGGACCAGTGTGATCGAATCTCAGGAGGACTTCAACTTTTGGCTGGTGGTCGAACGCCTGGCCTGACGGGGGGAAAGCCGCTGAGGCACGGGGCGGGAGCTGACGCTCCCGCATCAAGCGGAAAATTTGACAAATTTTAGAATCGCATTACAATCAAAGCTGTTGCCCCAGTGGTGGAACTGGCATACACAGCAGGTTGAGGGCCTGTGCCCGTTTGGGCGTGGAGGTTCAAATCCTCCCTGGGGCACCAGAGAGCGGCTTCCGCAAGAAGCCGCTTTTTTGTTGTCCCCACCCCGTCATCCGGCAGAGGGAAAAACAAAGCGGGCGAGACTGATCTCGCCCGCTTTGCCCAAATGAGAATGGGGTTACTTCTTGCGCAGGTTGGTGAAGGCCGCCATGCCAGGATAGACCGCCTCGTCACCCAGCATCTCCTCAATGCGCAGGAGCTGATTGTACTTGGCAATGCGGTCGGAGCGGCAGGGCGCGCCGGTCTTGATCATCCCCGCGTTCATCGCAACGGTGAAATCGGCGATGGTGGCATCTTCAGTTTCACCGGAGCGGTGCGAAACGACCACCGTCCAGCCATTGCGCTGCGTCATCTGAACGGCAGCGATGGTTTCGGTGAGCGTACCAATCTGATTGAGCTTGATGAGCACGGAGTTGACGCAGTTCATTTCGATGGCGCGCGCGATGCGCTCGGTGTTGGTAACCAGCAGGTCGTCCCCTACGATTTGGATTTTATCACCCAGGCGCTCCACCATCAGTTTAAAGGAATCCCAGTCGTCTTCGGCCAGGCCGTCTTCAATGCTGACGATGGGGTATTTGGCCACCCAACCAGCGTAGAATTCGACTATTTCCGCGCCGGAAAGGACCCGGCCCTCTTTCTTGAGGTGATACATGCCATCCTCAAAAATCTCGGACGCCGCGGGGTCAAGGGCAATGGCAATCTGCTCGCCCGGCTTGTAACCAGCCTTGACGATGGCTTCCAGAATGACTTCGATGGCCTCTTCGTTGCTCTTGAGGCTAGGAGCAAAGCCGCCTTCATCGCCGATGCCAACGTTGTAGCCACGGCCTTTGAGCACGCCCTTGAGGGCCTGATAGGTTTCCGCACCCCAGCGCAGGGCTTCCGCAAAGGTGGGCGCGCCTACGGGCATGATCATGAATTCCTGCAGATCGGGTCCATCCACGGCGTGCTTGCCGCCGTTGAGGATGTTCATCATCGGCACAGGCAGGACATGCGCATGGACACCGCCGATGTAGCGGAAGAGGGGCAGGCCCACGGAATTGGCAGCAGCGTGAGCTACGGCCAGGGAGACGCCCAGGATGGCGTTGGCGCCCAGGCGGGATTTGTTGGGCGTGCCATCCAGCTCGATCATCATCTGATCAATGCCCTTCTGGTCTGTGGCATCCCAACCGATAAGCTCAGGGGCAATTTCGTTTTCGACATTTTCAACCGCGGTAAGCACACCCTTACCGCCATAGCGCTTCTTGTCGCCATCGCGCAGTTCGACGGCTTCGTGAGCGCCGGTGGAAGCGCCGGACGGGACGATTGCGCGTCCCCAGGCCCCATCCTCAAGAATGACCTCAACCTCAATGGTGGGGTTGCCACGAGAATCCAGAACCTCACGTGCAAGAATATCTTCAATGACCGACATCGTTACCTCCTTAAAGGTTCAAATTGGAAAAGTGAAACCGAAGCAATCATACATCAAAGCCAGAATGATGCAAGAAAACGCCAGGAACAGGCTGCCACTATTTTTTGAGCAGATTTGTAACTTACCTACCAGGGAGCCCCCAGGCAAGCGCTATCAAAGACGCGGCGAAGGCATGCCCCTGTAGCGCAGGCCGCCAGGCCTGTATGCGCAGGCTAAAGCCTACACTACATTATCAGGAAACGATTCAGGGCAGGTAATTACGCAGATTTTAAAAATGAGTCACACCTGTAGAGACGTTGCCATGCAACGTCCAGGCAAACCCCATTCCCCCAGCCAGAAGTTCCAAAGACCGGACGGGTCAGGAAATGTTGCCAGGCCAGGCAGGAACCTTTTCCTGCGGTTCGTCCGCTCCCGTTATGGGCAGTTCCACGCGGAAGGTGCTCCCCTCTCCCGGTGCGCTGTTCACGTGAACGTGACCATAGTGGTATTCGACCAGTTCCTTAACCAGGGCCAGGCCCAACCCCACCCCGCCGTAACGCCGACGTGAGCTACCGTCCACCTGATAGAAGCGGTCAAAAATGCGGGTCTGTTGTTCGAGAGGAATGCCGATACCGGTATCCGCTACCTCGACAATCACCCAATCTGGTTCAGCCCAGGCCCGGAGGGAAACCGAACCGCCCGCCGGGGTAAATTTGATGGCGTTACTCAACAGGTTATCCAGCACCCGACGCAGGTAAATGACCACGCCCTTGATCGGCGGCAGAGTCGCAGGCAGGTCGGCCCGGAAGCGTAATCCGGCTTTTTCGGCCAGAGGTGCAAACTCGACCTGGGTGGCCCGAAGCAACGCCAAAAGATCGAGAGGCGCCAGGACCCGCTGCCGCCTTTCCGCGCCCAAAATGAGGGTGATGTCTTCGACCAGATCGGTCAACATGCGCGTGCGTCGGGTGATAATCTGCAGGGCTTCCTGATAGTCTGGCGGAACAGAGGCCAGGAAGGTTTCGTCGTCGGTCAGCATCTCAGCATAGCCCCGGATGATGGTGAGAGGGGTGCGCAGTTCGTGAGAAACATTCTGGACGAATTCGCTCTTAAGGCGATCTAATTCCTGCTGGTGGGCTAAGGCCAGCGCCAGCTCGCTGGCGCGTTGGCGGGATTCCGCCAGGAGGCGCGCGTTGGAAAGGGCGATGCCGGTCTGACGCGCCACAGACTCCAGGATGCTCAATTCACGCCCGGTAAAGGGCGGTGAAGTGCGATAACGGAACATGGCCAGAACGCCAAAACTCCTCTCGCCCACGGTCACCGGGACACCGACAAAACTCTGCACACCGGCAGCCACAAAGTGCGCTACGGCTTTGGGATGAGCGGGATAGTCAGGGATAAGCATGGGCGTCTGAGTCTTGAAGATTTCCCAGGCCAGCCCCACCCCTTCAGGTAAAGGGGGCAATTCCGTACCAGGGGGAAGTTGATAGGTGTAAGGCACACTGAACTCCAGGCTGTCCCCCTGAGACGATGCCAGGGCAAAGCCGCCCGTATCTGCCTGAATCAATTCGCCGGCCAGGCTCACTACCTGCCTTAAAATCCGGTCCTCATCCAGATTACTGCTGATGATGTGAGCCACAGCGTTCAGGCGGCGCTCGCGTTCCAAAGCCTGGCACGTTTCGTCAAAGAAGCGCAGCCGCTCAATCGCCGTCGTCAATTGACTGGCTACGGTGACCAGCAAGCGCTCATCCGCTTCGGTAAAGGCATTTTTCTGGGTGCTTTCGGCATTGAGGACCCCCAGCACCCGCCCCCCAGTTTGCAAAGGCACACATAATTCGGAAAGCATCCGCCCCTCGGAGCGGTCAATATAGCGCGGGTCTTGCGAAATGTCGCCGATACACAGCGGCTGACCGCTCAGAGCCACCCAGCCTGTAATGCCTTCACCCAGCGGGATGGGCTCGGTTTTGCCCGTCAGACCCCGATAGGAGGGGTGAAACCGCAGGGTGTGCGTGCTCTCGTCCACCAGCATCAGGCCGAAATGGGCGGGGAAAAAGGTATCTCCTACCAAATCCGTGACCTTTTCGATCAGTTCATCCTCACTGGTAGCCGCGACGGCTGCCTGGGCCACAGTGTTTAACACCTGCAATTCATGCAACTGGCGCTGGCGCGACTCGAAAAGCCAGATGTTTTCCATGGCCACAATCGCCTGCGCTCCAACCAGTTCCAACAATTCGAGGTGGTCGCGGGTATAGGCGCCAGGCTGATAACTCTGAACGCTGAGCACACCGACGACCTCATCGCCACGACGCAAAGGAACAGCGAGGATAGAGCGCACCGATTCACCCGAACCAAAATGGACGACAGGAATGTCCGGGAATGCAGTTATATCCTCAATGAACAAAGGGGTGCCATGGGTCAGCACCCATCCCGTCAGACCGGTGGTCCCATCCAATTCGGCGTAAGGTGCGCGGATGCCTTGATCTACGCGATAGACCAACTCAATCCGATTGCGCTCCACATCTTTCCAGGCGATCACGATGGCTTCACAAGGCATCAGGCGCGTCAGCGCCTCGTGAATGGCGACATACACCCGTTCGGCCTCCAGGCCGGCACTGTTGATGTGTTGCGTAGCCCAGCGTAACAGGGCTTGCTGTTCAACCCGTGCTTCCAGACGCGACACCAGCTCGCGTAAACGCGCCGTCATCAGGTTAAAGACCTGAGCCACAGCGCCAATTTCATCTTCACTGGTGACAGGAACCTGGTAATCGAAACGCCCATCGGCGACTGCATAGGCACCCTGAGCCAGGGCCTTGATGGGATCAACGATGCGCCGAGATTGGTACCAGGCCAGACCCAGCCCCGTCATGGCTACCACAAACAACAAAGCAGCCAGGCCCACACTGATGCGATTGAAGCCGGCAAACGCTAAAGTGCGGGTCATTTCCACAACCAAGCCCCAGCCCCAGGGTGACGTCTGATCCTCAGGAACCAGACTCATCCACGCCGCCCGGCCGACTACCCATTGGCCATACAGGCCACGGTAGGTATACAAACCAGTGAGATCCGTCCCGGAAAGGACCGCGTGCACCGGCGGAAAATCAGCCAGAGTGCGCGCCTGACGCACCATACTCAGCTCCCGAAAGGCCATCAGGTTGCCCCGCCGGTCAACCAGGTAGAAGTAGCCGCCAGCGCCGGGGTCTAGATCGCGCAGCGGTTGCCACAAAGACTGGAGGTTGACGACGGCCATGACGACCAGGACACGTTTCCCTTCCTGAACAACAGGACGGGAAACACGAATGTAAGGGTCGTTGCCTTCGACGAAGGACACATCGCTGATGTAGACCTCACCACGCCTGGCCCGGAAAAACGGCTCGTAGGCGCTGCGATTCCCCAGGGCACCGGCAGCCAGGGGCGTGCAGTGCACCAGACGTGCTAACTCGTGACCATCGGCCCCATCCACAACACTTAACTCTACAAAGTCTTGACGGTTCAAACACAAGGAACGTAAGGGCGTCTCCGGATGATCGGGGGCCTGGAGCGCCAGGTTCCCCGCTATTTCCAGGTCGCCAAGCAGGGTGTCGAGGTAATTGCGGATCAGCGCCTGACCGAGTTGCAAGGCCATCTGCTGACGCGAGGCTACTTCTTCTCGCCCAAGCTGATAGGTGGTCACAATGGCCAGGCTTCCCCCTAAGAGCAGCGGGAGAAGCGCCAGAGAGACCAGCAACACACTCAGACGACGCCCCAGACTGCCACGGGCTTTTTCGATTTCACTCATAGCTCACGGCCACTCATAGCCTCACGGCCCAGAACTGATCCACTTGCGGTATAGAGCGTCCAATTGACCTTCCGAGCGCAACTTGCTCAAGACTTCATTGACGATGGCCAGCAGTTCGGTATCCTCTTTGCGCACAGCGATACCCAGTTGCGCCGGCTCCAGAACAGGGCCATTGACTTTAAGGGCTGGATGGGTTTTGATGTATTGCAGGGTGTTGATCTTGTCATTGAGAGCCACATCCACAAAGCCCTTTTCCAGGTCTTCGAGCGAATCCTGAGTTGTGGCATACTCCTGGATAATCAGATCATAGCCCTGGTCTTTCAGGCGGTGCACATACCGCGCACCGGTCGCTCCCTCCTTTACCCCTACCACCCGTCCAATCAGGTCTTTATCCGAAGTGAATTGCGGCATATCCACCCGGGTGACCATAACCAGACCGGTATCCACATACCCATCGGACATGGCGACTATCTCCTGACGCTGCGGCGTTATGTACATGGCGGCAATGACCATATCCACCTGGCCGTTTTGCAGAGCGGGGAGCAGGTCGCCAAAAGCCATTTCTTTCCAGACAATCGGGACGCCAATGTAGCTGGCAATAGCCTGGGCCACTTCAACATCAAAACCGATCAGCTCGCCGGTATTGGGATCGCGGTATTCAAAAGGTGCAGTGACAGCCGTCCCAACAACGAGCTGGCCTTTGGAACGTAACTCCGCGGCTCTGGGCGAGGTCGAAGTGGGAACTGCACTTTTAGGACCGCAGGCAGTCATACCCATCAAGAAGATAAAAAGGATTAGAAGGGCCTTCCAGAAACGCACCGTCATCAGTATTTTCCCCCTCTCTTCAGAATAGTGAAACTACATTCAAGTATAACGAATTTTACAGCCCGTGCAATAGAACCTGATTCTAACCATGCGATCTTTTAACCTTCCTGGTTTGCTGATTGCAAAAATTCCTGTAACGGCTCGTAGCCAGCACATCCCTATGCGCTGGCGGGGCGGCATAGGGATGCCACCCCTACAGACGTTCGGGAACAAAAAGCAGCACGGTTGTACACAAAGGATTTCTGAAAGACTCACTGGGAGCGCGGCTCTCTGAGCCGCACTTCCAGTCTTGATGCGCTTCCGGGCATCGGGTGATGGCAACCGTCAGTGCGCTCCTGACGTGTCTTGATGCCCTTCCGGGTATCAACCAGCACGCTCTGGTCCATCCGGTGGGAAGGCTGGCCTCGCCAGCCAGGGAGAGTTGCAGTGGACTCCTATTTTTAATTGTCTACCGTGATCATGCCTGAGCGCAAACCGTCAACGAGCGCCTGAACAAATCAACCCAATGGTGCCTGAACCTGATAGAAAACCACTCAGGGTCAAGAGAAACGCCCACGTCTTCGGGTTGAAGCCATAGCCTGCCCCAAGACCAGGGAGAGATGCACGGGAAGATACTTTGTTTACCAGTAAACATTAACCGTCTCTTAACATGAGCTTAAAACTCCATTAACAGCTCTATGTTACCTTTAAGGGGTAAGGCCAAGGCCTACACAAAACTTTAATTTTTTGGAGGAGACTATGCGTAAAGCAACTTTAGGTTTACTGATGGTGGTGGTGCTGATCCTCAGCGCGTGCGCTCAAACCGTTACACCGACTCAGGCCCCCGCCACTCAGGCCCCCGCCACTACCGCCCCGACGGCTGAAGCTACGGTGGCGGCCCCTACGCAGGAGCCCACGGTAGAAAAAACCTTCGGAATCCTGCCGCCGGTTAATCCCCTGGACGTCAAAGGGGACATCATCACCGCGGGGAGTTCCACGGTTTATCCCCTTTCCGAAGCCATGGCGGCCCGTTTCCGCGACGAAGGCTACAGTGGCAACATCACGGTGGATTCCATCGGTTCTGGGGCAGGGTTTGAACGGTTCTGCAAGAGCGGCGAAACGGACATTTCCAACGCCAGCCGCCCCATCGAGGACAGCGAACGTGAGGCCTGCCTGGGCATCGGACGGGAGCCGATTGCCTTCCGCGTAGGCACCGACGGCCTGGCTGTGGTGGTAAGCAAGGATAACACCTTCCTGACCGATGTGACCCTGGAACAACTCGCGGCCATTTTCTCCAGCGGCGCTGAAAAGTGGTCGGATGTCAACCCTGCCTGGCCCAACGAGCCGATCCTGCGCTTCAGCCCGGGCACGGATAGCGGCACTTTCGACTACTTCGTGGAAGTGGTGCTGAAAAAAGATAAGACCCTTCTGCTTGAGGCCAAGAACGCGCAGTTCTCTGAGGACGACAATGTGCTGGTCCAGGGTGTGGAAGGCAGCCCCTATGCCATCGGCTACTTCGGGTATGCTTACTACCAGGAAAATCAGGGCAAGCTGCGGGCCCTGAAAATCAACGGCGTCGAACCCAATGCAGAGACCGTGGAAGCCAACACTTACCCGCTGGCGCGCCCACTCTTCCTGTACAGCGCGCCTTCCATCCTCAAGGAGAAGCCGCAGGTGGCGGCCTTCATCAACTTCTACCTGACGCACGTCAATGAAGAAATTGCCAAAGTGGGCTACTTCCCTGCCAGCGAGGCAGTATTGAAGCAGTCTGCCCAGGCGCTGATGGACGCCCTGAAGTAAAAAGCGGTAGCCGGATTTCAGCCTCTGGGAGAGCGTCGCGACGTCTCTCCCAGAGGCGCTTGCATGAAAGGAGGAAACAAAGGGATGGCGATAAAAGTGGCCTTAAACGCTCAAGTTTTCTTAGAGGATAGCCCAAGCCCAATGGACGTTCCAGACGCTATCGTTCAGAGACCCGGTTTGCGACGCAAAAAGCGCTGGGGAGAAGATCTTATCCGCGTGTTCTTATTGCTCAGCGGGACGCTTTCGATTTTTACTACCCTGGGCATTGTTTACGAGTTGGGCAAGGAAGCTTTGCTTTTTTTTCGCAGTCCAGAAGTGAGCCTGCTGGAGTTCTTCACCAGTCAGGAATGGCAACCCACGATCGGAAAATTCGGCGTTCTACCGCTCTTGACCTCGACCGTCATCACCAGCACCCTGGCCATCCTGGTGGCACTGCCGCTGGGCCTGGCGGTCGCCATTTATCTGAGTGAGTACGCTTCGACGCAGGCCCGTTCGATCCTCAAGCCCGTGCTGGAAGTTCTGGCCGGAATTCCCACCATTGTGTACGGCTACTTTGCGCTCACCTTTGTCACGCCCATCCTGCGTAGCCTGCTGGGGCGCGATGTAGTTCAAATCTATAACATGGCTTCGGCGGGATTGGTGATGGGGATTTTACTCCTGCCGCTGATCGCCTCACTCAGCGAGGATGCCCTGTACGCGGTGCCCCGCTCGCTCCGCGAGGCGGCTTTCGGCCTGGGGGCAACGCGCCTGGAGACGGCGCTCAAAGTCGTCGTGCCCGCCGCCATGTCCGGCCTGGTCGCCGCCACCATCCTGGCCATCTCCCGCGCCGTTGGCGAAACTATGATTGTGGCCATTGCCGCAGGATCGGGGCCAGCTTTCACTTTTAATCCCTTCCATTCCGCGGAAACCATCACCGGCCACATGGTCCGCATCAGCGGCGGCGACATCAGTTATGATTCCATGGACTACAACAGCCTGTTTGCCCTGGGTCTCCTCCTGTTTTTCGTCACCCTGGGCCTGAACCTCATCAGTCAACGCATTGTGCGTCGGTTCCGGGAGGTCTACGAATGAGCCATTATCCTGAGGGTAAACCCTTACAAGACTTCATCGCTGCGCGCCGACGGCGTGGGCGCGTGAGCCTGCTGGTATTCCAAAGCGCTACCCTCATCAGCATCCTGGTTTTAGGTGCTTTACTGTTCAACATCATCAACCAAAGCTTTGGCTACGCGGCCGTGAGCTACCGGATTACCCCGGCAACCCTGGTCGAACCGGGCATGGCCCTGGAGGAGTTGCCTGAGGACGCCCTCATCGCTATCCTGCAGCAGCATGTCTCCACCGGCGTGCTGCGCCGCCTGGAAAGCGAAAAACCCCTGGCTACCCGCAGCCAACAGGAGCTGTACGCGCTGGTCGTCGAACGGGTTTTAGACCCGACTACCCAAAAAACCTGGACGCTTTACGACACTTTATTCAACCGCAAAGCCATTCTGGCAGAACGCGATGCCAGTTACCCAGATGCTTATCTGGAATTCCGGAGCTGGCTCAATCCGCGCTTCCTGACCAGCCCACAATCCAATAAACCCGATCTGGCAGGCGTTCGACCAGCCATCCTGGGGTCTTTGATGACCATTCTCATCACCATTGCTTTCGCCTTTCCGGTAGGCATCAGCGCCGCCATCTACCTTGAGGAATACGCGGAAGAGAACTTTTTCAATCGGGCGATTCAGACCAATATCGCCAACCTGAGCGGTGTCCCTTCGATCATCTACGGCCTGTTAGGGCTGGCGATTTTCGTGCGCGTCCTTAACCCGCTCACCAGCGGGGCCGCCTTTGGCCTGGCCGATCCGGCAACCGCAAACGGACGGACCATCCTTTCCGCTGGCCTGACCCTGGGCCTGCTCATCCTGCCGCTGATCATCATCAACGCCCAGGAGGCGATCCGAGCTGTCCCCAGCTCCATCCGTCAGGCCAGCTACGGCATCGGCGCCACGCAATGGCAGACCATCTGGCATCATGTCCTGCCCCAGGCCATGCCGGGCATCCTGACGGGGACCATCCTGGCCGTCTCCCGTGCTATCGGCGAAACCGCCCCGTTGGTCGTAGTCGGCGCCTCGACCTTCGTGGCCCTTGACCCCAGCGGACCATTTTCCCGTTTCACCGCTTTGCCGATGCAGATTTATCAATGGACGGCCCGGCCCCAGGATGTCTATCGCAACCTGGCCGCGGCGGCCATCCTGACCTTGTTGCTCATGCTGCTCTCCCTTAACGCTACAGCCATCTTATTGCGCAATCGTTATCGCAGGAGGATATAAATCAAATGACGGCTATGACTTTGACCGCTTCCCTGACCACTTCTACCCAAACCGGAGCCTACGCTCTGGAAGCTGAAGATTTGAACATCTATTACGGCGGCTTTCATGCCGTCAAACATGTGACCTTGCGCTTTCCCGCGAATAAAATCACGGCTTTGATTGGGCCATCCGGCTGCGGCAAAAGTTCCGTTTTGCGCGCCTTTAACCGGATGAACGACTTTATCAAAGGCGCGCGGATCACGGGAAAAGTCCTGTTAGCCGGGCAGGACATCTACGCACCGGATATAGACCCGGTGGAAGTCCGCCGCCACATCGGGATGGTATTCCAAAAACCCAACCCTTTCCCCAAGTCCATCTACGAAAACGTAGCCTGGGGGGCACGCATCAACGGCTATCGCGGCAACATGGATGAGCTGGTAGAGCGGTCCTTACGTGCCGCCGCCCTGTGGGATGAGGTGAAGGATAAGCTCCAGCAAAGCGCGCTGGCCCTTTCCGGCGGTCAGCAGCAGCGCCTGTGCATCGCCCGCGCGATTGCAGTGGAGCCGCACATCCTGTTGATGGACGAGCCGGCCTCGGCGCTGGATCCGATCGCCACCCTGCGCATCGAAGAGCTGATGCAGGAGCTGGTGAAAAATTACACCATCATTATCGTGACCCACAACATGCAGCAGGCCGCGCGCGTTTCGGATTACACGGCCTTCTTCTACACCGACGAATCTCGCAGCGGAGAACTGGTCGAATACGGGCCAACGCGCGAAATTTTCACCAACCCGCGCGATCCCCGCACCGAAGGCTACATTACGGGGCGTTTTGGGTAAAGCCTTCGCCTGGAGGATAGGGCCGGCTGATTGCGCCGGCCCTGTTGTTTCTACAGATTCTCCTCACCGGGGTGATAGAGGCCCGCGGGATCGGCGCCAAGCAGATTGGCGGTATAGGTGCGCTCATCCACCCGCGGGAGCTGCGCGGCCAGCGCCGGCGGCACCGTGATGGTGTGCCGCAAGCGCGGAATCCGGCGCTCGATCTCATCTATCCCGGCATCAGCCAGCATCCAATCCAGCGCGTCCCACAGGCGCAAATCCATTTTGCGCGAGTAACCACGCAGGGTGTACTCTCCCTCTACGTTGTAGTAGGTCTCAAAATAGGACATGGCCAGCTCGCGTAAATTAGCATACACCGGCTGACGGGCGCGAATGCCCACAAAATTGGACTTAGCCAGACAGCCCCAACGTCCGTTGACCCGGTAAAGCGCCAGCACATGATCATCGTCGCGACCGGGCTCCGGGATGAGATCGAGGATCAGGGGGGGATACCCGTGAAGCCGCAGCATCGCCGCTGCGAAAATGGCCCCGTCCAGACAGTGAGCTTTACGCTCGCGCAGCACATTCAGCGGGCTGCGGTTCCCGGCCCTAGCGTAGGGGATGCTATCCAAAAAAGCCTGAATTTGGAGCGGCGTAGCCAGGCCGCGCACCAGCTCGCGCTCCTCGGCGGTAAGCGCTGCCCAAAATCGCTGTTCAACTTCGCTCATGGTCTTACCTCCTCAACGAAGCTCAGACAAGACAGTAAAGGCCCCGTGTTGCCCCTACTCCCACTCGATCGTGGCGGGGGGTTTGCTGGTGATGTCGTACACCACGCGATTGATGCCGGGGACTTCGTTGACGATGCGATTGGCCACGCGCGCCAGCAGGTCCTCAGGCAGGCGCGCCCAATCGGCGGTCATGAAGTCCTCGGTCGTGACGGCGCGCAAGGCGACAACTTCGGCGTAAGTACGCCCGTCCCCCATCACCCCAACGCTGTGCACGGGCAGGAGCACCGCGAAAGCCTGCGCCACCTGACGGTACAGGCCCGCCGCGCGCAGCTCATCCAGGAAAATGGCATCGGCGGCCTGCAAAGTCGCCACCCGCGCCGGCGTAACTTCCCCCAAAATGCGCACCGCCAGGCCCGGACCGGGGAAAGGATGGCGCCAGATCAGCGTTTCCGGCAGGCCCAGACGCAGGCCGATTGCGCGCACTTCGTCCTTAAACAACTCACGCAGCGGTTCGACCAGCGCAAAAGCCATGTCCGCCGGCAAGCCGCCCACATTGTGGTGGGATTTGATGCGCTGCGCATGGGCACGCCCGGCGCTTTCAATCACGTCGGGGTAAATGGTGCCCTGAGCGAGGAAGCGTGCCCCCGCTTCCTGACGTGCGGCTTCCTCAAAGACCCGGATGAACTGCTCACCGATGATCCGGCGCTTGGCCTCCGGGTCGGTGACGCCAGCCAAAGCCTGGAAAAAACGTTCGGCGGCGCGCACCGTGCGTAAGCGCATCCCCAAAGCCTGCGCGAAAGTCGCTTCGACCTGAGCGACCTCATCCCGCCGCAGCAGGCCCGTATCCACAAAGATGCAGGTGAGCTGATCGCCTACCGCCCGATGTACCAGCGCCGCGGTGACCGCGCTGTCTACCCCACCGCTCAAACCGCAGATGACGCGCCCGTCGCCTACCTGCGCGCGGATGTGGTCAACCTGCGCCTCGATAATGGCCTCCGGCGTCCAGTCGCCGTGGCAGCCGCACAGGTCAAAGACAAAACGCTGCAACAGCTCGCGTCCCTGGCGCGTGTGCTGCACCTCCGGGTGGAATTGGACGCCCAGCAGACGGCGCGCCGGGTCGCCCATAGCCGCTAGCACCCCCTCTTCACTGTAAGCCCAGGGCTGGAAGCCTGCCGGCAAGGCAGTGACCTGATCGCCGTGGCTCATCCACACCTGAAGCTGGGACGGCAAGTCACGGAAAAGCGGAGCGTCGGTCGCCTCCACCCGCACGTGAGCCGGGCCGAATTCCCGCACCGCGCCCGGCGTGACCTTTCCCCCCAGGGTGTGCGCCAGGAGCTGCATCCCATAGCAGATGCCCAGCACCGGCACGCCCAGCTCCAACACGTAGGGCGGAAGCCCCGGCGCGTCGGGTGCGTACACGCTGGCCGGCCCGCCGGAAAGGATGAGGCCGCGCGGCTGCCAGGCCTCCACCTCCGAGCGAGGGGCATTCCAGGGCAACAAGACGGCATGGACGCGCAGCTCCCGCACGCGCCGCGCAATGAGCTGCGTGGTCTGCGAGCCATAATCGAGAACAACGATCGTCTCAGGCATCCGGCGTCTCCCCAAAAACCAGCGTGCCATCCTCGCCAATGGCTTCGATAATCACCAGAGAGACGATGGGCACGCCCAACGGTTCCAGGAGCCTGCGGCCCCCTTCAAAGGATTTCTCAACCAGGGTGCCAATGCCCACCAGCGTAGCCCCGGCATCCGCGATGATGCGCGCCATAGCGGCGATGGTCTGCCCCGTCGCCAGGAAATCGTCAATAATCAGGACGCGGTCATCCGGCTTGAGGAACTCGCCGGAAACCATGAGCTGTACCTCGCCCCCCTTGGTGTGCGAAGGGGCCATTTCCACAAAGGTGGGGTCCTGCATGGTGATGGGTTTGTGCTTCCGGGCGTAGACCAGGGGTACCCCCAGCGCGTAAGCCGTGGCCAGAGCCGGGATGATGCCAGACACCTCGGCGGTGAGGACACGGGTCGGCGCCTGGGGACGAAACATCCGCGCGAACTCAACCCCAGCCTCCAACATCAGGTCCGCATCCACCTGATGGTTAATCAGGCTATCCACCTTCAGGATACCCCGCCCTAGATAACGACCCTCTTGCTGAATCCGTTCTCTTAAGCTTTTCATCGCGTTCTTCCCCCCTTGATAAAAAATATCGGCGCTGTGAGCGCCCACCCGATCAGCCTTCAAACCGATAGCCAATGCCCCGAACGGTCACAATGCGCTGGGGATTGGCAGGGTCTTCTTCGATTTTTTCGCGCAGCCAGCGGATGTGCACATCCACCGTGCGGGTGTTACCGGCAAAATCCCAGCCCCAAACCCGTTCCAAAATCAGCTCGCGCGACAGCACCGCCCCGCGATGGCGCACCAGGAAGAGCAGCAGGTCAAATTCCCTGGGCTTAAGGTCGAGTTTCACCCCCGCCCGCATGACCTCGTGCCGCACCAGGTCTATCGTTAGGTCGCCAAAGACCAGAGGGCGGGTGCCGGCCAGACTCTCCTCCTCTGGCGTTTCCTCGCGCAGGCGTTCCTCGCGGCGCAGATGGGCTTTGATGCGCGCCTGTAACTCGCGCAGGTCAAAAGGCTTGGTCACGTAATCATCGGCCCCCCACTCCAGGCCCATGACCTTATCCGAAGCGCTGGAACGGGCGGTGAGCATGATGATGGGCACTTTCACGGTTTCAGGGACCTCGCGCAGACGCCGGCAAACTTCAAACCCATCTAAACCCGGCAGCATCACATCCAGCAAAATCAGGTCGGGCTGAAATTCGCGGGCCTTCGCCAGAGCGCTCAGACCATCCCCAACGCCCATCACCCTGTAGCCCTGATGCTGAAGATGATACGTCAGGGTTTCGCGCAAAGTGGCATCGTCTTCAACGAGCAAAATCCTGGTCTCCATGCCTTAACCTCATCACCAGACTTTTCAATAAAAAAAGACTGAGGCAGTCATTTTTGGCTGCCTCAGTTGCCAGATTCGTGAATCAGGCGGTAGCCTTGTGCCCCTCCCACCAGTTGATGACCACCTTTTGCAGCTCGGCGACCACCGAAGGCAGGAAGATCAGGGGCAACATAATTTCCCATTCCACCAGGGTCAAAGGAACCGTGCCAAAGACGCCCTGCAGGAAAGGAACATACAGCACGGGAATCAGTAACAGGATGGAGAAGCCCACCGCGAGCTGCATCCACTTATTGCTGAACACGCCCAGCTTGAGGATGGGATAGCGCTCGGAACGGGAAGTGTAAGCGCGAAACAGCTCCGAAAGCACCAGGGTGACGAAGGCCATGGTCTCAGCGGTGCGCACTTCCGAGCCGGTGTCGGCCAGTCTGGTCATCCCTAACCAGTAAGCGATCAACACCGCGCTGGTGATGGCGATGGTCTGGACAATGACGCCGATCACCATTTCGCGGTTAATGACCGGCTCGTTGACCGGACGCGGCTTGCGCTTCATGATGTCCGGGTCGCCCTTTTCCACCCCCAGAGCCAGGGCCGGGCCACCATCCGAAAGGAGGTTAAGCCACAGCAGTTGGATGGCGGTCAGAGGCGTAGGCCAGCCCAACAGCGTAGCGATAAAGATAATCGCGATTTCCGCAATGTTGCAGGAAATCAGGAAGTAGACAAACTTACGGATGTTGGAATAGATGATGCGCCCCTGTTCAATGGCGCTGACGATAGAGACGTAGTTATCGTCCGTGAGCACCATATCCGCGGCCTGTTTGGAGACATCGGTGCCGGTAATCCCCATGGCCACCCCGATGTCGGCGCGTTTCAAAGCCGGCGCATCGTTGACGCCGTCGCCGGTCATGGCCACGATGTTACCGGTGCGCTTGAGGGTTTCGACGATGCGCACCTTGTGCTGCGGAGCCACCCGAGCGAACACATCAATCTCACCCACCAGGGCGTCCAGTTGATCATCGCTCAGTTCGTTCAGCTCCGCTCCAGAAAGCACCCGTCCGCCGCCCGGCACGTCGGGCTTGAGCGGGGAACGCAGGATGCCGATTTCGCGGGCGATCGCCGCGGCGGTTGCGGCATAGTCCCCGGTCACCATGATGGTGCGTAGGCCAGCCTCACGCGCCTTTTGAATGGCCGGCTTAACTTCCACACGAGCCGGGTCAATCATGCCCTGCAGGCCCAGGAAGATGAGATCGCGTTCCACCTCAGCCGGGCTGGGTTCAGCGGGCACAGCCTCCAGGGGGCGATAAGCCATTCCCAAGACACGCAGGGCTTGCGAGGCCATGGCCGCGTTGGCCGCCAGAATTTCCTGGCGCTTTTCCGGCGTCAGGGGGATAATCCCCTTACCGCACAGAATCCAGGCGCACTGATCCAGCACCATATCCGGCGCGCCCTTCACGATGGCGACATACCCCGCATCACCCGCCCGGAAGGGGCTGGGATCGTCATCGGAAACTGCCTTCAGGGCATGGATCGTGCACATGCGTTTGCGTTCAGCGTCAAAGGGGATTTCGGCCACGCGCGGATAGGCGGCTTCGAGCGCTTTGCGCCAGTAACCGGCTTTAGCGCCAGCGACGATCAGCGCGCCCTCAGTGGGATCCCCGACCATGCGATACTGCGTCCGCCCCTCCTGCTCACCCGTGACTTCCAGGTCAGCATCATTACACAGCACCCCGGCCCAGAGCACCGAGCGCAGGATGTTGTGAGAACGCAGAGTAATGGCCTCATTTTTGCCTTCGACGCGCACCTCACCGCGCGGGTCGTAACCGCTGCCGGTCATTTCGTACATGATGCCGTTGGCCCACAGGCGCTGCACCGTCATCTGATTCTGCGTCAGCGTCCCCGTCTTATCCGAGCAGATGACCGTAGCCGAGCCGAGCGTCTCCACCGCAGTCAGGCGGCGGATCAGGGCGTGCCGGCGCACCATTTCGCGCATCCCCAAGGCCAGGCACAGGGTGACGACAGCCGGCAGGCCTTCGGGTACCGCCGCGATGGCCAGACTGACAGCGATCATGAACAACTCAACCACTTCGTCCAGGAAGGTCATGCCTTCGGGAATCGGCGTCAAACCGGCGACGACCCGGCCAATGCCCACGACGAAAACCAGGCCACACACCGCCAGCGCCCCGACGCCGAGCATCCGCCCCAACTCGTCGAGTTTGCGCTGCAACGGCGTCTCTTCTTCCTCGACGGCCTGCAGCATCTCGGCGATCATCCCGATTTCGGTATTCATCCCGGTCCCTACCACCAGTCCCTTACCGCGGCCATACGCGACCATGGTGCCCATGTAGGCACTGTTCTTGCGGTCTCCCAGCGGCGCGTTGGGGTCGAGAACCTGATCAGCGCTCTTATTCACCGGCACGGACTCCCCAGTGAGCGACGCCTCTTCAATCTTGAGGTTGACGCTCTCCAACAGGCGCAAATCGGCGGGCACCACATTTCCAGCTTCCAGCAGGACAATGTCGCCCGGAACCAGTTCGCGCGAGGGAACCGCCAGGCGATGCCCATCGCGAATGACCTGGGCTTCGGGGGCCGCCATTTTCTTCAGGGATTCCAGGGCCTGTTCGGCTTTGCTTTCCTGAATCACGCCGACCGCGGCGTTAAGCACGACGATGGCCATGATCACGATGGCCTCGACGGTATCTCCCAACAAAGCGGAGATGATAGAAGCGACAATCAGCAAAATCACCACAAAGCTGTTAAGCTGATCAAACAGGCGCTTCCAAAAGGATACCGGCGGCTTTTCACGTAACTCGTTAGGGCCATACTGCTGCAAACGACGCGCAGCTTCTTCTGAGGTGAGGCCACGCTCCAGATCGGTCCCCAGGGAGCGGGCGACTTCCTCCGCGCCTAAAGCATGCCAGGGTTCAGCCATACCATAGTCCTCCTAAACGATGAATTTGCCAGATAATCTCTGGATTTCAGCCCCCCGGCCTCACTTCCATCCGGGATTGGGCTTAGCTTTACACCTTCCGCTTAAATCTGAAAACCACCCCGCGCCACGATAACTTTATGCCGATAGTCCTTGATGTAGAAAGCCAGGCGCTGCAGGATCGTGTTCCAGGCCGGGGATTCCAGGAAACGCTTGAGGGTAGCCTGATCCTCGCTCACAAACCCCATGGTCACCTGAGGGTAGTGCGGCCCGTAAACGGCATACCAAGCATCCGAAATCTGCAGGCCCGCCTCAAGGAAAGGGACTGGGAATTCTTCCGTGATGAACTGAAAATAACTCTCCTCGCGCCCCGGGCGCAGGTTCCAGGTCATGAGCAACTTCACCGGATAAGCCATCGTTCTCCTCCTTAAGCCTCACTGCCCCAACTGCCGCAGCAGGTCCTGCGCCTGCGCCGCCCAGGCGGCTGGCGGGTTAGTTTCCAGGAAGCGCTCCAACATGCCGCGCGCCTCTTGCGTGCGTCCCAAAAAAGCATAAGCCCGGCCCAGAGCGAAGAGTGCTTCGGGCATGGGATTCAGCTCAACCGCGCGTTCCAGCAGGGCCACGCCATCCTCGTATCGTCCCTCGATGAGCCGGGCATTCCCCAAGCCAATCAGCGCCTCGACCTTGTTGGGATCGGCAGCCAGGACCTGTTCAAAATAGCCAATGGCCTGCCGCAGTTTCTCCGCATCCGCAAAAGCGCTGTTTTGCGGCACGGAAAGCACCAGATACACCGCTCCGAGCTGATAGCGGGTGTTCAAATCGTCGGGGTCGGCTTCCAGGGCTGCCTGGAACTCGTGCAAAGCAGTTTCCAGGTCCCCCAACTGAAAAGCCAGCACACCCAGATTGTGATGCACCGCGGCGGATCGCTGCGGCTCCAGGGCCAGAGCGCGCTCCAACGCGGCGCGGGCACAGGCCGCATCCTGTTCCTGCAGGCACACCAGCCCCAACTCGAAAAAGGCCTGCGCGTTATCCGGCTCGCGCGCAACGAGCGCTTCGAGGTCCGCGCGCTTCAGCCCGGTCCCCGTTTTCTCCTCCAGCGCTACAGGATGCAACTCCGAAGTCTGCCAGTTCAAGGCGATCAAGGCCCCTACCAGAATCAGGAAGAACAGCGGAAAGCCCCAGACCCATAGCTTCTGTCCCATGACCACTCCCCCCTCATTGCGGTTCAAGCAAAATGACCTGCGTATCTTCCTTGAGGTCGGACAAGCCCAGCTTCAAGGTAGGCAGCGGATGAGCGGTCGCCGTCAGCCCCATCTCCTTGAGGAACCGGTCCACCGACTCGCGCTTAATCTTCAGGCCCGGCACGGCATAGTGCATGGGGATGATGAGATTGGGTTCGATCAGGCTGATGATCTCCGAAGCCAGAGCGGGCGTCAAACCGCCGGGAATACCCACGGGCAGCAGCAGCACATGGACATTGCCCATCTGCTCGACCTGAGCGCGGGTAGGCACACTGCCGATCTCGCCCAGATGACATACCACCAGGCCTTCCAGCTCGAAGGCATAGACGATGTTTTCGCTGCTCTTTTTGCGGTCACGCCAGGTTGAAACGCCGGTGATGAACATACCGCCGATTTCAAACTCGCCCGGTCCGGTGATGGCACGATAAGGGCCGCGCAGGCCTTTCCAGCGCGCCAGCTCCGGCTGCTCCATGGGCAGGCTGGAAGTGACTATGTCCGCGCGGGCATGGGGAAGTTCGCGCTCAGCCTCCTCTTCCGTAAAGGGATCTGTGACCACTGCGGGATAGTTGCGCGCCGTGATGCGAAAGCAACCTAACCCGTACCAGGTAATTTCCATGCTCAACTCCTGCCACCAAGATAGCGCAAAGGCTCACATACGGTTGAAAATTATACCTGAATTGGGCTAAACGCCAAATTTGCCCTGCAGGTAGAGACGCCCACGCCCCCACCCTCCGCGCAAAGGGAGCGTCAGCTCCCGCTCGCCTGACCACCCGACGAGACTAAATCGAAAAATCCTCACCATGCCACAGGCCTGCCTGAGGCGCGCGGATCGGCGCCACCTCCTCGGCCCGTTGACCAGCTTCCAGGGCCTCGATCCGCCGAAGCAGCGCGGCCAGCGTCGTCCCCAGCGGATCCGGCAGGCGTCCATGGTCCAGATCGGGCGCGTCCACGGCGCGGTGCGGCTGACTGCGCGCGATGTTCTGCCCCGGCACGCCGACCACCACCGCATTGGGCGGTACGGATTTAACCACGACGGCGTTGGCCCCGATCCGGGTATCGTGGCCGATGGTGATGGCGCCCAAAATCTTGGCCCCCGCTCCCACGACCACGCGGTCTTCCAGGGTAGGATGGCGCTTCCCCTTATGCAGGCTCACGCCGCCCAGGGTGACCCCATGGTACAACGTCACATCCGCGCCAATCTCCGCCGTCTCCCCGATGACCACCCCCATACCGTGGTCAATGAAAAAGCCCGGTCCGATGGTCGCTCCGGGGTGAATCTCAATGCCGGTGAAAAAACGCACCAGATGCGATACCCAGCGTCCCAACAGCTTAAAGCCGCGCATCCACAAGGCGTGGGCCAGGCGATAGCCCCATACCGCGTGCAGGCCAGGGTAGCACAGCAGCACTTCGAGCCAACTGCGCGCAGCGGGATCACGTTCAAACACCACTTCAACGTCACGCCGCAAAATCTGGACTGCCCGGCGCAGCCCCGTGAAAAGCGGCACAGCTCCTGACCGCGTCAAGGTTTCACTGGTCATAGCTCCTCCTACTCCGCCAGATCCGCGTACAAATCCGTGCTCAAATAGCGCTCGCCAAACGAAGCGATGATGACCACGATGAGCTTACCCGCCATCTCCGGGCGACGGGCGACCTCAACGGCGGCCCAGGTCGCCGCGCCGGCGGATATGCCGGCCAGGATGCCCTCCTCCCGCGCCAGGCGGCGGGCCATGGTGAAAGCGGCCTCATCGCTCACCCGGATAACCTCGTCATAAATGGCGGTGTTCAAGACCGCCGGGACGAAGCCCGCGCCAATGCCCTGAATGCGGTGCGGCCCTTTACTGCCACCAGAAAGCACCGGCGAGGCCTCCGGCTCGACCGCCACAACGTAAAAGTCCGGCTTGCGCGCCTTCAAGACCTCCCCAATCCCCGTCAGAGTGCCGCCAGTCCCTACCCCGGCTACCAACCCATCGGCCCGACCGTCCGTATCGCGCCAGATTTCCTCGGCGGTTGTGCGCCGGTGCATCTGGGGATTGGCGGGATTGGCGAACTGATTGGGGATGAAGTAGCGCGGATCCGAAGCGGCCAGCTCCTCGGCACGGCGGATAGCGCCCGCCATGCCCTCACTGGCCGGCGTAAGGATCACCTCCGCTCCATAGGCGCGCAGCAGCATCCGTCGCTCGCGGCTCATGCTCTCCGGCATGGTCAACACACAGCGATAGCCGCGTGCCGCGCACACCATCGCCAGAGCGATGCCGGTGTTGCCGCTCGTCGGCTCCAGAATGATGCTTTCCGGCCCGATCAGGCCCGCCTGCTCGGCCGCCTCGATCATCGCCAGACCGATGCGATCCTTAACACTGTGCGCGGGATTGAAAAACTCCAACTTGGCCACGACCTCCGCCTGACACCCCTGCGTCACCCGTCGCAGCCGTACCAGAGGTGTGTTGCCAATCAACTCAGTTACATCCGATGCAATACGCATAGTTCCCTCCGCAAAAAGCTGAAAATAATCAAGACTGCTGATCCCACACTCGCTTTACCGCTGATGTCCCTATCCAACAAAAAACCGACCTGCAGGCAAAACAAAAGGACGGCGCAGAAAGCGCCTGCGAATCTTGTGATTCGCGGGGCCTCCGCCGCCGTCCCGGCTGCAAGTCGGTCAGAGCGTAACTTTTAAGTCAGGGCGACGGTCAGAGACCCCGCCCTGAACACAGGCACCTGGTGCTTCCCATGCTCATCATCCTGTTTGCAAGATAAATCCTTACTTTAATCAGGGGTATTTTAACCGCAAGGCGCTGAATTGTCAAGCCGAAATTCCTGAGGTTAGGACATGAGTTGGGACAGGGCAGGTATAGAACGGACAAGCATGGGGTGGGCAGGCATAGGATGGGCAGGCATAGGATGCCTGCCCTACTACCATAAACCCGCATCATCCCCCGTAGCAGCGGCATCCCTATGCCGCCGCACCCATGCCCTACAGGCATGGGGATGGGTAGGGAGAGACAGGTAGTTCAGCCTAAACAACAAGAAAACGATGAGATGCCATCATGGTTTCATGGGTGATCTTCTTACCGCAACCTTATCTCGGTTTCGCCGCGCCATGTCCGAACTCATGGCCTCATCTCAGGAAATTCAACCGGGTGAGTAGCAGAGCTGACATCCCCTTTGGGCAAAGAGAGAGCGGTGACAAAAGCCAGCTCAACTCCTCTTTATAAAGCGACCATCCTGTGGTACAATGCAAATGATAAAAATGAACATCCATGAAGATTCGTAAAGAACTAATGTGGGGATACCGATGAACGCGAATGCAACGGAAATTCCTTTTAAGGACGAAGTGTATGCCCTTGTTGGCGCGGCTATAGAAGGATCCACCGAGCTGGGTACCGGTTTCCTGGAAACCATGTATCAGGAAGCGCTGGAGCTGGAACTGAAGTTGAGAGGCATCCCGTATCAGGCTCAGATTCCTATCCCAATCACCTGCAAAGGGCCTCTCCTGGCTAAAACATACGTACCCGACTTCATCTGTTTCAATCAAATCATCGTTGAAATCAAAGCCCTCAAACAGCTCACCACCCTGGAAGAAGCGCAGCTCTTGAATTATCTCAAAGCGACGGGGATGCCGGTTGGCTTACTGCTAAATTTCGGCACCCCCAAGCTGGAAGGGAAAAGAATGATCCTGACCCATACAAGGTCCACGAATAAACGCCAATAGCCGCCCATTCGTGGATCTCTATTCACGTTCATTTGCGTTCATTCGTGAATTCGTGGATTCGTGGACTCATTCGTGGCCCCATTCGTGGATCTCTATTCACGTTCATTTGCGTTCATTCGTGAATTCGTG